>ERZ795051.5449-NODE-5449-length-11154-cov-4.343815_pt1 | contig 11154 bp, 10 predicted proteins | sample MGYA00375135_ERZ795051 | MGnify/ENA primary metagenome ERZ795051 (study PRJEB30180, sample SAMN05720222) | activated sludge metagenome | isolation source: Anaerobic digester | place: Japan | collected 2015-05-26 ... | reverse complement strand
AAGCATTTTCTATCTGAAATTTATTTTCAAAAGCTGCCCATATATCATCCATATAAAATCCAGCTGCAATTGCTTTTGATTCATCTATAACACTTCCACCACCAACTGCTAAAATCGCATCAACTTTATTCTCCCTTGCTAACTTAATGCCTTCTCTTGTATGAGAAAGAACAGGATTTGGTCTTACACCAGAAAATTCAATAAATTCAATCCCACTTGATTTAAGGGAATTTACAACTTCATCATATACGCCATTTTTTTTAATAGATCCACCACCCATTACCATCAACACTTTTTTGATGTTGTGTGCATTTAAAAGCTTTCCAACTTTTTGTATGGTGTTTTTTCCAAAGACCACTTGAGTTGGATTATAAAAAACAAAATTATCCATAGTTCTATCCTTTCTATATTATTTATTAAATTAATTTACTAATGTTATACCAATTAACGAACCAATTCCATAAGTTATCAAAGCAGCAGTTAAACCAAATAACACCTGACGAAAACCAGCAATAAAAATATTTTTACCGGTTATAATACTAATTCCCGAACCAATACCAAATAAAGCAAAAGCACTAATTATAAAACTTAATACTGTGGCTTGAAAACCTTCAGTAAAAATAAAAGGAATTACAGGTATAATTGCACCAAAGGCAAATAAAAAGAATGAAACTAAAGCTGCTTCCCAGGCTGAACCTCCCAATTCTTCAGGATCAATTCCAAGTTCTTCTCTTGCCAATGAATCTAGAGCTTTATCTTTATCACTCATAAGACTTAATGCAATGCTATCAGCAATATCTTTAGGTATGCCCTTAGATTGATATATTAATGAAAGCTCCTCTCTTTCTTCTTCAGGCGAGTTTTCTAATTCAAGAGATTCTGTTTCAATTTCTTTTTGATACAATTCTCTTGAGCTTTGAACAGATAACCATTCTCCCATAGCCATAGATGCTGCCCCAGCAAGAAGACCAGCTAAACCAGTAATTAAAATATTATGACTTGTCAATTGCGCACCTGATACAGCCATAACCAAACTTAAATTTGATACTAACCCATCATTTGCACCCAAAACAGAAGCTCTAAGAGCATTACCTCCGACATTTCTATGTCTTCCTTCAAGTTTAAATAAAGAACTGCCATCTATTCCTTTCTGTGAAGTTTTTGAAATAACACTTAAAATTTTATTATGTGAGTTTTCTTCAGCTGCAAAATTAGTATTTTTTGTTTCCAATTGCTTAGAATAATCCATTGAGGCATTATCCTCGTTTGCTATTAAAGTTGATATAATTGATTGAGGACCCATCTTTTTTACAAGATATCTCATCACTCTACCACGAAAACTGATTTTGGTATCAACAGGTTGTTTTGTTATCTCAAAAATTTTTGCTTTCCAAAATTCAGCGTGTTTCAATTCTTGCGAAGATAGTTTGTTATATATCTCGGCAATATTTTTGTTGGGCTCTCTTTCTGCCATAGCTTTATATATAGCAGCACTATCAATTTCTTTTTGTAAATTATGATAATAACGTTTTAGTAATTCTTTCATAATTTAGCAATACTCTATTTTAATTTCTTTATGTTTATCTTTTAATATCTCAGCTAACTCTAGAATAAGGTTTTTTCTAATTGAAATATTTTTAGGTAATAACGGATTTTGATAATAGCTATTAATACTTAAACCTATAAGAAAATAGATATAATCGGCTCTTAATAATTCTTTTGCTAACATTACTGCTCCATCAATCTTAAAAGGTAAACGGGAAATCTCTCCATCAGATTCTTTTAGATATTCAATGCATTTAGATATTGTAATAATACCTTCAGTTATAAGATCTACTTCGCTTAACCTACCGATAGGTGGAACTTCTTTTGTCATAGTTGGTATTAAAGTTTCAACTACTTCACCCAGATAAGTTGCTACAATATTAGCAGTTGTACCTCCACAAATAACTCTTTTCCCATCAAAATCTAATACTTTTTTTACATAAAAATTATCCTTACTACTATCAGTTGGTGGGCCAGAAAAAAGTATTAATCCATTTCGCTTTCTAAGATATACCCCTACAACAGTTGCATCATCACCTATATTACCTTTATACAATGAATAAGTTTTGTTAATTATCTCACTAACAATATTTTTAGCGCTTACAGAATGTGTAATTAAAATGCCTTCAAGATAATTTGCGATTTCATCCCAACCCCATCCAAAATTTAATGTTACACCCATTCCAGCATATAGCACTCCATCACTTATAGCCGCAAGAAAATCTCCCCTATCTAACTGACCTTCCGTAAAAGTAATCTTTTTGTTTAATATTTCTATTATATCATACTTTAGAAATTGAATGCGACCATTTTTAACAAAAAAAATTGGAGGATTATCAAAATTAATAACCTTAAATTTATTTGTCTTTAAGTCTATCTCAATTATTGTAAATGTTGCATAAGCAATTTTTCTAATTTTGCAGATTGGTAAAGTATTTAAAACAGTATCAATTACATCTTTCAACGGTATATCCGCTTTTAGCATAGTGCTAATAATTTCTGTTGTTAAAGTAGACAGAATATTTGCTTTTACTCCGCTACCTAAACCATCAGAAAGAACAATTGAAGCCTTGCTATCGGTTCTAAATATTTTAACTTTATCACCACAAAGTTCTTCACCAGATTTATTCAAACTCTCTTCATATATATCAACAAAAGTAACCAATTAAATACTCTCCTGTTTCAACATATCAATCAATTTTAACAGACTAATTTTTGTCTCTGCTGTAGTTTCCCCTAATAAACCAGCAATTTCTTGAGCAACCTTCATTTGTTTATCAACAACCTGATTAACTTTGATAAGTGTTTCTTCCTTAATTTTTATCATCTCATCTTTTTGCTTTTTTTCATGTGTAATATCAACCATTATGCAAGCTACTATATTCTCATCTTTTATAGGGAACATCACTTTTTTCACAAAAAGATTATATTTGTTATATTCTTTCTCTTTTGCTAAAATCACCGTATCTGTTTCAAGCACTTCTTTAAAATCTTTATAATCATCAACAAATTCGGCAACATTTTTACCAATAATTGATTCAGCATTTGTATTAAACATTTTACAAATTGCGGGATTTACTATTTTTACTATCAGATTTGAATCAACTACTAATAATCCATTAGGATCATAATCCCATAATAATTCCCATAAGGATTTTTTCTTGTTGTTTTCCATTTTATTTAATCTTCTAAAATCTTTGGTAATATTTCTTCTTTGAATTTTTGTTCTATATTATCGATAGATATTTTTTTAAAATAAAAATCCTTAAATTTTAAGATTATTGCATCCTCACAGGGTCCTAAACAAAATGCCCCTCTTAGTTCAACTGAAACATCTAAATTGTTTTTTGAAATCAACTCTTGCAACATATTTAAAACTTCATACACTCCTTTTTGATGACATGCAGATCCCATACAAAGGTATAACGAATTCATAAAATACCTTTAAATATTTAAAAATTATATTAATTTATGCAAAAGCTATTTTTATTACAAGACACTAAAGAAGTGCAAAATAAAACATAACTTTTTTTAGGAAAGATACTAATTATTTTTTATTACTCCATTTTTTCCAAACTTCTTTATCAGTAAGCATTTTGATAAAAACACCACTAACAACTGAACGAGCTTGAAATCCTGCTTGTTTTGCATTATTTGTCCAGAACCAATCCGTTAAAGGCACTCTATCTGGAGTATCATTAATAAAATTAATTAAGGGTGTAACCATTTTATCAAATTCAGAAATATCTTTATACATTGAAGCAGTCCATAAAATCCAATCTAGTTTAGTATAATCTTTTCGATTATCTAAAGGTAACCCATATTTATTAATTTTAGTTAAATAATATTTTAGTTCTTTGTTAACTACACCTTCAGGAAATAAATCCAATTCTAATACCTTATCCCATATCCAATTATACTTTTGACTCCATGTATTTGGCTTATCAAATGCTAATCTATAATGATCGTTATCATCTGCCATTTGCATCCATTTCTCAACATATTTTTTTGCTAACGAATGATAATTTTTATATTCATTCATTTTACCAGCCATTTTGCATAAAAGAGCATAGCAATCCAAAGCAATAATAGCTTTTATGCTTAAGTTTGTGTTATGAGCAAGATGACCAGCAAAATCATCTGTACAAAGTTGGTTCTCAGGATCCAACCCCTTTTCTTTCAAATATTCTGCCCATTTAGAAATAATATCCCAGTACTTTAAAGCAAAATTTATATCATTTTCAACTTTAGAAATAGCCGCAATCATTATAAGCATATTACCACTCTCTTCTACAGGCATTTGATTCTCTTCAGAAACTTCTCCCCCACCATAAACCTGTCCATTTGCCTTGGGATATGTTCCTAAATCATGTGGAGCAAAAGGGAATTTCCATCTACCCATTTTACAATACTCTAATAAAGGTGTAATCTGTGCTCTTAATAATTTAGTATTAAAAAGTAAATAAAATGGTGAAGCTGGATAAATAACATCTACAGTAGAAATACAACCATTACTGAAATTTTCTTTCGGAAACATTAAAGGTGTTCCATCAATATCGATCGCAATTTTATTAGCTGCTAAACCCTGTCTATATGCAAGAGAGGCAATAGTTGCATAATTATTTCCGCCTACCTTCAACAAATCACTTACTAACTCTTCATCGAAATTAACACACTTTGAATAAATCTCTTGAAATTGTGATATTGATTTTTTTATAAGTTCATTTGTACTATAGGTTTTAGACCAATAGGGTTTTAGATTTCTGTAAAAATATTGTATTGAAAAAATATCATCATAAATAAGAGCAATGTAATTTCTTTTTTCTTCTTTTACATTCTCTAAATTATAAATATATGAAAGAACAGGCCATGAATCACTTGCTGGACGTGGATTTCTTAAATCATCTTCGTTAATCAAAGCACCAAGTTTAATAAAATTTTCTCTCGAAATATTGTAAGATAATATTGAACTAGAAGAATAGTTGTTTTTCTCAAAACACAAATATAAAAATCCCCAATCAATTCTTAAATTATCACCCTTTTTATCTAAAATTGGTTGTTCAGCAGTACCAAATCTTATAGCTTCAATATCATTAATTTTTGATCTTGACCATATTACTTTTTGAGATGGTTCATTCACTACCAATTCTGCAGTAACATCAAAATAAATTTGGACAGAATGCTCTTTTGAATCTATGGACCTAACATCCCATATCAAATAAGTTATTGGCAAAGATAATAAATCAATATCATAAGCAATAGATGGGGTAAGAAATGTTAGTTTTATATTTACACCTGCTCCTTCAAATTCATATACTGTTCTTGTCGGTAATACTTTTAAAGATTTTTGTTCCAAAGGTTCAAGCTTATTAAATTCCCATCCCATTATTCTATAATTTTTACCATCAATTTTCACCAAGCAAAGCATACTGTTATTTGCACCCGTCCAATGCTTTGTTCTTTCACTATAAAGCTTATCACTTGTTGACCAAACACTAAAATAAGGATCTACTGCTATTAATGGTGTTGCAGGAGGTCTAATCTCTTTAAGATCTTGTGTAAAAGATAAATTCATAAATACAATAATTCCTATTAATAATTTTATTAAAGTTTTATACATAATTGCACCTATTTTTTTCAAATTTGTAAAAAAATTTTCTAACAAACAAGTATTTTAATTAAAAAATAATATTATTGATTTTCTATAAATTTAATATTATACTTTAAATAATTACTTGGAACATTTACTAATATGCAATATTTTTATGTTAAATTGTAGATATAAAATTGTTTTAATTTTCATTTTACTAACCAGAATTTCTTATTCTCAAAATTTAGTAATTGGTTTAAGTGGTGGAATAAATTTTAGCAAAGCAATAACAGATGAGTATAAATCAAAAAAACAAATATGCCCAACAATAAAACTTACTAGCGATTTTTTACTTAATGAAAAATTTTATTTACAATTTGGTTTAGGTTATATTCAACATTGCTATTCAATAGATATTTTCCCGAATATCAAAATGACATTTAATTATATTGATATTTCCTTAGCTGCCAAATATAAATACAAAAATTTTTTCGTTGCTGGAGGTCCTATTTTTAACATTTATATAAATGGAGCAACTCATATAAATAATTATTCGGTTGATTTTGAAAAAGATTTTTCTGAATCTTTTCTTTATGGCTTGTCAGGTGAAATAGGTTTTGAATTGCCCCTCGGTAGAAATTTCAATCTGTTATTACAATCTGGATATTCGATTGGATTTAAAGATGCTACGAAAAGTGACGATACTGTAGTCAAATTCAATGGAACTATTTTTTTAACTGGTTTAAATTATAATTTTTAACAAAAAGCCCTGAATAGAATACTATTCAGGGCCTAAATGAAAATAAATTTTTTACCAATCTGTTCTTACAGAACCATAAACTTCTAACTTACCATTTATATGTTTTGACTTATCAATAATTTTCTGATTCTGATCTACAGTAGCAGAATGACAGGCAAAACAAGCTACTACTTGAATGTGGGGTGCTTTTGGTGGCATTGAATGACAGGTTCCGCATTTTGCTTCATCTGAACCAGATGTCCATTTTGGAGTATAATTATTACCATTTGTAAAATTACCATGGCAATATGTATTTGCACATTCAATATTCTGATTATTATTTACTCTTGTTAAAGTCATAGCTGCTTTGTTTCGTCCTTTTGTATTTACATTTGCAAGTGAATCAACAAATATCACCTCTGCATTATTTGTATTGTCGATATGACCGGATTCCTTATAATTTTTTGGCACCTTATGGCACTCAGAACATTTTATACCAGAACTTATACTTGAACCTACTAAGTGAGCTTGATGGGCACCAACAGTTATAAATGAAGTTGAAGAATTTCCATTTACATCTTTAGGTGGTGCAGCATTTACATTACTGCCATGACAAACATTGCACGCTTCGGGTGTGCCTTGATGACAAAAATTACAGGACTTATCTGCCTGACCACCAGAATAATCACCACCATGACACTTTTTGCATTCTGTCATATCCCAGCCATTCTTCTGAATAACCTTTCCATGAAAATCCGATGAAGATGTTTTTAAAAAGCCATCTGGATGTACTTTTATTGTAGCACTAACCGGAGAAACATTTTCATCTCTTAGTTTGCTACAACCGGCTAGAAAAGCCAGAACTAATATAGAACTTAAAATTATATAATTAATCTTTTTCATACAAACCTTCAAAAATTAGATTATTAATTCTATTTTTTTCCATGACAATAACCACAAAAACCGAAACCAGATTTTTTTGTTTTTGCTGATACATCAACATGGCAGTTAAAACATACTGCTCCATCATCATGATGCCATAAACCATCATAACCTGCTTTGCTAAAATCTTTATCGTGAGTTTTTGGATTAGTACCTTTAATACCATCAGGATCAATATGGCAAATTGTACAAACAGGATCATTACCTTGTGTATCATGACAGCTCATACAAGTTTCAATTTCTCTTTTTGCATATTGAGCATGCAATCCACCACCGGAGCCTCTACCCAGTGTAGTGAACCCGGCTACAGTGTGCCATTTAGGTTTTTTTCTAATTCCATCATTAGTACCTGAATGACAATCGTTACAAAATGTTTGAGCATCATGACAGGTATAGCACTCAGTTTTTTTAGTTCTTGCATCAAACCCATGTGTTAAAATATAATTCAATGAGTGAACTTTTTGAACCATTAAACTTTTTGTGTCATCTATATTATTCGGATTAACAGCTCTATCAGACATTTTATTAGCCATCATATCCTTTACTGGTAATAAAGGCGAACCATTATGGCATGTTTGGCAAAAACTTTCATTATGACATGTTTGACACTCGCTATCAAAACTATTAGTTCTCACTAATTTACCATGAGTTTTTGTAAAATCTGCTAAATAATGATTTTTAGGTTTTAGATTTGATAAATCACTATGGCAAATTTCACAATTTTTTGATGCAACTAAATTTGATTTATTAACTGTTTGCAATTTTGCCTTCTCTAAACCATTATTATGACATGAAAAACAAAGCTCCATATCAGGCATTGCTTTTTTACTTTCACTAGCATATTCAACTTCTTCCAACCCCTGATGACATGTTTTGCATTCCATCTTTGAAGTTTCAACATGATACTTATGATTATAGATCAATTCTCTTTCTGGATTGTCAAAAGGTTTTGGTTCACTACCCTCTGGATGACATTTTTCACAAGGTGTGGATTTTTCATCGTGACAAGCATAACAGTCAGCCATTTTTGGTAAAATATTATCCGATGATTTTTCGCTCTCCTTTGCACCCTTATGGCATTCAGCACATTCAGTATCCATCATTAGATGAGTTTTATGAGAAAAAGTAATTACTTTACTTCTATCTTCTTTCTCAATACTTTTAGGTCTTGCTCCAATAGAAATTATTGCCAATAAAAGAGAGCACATTAAAATAAAACCGATATAAAATTTATTTACATTCATATCTATATCACTTAATTATTATTTAAAAAATATTTAGTTTAGATAAAAAAGAATACCCGAATTTGAAAAATACTCGAAAATCACTTTTATAAACATCATTAAACATCATCTGACCTTGCAAATCACAGGATATTGATCTTGTCGGTCTATAACTAGCTCCAAGAAGTACTGAAGTAGCATCCTTTTTATCATCTTCCTTATATTTATAAGAAACGTAACTAAAACCACCTTGTAAAACTATTTTTCTCTCAAATAATGGATATAACACATCTAAAGAAAAAGCATCCAGATCACCCACATAACCAAAATTCCTACTATAGCTAATCGAACCAAATGAAGAATTTGCTCCTAATGTTAGCCTTGATGAACTTTCATCCTCATATTTTAAATTGCTGAATCTAACAAATAAATTATACTTATCAAGTAACAAATAGTCAATTCCTCCACCAAGTTCATCTGTATTTTTTTGTGTAAAAACTGAAAATATTGAATTAAAAGCAATTCTAGGCTCTCGATGTAAATATTCAAATGATAAGCCAAGTGCCCTGTTAACATAATATCTTAAATTGATTTCTCCTCTGTAAAGATGCCATGTATTCATATCATAATCTGTCTTACCATAAGCAGAAAAGACACCAGAAGAATAATTTACATCAAGACTACCATATTTCTCATTTCCAGAATTATTTTCAATCATCACTTCATAAGTATTAAACATTGTATCAGTTCTCAAAGCGTAGAAGCTTTCAGGTTTCCTGTGTTTATTCATAAATCCTAAAATCACTCTTGTATTAGGAATATAATATGTTCCTAATTGAAAGCCATACATGTAATTCTTATCAATATCTTTCCTGATCTTTAGAGCTTGATCTATAGGAATAAGCCCCCCAATATAACCTGTTACAAAAACATTACCTTCAAGTGGTCTCAATTTAAAAGCCGCACCATCAATTGCTCCAACGCCCATTCCGGCAAAAATAGGGATTCTACCAACTTTTACATCCAACATATCAAACAGATTTTTTTTCTCAAGGTAAAGATTGTAGAATCTTAACCGAGGATCGTCATTTATTGAAGAACCAAAATCATTAGAACCGTTAAAATAGGTATGAAGTACTAAATCATCTTTGCCGAAATCAAGTTGAACAGTTTCTGATGCTCTAAACTGAGTAGACGATTTATTATTACTTTCATATCTTTCCCACGTATACCCGGAAGTTACAAACCTTCCATTTATATATTGTGAAAAAGATAATGAAAAAGTAATGAAAAACAAAATAATTACAGAAAAAATAAATCTCATAAATATATTCCTATATTTTTTTATATCATTTCTGTGGAATTGGATGAGCAATCTTTGCCCAAAACTCATCGAATTTAAACTCTTTATAAGTTGGACTCTTTTCATTATGACAGGATTTGCACCTATTCTCAATTATACTTTTACTATTTTCATTCAGTTTTGTAAATACAAGTCCAGCTTCAATTGCATCAGCTAGCTTATCTTTTTTGTGATGAATATTCTTCCACTCTGAAGCAGCTCCATGACAGGATTCACAAGTTACCCCCTCCTCTTTATCATATTTTTCTGCAAATCTATTTTCACCATATCCGGTAACATGACAGCAAAGGCACTCTTTTGATTCGGAAGCACTTGTTTTTAAGCCTTTCTCTTTTGCTATTTTTTCAGCTTCTTCAGTTTTTAATGTTTTAAATGCAGAGGCATGCTTTGATTTTTGCCATATATCAACCTGTTTACCCCTTGAGGGCATATTATGACAATTGCATGACTTTACACCAATATAATTATTTTTAGAACTATCCTGTTTTAAAAACAATCCCCAAAAAATAATTGTCAAAATAATCAAAACATAAAAATTTCTTTTTTTCATAACATCTCCAATTTCTTAAAATAATCACATAATATACATATTATAATTTCTCTGCAATTGCTTTAGCCATCTCAATTGTTGTATTTGTCCCTCCCATATCATAAGTTTTTACTTTTGATTCGATTATTACATCTTTAACTGCCTGATATAATAAATTAGCTCTATCTGTTTCACCTAACCAATCAAGCATCATTTTTGCAGCCAGAATGCTGGCTATTGGATTTACTTTATATTGACCCGCATACTTAGGAGCTGAACCATGTGTTGGTTCAAATACGGCATATTTTTCCCCAATATTACCACTACAAGCAAAACCCATACCACCAACTAGTTGAGAACATAAATCTGAAAGAATATCACCGAACAAATTTGTCGTTACTATTACATCATAATTGAGTGGATTTTTTATAAGCCACATACAAATAGCATCAATATTTGCAGAATCGAATTCAATATCAGGATATTCTTTTGCAACCTCTTTGGCTACATCAAGGAATAAACCACAAGTAGCCCTTAATACATTAGCTTTGTTTACAACAGTTACCTTTTTACGATTATTTTTCCTTGCATACTCAAAAGCAGCTCTGATAATCCTTTCAGAACCTTTTCTTGTAATTGATCTAATTGAAATAGCTGCATCCTTTGGTATCTTTTCCATACCCTTAAGTGAATACATCACCTCAGGCACAGGATGATATTCTA
>ERZ795051.5445-NODE-5445-length-11158-cov-5.622985_pt1 | contig 11158 bp, 8 predicted proteins | sample MGYA00375135_ERZ795051 | MGnify/ENA primary metagenome ERZ795051 (study PRJEB30180, sample SAMN05720222) | activated sludge metagenome | isolation source: Anaerobic digester | place: Japan | collected 2015-05-26 ... | reverse complement strand
ACTACCTTTATTTTATTATACAAAATCATAAATGTTTTAATTGTCAAAATTTCCAGCAAACCAAAAATGTAGAAGAACAAAATTTCAATTCCTTTTAAATTATTATACTTCTTAAAAAATAAAATACAAATACCCCACAAAATTCCAAATAAAAAAGTTATAATGACAAAGGCATCTAAATTTTCTTTTACAAAATTAAAACTTATTTTCATTGAATCTAAAACAGGTCTGTCTTCAAGAATTATAACAAAAGGAGCAAAAAAAGTCAAAAGAATATAATAAACAGGAATAGAAAGCCATAAAAGAGTTATAATGGTTAAAATCGCAGCATTTACAACAGGTATTTTTTTAATAACTTCAATAATTCCAAAAGCAATAGCAAAAAGAAGAGCAAATGAAATACATACAAAAATTTTATAAAGAAGGACCCTTAAAAAAAAATAAAGACCATCAATAAAAATATCTTTGGATATAATAATTTGTTTTTTGATAATTTTTTTTATTCCTGAATAAACAGAGATTGTTATATAGTTTTCAAGTAATAAAAGAAAAGTTTGAATTAAAAAAACTATGGATAGAACTTTTAAATTAATCCCCGACAATAAATTGCTTATAACAATGTATAAAAAAACTATCAATGATAAATAAATCTCATTTGTCTTTATGTTAAATGTCTCTTTAAAAATTGATTTTAATTCTCTATTATTTTTACTCATTGTAAATATATTTCAGTTCAAATTTCTTTATATCTTATAATTAAGCTACTTTTCTTTTGAGGAAGACGAATTTCCATCCCTTCTTTTAATAGTTCTTCCCCTTTTATTGTTTTTTTTGTTTTTTTCAGGGAATCATCAATAAATTCAAATTTATAAATAGAAGAAGATGAAATCTCTCGTAATGAAACAATAATACCTGAATACTCACATTCAGGACGACGGAAAGCATATACTATTCCTTCTTTTATGTCAGGACGATGGAGTTGATAAACAGTTATTTGTTCTAACGATTTTGAAGGAGGAGTTAAAGAATAAAAATTACCAAGCCAGTATTTTTTATTTTCTTTTACTTCTTTTATCATTTTTTTTGCTAATTCCCATGGAAAATCTTTATCTAAATAGGGCCATTCACATACCACTCCAGAAGTTTGGGAACTACGAAATTCATAAGGACAAGGAGAATCTATTGCGCCAGTAAAAAGAGGGATATATAAAGAAAGCCCTTGACTCTGTGTTTGATTCCACTCAGGATGTCCTGGCCAGCAGCCAGTATCACTTCTCCAAAGCGGAACAGAACGCATAATTGTCTCTAAATCAATTCTTCTACCTCCACCTGCACAATTATCTATCATCATTCCTGGATGTCTCTTTAATAATTCATCCCACATTTCATAGAGACCTTCAATATATTTTATTTCTGTAATTCCCTGACGGTCTACCTCATCATTATTTCTCCAAAAAGGTAATGGGTCTATGTTAAAATCATTCCGGTATACATCTACTCCAAATTCATCTATTATCTTACAAAGAAGGTCTGTCAACCATTTTCTTGCAATTGGGTCATTTAGTTTGAATAACCACCTTCCTTCACCAGTAAAAACCCATTCAGGATGTTCTTTATATATTTGTGTTCCTGGTGCAACCCTTTCTGGTTCAACCCATAAAATAAATTTCATTCCTAATTTATGACACAAATCACTTATAGGTTTTAATCCATTAGGAAATTCTTTTGGTTTAGGATACCAATTTCCCACTCCATTTGGGAAATCTCCTTCAAACCAGGCAGCATCTAACCAATATGCATCACAACCAAGTTTATAAGTTGCCTTCACTGCTTCTATTTGACCTTTTTCTGTTGCCCAGCCAGGTTTTGTTCTATAACGGTCAAATGTTTGAAGAACTATTGGCATTTCAGGAATTTTACCATCTATTTTTGGGACATAATGAGTAAGAAGTAATTGCCTGAATAAATTATGTGCTTCCCATCTATCCTGTCTCCATTGCATCAATAAAATACGAGGGCTCCTTATCTTTTCACCCGGATGCAGTTTCAAATGAGTTAATTCCAATCCTGCTTTAATGTGTGTTTCGTAATTCTGGTCTTTTGAACGATTGAAACTAACTGCCCATTGTCCAGTCCACCCAATAGATAAAAATACACCCTGATGAAGATATTGAAAATTCATAAATGGGAATCCACTTATTGATGAAGAACGGCCTCCTGTTGGGGATATTTTTAATTCTTCATTTAGTGGTAAAGAGGTATCAAATGGAAGAAATGTATTTTCATCACAGGAATCACCATGTAATTGATGAAGTATAGGATTTATATGGAGATTCCCAGTAGCAAGAGAAATATCAAGAGCATTTATATCTTTAATAATTGGTGTATCTTTACTCCCTTTGTTCTCAAAATAAACAACCCATTCAATACCAGGAAAATCCTTAAAAACTTTAATATCAACTTTTACTAAAAGTGATGTTTCTGGGTCAATCCAGGAAATTTTGTAAAATATACAGTTATTTTCTTCTTCTTTTTCTATATGTTTTTCCCATTTATTTATAAATGAACTTGATGGAATATTATTATAAATAAATGAAAAAGGAGAATTTTCACTTTCTAATAATAAAAAGTTGTTTTGACATTCATCTAAGTATATATTTTTTCCATCTTCCATTATTATCTGTGCATCTGCCCAGTCCGCTCTTGGCCAGGATGAACTACCAGTAATAGAGTTAACCTTTAGAGTTATTTGTTGAACAGAAGAAAGAGGAATTTCTATAAAAAATGGTTTATCTCCTTTTTTTAAAACAGGTGTTTTTACCAATTCTTTGTCTTTCCCTTCAATACTACCTATAACACTTGCTATAAACTGCTGACTGTCATAATTATTATCATAGGTATCATCAATCCCAACTCCAATAAATGATTTGAAAACTTTTGCACCTTTTGGGATATTAACAAGGATTTCACTATTAGCATGTGTACTTAAACCATGCTCAAAACATTTATCACCAATTTTTATAGGTAATTCACCAAATCTTATTACGGGAAAGTCCTGCTTGATAAATTTTAACTGAACTGGTGTAGGAAAAAGTCGCTTACCTGTAAAACAAATAGATGCCCAATTCTCCACTTGCTTTTGTGTTTCTTCTATTTCTCTTTTATCCATTTCCTTTCCTCTCTTAATAAATGTGTCAATATTTTTTATATTTATATTTGCTTTTAGTTTTTCAATATCTTTACACTCTTAAATTTCTTCTCTTTTGCTCTTAGCCTTACTCTCTCATTTCTTCCTGTCTTACCGATTTATCTGTCTCCTATTCCTACATTACCTCATTCAGTGTCTAATAGTATTTTACTGGCAGGATGGTCTATTCTTAATTCCCAGTGTCTCCGATATACGGAGCCTTATGGAGGTTGACCGATCTCACCCTGCCACTTTTATCTTTATGAAAAAACTTCTTAATTTCTTCTGGATTGTATAAAATTTTCTTCTTACATACAATAAACATTATCCTTAACATTTTTGCTGCTACCCCAGTAGGTGCTTTCATTTTCTCTTTTTTACTCTCCTTTACTTTATATGGTAATGTCTATTTTTTCCCTGTAAAAACAAAAAACAACCATCGCAGCCATAAAATTTTCAACTACAAAAATTATAAAATATATCAACCATCTCGCTATGAATCTACGCCCGAGGGGATCCTGCGGATTTTCAAGAATGTTAAATTTATTTTTATCTTTTTTTCCCTAAATCATATTAAAATCTGTCATATCCTTTCCCCTTCTCCTGCTTCCATTCCTGCTACTATTTCTTCCATCTCTTGACGAACTCTCTTACTTGCTGGGAGACTTTTATTACTATTCATTGCAACCACCTTTCTTTTTCTCTTTTATTACCTTTTATTATACCGGAGGTTGCTTTCTTTTTACAGCAATTTTTGGATTTTACCCTTCATCCCCCTTTCTAAAAGAGGGAACTTATGGTAAGGTATAGCCCAAGGATAGGGGGAAAGAATGAGGGAAGAATTAAAGCAAGAATATAAAGTTTTCAAATATAGAGAAACATAGTTGTTCATATGAACAACTGAGGTTATGGGGCTTTTAAAGAAGCCCAGACCAAAGGTCAGGAGTTCTTTACTTCAAATTTTCTATTAAATATCCTATTTTCAAACGATATGTTTTTAAAATTTCTGGTGAAGTAATATTATTTTCTACAAAATTATCTTGAAATAATTCATTTAGAAGAAAATTTGCTGCATCTAAATATTCATTATTATTTTTTTCATCCAATTTTATTTTTTTAACCTTATCTTCAAGAATAGAAATGTAATCAAAATCGTTTATCCCAGCAGCTACCATTTCCCACCTTATTGTATTAATTGGCTTTGTTTTTGTTGGATAAAGAAAATGAGCATTTCCATTTGAGCCAGCAACAAGAGGGTCTTTCCATGGATTATCATTTCCATAACCGCCAATACAATTCCAGTATAGACAACCACAATAACCATAACTTTTAATGCGCCAAAATTCTTTTCTTAAATTAAAATTTGATGCCTCTATATTTGCAGAACCTATATTAGCAGACCAAAACTCATCTCCTGTCTGCATCCTCTTTCTTATCCATTCAGACCTTTGAAGTCCTCTACACCAGATATTAACATGTCCAAAAAGATATTCAGGATTATCTCCATATATTGTTCCCAAAAATTTAAGTTTGGGCTCTATTTTATGAAGATATTCACAAAACTCCTTAATCTCAGGATATAAATTAGCAGGTGCCTCATCATAAGCATAAACAAAAGCAATATCAGTTAGTCCTGTTTTTTGTAAAATTCTAACAATTTCCTTAAATTTTATCTCATTCTTCACTAAAAAAGATGGTATATACAAAGATGTAATTTCTTTTTCTTTATAATAATTCAAAGCATTTATTATTTCATTTTCATCTCCATCCCATGGAATACTTTTTTCTCTTGGTGTAATTCTGTGTTTAAGATAATTTTCCTGACATAATTGCTGAAAATCTTTTGAGCTCCCTTGAAATCCTATTTCTTTCAATAAACTCTCTGATAAAAACCAACAACCAAAATCAGTCTTTAAATATGGTTTTTCTGGTAAACCAAAATCAAAAATTTTAAGTTTTACAGGTGTTTTTATTACTTGATTCTTCCCAATTTTTACACTTAAAGAGGATTTATAAATTCCTGAATTAATATTTTCTGGAATATTTACAATAATCCAAACTGGTATATTTGTTTTTGGTTCAACTGAAAAAGAAGATTCAGAAATTAATGGGTCTGGATATAAACCAACAGGAATATTTGTACTTAATCCCGATGGAGTATATGTTCTTACATACCCTACTCTATATATTTCTATTTCTTTTAAGCCAATTTTGTCTTTTCCTGATATAAAAGGAGTTATATCAATTTTTACCAATTTATTTTCTGAAGAATTATTTCTAATTACTATTTGAAAAGCTACTCTTTCTCTTTTAGCACCATATATCTCCAATTGTTCTTTTTCCCCAATAGGAGTTAGTATATCATCTTTAAACACCTTTTCCTGAGTATCTACTTCCCATATAGATATTTCGGATGTCTTTTTAATTAAATAACCCCCTTGATACCCTTTTTCTCTTGTAATAAATCCTTTCCCTGTTTTTTTCCATTCAGATAATGAAACATCCTCAAATGAAATACCTTTTTTCAAAGGAAATATAATTTTATTTTCTTCACTTTCAATAGTTTCACCTAACTTTATCTCTTTGTTATTTTGATTAAACACTATTTCCAATTTACCTTCTGAAAAATTTTCTGGAATTTGGAGAGAAATTTCTAATGGATTATTTCCTGCCAAAATTATTTCTTTTGTTTTTTTAAGAATCTCTCCTTTTTCCAAATTATCTTTGTTAAATAATGTGAAAATGATTTCTACTTCTCCTAAATTTATTGGAGATGCTAATTCAACTATTAAATTGTTTTCCTGCCATTGATACCCAGAAACTATTTCTGGTGAAACCCACCCAACTTTTGAAACTTGAGGAATAATTCCAACATAATACAATGTTTCCCATTTTTCACCTGGTGCTAAATTTATTGTATTATAAGACCATTCTATACTATGATAACTATTCCAATAGCAGTAATAGTATTTTGTAATATCACAATATTTCGGGGTAAAATAAAGAAAAAAATTATCACTATAAGCACCTATCCAGTTTCTTACAACATCAACAAATTTATCAGCAGATGGTTTTATATACTTAATTCCATCTAATTGTGGTAAACAAGTAAAAGATAATTTTCTATCTACAATATTATGAACCCAAGGTGTTAATGAAATTTTTTCCTTCCTATGATTTATAATTTCCCATACTATTGCAACTCTTGTCTCATTATCTTGCAATATATACTTTTTTATAAATTCTATATCTTTATTTTTATCACTTTTTGATAAATAAGAAAGAGTAAGAATTTGTTTATCGCCTTCCCTTTTTAACTCTCCTTCATATTTTGCTTGATTAATCTCACCTTCTGGATAACCCTGCCCAGCAAGTCGGTCTTCAGCAATACCACCAGCCCAATATTTACCTGTAAAAAATTCCTCTGTTAATTCTCTTTGTGCTGGTTTAAAAACAATACTACGAATCACTCCACCTCTTGCTTTATCAATGGTCAATTTCAAAAAATTATTTTCCATAATAACTGGCTCCACCAAACTCCTTTCAAAACTTACCTGACAACATAATGACTTAACTAAAAAAAATGTAATTATTAAAAAAAGTTTATTCTTTCCCATAAATTTCTACCTCCGTTAAATTTAGCCTTTTATTTTCTAATGCCCATGTAGTTATTCTAATATATCTTTCATTTATATTAAGGTCAGTAAATTCAATATTCCAATTAACTGTTTTTGGTGGTTCAACTTTTTCTATAACTTTTTTTATCTCATATACAATGCCATCTTTACTAGAATATAAAACAGATTTACTTACACCATACATGGGAGAAAGATTTTGACCTTTAAGTACTACATTTGTTATTTTTCTTGGCTTTTTTAAATCAAAATCTATTGTTATAAATGAATCATCACCAGGAACTCTCCAAAACACATAACAAAGCCCTGTATTAGGGGCATAAGAATCCCTCCCATCAGTTAGTAATCCCTTCCTTTCTTCAAAATCTCCATCTTCATTGACTATATAATAAATTTTATCTATTTCCCCATCCTTTTTAATACTTGCTTTTCCAATAACATTATTTTTTTCATCTAATATGTTTAATTCCTGCTCTCCTAAATTTGAAATTTTATCAGAACTTTTTTCAATTGAAAACTTAATATATCCTTTTTTTTCTTTAAAATCTATTTCAATAACTCCATCTTTATTATTTATAATTTCTCCTATAACCTTCCCTTCTTTATCTTTTATAATATTTCCTTCAACAATTCCCACCCTATATCTTATTAAATCATTATCTGTCTTTTTCCCATATTGCGGAACATCAAAATAGTGTCCAACAGATACTTTATAAGAAACACCTTCTTCTTTCGCAAAATTTATCATTTTTTCTTCTGAATAAATTATATGAGACAAACAAAATATCAAAAATACTAATAAAATTTTTTTATTCATTACTTCTCCTTTTCTTTTAAAATTTCATTTATGATTTTTTCCCTTATTATAGAAAAATCCTCATTTGAAATAGTTAAAATAGAAGTAAATGTAGGTAATAAACTAATTACTTTTTCTCTTGCCTTTTTCTCCCCAATTTTTTTACTTAAAATATCTTCAAGTTTTTTTAAATATTTATAATCAGTAATTCCTTCTCTTAACATTTCCCATCCAATCGTAGAGTACATTTTGCCTTCATCATTTAAAAACGGCCAGGCAATATACCAGTCAGAAGTCCCCCAATTATAAGCAAATCCCCAAATTCCTTTACAACCTGTATAATAAAGATATATTCCATACTTTTTTCTTATTTCATAAGGCATTGTGCTTCTTACTTGTGTTTGAATATGCATTTTATTTATATTGGCTTTTACCCACTCTGGTTCGACTGAACCCCATTGAGGAAAAAAGAAATTTGTATAGTTTTCTTCTTTTAATGCATCTTCTATACCGCCTACTACACAATTTATATCTATCAGTTGATACCACTTACGAAATCCAGCAACAGTATTGTTTGACCAAATTTTGCCATTGGCTTTTTTTATACATTTAAGTAGTTTTTCATAATTTTCAATACAATCAGGGTGAACATCTGGTTCATCAGTTGGATGAAAATATAATTTCATTCCTAACTCATCTGCTAAACTCATTATTTCTTTTAAAACAATATCAACAACATTTTGATATTCAGGAGTTTCTATCTCTTGCCCAGAAATTGTTTTTATCTGGTTAAATACTGGTTCTAATGTTCCATAAGGAAATGGTCCAGTAGTATTAAGTCCTTCTGTTTTATATACTTGTAATGTCTTTTTCAATCTTGAAGTATCTACTAAAATTGCATCTTGATTTTTCTTAATTGTAATTGGAGATGTCCATGGGTCTGTTGTAATACTGTTAATACCATGATTTTTTAAGTCCTCTATTCTTTTTGATGTTAAATTATCAAATGCCCCTGGTAATTTATTATCCCAGAGCCCAAAAATAGTATCTGCTTGAGAAAGTTCAAATGGTAAAATTTTAACTTTTATTGGAATATATATTTCTTTATCACCGGATTTCAATATTACTTTCCCTGTCCAATCTGTAGATGAAATATCTTGAGGAATTTTTATCCTTAACCATAAGGAAGATGAACTTTTTGCTTTGACCTCCCATTTATTAGATGGATTTAGAATATCTGGATGAAGAATTTCACCAGTTGGATTTATAAATTCATATATAGTACTTTTTGTTGGTGAAAAAGTCAGGACAAAAACTTCTATGTTTTCTTTTGGGATAAATTTATTGTCAGTGTTTTCTAATGGTGTTGTAATAATATCAAAAATTATATTTTCTTCACTTTCATTTCTTAAAGAAAGGGTTATAGGAATAATTTCTCCAGGAGTGCATACTTTTTCAATTTTTACATTACATTCTTCTTCTCTTGGAAAACTACAAGGAAAAATAATTCTATCTGAAACATGTGTAAAAAATAAAAGCGGTTCAGAAAATTTTTCCAGTGTAAATGACATTTCAATAGAGTAAATTTCATTGATATTTCTAAAACTTATCTCATTTATACCCTTAATAATATAATCTGATATATTGAAAGCATAGACATAATATGCATTTTCAAATTCATATTTATTCCAGGAAGTATTTGCATTACTAAAACTTGAAATACGATTATATGGGTCTCCATTTACTTCTGAATTATAAGGGGAGTAGTCACTATCAAATCTTAAAAACCATGCATCTTTGTCTTCAGAAAATAAATTTGTTGGTCTTTGTCCAATATAAGCAGAATTTATTAGAATTAATTTTTTGTTTATTAACTTCTTTTCTGAAATTGATTTTTTATTTATTGAAACTTGAAGTCCATAGTCCCCCCATCCTTCTCCCCTTTCTATATTAAATCTACCCTTTATCCATAAAACAGTATAACCATCAGGATTAGAAACATTAAAATTAAAACTTTTCTGTTCTTTCCCTTTTAGAATTAATTTTTGTTTTTTTATTAAATTCTTTTGACTAATATTTGCCTCAGAAAAAAGTAAAATAGGTGTAAATAAAACAAGATAAATCACAAATTTAAAACTTTGTCGCATTTTTTTTCTTTCCTCTACAAAAAGTAAATTGTTTATTTCTGTAATTCACCATCTCCAGCGAAAACCTGCCCATGTTGTCCCGATTCCTGTTCTTGGCCAATAACTATCTGGAATCCATTCAACATGGCCATCAAGAAACAATAAATTCATCCCCCCAGAGTGTCTTTTATAAGCTGCATATTTTCCAAGATCACTGTATCCATAATATCCATCACCATATAAACTTTTTCCATCATATACAATTGGAGTTTTAGTAGGAGTTGGATTTCGAGAAACTTTCTTATTAGCTGCTCCACTATTATAAGCATATCCAACTTTATAAAATGGATACCAGTCATAATATTCTGTTCGTAAAGCAGATGGGCACCTAAATGTTGTGAATGGAATTGCCGGTTTTAAGGGTTCCCATGTTGTATATCCTACCCATTTATAAGTAATTCTACTTATTAAACTGAACCAGCAATCAGAACTCGTCCCAACTCTGTTAGCAGGGGTATATCCATCATAATCATCACAATACATTAAAAAGGCATATCCTATCTGTTTTAAATTACTCATACATACTGACTGTCTTGCCTTTTCCCTTGCCTGACTGAGTGCCGGTAGTAACATCGCTGCCAAAATCGCTATTATCGCAATTACCACAAGCAATTCTATTAGAGTAAACCCTCTTTTACCTCTTTTTAAATTCTTTCTTTTCATTTTATTTTCCTCCTTCCGCCAAACAGATGGCGGACGCTTAAAGACGCGTTTTTTAGTTTTTTCAACTCTTTATTTTTATACAACTATATATGTAAACAGAAAAATTTGCCTAATGAAAAAATTGTAAGGTAAATTTTTCTGATAAAAAGGGGAAATGTATATAAAACAGGAATAAAAATTCCTGATAAACAATTTTTTAAATTGATTTTTGAATTGATTAAAAAAGGAATTGTAATTATAAGAAAAAAACAAAAAGATACTACGAACAAGAAAGAGTGTGTGGGGAGGATTTCTCTTGGCTATTACTTCTTCTTTATTATTACTTCCTCCTATTCTTTTTCTTTTTATCATTTTTCTTTCACTACTTTTTATTATATTACCTTTTTTCCCCTCTGTCAACACGCCTTTTTTCTCTTTATTATATTTTACCCCTTCTTTTTTTGTCAATACCCCGAATTGCCTCATAAAAAAATCTATATAAAAAATGAGGACTTCTAACTCAAAGAAACAAATAAGCAAAATAATTTCTTTCTTTGAGAAACCCAGTGATGTAGTGGAAACTTTCTCTTTTATCCATTTCTCATACATTTTTTGACATTATTCAGAATTGTTACATTTACTTACAATTATTTTTTAAATCATTTGCATATTCAACAACATTTTCAATATCAACTTCTTTATATGTTTTTTC
>ERZ795051.5433-NODE-5433-length-11185-cov-4.788500_pt1 | contig 11185 bp, 12 predicted proteins | sample MGYA00375135_ERZ795051 | MGnify/ENA primary metagenome ERZ795051 (study PRJEB30180, sample SAMN05720222) | activated sludge metagenome | isolation source: Anaerobic digester | place: Japan | collected 2015-05-26 ... | reverse complement strand
AGGCATTGCTTGCCGAAACGCTCGCGGATTTCGCCCACCAGCCCCGGCAGATCGTCCACGCGATCCGCCACGGGGTCGCGCTGTACCAGACCGGCTTGGTCGCCAAAATCATCTTCACGGGCGGTTGCGGCACCGGCTCCGAAAACGCCGAGAGCGAAGTGGCGGCGGTCTATGCCGTCCGGGCCGGCGTGCCGGCGGCCGACACGCTTACGGAGCGCCGGTCGCGCACCACGCAGCAGAATCTGGCCGAAGCCAAGCTGCTGATGGACGCGCACGGACTCCGTTCCGCGATCCTGGTCAGCGATCCGCTCCACATGCGGCGCGCCATGTGGATGGCCGGCGATCTGGGCATCGCCGCCGTTCCATCGCCCACGCCGACCACGCGCTACCGCAGCCTGAAGACCAAACTGCGCTTCCTCCGGCACGAGCTCTACTACTGGCACCACTACGCCTTTTCGGGCGGCTGAAGCGCGCCGGGAACGGCTTGCCCTCGCCCGCGCCGCCCCCTATCCTGCCCCCATGAAACACGCCCATTCGCGCAAGGCCGAATTCGATTTCCGCTGGCCCGCCGTTCCGCTGAACGTGGTGCTGGTCCACCCGGAAATCCCGCCCAACACGGGCAACGTCGCCCGTCTTTGCGCCGCCACGGGCACGCGCCTGCACCTCGTCGAACCCCTCGGCTTCCAGATCACCGACGCCCAGCTCCGGCGCGCCGGGCTCGACTACTGGGACGCCGTCCAGGTGCAGGTCCATCCGTCCTGGGAGGCCTGCCGCGCGGCGTTGGGCGCCACCCGGCTTTTTCTCTACAGCACCGGCTGCTCCCGCCGCTACGACCAGGTCGAATACCGTCCCGGCGATGCGCTCGTGTTCGGCTGCGAGACCAAGGGACTCCCCGACGAGTTGCTGGCCGCGCACGCCGACACCGCCTGCGGCATCCCCATCCTGACCCAGCACGTGCGCTCGCTCAACCTGTCCAGCGCCGTCGCCGTCGTGGTCTACGAAGCGTTGCGCCAGATCGACGCCCGTTCCTGAAACGTCGCGGCCTGAATCTCGCATATTGCGGGAACTGCGCCTCGGCGGATTCCACCAATGCATGCGATTTATCGAAGATTTTCGGTGATATCAGTCTCACTTATTATAATAAGTGAGACTGTCGCGACGGTTCGCGAACCTGCTGATGGAGCGCCGGTTTCCGCCTACTTCCACTCGGCGGTGTCGAGCAGGATCGTCACTGGACCGTCGTTGACGAGTTCGACTTGCATCATCGTGCGGAACACACCCGTCTCCACGGAAAACCCCATGTTGCGCAAGCAAGCCACGAAAGCTTCGTAGAGGGGCTCGGCCTGTTCGGGCGGCGCGGCTTCGATATAGCTGGGCCGATTGCCCTTGCGCGCGTCCCCGTGCAGCGTGAACTGGCTGACCACGATGAATTTCGCGCCGGGCACGGCCGAAATCGGCAGGTTCATCTTGCCATCGGCGTCGTCGAACACGCGCAGCTTGGCGACTTTATCGGCCAACTTGACGGCATCCGCTTCGGTATCTGCGCGACCAATGCCCAGCAGGACGACGGCGCCGGGACCGATGCGGCCGGTCGCGCGCCCTTCGCTACGGACCTCCGCGCTGGCCACCCGCTGGAAGACCGCTTTCACGGCCCGCTCAATTGCCGCCCTTGACAAGCAACTCGATCGATTCCGTCTCGACGACGGCGCCGTCCAGGTGCCGGACGATGCGCGACTCGTTCTTGAACTGCCGGAACAAGCCGGTCTGCGTGTAGGCGTAGAGCTTGCCCAGGAAACCCGGCAGCGGCAGATGGCCGGCCTTCGCGCCGGTCACGACCAGATCCGATCCTTTCGGCCGCAGGTAGAACGTCGCGCTGAACGTCAGCGGCCCGCGGGCGATGGCCACGAACGCTTCCGCCCGCCCGGGGAAAAACCGCGCCCCGGCGTCTTCCAGCCGCGCCGCAAAGCCCTTCGCGGCCGGCTGGGCCGCGACCAATTCGCGCAGATGGGCGTTGATTTCCTTCTCTTCGATCACCTGGGAAGCCGGCAAGTTGCGGTTCAAGGCTTCGATCAGAAGTTCGCCCTTGAGCCGATAGCGCTTGGCGTCCATTTCGTCGCCGATCGTCCGCAGCATCTGCGCCGGCCAGATCGTCAGGAGCACCAGCAACAGCAGGACGAAGGCCACGCCCAGCTTGACGGCCAGGCGCAACTGGTCCAGGGGATCCGGCGCGGCGGCCATTTTCATTTTCTGCTCGGCCGACTCGAAATCCAGGCGCGCGCCGCATTTCTTGCAGTGCACCACCGGCAGCCGGTTCATTTCGCCGCATTGGCTGCAGCGCATCATCAAGACGTTGTCGTCCATGGTCCGCTCCTATTTCGCCGGTTTGTCCGGCTTGGCCTCGGTCTTGGCCCCGTCCGCCTTCTTTTCCCCGCCCTTGGCATGGGCATGGGTCGCGTTCGCCGTCTTCTTGTAGTCCGTCTGGTAAAAGCCGGAGCCCTTGAAAATGATGCCGGCCCCGCCCGACAGCAACCGCGCCACCTTGCCCCGGCATTGGGGACAGGTCTTCACGGGCGGCGCGGTAATGGACTGGAATTTTTCGAACCGATGGCCGCATTTGCGGCATTCATATTCATACGTGGGCATCGCGGAGATCTCCTGGCGGCGGGCGGAAGCCGCCCGATCCACCGATTTCAAACGGCGCGCATTCTAGCACAAACTTCCGGCCGCGCAAAACAACTCCGGGGGTCAAGGTCAAGCGACGGGCCGCCCGTCGCGCAGGACGACGTGGCGCCGGCAACGCGCGGCGACCGCCTCGTTGTGGGTGACGATCACGAGAGTCAAATTCCGTTCGGCGGCGAGCTCGAAAAGGTAGCGCAACACGTCCTCGCCGGTTTTGGAATCGAGGTTGCCGGTGGGTTCGTCGGCCAGCAGCAGTTCGGGGCCGTTCATCAAGGCGCGGGCCAGCGCCGCACGTTGCTGCTCGCCGCCGGAAAGCTCGTTGGGCCGGTGCTCGGCGCGTTCGGCAAGTCCAACGCGCGCCAGCAGTTCCGCGGCGCGCGCACGCAAGCGCGGGCCGCGCAGGCAGGCGCCGGCCGCGCTCAAGCCCGGCAACAGCACGTTTTCCAGCACCGTCAGCTCCGGAAGCAGGTGGTAGGCCTGGAAAACGAAACCGATTTTCTGGGCCCGGATCGCGGAGCGCTCGCGGTCGCCGAGAGCGTAGAAATCGCGGCCGCGGTACAGCACCTGGCCCGACGTCGGCCGGTCCAGGCCGCCCATCACGTGCAGGAGGGTGCTCTTGCCGGCGCCGCTCATCCCGGTGATGGCCAGCGATTCGCCTTCCGCGACGGACAGGTCCACTCCGCGCAGCACGTCCAGCGTGCGCGTTTCCACGGCATAGGACCGACAAACGGCGATGGCCTGGACGAGGCTACTCATAGCGCAGGGCCCTCACCGGATCGAGCTTGGCCGCCTGCCAGGCGGGAATCACCGCCGCCAGCGTGCAGATCACCAGCACGGAAACCGCCACCAAGGCGACATCCCCGGGCAGCGTATGCGCGGGCAATTCGGCCAGGTGGTAGAGTTCCTCGGGCAGCAACTGCATGCCGCAGCGGTCGTTGAGAAAATGCAGCAGGTCGTTGCGGTACTTCAGCACCGTCAAGCCGGTCGCGACGCCCAGCGCGGTGCCCAGCACGCCTTGGATCCAGCCCTGCCAGAAGAACACCCGCATGATGCCGCCCGCCGAAAAACCCAGCGAGCGCAGCAGGCCGATCTCGCGCGTCTTCTGCACGGTCACCGTGATCAGCGTGTTGGTGATGCCGAAGGCGGCCACGATGGTGATGAAAATCAGCAGGAAGAACATCATGTTCTTCTCGACGCGCAGCGCCGCGAAGAGCTGCTGGTTCTGGTCCATCCACGTGGTGACGTGGACCCCGGGGCCCAGTCGGCGGCGGATTTCGGCCGCCACTTGGTCGGCGGCGTAGGGATCGGTCGTCATGACCTGGATGGCTTCCAAGCCGGTCCCGCCGCAGAAATCGCGGGCGTCCCACAGCGAAGCCACCAGATAGCCCATGTCGAACTCCCACATGCCCATCTCGAAGATGCCGGCCACGGTCATTTCCGTCGGCAGGCGGATTTCATCCTTGTCCATGAAGGTCGCCGGCGAATAGACGGTCAGCGCGTCGCCCACGCCGACGCCGAGGCGGCGGGCCAGGTCGCTGCCTAGGACGACCGCGCCGTCGGCCACGTTGAATTCGCCGGCCACGAGGCTGGCGGGAATGCGGCTGACGCGCGCCTCGCGGACCGGATCCACGCCGCGGATCAGCGGGGTCTCGACCTGCCCGTTGGGTTTCTGGATGAACACGAGGCTCTGCAGGAAGGGCGCGGCGCCGACGACGCCCGGCACGGCTTCGATCTGCTCGCAGAGGCCGTCTTCCTCCTCCGCGAAGCCGCCCGGGACGGAAACCGTCACGTGGGAATTGAAATCGAGGATCTTTTCCCGCCACATCTCGTCGAAGCCGGTCATCACCGAGAGCACGATGATCAGCACGGCCACGCCCAGCAGCACTCCCAGCGTCGAGAGCACGGTCACCACCGAGAGGAACGTGCGCTTCGGCTTGAGGTACTTCAGCGCCAGGAACAATGAAAACGGCAGCGTCATTCGGCCTGCGGCTCTTCCGGCTTGGGTTCGCGGTTCTTCATCTGGGGAAACAGCATGACGTCGCGGACGCTTTCCTCGCCGGTCAGGACCATGACGAGGCGGTCGATGCCGATGCCCATGCCGCCGGCGGGCGGCATGCCGTGCTCGAGGGCGCGCAGGAAGTCCTCGTCGATCTTGGAGGCGTCTCCGGCGGCCTGTTCCTCGAGGCGGGCGCGCTGGTCGAGGGGATCGTTCAGCTCGGTGTAGCCCGGGCACAGCTCGCGGCCGCGCACCACCAGCTCAAACACGTCGACGACGGACGGATCGTCCTCGCAGCGCTTCGCCAGCGGCACCAGTTCGGCCGGCAGGCGCGTCACGAACGTCGGCTGCAGCAGGGTCTTTTCGACCAGCTTGTCGTAGACTTCGTGGGTGATCTGGGTGTGGGTCATTTCGTTGGGGACGTCCAGTTCCTGCGCCCGTGCCCATTCGCGCGCGGCTTCGACGGACTTTTCGAACCAATCCGCGCCGGCCTTTTCCAGCACGAGGTCGCGGTAGGTCGCCACGCGCCAGGGCGGGGTCAAATCGATCTTTTCCTGGCCTTCCTTGCCGACGAGCAGCGTGCCGCAGACTTCCTGCGCCGCGCCGCTGACGAGTTCCTCGACGAGCTTCATCATCGTCTTCACGTCGCCGTAAGCTTCGTAGATTTCCAGCGCGGTGAATTCGGGATTGTGCGAGCGGTCGAGGCCTTCGTTGCGGTAATTCTTGCCGAGCTCGAACACCTTGTCGTAGCCGCCCACCAGCAGGCGCTTGAGATAGAGTTCCGGCGCGATGCGCATGTACATCGACTGGCCCAGCGCGTTGTAGAACGTCTTGAAGGGATTGGCGATGGCGCCGCCCGCCATGGTCTGCAGCACCGGCGTCTCCACCTCGAAGTAGCCGCGCGCTTCCAGGAAGCGGCGGATGAACGAGAGGATGCGGCTGCGCGCGTTGAAGACCTTGCGCACGTCGGGATTGGCGATCAGGTCGAGATAGCGCTGGCGGTAGCGCACTTCCGTATCGCTGAGCCCGTGCCATTTTTCCGGCAGCGGATGCAGCGCCTTCGACAGCAGTTCCCACCGGAGCACCTTGACCGACTGCTCGCCGGTGCGCGTGGTGAAGAGCTCGCCCTCGACGCCGATGAAATCGCCGAGATCCACCGCCTTGAAGGCCGCGAACGACTCGTCGCCCAGCGCGTTCTTCTGGACGTAGATCTGGAACTTGTCCGTGCCGTCCTGCAGGTGGGCGAAAACGCTCTTGCCCATCTCGCGCACGGCCACCACGCGGCCGGCGACGCGCACGGCCAACCCCTCGGCGAACGCCGCGCGCACGTCGGCCAGCGAACCCGTCCGTTCGAACGCCCGACCATAGGGACGGTGCCCGGCGGCCTTCAGGGTCTCCAGATGGGCCAGCCGCTGGTTGCGGAATTCGATCTCGTGCGCGCTCAAATGCATGATGGTCCTCGCCTTGTAAAACGCGCCCACCCTACCCCCCCTTTTCCGCGAAATCCAGTCCTTTTCCCCGGTCGCCTTCCGCCCGCCGCCCGCGCGGCGAAAAAGAAGGGCCCCCGTTGCCGGGGGCCCTGCGGGGCTTGCGAAACTGGTGGAGGCGGCGGGAGTCGAACCCGCGTCCGCACAAGCGTCGCATCAGCGTCTACGCGCGTATTCCGCGATTGAGTTTCGCCATGCCGCCTGCCCACGGACGGGCCAGCGACACCGCAATCCACCTGTTGGTTCTCGCTCCTCGGCCCGGTAGCCCGGCCAAGGTCGCCAGCCTGCTAATGACGTCCGAATCCGCCCCGCAGGCATGGGCGGCCGAACGTCGCGGAACTAAGCCGCGAGGGCCAATTGTTCGTTGGCTTTTGTGTTTTTTCCCGGAGGTTTAACGAGGCCAACCGGTGTCCTCGGCGCGCGACCGATGCTTCAACTGGCACGTCGAAACCGGTCGCCCCCGCAAAAAAAACATACCCCGCCCCGGCCGGATGCGCAAATCGCCGGAGCCGGAGCGGGAATCCCGCCTCAATACTTGGCGCCGTTCATCGTCATGACCTGGACGACGATGAGGCCGATGATCACCAGCATGGAAACGATGGAAATCGCGGACCAAGCGGCGCCCGGACCTTCCTCTTCCTGGATGGTGAAAATGGGTTCGGGCGCGGAAACCGCGGAAGACGTGGCGCCGGAAACCGCGATGGAGGCGCCGCCGCCGGGGCGTTTCAGCTTGATCGTGGGCCGGCCGCCGGTTTCGGTCGGGGCTTCTTCCTCGGCCCGGCCCGGCGAAAAGGTCGCGGGCGCGGTCGCCCCGACGCGGACGGTCGGCCGGTTGCCGATGCGGATGGTCCGCGGCTGGGCGCCGGTAGCCGTGCTGAGCGGGATCTTGCTGGTGTCCAGCAGCGCCGTGCGGCGCTTGAACACGTCTTCGTCCGCCGGCGGCATGGCCCCGAGGCCGACGCGGGACGTCGCCGCCTTGCCGGCGCCGGGAATCGCATTGATGTCGATGCGCGACGTAGCTTTCTTGGGGTTGGCGCCGATGCGGATTCCGCCGGTGCCGGGCGAGACCGGAATGGTGGCCTTGCTGAGGTCGATGCGGGACGTCGCCGCTTTCACCGCGCTGACGTCCAAGGGCTTGAGTTCGTTATCGCCAGGCATGGAAAAACCTCCGTGTCTTCAAGACTGCGCGCACATCCTACGGTCCGCCGACCCGGTCCGTCAAACCAAATCCCGGCCGGCGCCTATTCCGCGGCCTTGAAGCACAGGGTCGCGTTGTGGCCGCCGAAACCGAGGGAATTGTTCAAGCAGGCGCGGATCTTGGCCTTGCGGGCCTTGTTGGGCACGTAGTCCAGGTCGCAGGCCGGATCGGGAGTGGTGTAGTTGATCGTCGGCGGCAGCACGCCGTCGCGGATGGCCAAGGCGCAGACGACGGATTCGACGCCGCCGGCGGCTCCCAGCAGGTGGCCGGTCATGCTCTTGGTGGAGCTGACGGCGATTTGGCGGGCGCGTTCTTCGCCCAGGGCGATCTTGATGGCCTTGGTTTCGCCGGCGTCGTTGAGGGGGGTGCTGGTGCCGTGGGCATTGATATAGTCGATGTCCGCGGGAGTCAGCCCGGCGTCCTGCATGGCCAGCTGCATGCCGCGGGACGGGCCGGAGGCGCTCTCGTCGGGCGCAGTGATGTGGTAGGCATCGCCGGTGCAGCCGAAGCCGGCCAGTTCGCAATAGATCTTCGCGCCGCGGGCCCGGGCATGGCCGAGTTCTTCGAGGATGAGCATGCCGGCGCCTTCGCCCATCACGAAGCCATCGCGGTCCTTGTCGAACGGGCGGCTGGCGGTCTGGGGACTGTCGTTGCGGGTGCTCAGGGCGCGCATGGCGTTGAAGCCGCCGACGCCCAGTTCGCAGATGGCGCCTTCGGAGCCGCCGGCCAGCATGACGTCGGCCTTGCCGCGGCGGATGAGTTCGAGCGCCTCGCCGATGCAGTGCGTACCCGACGCGCAAGCCGTCACGATGGCGAAATTGGGGCCCTTCATGCCGTGGTTGATGGAAATGATGCCCGGCAGGATGTTGGTGATCATCTGCGGGATGATGAACGGCGAGAAGCGGCCCGGCCCGCGCGACCGCAGCACGTCCATCTGCGACTGGAGGACCTGCAGGCCGCCGACGCCCGAGGCGGCGACGACGCCGACGCGGAGCGCGTCTTCCTTGGCCATGTCCAGGCCGGAATCGTCCACGGCCATCTTGGCCGCGGCGATGCCGTAGTGGCAGAAGGGATCCAGGTGGCGGGCTTCCTTCTTGGACATGAAGTCTTCGACGTTGAAGCCCTTGACCTGGCCGGCGAACTTCGTGTCGAACGCCGCCGTGTCGAAATAGGTGATGGGGCCGATGCCGCTTTCGCCGGCCTGGATGGCCGCCCAGAAGGAATCCAGCGTGCTGCCCACGGGGCTCACCACGCCCAAACCCGTCACGACTACGCGTCTATTTTCCGCCATGGCCCACCACCCTCTCTCGTTCGTTCGTATTGGAAAACGGGCCGAGCCTCCGCCTCGCGGCGAGCGGACCCGGCCCCATGTCGTCTCGGGACGAAGCTCGACCTACTTGTCGAATCCCTTTTCCTGCAGGTACTTGATCACCGCGCCGACGGTCGTCAGCTTCTCGGCGTCTTCGTCCGGAATCTCGGCCCCGAACTCTTCTTCGAAGGCCATGACCAGTTCGACGGTGTCCAGCGAGTCGGCGCCCAGATCCTCGATGAAGGAGGCTTCCGGAACGACCTGATCCTTGTTCACGCCCAGCTGCTCGACGATGATGTCTTTGACTTTGTCCGCAAGTGCCATTGTCATTCTCCGTTTTGGTTTTTCTTTTTAAATCACCACACCATGCCGCCGCAGACGGCCAAGGTCTGCCCGTTCACGTAGGCGGCGGCGTCGCTGGCCAGGAAGGCCACGGCCTTGGCGACGTCTTCGGGTTCGCCCAAACGGCCCAGCGGGACCATCTTGAGCATCGCTTCCTTCACCGGTTCCGCCAACTTGTCGGTCATCGCCGTGCGGATGAAGCCGGGGGCGACCGCGTTGACGCGGATGTTCCGGCTGCCCAGTTCCTTGGCGGTGGTCTTGGTCAGGGCGATCAGGCCGGCCTTGGAAGCCGTATAGTTCGCCTGGCCCGGGTTGCCCATGATGCCTACCACGCTGGCGATGTTCACGATCGCCCCGGAGCGCTGCTTCATCATGGGTTTCACCACGGCCTTGGTCACCAGGAAGGCGCCCTTGAGATTGATGTCCAGCACCGCGTCCCAATCCTCTTCCGACATGCGCATCAGGAGGGTGTCGCGGGTGATGCCGGCGTTGTTGACCAGCACGTCGATGCGGCCGAAATCGGCGAGGATCTTGGCGACGGCCTCGCCCACGGCGGCGCCGTTGGCCACGTCCATCGCGTAGCCTTCCGCCCGGCGGCCCAAGGCCTTCACCTTGGCGATCGTATCTTCCAACCACTCCGCCTTCACGTCGCAGAGGGCCAGATCGGCCCCGTCGGCGGCCAGTTGGAGGGCAATGGCCTGGCCGATGCCGCGCGCGGCGCCGGTGACCAGGGCGATTTTGTTTTCCAGGGGTTTCGTCATCTCGGTTTCCTAGGGTCAGACGAACAGTTTGGCGGCCTCTTGGGCCCCCGCCAAGTCAAAAATGCTGGCAATCGGCACCTCGGGGGCGATCCGCTTGACGAGGCCGGCCAGCACCGTGCCGGGGCCGCACTCGCAGCCCGCGGCCATTCCGGCCGCCACCATGTCGGCCACGCCGTCGGTCCAGCGCACGGACGACACGACCTGCGCGACCATCGCCGCGCGGATTTCGCCGGGCGTTCCGTGGGGCTTGCCGGTCGCGTTCGACCAAACGGGGCACTGCGGCGCGCGGAATTCGATGCCTTGGAGGAAGGCGGCCAGCTTGTCCGCCGCCGGCTGCATCAGGGACGAGTGGAAAGCGCCCGCCACGGTCAGGCGCAGGGCGCGCTTGGCGCCCGCGGCCTTCGCGGCGGCTTCGCCGGCCGCGATCCGGTCGGCGTGGCCCGACAGCACCGTCTGCACGGGCGAATTCAGGTTGGCGACTTCCAGGCCGCTGGCCTGGGCCACTTCCCGGACCTTTTCCAGCGGCAGGCCGATGATCGTCAGCATCCCGCCGGGAGTCGCCTCGCAGGCCTCCTGCATGAATTGCCCGCGGGCGCGCAGGACGCGCAGGGCGTCTTCGAAGGACACCGCGCCGGCGGCGTGGAGCGCCGCCCACTCGCCGAGGCTGTGGCCGGCCGCGCCGGCCACCCGGAACTTGTCGCCGGCGAAGTGCGCCAGCGCGGTTTGGGCGGCCACGCTCACCGTGAAAATCGCCGGCTGGGCGACGTCGGACTTCGTCAGCGCCTCGATCGGCCCTTCCAGGCACGTCTTCAGCACGTCGAACCCGAGGACTTCGCCGGCGCGCGCGAAGACCGCGCGGCACGCGTCGAGCCCTTCGGCCAGTTCGCGGCCCATTCCGACCGCTTGGGCGCCCTGCCCCGGGAACAACAGCATGATGCTCATAGCCACTCCACCACGGAACCGCCCCAGGACAGCCCGCCGCCAAAGGCCACCATGAGGATCTTGCTCCCGCTCTTGATCTTGCCGGCGGCGTAGGCTTCCGACAGCGCCAGGGGAATCGAGGCCGCCGAGGTGTTGCCGTAGCGGTCCAGGTTCAGGAACACCTTGTCCATGACGCCTTCGCCCAGGCGCTTGGCCACGGCTTCGACGATGCGCACGTTGGCCTGGTGCGGCACCATGAGATCGACGTCGGCCACGGTCAGGCCCGCGCGCGCGATGGCCTGCTGCGCGGCTTCCAGCATGGTGTTGACGGCGGTCTTGAAGGTCTCGCGGCCGGCCATGTGGATCGTGTGCAGATGGTTCTGGACCGTTTCGGCGGAGGCGGGCTGCTTGCAGCCGCCGGCCGGGATCGAGAGGAAATCGGCCTGGTTGCCGTCGACGCCCAGCAGGCTGGAGCGGATGCCGGGCCGGTCG
>ERZ795051.5427-NODE-5427-length-11195-cov-27.248115_pt1 | contig 11195 bp, 6 predicted proteins | sample MGYA00375135_ERZ795051 | MGnify/ENA primary metagenome ERZ795051 (study PRJEB30180, sample SAMN05720222) | activated sludge metagenome | isolation source: Anaerobic digester | place: Japan | collected 2015-05-26 ... | reverse complement strand
ACTAATCATACCAGCCGGATATGATTGTGAACCGATTTGTTTTGCTGGTAATTTTAAAATGCCGACGAAAACTAAAGTTACAAAGAACTTAAAACAGAAAATATATCATACGAATTGGATTAAGAAAAAATCCTTGGCAAATTAATATTTACAATTTACATTACATGCGTATTGAGGTTATTAAAATGGCGAGCAGATATTTTTTTTGGAAGGTTTGATAAAATTTGAATTAATTGGATAGGTGCGGAAACATTGAAAAGGAAGGAGAAAAAGATTGAAATACAAAACAAAAATAGATTATATACTAATTCATAAAGAAGGAGTTTGAAATGAAAAAAATGGGTATTTGTTTTATTAAAGGAGTATTTTTTATAACCCTGATGTTTAATGTGGGAGTGCCACAAGAAAGCAAACATCTCACAACCAAGGTTATACAAACAAATTTTCAGAATCTAACAGGAATCATTACATTAGAAGAATCACTTAATGAATCATCCCATATTAAACAAATTGTTAGAACCGATAATGCATTATTATTCTGTGATAAGAATTTTAATGCAATCGATTCAATATCTATTAAAAATAATACAAGAATAACTTGTAGTAAAAGTTTAAAGTATTTATTGTTAGATGATCAATCAATAAATGAAAAGAATTATTCTGAAGTAAAGAGGAAATTGACTTTAATTGATAGTAATGGTAAAGAATTCTGGTCAAAACCGAATTTGATATTAGGAGAAGATGAACAGATATCTTTTATACCATCTGATTACAATGGGAATGTATTTAAAGTAGATTATGCATATTCAACTATAACAACAATTTCTATTGGTGGTAACATTATTAATAAAGTCGAATTGTTTGGAAATCCAGAATATACACCAGGAAGACGGTTATACATGGATATTTCTAAATCTGGTGAATATTACGTCGTACTAGCAGAAAAAATTCCTTCGCATGAGAGAACCGCAAGTGGGGCCCCAATTGAAAGATTTGTCGTAAATAATAAAATTATTCGTACAGATACTATGAAAGTTTTTGAAAAAGAAGTTGGAGAACCATCATTATTTCTTTTTAATAACGACGGAATTTTGATAAATGAAATGGAAGTTAAAGGAGAACAACCAAGTAATGTTTTTATCAACAATGATGGGACAATGATATTATATATCACTACGAATTTGGGTACAGTTTTTGATAATTTTATAATTAGTCTGATTAATAAGGATTTTGAAGAATTATTTTCTACCTCAATTTCGGGTTCTCCTATTAACGTCTTATTTAAAAAAGATATTTTAATTATTACGTATTTAGATGGTATTAATAATAAATTTAAATTGGTGGCATTTAATATCAATACCGGGAAGTTTATTTGGGCTAATGAATTACAAAACGTTCCAGTATCTTTAGAAGAGATAAATCAACAGAGTTTTTCACTTTTAACTTGTTCAGATGTGAAAAGGCAATTACAAAGTGAATATTTTATTTATAATGTATTTGATATAAACGGGAAATATATATCGCAATTAGAGATTGGCTATATAAATAATGAATATCTATATTCTGTAAAACCTGAAATATATTTTAATAATCAGTATTTCATTAAAAATAAACAAGTAAACATGATAAACGTTTATTAGGAGATTCTTAAAATGAATAGAATAATAAAACATTTTTTATTAATTATTTTTATTGCAAGTAATCTGTTTTCTGCAAACTCAATTTATTATTATACCTGGCCAATTTCTCCTTTTAATTCGCAACATCAGATAAACGCTACCTTCGGAGAATGTCGGTCAAAAACTGTCGATGGTATTCTAATTTCAAGGCATCATATCCACACTGGGATTGATATCGCCGGCCCTGAAGGTACAGAAGTTAGACCAACAATCACCGGGAAAGTATCCATAAAAAATGCTACAGTCGGATATGTGCAAGTAAAAAAAACTATTGATAATATTACTTATTATTTTGAATATCATCATTTAAAAAATATTCCTTCGAGTGTAGTAGAAGGATCAACTGTATACGAGGGAGTAACCCCACTGGGATATATTAACAGTCTTCGTCATCTTCATTATGTTGATGGGGGATCCGGATTTACTGTACGAAATCCTTTAAAATATATGCATCCATATCTTGATGAAAGGGAGCCAGTTTTTAGTATGGATAGGTTTCTAATAACCTTAGATATGAATGCATCAACTGCTGATGATTATTTGGCTACAAATTATTTCAACATACAAGCAGGAGAAAAGATTGATATTATTGTTCATGCATGGGATGAAATACAAACTTATGATGAAAAAAAGGGGCTGTATTGGTTTTATTTGGAAGTGAAAAATTCTTTAAATGAACCAGTTTTTGGTAAATCACAATATTTTCAATATTGGGCTGATGGTTTTAGACCCAATGTAAAACTTGTATATGCTCCAGGGTCTAATACATCCAATTACTTATATAATTTAACAAATGAATGGAATTATTCTTTAAATGATTATTGGGATACTAGTGACATGGCTGAAGGACAATACACGGTATGGGTAGATGCTTATGATATTGGATATGCTGAATATTCTTCGGGCCAGATTTATATTTTTGGTCATGAAATATCTGATTTTGCGTATATATATGTATCAGGTTCTGCAGCAGAATCCAGCGTTAATAATAAAAAAGGGGTTACCAATGAAAACTAATAAAATAATTTTAATAATTTGTGACCTTATAATTTTTACTTCAATAGTTTTTTGTAAAAGCATTTTAATAATATCTCATGAAGATCTGTTCAGTACAACTTGGTATAATAAATATGCTACTTTGAAAAGCAACACGGGGTATACTGTATCTCATGTAGAAATAGGTGATGGTGATGGTTTGGGACAAATCAAATTTCTTATTGATGATATTACTCCAGATTTTGTCCTGTTAATCGGTGATGCTAGTGCGGAACCAGCAGAACAGAGAGATTTAGCGACCTCTTCAAATGGAAATTATATTCCTTTTTATTATGAAATGCTATATGATCCTTTCCACGGCCCAGGATTATCTGCAATTGCCACTGATGATTATCTTATTAAGGATTCACCTAATACCTATATCGGTAGGATACCGGCAAATTCTGCCCAGGAAGTTGATCATTGGGTTGATAAACTAATTGAGATAACGCAAACCTATTCTTCTTATCAAAGCTGGAAAAACAAAGTTCTTTTCGTAACAGGTAATAAAGACCATCCCAGTAACGGTTGTAAAGGAATATACAGAAGTCAAGAAAGGGATTCCTTGTTGAATTATATTCAACCATTCGGAATGGCTACTACACAATTAAATTCCACTGACTTTTCAGAACCCTATGGATATTCTGCAAACAAGGCAGGAGCTTTTGAATCTGCCGTTAATTCCGGTTATGGTTTAATTAACGGAATCAGTGTTGGTGCTGATTGGGTTCATTTTATGGATTTTTACTGGTATGATGATTGTAATTGGAATTTTACCAATGTCGGGAAATATCCATTTGTATTAGGAATTAGTTGTTCCGTCGGGAAAGTTCAACAATATGACAATGGTAACGTTGAAACGATAGTACAAAAATTATTATTTTTAGACAATGCGGGAATTATTGGTACTATTGCTCCAACCTGGATTACAGGCACTTGGGGAGTGAGACAGTTTTATTATAAGTCTTTCGATAAACTAATTGGAAATGAATATTCATCTATTGGGAAATCTTTAAAGGAAATTAAAACGGAATTTGAGTCCGAAAATCCTAATTATGAGTATATGTCGAGAGCAACATTGCTTTTTGGAGATCCTTCCATGTCTCTTCCGATATACCAATATAAAAATTCAAATATAATATCGAACACCGTATGGCAAGGCAGTATAATTGTTGATAACGATATTACGGTTTCATCTGGAGCCACGCTTACAATAATGCCAGGTACGGGAGTTTTTATTGCACCAGGTAAGAAGATAATAGTAGAAGGTCACATTTCCGCAACAGGCACGAGTGTCTACCCCATTAAATTTAGTGGTACGGGTGACTTATGGCATAGCATTGAACTGCGGAATAGCAGTCATTTTTCGTACTGTTTATTTGAGAATGGCGCATGGATATATATCAAGAATCAGCCTTCTACTTTTTCACATTGTGTGTTTAAAAAACCGGCTATTAAGACCGAGAGTAATGGTACATTTAATATGAGTAATTGTATTGTAGAAAATGGTTTTTGCGGCATGGGTATTACCACTGGTACTTCGGGAATATCTTATTTAACCAATTGCACCATCCGGAATAACACTTCATGGGGAATAAAAACCAGTTATGACGGTCGGGTCGTATTAAATAAAACCGAAGTATATGACAATGGCGATGGGATAGTTGTCGGATATCATGGCATCCTGGATTTGACGCCGGGGCGGAATGCAATTATAAACAATAATTATAATGAGATTAATATTAACGATCAGTTAACCGGGATATATCCGAATAACGCTTACTGGTACGGTGATATTTACGACAATGAAAATCCTTCTCCCGGATATTACATCGATAATTTCTATCAAACGTCTCAGGGTGAGAATGTCTATAATCATTATGCCAGTGTAAAAGCCGAGTGGGTCTGGTGGGGTACAACTAATACGACTTACATTAGTCAGCGTTTTAGCGCTCCAGGATATATTGATTTTAGTCCAATCGCTACTTCCAGTCAAACCGCCGAATTTAATATCGGCGCTCCCGAAACAGGTTTGCCGCTTGCCAAGAGAGTAAGCAGTGTTCCGGTAGTATCTTTATCGCCATTGAATCTCGATAATTCGGCGCCCAAAGTAGCGAGTTCGGTCTTATCAGCCGGGATAGCTAAGACGGTTGCCGCTGATGAAAATGACGATGAAAAGGAAGCGAAATTATCGCTTAAAGAAAGCATTCAGGCGATTAAGAATCAAATTCGGAGTGAACCTTATTCCGAGAGCAATCCGGGTCGCTTTCTTAAGTTATATTCCTTACTGCGGGAAGATCCGGAAGATAACACCGGTGAGTATCGGTCTGTAATTGATATAGTCTCTCAATACAGAACCAGGTCTGAAGATATCCATGACCAATCCCTGATTAAGAATGAGAAGAATTCGAAGCGGAAGGAATTATACGAACTGGAAAAACTGACGGGCGAAGTCTGCATGATAATCGAGGTTGATGATTTGATCTGGAAATATAAGAAATATGATGAGGCATTGGCATTAATGCAGAGATTATATCCCAAGGTGACTACTTATGACTGTCGCCGTGAGTTAAAGATGTGTGAGATAGCTATATACAAATTCACGGAAGATTGGAAAAAGGGCTTGGAAGCCGTACAGGAATTAAAAGAGGAGGTTAAGAACACCGACCTTAAGGATTACACTCCGCCGGATTATACGGATTTGGAGAATGAATTTAGGATGAAGCTGGGATTGGAGCCTATTCTGGCAAAGGAAGCGCCCTATTTCAGGAAGGATAAAGAAGAGGTATTGGCCATGATTCCCGGGGAATTTGCCCTAAAGCATAACTATCCCAATCCTTTTAATCCGATGACGACCATTCCATTTGATCTGCCGGAAGCCAGTCGGGTTCAGATTCATATATATGATCTGTCCGGTCGTCAGGTTGCGTTGCTTACCAATGGCCACTATCCGGCCGGATCACATCAGGTAATCTTTAATGGCAGTAGTTTGCCCAGCGGGATGTACATAATCCGGGCACAGATGAAGTCGGATGAGCCGAATAAGGATGCTCATCATTTTACCAGTAAGATACTGCTGTTGAAATGATATGTCAGTAAGTTCAATTCGAATATCCGGCTGGTACTAATCATACCAGCCGGATATGATTGTGAACCGATTTGTTTTGCTGGTAATTTTTATATACCGATGAATACTAAAAGTATTAAGAACTTAAAAGAAAAAATATATCATAACCTTGTTGCCACAGAACTTTCGCGGCTCGTCTTTGGTTTGATTGTACTCATTCTTTTCGCAGTCGTTTTTATTTTTGATTTTTCAGCCTATCTCTCTTATCATGCACCTAAAAATTATATACTGATTGTTTTAACTTCTGCCGGATTTTTCATTTTTTGGCTCAAATCAAAAAAAACCATCATTGTTACCTGGCTTGAGATTATTCTATTGGTTCGCCTGATCTGGGTGGTCATAACCAATCCATCCCTGGTTTATCATCCAAGTAATCTGGGATTCTGGATTTTATTATCTTTAACATTATTAACACTACTATCCCGCCAGATTTCTGATAAAAATCCGAATATCCTTGCCTGTTTTTTGCGTATTTTGTGGATTTTTGGACTGATTCAAGCTGTTATCGGACTGTATCAATTTGTTCATTATAAAGATTATCCGACATATTTAATGAAAACTGCAATGATTGGCACAATCGGTACCGCCAATGGCTATGGTTTATTTTTAGCGGTATCCATAATCGCGGTATTAACTGATATTAAAAATATAGGAAGTAAATTCGGGAAGTGGATAGCCTGTTTGAGTGTTTCGTTAATTATAATCGCTTTACTCCTAAATCGAAGTCGGGGCGCTATTTTGGGCTTAATATCTTCGTTTTTGATCTTAGCCATATTCATGATGTATACTCAGACAAATTCACTAAGTATATTCAGACGAGTGCGCCTGTCTCGAATTGGAGGAGTTATCGTTGTATTTATCTGTTTTTTATTTTGCGTACTGTTTCTGTACAAATTAAATCCAGAATCTTCGATAGGTCGTTTTATGGAGTGGCGAGTCTCGGCTCCAATGATAAAAGATCATCCGATTAAGGGTGTTGGACATGGACGGTTTGCAGTTGAATATTTATACTACCAGAGTCGATATTTTGAGAACCCTGTTCATAATAGTCTTGCATATAAAGCCGCTAACATTAAGCAGGCACATAACGAATATTTGCAGGCGTTTTGTGAAAGTGGGATTTTGGGCGGTTTACTATTTCTATCTATCTGGATATTTGCCTTATGGAATATTTTCTATCATTTATATCGAAATAGAAACTACCGCAGGCAGTATTACGGACTTGCTTTAATTTTTTTGACCATTCTCGTTCACGCTTTAGTAGATACTCCTTTGCATGTTTTGCCGGTTTCAGTTATAGCGTATATTGCGTTAGGTTTTATTCCAGCCAAAGAGTCCGTTATTAAAAAGATCAAGGTTCATTCCGGAATATTTCGGTGCATGATATCAGTCGTTTTACTTTTATTTTTAATATTTATCCTTGGTAAAAGTATTTATCAATATCCCGGATATAATCACTGGAATAGAGGAGTTAAATACGCCCGTAATCACTATTGGGAGATGGCAATCGAACAATACCAGTCTGCATTAAAGCGATTGGGAGGTGAAGGTGAACTCCAGTTTCACCTTGGTTCTGCAATGGTACTTTCAGGTTCCAATTCAAGAGGTATCTATTTTCTTAAAGAATCTCTGAAGAATTTCAATGATAAGAACATTTATCTTTCATTGGGTTATGGTTTTCTTCATTTGAAAAATTATGTCGAGGCGGAAAAATATACTCGAATTGCTCTGTCTATGTTTCCGGATCATCTGGCGCCTCATCTATTATTAGGTGAGATTTATTATTATCAGGGCAGGGTCGAGGATTCCAAGGCATCATTAAAAAAATGTATCAATCGCCAGACTACAGTTCAATCCGATGATATTTTACAAATCGCTATAGATGCCAGGAATTTATGGAAGCAGTTTTTTGAAAATTAATTTAGCTTATACATGTCATTTAGTACGGTGGATTTCTAAATGGAGCATTCTTTGCGGTTATATTTAAAACTAATTCTAAGGTTTTTCTTTTTATTTTGCCGGTATTGTTACTAACATCCTGTTGCAATAAAGAATGCTCAATTAAAAAAAACACAATACTTGTATCTGAGCCGCTTTTAAACCGTATAAATGATAATGAAGATAAACACGATCAGGATTGCATCGGATTTTATACTCAACATTTTCCACCATCATTGTTGAATTCTTCTTTTTTTAATATAGATTCACTCGGATCGCTGGAGCAAAAAACTGGTTTGCGGTGGTATGTTATCTCATCCGAGGATTCAGTAATCAACTTTCGACGGATTTTTAGTACTGATGATGATACAAACCGGGTTGTGTATATTGCCGAACTGATAGAGTCTGAGTCTTCCGGCACGAGGTTCCTTTCTATTGGTTCTGATGATGGATTTACTCTCTGGGTGAATGGCGATTCGGTTGCCAGTATCCATAAAGGTCGGCAATTATTGCCACATGACGACTTGGTACCTGTTAGACTCAGGGAGGGAAAGAACACTCTATTATTCAAAGTAGACCAAAGTACCGGTGATTGGGCATTATATCGAAAATTTATTTCAATTGGAAAAATGGAAAGTATTCTATTATCTAAAATTTCCGAACTATATAGGGATATCCCGGAATATTGTATATTACCTGACACAGCTACATGTATTTTATTGAATCCTGAAAATGGTCGTAGTCTGGATTTAAATCACGTTTTACACGTTTCATGGAAGACAATGGATTTAAAAAACGGTTATATTCAGACGAACACATATCTTGCATACGAATTGCCGGAAATACTGCCATTACCCAATGATTTTAGCGGAAAGGCACTTTTCGAGATAATAGTGGTCAATCTGTCAGGTAAAATAGAATTCAAGGAAGAAATACCAATATTCTATGCAAGAGAAGCTGATCGATTATCGAGGAAACTAACTAAATATCCGGAAAATACTGAGGATCCGGTATATATTGCACGACTAAATGCAGTTGTTACAATGTTCAACCTTAATAATGATCCGGATGCTAAAGAATATTCGACCAGGATGAAGGCGCATGCATTGTTGGATTTATATCGCTATGAATTGAACCTGAAAGATGCGGATACTCAATTCTCGGCAGGTCCACGAGTATGGGGTTATCGATCGCCGCTTGACAATACAATCCAACCTTATCGCTTGATAATTCCAGCCTCTCTTTCGGAAAATCCGGATACAACAGTCGCGTACAACATCATTTTTATTATACATGGAACTCTGGATGAAGATTCAGATTTTTGGAAAATCTACCAGATTAGATCGCATTATCATATGGCAGTCCGTACAAGCTATAGTACTTGTTATAAATCAATTATTGTAATGCCTTATGGCCGGGGAATTCAAAATTTTCTGGGAGATGCGCTGGAAGAAATCCCAATCATTTTAAAACAACTCCAGCAATATTGGAATATAGATACAACGAATATCGCAATCTATGCCCATAGCAATGCCCCGAGGATGGTTTTGAACTTAATACAGTTGATCCATCTTCCTGTATCTAATCTTGGATTTTGGAGCCCAATCTTGCCGACTGATAATACCGAAATTCAGCAGATATTATTATGGTTAAAAAATGATTATCCCGATCTGAAATGGTATATCTGGCAAGGTGAAGAAGATGAAGAAGCGCCGGTGACGGTTACCCGTAGTTGGATTAAGTCTATCGAAAAAGTTGGTTTTGAAGTGGTTTATAATGAAGAACCCCATTCGACTCACTTAGTATATTTAGGTGATCCATTGAAGGAATATATGGAATTATTAAAAAGAATCGAATAGTTTAGAGGAGAAGAAATAAAGTGGTTAGCGAAAAAAAGAGTAATAGGATAGATATTCAAAAATTATTATTACCTATCGAAATGTTATTTTTTCTTTTTCTATTATTAGCCATGATCGTAGTCTCGTCCTGTAATAACACGGGTGGTCAACGGCACTTCATTCGCCTTGATCTAAGTAAAGAGCATGATACCGGAAGATTTCTCCCTGAAAAAGGAGATAAAGTGTTTATAAATTTAGATTTCGCTAATGGTGAGAAGTCTGTGTTGCCTCTCGAGGACTCTGATGGTGATTGGATATATCAAATATTGTTGAATGATATTTTCAAACAATCCAATGAACCTGTGGATACATTAAAATTCGTTTTTTTTATAAAAGCTGGGGATCATCGCTATCTTCCGAATGGCGGCGAAGAATCGATACCCATGAGGGTGATTTTGCTGAATGACATATATGATAAAAAGCCTGTTTTTATATTTAATGAAACCTTTGACGATCGTAAGGAAGCCGAGGTTACTTTTACTGTTGGAGTGGCTAATCAGAAAGTACTCGGCTTTTTTAAACCTGAAGAGGGCGATATATTAGTTGTATCAGGAGATTTTACTAAGTGGGATGATAGAGGTATTCCTATGAAGGGTAATTATAATAATGAAATTTATTCAGTAACCATACCAATTAAATACAGTCCTGATAGGGCGGTTGAATATAGATTTAAAATTCTTCCCAAACGACATGTAATTCTTCCTAATGATGGTTGGGAAAGTGGACGTAGACGGAATCTGGAGATTAATAAAGAAGTTGTTAGAGTTCCTTATACCGAGTTCAATGACCTCCGACGTGTGGCAAGGTTTATTATTGATACTAAATTACTTGAGAGAAGTAAAAAGTTTAATCCTTTAGAAAGTGACATTCTTCAAATTGAACTCATGCTTGATGGTCATGAAAGTCTCTCTGATGCACTGGTGTTTATTGAAGAATATCAATATGAAACGGCAGTCGTTATCCCTTTAACCGTTAAAAATATCAAATGGCGATTGATTAAAAATATCAAGGAAGAACTAACTGAATGGCAACCAGTAGAGGTTGGCCTAAATGGAAAAATAATTGAATTTTAAATAATAGATATATCGGACCATTAAAACTACCCGATCATTATCGGATATCCGATTTACCAAAAGATCTTTTTTATGAAAATATTCTTTCTGTTGTATGACCATTGAATGACTCCGCCAACAGCGGAGAATGACTATTAAACCTGTCTGCCAAACTGACTGACGACTTTTCTGGCACGCAATTGGTATTTTTTGAATACGCTTTTTAATAACTAAATAGAAAATAAACAGGAGATTTTATGCCAAAGAAGAAAACTGATGCGCCGCAGACCTACGAGTTTAAAGCCGAACTCAAACAATTACTTCATTTAATTATTCATTCGTTATATACTCAACCTGAGATATTTTTGCGCGAGCTGATCTCAAATGCTTCGGATGCTTTGAATAAAGTCAGATTTATGCAATTAACCAATCAGAATATTCTCGATCCGGAACGCGAGCTGAAAAT
>ERZ795051.5425-NODE-5425-length-11199-cov-5.329684_pt1 | contig 11199 bp, 9 predicted proteins | sample MGYA00375135_ERZ795051 | MGnify/ENA primary metagenome ERZ795051 (study PRJEB30180, sample SAMN05720222) | activated sludge metagenome | isolation source: Anaerobic digester | place: Japan | collected 2015-05-26 ... | reverse complement strand
GGCGCCGCGAACGCCGCTGGAGTCGCCGTGCTTGTTCCGGACGACGGGGGTGTCCGCTTCGCCGCCGAAGACGTGCCGTGCCAGTTGCGGGGGCACCATTTCGTACAACTCGTCCACGTTGCTCATGCCGCCGCCGAGAACGATCACGTCGGGATCCAGCAGGTTGACGACGTGGGCGAGGGCGCGGGCGAGGCGGTTGGCATATCGGTCTAAGGCCGCGCGCGCGGCGGCATCGCCTTGGCGGGCGCGGGCGACGATCTGCTCGCCCTTGAGCCGGACGCCCGCGACGCGGGCGTAGTCGTCGGCGAACCCGGTGCCGGAAATCCACTTTTCGATGCACGACGTTTTGCCGCACCAGCAGGCCGGGCCGGGGAATTCGTCGGCCGTCGGCCACGGGAGCGGATTGTGGCCCCATTCGCCGGCGACGAGATTGGCGCCGGCCCACGGGCGGCCGTCGAAGGCGATCCCCGCGCCGCAGCCGGTGCCGAGGATGGCCGCGAAGACGACGCGCCGGCCCGCGCCGGCGCCATCGACGGCCTCGGACAAGGCGAGGCAGTTGGTGTCGTTCTGGCAGCGCACTTCGCGCCCGAGCGCGCGACCGAGATCGCGATCCAGCGGTTGGCCGTTGAGTGCGACGGTGTTGGCGTTCTTGACGAAGCCGGTCCGGGCCGAAATCGCGCCGGGAATGCCGACGCCCACGGTGCCGCGTTGGCCCAAGGCGGATTCCGCCTCGTGCACCAGTCCGGCGAGGGTCGCCACGATGGCGTCGTAGCTCGCGGCCGGCGTGTCCGTCCGCTTGCGAAAGAGCTCCCGGCCGCCGTCGCCGAGCGCGACGATTTCCGTCTTGGTGCCGCCGAGATCGATGCCGATGCGCATGGGCCGGCTTCCCGGAAACTACCCCAGCAGGGTGCGGACCACGTCGGCCGCGGTGAATTCGGTTTGGCCGGCGGGGCAGAAGCGGGCCAGGCCGGCGACGTCGTCGCCCAAGGTGACGAGCGGGAGTTCCTGTTCGCCGCCGGGCAAGAGCTGGGGCATGCCGATGTTGGCGACAAGGGCGTTGCACAGGCACTTGCGGCCGACCAGGTCGGCGGGATTCCCGCCTTTGGCCAAGTAGGCGCTTTCGGCTTCGGCCGCGCAGCGGTACCCGACGGTGCCGTCGGGCTTGCGGTAGACTTCGCGCAGGAAGCCCAAATCGCATACGCGCCGGCGCTGGCCGTAGACGGTTTCGTCCGACAGCGTGCCTTCCAGTTCGGCGACCTTGAACGGGAAGCCGGTGGGCGAGGCCTGGGGATCGGTGAAAACCTTGGCCGTCCCGGCCAGGGCTTTTGCGATGAGCCGGTGCCGCAGCGAGGGCTCCAGGCCGGATTCCGCGCAGAGGGCGAAGGGCGTGCCGACCTGCACGCCGGCGGCGCCTTGCGCGCGGGCCTCGGCCAATTTTTCGCGCGAGCCGTAGCCGCCGGCCAGCCAGAAGGGCAGGCCCAATTCGCGGAAGGCGTCCAGATCGATGGCGTCGCGCGGGCCGTAGACGGGTTGGCCGTCGGAAGTCAGTTGCAGTTGGCCGCGGGGCGGGGCGTTGTGGCCGCCGGCCACGGAGGTTTCGATGACGAAGCCGGCCAAGGCGTCTTTGATCCGCCGGACCAGCATGGTGGCGAGAGTGGCGGACGACACGATGGGCAGGAAGGCGGGCCGCTCCAGCGTGGACAGGGTCTGGCCGGGTTCCAGGAACGCGGCGGGGTCCAGCGTCATGCGGACAGGTTCGGCTTCGCGCGGGCCGGCGACGTTCAGCGCGTACGACGCGGGCTGGTGTTCGGCGAGCGCGTCGATGGCGGCGGGAAATTCCATGGGGATGCCCGCGCCGACGATGACCACGGCCGCGCCCGCCAGCATGGCGCCGTAGAGCGAGGGAAGATGCGGCATCTGGATTTTTTCGAGGAAGTTGATGCCGACGGGATCCGCATGGCCTTCGCGGGCCAGGAACACTTCGACGAAATTGGCGGCTACGCACAGCGCCTGCGCCGGCAAGTTGGCGCCGGCGACGTGCATGCGGGGCGTCTTGTACGGGGTGCCCGCCGGGCGTCCCTCGGGCAGGAAATGGGCATCGAGGATCTTGCGGGCGATTTTCGGAAAGGGAAAATGCTCCAGGGCCCGGCGGACGTGGCCGTCCCGGTCGCCGTCCTGCAGGCGGCGCGACAGGATCTGGTCGAGGCCCGTGCCGGCGACGATGCCCAGCTGGCCCAGTTTGGACACGGCGCGGGCCAGGCTCCAGTTGGAAACCCCGGCGCCCATGCCTCCTTGAATGATCGTTGGCAGTGACTTCAGCATCGAAGCAATCTAGCGCGTTTCCGGGAAATAGCGAGGAGCGATTTCGGCGGCGCCGAGCGTCAAGCCGGCCGCAGGGCGTCGAGGGCGGCGAAGAACTTGCGCTCGATGGCGGGCCAGGCGTATTCGCGGGCGACGAAGTCGCGGCCGCGCGCGCCGAGCGTGGCGCGGGCGTCGGGGTTGTCCAGGAGATACAGCAACTGGGTCTCGAAGTCGGGATAGTGGCGGAACCAGAGGCCGGCGCCGGCGGCGCGGCACTGGCTGACGAGCACGCGGCTCTTGGCGTGGACGAGGCCGGGGGTGCCGGCGAGGAACGCCTCGAGCAGGACGATGCCGAAGCTTTCGTTGACGGAGGGATGGAGGAACGCGACGGCGCCGGCCATGGCTTCGTGTTTTTCCTCTTCGCTCACGAAGCCGGCATCCAAAATATGCGGCCAGAGGCCGGCGGGGGCGTCGATGGCGCCGGAACCGGTGAAGACGAGCTTCACGTCGCGCCCGGTGCGTTCGCGGAAGGCGTGGACGTAGTCGCAGATCAGCGGCGTGCCCTTGAGCGGTTCGCGGCGGCCGGAATAGAGGACGTAGGGCGCGGTCAAGCCGTGGCGTTTCGCGAAAGCGGTCGGATCGGCCTGGAAAGCGTCGAGGCCCATGCCGACGATGCGGGACTTGGCGTCGGGATAGGCGAAGAGTTCGCCGGCGAGTTCGCGTTCGGCCTGGGCGTTGAACAGGCAGCCGGCGGTTTCGGCGAAGAGCCGCTTCATGCAGGCCAGCTTGGCGAAGGGTTCGTCGTGCAGGCAGGGCACGAGCAGCGACCGTTCCGGATGGGCCAGCGCGGTGAACCACGTCAGGCCGAAGAGATAGGGGCCGAGGAGAATCGCGCGGTAATCGCCGGCGTGCTGGTCCAGATGGCGCAGGAGCGCGGCGGAATTGACGCCGTTGCGCAGCCAGCGCAATTCGTCTTCTTCCGAGACGGGCCGGCCGCGGTCGATGGATTGCTGGATGGCCAGGAACGTGCCGACGTCGCGCTCGTCGACGGGGAAGAAATGGACGTCCATGCCGTCCATGCGCTTCACGCCGGCGGGGAGGGTGTTTTCCCAGGTGAAGTGGCTCTGGGCGCAGGTGGTGAGGAAATCGACGGCGACGCCGCGGGCGGCGGCGTGGAGGGCGAGGTTCTTCAGCAACGTCTCGGCACCGCCCACCGCGCCCTCGCCGGCGAGACGCGGGCAAACGAAGGCGAGGCGGTCAGGAGCGGCCATGGCCGGTTGCCTTTTCCAGTTCGACGAGGCGTTTTTCGAGGGCGGCGATGCGGGCGGCGGATTGTTCCTCCAGGCCTTCGAGCGCGGTGATGACGAGGCCGTTGACCTGGTTTTGCTGCGACCAGAGGCGGTAGGTGTAGAATTTCAGGAGCTTCCAGACGACCTTCTTGAAGGCGACGAGCAGCGGGCCGAAGAAGCGGCGGCGTTCGCGGATCTCGAAGTCCGAAATGTCCACGAAGACGGCGTCGCGCAGGCACGTCAGGTAGAACGTCAGGAAATCGTCGGACCCGCGCAGGTGGACGAGATTGGTCTTTTCGGCGCGGGCGACGCGGGCGTCCGCATAGACGCCGTCGCGGACCTTGCGGTCGACGGTGGCCTGGAGGTCGGCGACGAGCCGGTCGACGTCGAGGCCGGGGGCGCCGATGGAGAGAACGGGGGTTGCGCTCATGGCCGGAACGTAAGCCGAGGGGCGGGGGGACGTCAAGGCGGGAGGAACCGCGCCGTTTGGGCGTTGCCAGCCGCGCGCGCGACGTGATATGAATTTCATCCGCGAGTCGGGATTCGTACCGACCGAATGGAACGGAACGGAGATTCCGGTTGCGGAACGTCTCCGGCGCGGTTTTCCCGAGGGAAAACCCGCAATGGAATGGACATGAGCATGGACGACGAGGTCAGCCCGGCGGACGGCGCGCAAGAGAAACCGGAACTTGCGCTGGATTTGAATTTCGTGCCGACGTGGGCCCGCAAGCCTCCGGAGAATCCGTACGTGGGCCGCGAGGACGAGCGCGGCGACGACCGCGGGCGGCCCGGCCGGCGCGACGATCGCCGCGGTTCCTTCGGCGCCCGCGGCGGCGGCGACCGCCGCGGTCCGCGCCCCGGAGGTCCGCGCCCCGGAGGTCCGCGTCCGGGCGGTCCGCGTCCGGATAGCGGCTTCCGCCGTTCTCCCGGCGGCCCGCGCCCCGAAGGTTCCGGCCCGCGCCGCGAAGGCGGCGACCGCTTTGCCCGGCCGCGATTCGGCGACGACCGCCGCGGCCCGCGCCGCGACGATCGCCGGCCCCCGCGCGAAGCCTTGCCGCGCCTCGACGTGAAAGTCTCGTTCTTGCCGGACCGCGAACGGCTCGCGCTGGTGGTGCGCGACATCCAGGCCAGCCGCCGCGCGTTTCCCCTGATCGAAATCGCCAACCGGTTTTTGGGCCGCGAGGATCTCTATCTGGTCAAGCTCGAACTGGCCTCTCCGGCGCAGGCGCCGGAAGGCGCGCCGCGCGCGACGCTGGTGCAATGCCTGGAATGCAAGCGGGTGTTCCGCAACCGGGCCAACGCGGAAGCGCATCTGCTGAACGACCACCTGGACAAGTTCTTCGCCGTCGAGGAAACCGAGGTCGAGCCGCCGACGGGCGTGTTCACCTGCGTGGCGCGCTGCCGCCTGAGCGGCACGGTGCTGGGCCCGCCGAACTACCACGGCTACAACGAAAAGATCCAGGAACTGTGGGCGGCGCGGTTCGCGCACATGTCCAAGGCCGAATATCTGGGCCACGTCGAGACGGTGCGCGACGAAGCGCTGGTCGAGCAGTGGAAGGATTCGCTCCGCAAGAAGACGGTCTATCGCCTCAAGGAAGTCCCGGAAGGGCAGGAAGCCGCGCCGATGAGCCGCGCGGAGGCGCAGGACTGGATGCGCGCCGGCAAGCTGAATCCGATGCTGCGCGAATCGGCCCGCTGCCTGGTGCCGGGGCCGCAATCGCGCAAATTCGACGACGGCTCGCTGCGTTCGGCGGTGTCCCTGGCCTGGCAGAAGGAAACGCGGTTCCCGTTCACGCTGTCGCTGGCGCTGCGGCCGGCGTTCCGGCACATGCATCTGCACCTGTTCAAGGTGAACGCGCGGGAAACCTACGTGACGGCGGTGGCGCCGCTGCCCGTGGACAAGTCCACGGCGCCGGCCATCGTGAAGGAAATCGTGGAATACCTCGAAGCCCATGCCGGCGCGACGCGCCAGCAGGTGCTGGAAGGAATGCGGCCGGGGGCGGATCCCGAGTCGGCCGCGGCCGCGGAACTGCTGCTGCACCTCAACAACCTCATCGCCAACGGCGGCGTCATCGAGTTTTTCAACGGCACGCTGGCCTTGCCGCGCGCCGGCGCCCGCCCCGCGGACAAGCCGGCGCGGGCGGAAGCCCCGGCCGCGGCGGAATCCGCCGCGGAAGATTCCCCGGCGGCGGACGAGGTCGCGGAAATCGAAATCGCCGCGGAGGCCGAGCCCGCCGTGGAAGCGGTCGCCGCTCCGGCGGCCGCGGAGCCGCCGGCGGACGTCCCGGCGGCGCCGGAGGTCCGACCGGAATAACGCCATGGGCCTGAAGTACGCCATCCTGGGCGATATCCACGCCAACTGGGAAGCGCTTTCCGCCGTGCTGGCGGACGCGAAGACGCAGGGCGTGACGAACTACGCCTGCGTCGGCGACGTCGTCGGCTACAACGCGGATCCGGAACGCTGCATCGAGGCCGTCCGCGAGCTGGCCGGCGAGGCGGTGGTGCGCGGCAACCACGACCACTACTGCTCGCGGCAGGAGAACCTCAACGGCTTCCACCCGCTGGCGGCGGACGTGGTGGACTGGACGCGCAAGCGCCTCGACGAAGAGCAGCGCAACTGGCTGGGCAACCTGCGCTATTCCCGCACCGTCGAAACGTTCATGCTGGTGCATGCCACGCTCGACAATCCCGAGATGTGGGGCTACGTCTTCGACAAGCTCGAGGCGGAGGCGAATTTCGCCTACCAGATGTGCTCCGTGTGCTTCTTCGGCCACACCCACGTGCCGTTGGCGTTCGAGAAGGCCGGCATCGTGCGCGGGGGGCTCTACAGCAAGCTGCTGATCACCGCCGGGCGCAAGTACTACATCAACGTCGGCAGCGTCGGCCAGCCGCGCGACGGCGATCCGCGCGCGGCCTACGCCATCTACGACATGGTCCGCAACGTGGTCGAACTGCGCCGCGTGGAATACGACATCGCCGGCGCGCAGCGCAAGATCCTCGCCGCCGGCCTGCCGGCGCGCGCGGCTTCGCGGCTGGAAATCGGCCGGTAGGCCGCCGAAAAGAGGACGCGCCGATGAAACGCACGCCGCTGGGAATCCTGACGCTGCTCGCCTGGGCCGGCGCCGTCGCCGCGTCGGCGCAGGTCGAACTGACCTGGCAGCTGGCGCACCACCGGACGGTGCTGATGGAACCCGTGCGGGCGACCGTGACCATCGCCAACCGGACCGGCCAGACGCTGGATCTGTCGCCGCGCGGCAACGCCCGGCTGTCGTTCGACGTCGAAGACCAGCCGTCGTCGCCGGTGGCCGAAACCGGGCAACCCTTGCTGGCGCAGCCGGTGATCATTCCCGACGGCGACGTCCGCGTCGTGGACGTGAACCTGCTGACCGCCTATCGGCTCGTGAAGGGCCAGAGCTACATGCTGACGCCCATGCTGGAGTTCGCCGGCATGCGGTTCTTCGGCCGGCGCCTGTCGCTGGAAATCCAGCCCGGCCTCGAACTGGCGCGGCGCGACAGCGGCTTGCCCGCGGCGGGCACCGCGCGCACCGCGACCCTGCGCCTGCTCAATCGCGACCGCGGCGACCGGCTGTTTTTCCGGCTCGACGATGCGTCCACGGGCTATTGCCTCGGCGTCTACGACCTGGGCCGCGTGATCCGGTTCTTCGTGCCGCGCCTCGAACTGGACGCGGCCGGCGCGTTCCACGTGCTGCACCAGACGGGGCCCGACCGGTTCGCCCACTCGGTTTTCGGTCCCGACGGCGCGCCGCTGGGCACGACGTTCTACGGCGCGACCGTGGGCCGCATCCGGCTGGCGCGGAACGAGCGGGGCGATCTCGAAGTGCAAGGCGGCACGCCCTACGTCGAGGATCCGCAACAACCCGGCGTGCTCATCGGCCCCGAATTGCCGCCGTCCCATCCCTACAGCACGTCTTTGGGCGAGCCGGCGGCGCCCGCGCGCGCCGCGCCCCCTCCGCCGAAAAAACCGGCGGCCTCCAAGCCGCAACCCAGCGAGAAATCCCATGCCGGATCCGAATCTGTTTCTTGGTAAGTCGCTGCTCGGGCTGGGGGCGCTGGGCCTCGCGGCCGGCGCGCTTGCCCTTTTCGTGCCGGAACGGCTGCGCGCCGGCCTGCAGGCGTTTCCCCGGTCGAAGGCGCCGGGTTGGATCCTGGGAGCCATCGGCGCGTTCTGGGTGTGCTGGGTGATTTCGCACGCGGCGCTGGGCCGGTTCGAGGTCGTCAAGCCCTTCATCCCGGTGCTGGGGGTGGTCGCGTACGCGGCGATCGTGTTTTTCCTGGACGAGTTGCTGGCGCCGCGGATGCTGGGCGGCGTCCTGCTGCTGGTGGCCAATCCGCTGCTCAACGGCGTACGCTGGGCGGATTCCCCGTGGCGCTATGCCGTCATCCTGATCGCCTACGCCTGGGTGGTCGCGGGTTGCGCGCTGATGCTGCATCCGTGGACGTTCCGGCAACTGAACGAGAAGTTCGCGGGGTCGGCGCAGGCCGTGCGGCGGATCGGCTGGGGCAAGGTGCTGGGCGGCGCGGTCCTGCTGGCGGCGGGGCTCTGGCACCTGCGCTGAGGAGCGCGCCGTGGCCGAGCCCATCCGCACGCATGCGCCGCGGTTCCTGCTGCTGCGGGGCGGGGCCATTGGGGATTTCATCGCCACGCTGCCGGTGCTGCAGGCGCTGCGCGCGCAATGGCCGGCGGCCGTCATCGAAATCTGGGGCTATCCGCACGTGGCGGAACTGGCGGTGGCGGCGGGATTGGCGCAGTCGGTCGTTTCGCTCGACCGCGCGGAAATGGCGCGGTTCTTCGTGCCCGAGCCGCAATTCACCGATGCGCAAGTGGCGGCGGTGCGCTCGTTCGACCTGATCTTCAACTATCTGCACGATCCGGTGGGCCAGGTGCGCAGCAACCTGCTGCTGGCGGGGGCGAAGCAGGTGCTGTCGGGCTCGCCGATCGTCAAGCGCGGCCACGCGGTGCCGTTCCTGCTGGAACCGCTGCAGGCGCTGGCGCTGTACGATACGGAACTCGTGCCGACCTTGGAATGGCCCGCGGACCGGCGCGCGGCGGGCCGGGAACGGCTGCGGGCGCTGGGGTTGCGGGGGCGGCCCGCGGCGGTGCATCCCGGCAGCGGCAGCCCGGCGAAGAACTGGCCCGCGGAGCGCTTCGTCGAGATCGTCCGGCGCCTGCGGGCGGCGGGGCGGGAACCGGTGGCGATTTTCGGCGAAGCCGACGTGGACGCGGCCAAGGTCTTCGCGCGCGAACTGCCCGACGTGCCGGCGCTGGCCGGCCTGACGCTGCTGGAATTGGCGGACGCGCTGGCGGAATGCGGCGCGTTTCTGGGCAACGATTCGGGCATCGCGCATCTGGCGGCGGCGGTGGGGGTGCCGACGACGGCGCTGTTCGGGCCGTCGGACGCGGACGTCTGGGCGCCGCGCGGCCGGGGCGGCGTGCGCGTGCTGCGCGCGCCCGAAGGCGAACTGGAACGGCTGGAGATTTCCGCCGTGTGGAACGCCCTCGCGCAACCCTGATTTGGTTTGCGCGGCGAGACGGGGTGCGGTACAACCCTTCGCCGTATCAGGAGCCCTTGGATGAAGCCCGAAGCCTACTACGTCACGACGCCGATCTACTACGTCAACGACAAGCCGCACCTCGGCCATGCCTACACGACGGTGCTGGCCGACGTGCTGGCGCGCTGCCAGCGCCAGTTCGGGCGCGACGTCTGGTTCCTGACGGGCACCGACGAGCACGGCCAGAAGGTGCAGGAGGCCGCCGCCAAGCTGGGCATCGATCCGCAGACCCACGTCGACCGGACCGTGGTGCGCTTCCAGGAGGCCTGGCAGCGCCTGGAAATCCGCAACGACGACTTCATCCGCACGACCGAACCGCGCCACAAGACCATCGTGCAGGAAATCCTCCAGGATCTCTACGACCGCGGCGAAATCTACCGCGACGAATACGACGGCTGGTACTGCGTGCCGTGCGAGCGGTTTTTCACCGAGAAAGACCTCGTCAACGGCAACTGCCCGGAATGCGGGCGTCCGGTGCAGCGCGTGCGCGAAGCCAACTATTTCTTCAAGATGAGCGCCTACCAGGATTGGCTCGTCGAATACATCCAGGCCCATCCCGAGTTCATCCAGCCCGAATTCCGCCGCAACGAAACGCTGGGCTTCCTGCGCAAGCCGCTGCAGGACCTGTGCATTTCGCGGCCGAAGTCGCGCCTGGCGTGGGGGATCGAGCTGCCGTTCGACAAGGACTACGTCACCTACGTCTGGTTCGACGCGCTGGTCAACTATATCAGCGCGGTCGGCTACCGCCGCGACGAGGCGACGTTCGCGCGCCGCTGGCCGGCGATCCACCTGATCGGCAAGGACATCCTGACGACGCACACGGTGTACTGGCCGTGCATGCTGAAGGCGATGGGCGTGGCGATGCCCAGGACGATCTTCGCGCACGGCTGGTGGCTGATGGGCGCAGCCAAGATGAGCAAGAGCCTCGGCAACGTCGTGAATCCGCTGGACCTGATGGACCGCTACGGCGTCGATCCGTTCCGCTATTTCCTGATGGCCGAGATGGCGATGGGTCAGGACGCCTCCTTCACCGAGGAAGCGTTCATCCGCCGCTACAACGCCGATCTGGCCAACGATCTGGGCAATCTGCTCAACCGCGTGGTCAGCATGGTCGGCAAGTACTGCGGCGGCAAGCTGCCGGAGCCGCCGGCGGGCACGTTCGCGGGCGGTCCGGCCGCCGAGCTGTTCAAGCAGGTGGTTGCGGCGGCCGCGGGCCTGCAGACCGCCGTCGAGACGTTCACGCTCCAAGCCGGCGTCGCGCAGGTGATCGAGGCCGTGCGCGCCACCAACAAATTCATCGAAACCCAGCAGCCTTGGACGCAGGCCCGCGCGGCCGATCCGGGGCCGTTGCACGCCACGCTGTATGCCGCCGCCGAGTCGCTGCGCGTCTGCGCGGGGCTGCTGATGCCGCTGATGCCCACCAAGATGGCCGAGCTGCGCGCCGCGCTCGGCATGGAGAATCCCATGACCGTGAATCCCGACGAATTGACGCACTCCGAAGTCCTGAAGCCCGGCACGCCGGTGGCCGCGCCCGGAGCGTTGTTCCCGCGCATCGAGGCGCCGGCCCCCGCGGCGGAAACGAAGATCGAAACGCCGGCCGCGCCGCCGGCGGAGGGCAAGAAGGCCGCGCCGGCGCCGGGCACGATCGGCAATCCGGAAGGCGTGATCGCCTACGACGATTTCGCGAAGGTGCAGCTGCGCACGGCGAAGATCATGGGCGCGGAGCCCATCGAAAACGCGGTGAAGCTGCTGAAGCTGAGCGTGCTGATGGGCGACGAGCGGCGGCAGATCGTCGCCGGCATCGCGCTCTACTACAAGCCCGAGGAGCTGATCGGCAAGACGGTCGTCGTCGTGTCGAACCTCGCGCCGATCAAGCTGCGCGGCGTGGAAAGCCAAGGCATGCTGCTGGCCGCGAGCAAGGGCGAGCGCCTGCGCCTGGTGACCGTGGACGGCGACCTGTCCAGCGGCGCCGTCGTCAAGTAGCGGCGGCGACCAGGCTGAACGGGCCGGCCCAGGCGATGCGGGCCGCGATCACGTC
>ERZ795051.5423-NODE-5423-length-11202-cov-5.821566_pt1 | contig 11202 bp, 13 predicted proteins | sample MGYA00375135_ERZ795051 | MGnify/ENA primary metagenome ERZ795051 (study PRJEB30180, sample SAMN05720222) | activated sludge metagenome | isolation source: Anaerobic digester | place: Japan | collected 2015-05-26 ... | reverse complement strand
TCGAAGAAGCCATTGATGTTTGTGAAGACGTCTCCAACATCGTGGAAGGGATTGTCCTGAAACATGCTTGAGTCCATGGGTTTCGTCATATTTCTGGTTGCCGTTGCTCTGGTTTTTGACTTCATTAACGGTTTTCACGATTCTTCCAATTCGATTTCAACAATTGTTTCCACCAGAGTGCTTACGCCAAAACAAGCTGTCATCTGGGCGGCTTTTTTTAATTTTTCCGCCGCTTTTTTTATCGGAACGGCGGTTGCCCACACCATTGGCCGAGGCATCATTCATATCAATATCATTGATAATCTGGTTATTTTTTCCGCCCTTACCGGCGCCATTCTCTGGAATCTTACCACCTGGTATTATGGCCTTCCCAGCAGCTCGTCGCATGCCTTGATTGGTGGTCTTATTGGAGCAGGCATTGCCAAAGCAGGCACCAGCACGCTGGTCTGGTCCGGCATTCTTAAAACCACCGCTTTCATCGTTCTTTCTCCGGCCATCGGTTTGTTCCTGGGTTATTTTTTTATGATTCTTTCCCTGAATTTGAACCGTCATTCCAATATGGCCCGTTCGGACAAGCTGTACAGAAAATTGCAATTGTTTTCTTCCGCGGTCTATTCTCTCGGTCATGGCATGAATGACGCGCAAAAAACGATCGGCATCATCGCCATCCTCCTCTACAGTAAAGGCCTTATCGATTCCAGCTTCAACATCCCCTACTGGATTATTCTCATGTGCTACTCCGTCATCGCCTTGGGAACGATGTTTGGCGGCTGGCGCATTGTTAAAACCATGGGCACTAAAATTACCAAGCTGACCCCCATTGGTGGATTCAGCGCCGAAGCCGGAGCGGCTTGCGCGATTATCGGCGCATCTATTGGGGGAATACCCGTCAGCACGACCCATACGATCACCGGCGCGATTGTCGGTGTAGGAGCCACCAAAAGGCTCTCCTCCGTACGCTGGGGGGTTGCCGGAAACATCATCTGGGCATGGGTATTGACCATTCCCATTGCCGCCGCGATTTCTGCGGTCACCTTTTTTATTTCAAAACACATTGTCTATTGATTATCCTGTCCGTCTGTTCTGACGCAAAATCAGATTGATAATTTTCCTTTTTTTCCGTAAGTTGTTCTCCATAAAAATTCCACGCATTACGATTGTGGGAGATTCATTCATGCCGGAAAAACGATTGCCTTTTACTCAAAAACAACTGTCCGCCATTCTGGAAAAATATCCGACGCCCTTTCACATTTACGACGAAAAGGCCATCCGGAAAAACGCCCGCGCCTTTACCAAAGCCTTTTCCTGGAACCCGGGTTTCAAGGAATTCTTCGCCGTCAAAGCCTGTCCCAATCCCTACATCCTGAAAATCCTCCACGCCGAAGGATTCGGAGCGGACTGCAGTTCCATGGCGGAATTGCTGCTGGCGCAAAAAGCCGGCATCACCGGTGCAGAAATCATGTTCTCCTCCAATGACACCCCCGCCGCCGAATTTGTCCAGGCCCGGAAAGCCGGGGCAACCATCAACCTGGATGACATCACGCACATTGAATTTCTGGAAAAGCACGCCGGCCTTCCGGACCTCATCTGCTGCCGCTACAATCCCGGTCCCCTGAAAAAAGGAAACATCATCATCGGCCATCCGGAGGAGGCGAAATACGGATTCACGCGGGAACAACTGTTTGAAGGCTACCGCATCTGCCGGGACAAAGGCGTCCGTCGCTTCGGCATTCACACCATGGTCGCCTCCAATGAACTGGATCCGGATTATTTTGTCGAAACGGCGGAAATCCTTTTTCATTTGATCGTTGAATTGTCCCACGCCCTGAACATCCGCTTCGAATTCGCCAACTTGAGCGGAGGTTTCGGCATCCCTTACCGCCCCGAACAGGAAGCCATCAATCTGGAGGTCATGACCCGCGGCATCCGGGAAAAGTATGAAAAAATTATTGTTGCGGGCGGTTTAGCCCCCCTGAACCTTTATACGGAAAGCGGCCGATTCATCACCGGCCCGTACGGCTACCTGGTTTCGAAGGTCCTGCACATCAAGGACACCTACAAGAAATTTGCCGGCCTCGATGCCTGCATGGCCAATCTGATGCGGCCCGCGCTTTACGGCGCCTACCACCACATCACCGTCGTCGGCAAGGAAAAGCGACCCCACGATGTCCTGTATGACGTCACGGGCTCTCTTTGCGAAAACAACGATAAATTCGCCATCGACCGCCTGCTGCCCAAACTGGCGCCAGGCGACGTCATCGTGATTCACGACACGGGGGCGCATGGCCATTCCATGGGCTTCAACTACAACGGCAAATTGAGGTCCGCCGAACTTCTCCTTCGGGAAGACGGCTCCGTCGTCCGGATCCGCCGCGCCGAAACCGTGGAGGATTATTTCGCGACGCTGGACTTCAAAGGCCTGAAAAAGTTCGAAGGATCAAAACGGTAAGGGATTCGGGGTCAGAGGTAAATAGTGATGAATGGTTCGACAAGCTCACCATGACACACTTTTCGCTTTCCACTCATTGCTCATCACTCATGGCCCTCGCCCCTGACCTCTGACCCCTAACCTGTCTTCCCCTTGCCTTTTCTCATCCACGTCATTATATTGACCGCATGGCAAAGGAAAACATTCCATCGACGCCGGCGGTTCTGGCTCTGAAAAAAGCTGCGGCAACCTTTACGCTCCACCCCTATGCCTATGAAGAGCATGGAGGCACCAGGGTCTCTTCGCAAAAGCTGGGCGTGGATGAGCATTGCGTGATTAAAACGCTGGTCATGGAAGATGAAAACGCGAACCCTTTCATTATTCTGATGCACGGGGACCGGGAGGTTTCCACCAAGGCCATGGCGCGTGTGATGGGCGTAAAATCCGTTAAACCGTGCAAACCGGAGACCGCGCACCGGCACACCGGGTATTATGTCGGCGGGACGTCTCCTTTCGGCATCAAAAAGCGTTTGAATCTTTACATGGAGAAGACCATTTCCGACCTTCCGGAAATTTTCATCAATGCAGGCTCCCGGGGACTGCTGGCCAGAATGCCGTCTTCGGAATTGGTTCGCATCCTGCATCCCCTGGAAGTCAGCGTTGCGATATCATTTGCCATTTGAGCGGAAAAAAGAGATAATATCTCAAAATTTCGGGAGAGGATGTATGCCGGACAACGTGATCATTCGCTGTCTGAACTGCGGCACAAAAAACCGCATACCGCAGCAAAAATTTCAGCGCCGCCCCACCTGCGGGCACTGCCACGCGCCGCTGGATGAGCTGATTATCCGCTGCCTTAAATGCGGCACAAAAAATCGTCTGCCGGAAGAGCGCCTCGGATCAAAACCCCTTTGCGGCAAGTGCGGCGAACCGCTGGTCGTCGCCAGGCAAAACATCAAACCCATCGATGTCACCGATGATTCCTTTGCCCGGGAAGTGCTGGCGGCGGAAACTTCCGTTCTGGTGGATTGCTGGGCGCCGTGGTGCGGCCCCTGCAAAAGCCTGGCGCCGACCATTGACGAGCTGGCATCCGATTACGCCAACGGCGTCAAGGTCACCAAATTGAATGTGGACGAAAACCCGGCAACCGCAACCCAGTATGGCATCCGCAGCATTCCCACGCTGCTGTTTTTCCGGGACGGCCGGCTGGTCGAACGCCTTGTCGGCGCCCAGCCGAAGCAGGAAATCGAACGGCATCTCCTCTCCATCATTAAAACCAACTGAAACGGAAACCGATATTCTTCATGGGAAACAACAAAACTCTGACGTACACCTGCAAAATCTTCTCCGTCTGGGAAGAAGATGTTCTGCTGCAAAACGGAAAAAAATCCCGCCAAAGCTGGATTGATCACAAACCCACCGTGGCCGTGATCCCCGTCAACGATCAAAAAGAACTGCTGCTGATCAGACAATTCCGTATCCCCGCCGGGAAAAACCTATTGGAAATTCCAGCCGGTTCCATGGATCACGGGGAAGAATCTCCCGCGGCCTGCGCGAGCCGGGAACTGGCCGAAGAAACGGGCTGGCGGGCAAACAAGCTGACGCTTCTTTTCGCGGGCTATCTGCTCCCCGGATACTGCAATGAATTCATGTATTTTTTTCTGGCGCAGGACCTGGTTTACGAACCGCTGCAACCGGATGAAGATGAATGCATTGAAGTCATTCCTATGAGTTTCGACAGGGCCGCGGCCCTTTTGAAAAGCGGCGAGCTGATCGACGCGAAAACGGCGCTGGGCATCCTGCTGGCTGAACAACATTTAAAAATCTGATATCAGCGCAGCAGCTTTTCTCTCTTTTCCAGGCGGATCTCCAAATTTTTCAACTGCCGGATATCGTTTTTCAGCTGCTCGTTTTCCTGCTGCAGCCGGATCAACTCCGCTGAATTCTTTTCTTCCGCCTGCCGGACGCTGCTTCTCAAGCCTTCGATTTCTTTTTTAAGTTTCGCCTGCTCCTGATGGGCTTCGATCTTCTGATCTTTCAATTCCGCCTGCAGCGCGGAAATTCTGTCCAGGCTCGACAGCAGAGCCCTCGCACTCTCCGACCATTTGCTCTCTGGAAATTGTTCCACCAGATTCCCCAACCGGATTTTCGCCTCAGCGTAATCCGGTTCCCGCCCACTTCCGGACAAAAAGACCAGGGCTTCATCGAACAGCTCCCTGTCCGACGGCCCGCCGCCAAACAGGCCGGCGGTTTTTTTCGCCGGAGCGGCGGACTCCTGTCCGCCGTCCCGGACGGCCTTGGCCGAACATCCCATCAGAATCAGCTGCAGGATGATCAAAAAAATCAACTTCTTTGAATATTTCAACAAGGTCTTTACTCCGAAGCGCTCTGTATGTTTTGCGGCTGCGCTTCCTTTTGCCTTTCCACTTCCTTTTCCGTTACGTAATTGCTGCCGGGCATTCTCTTGGCATACTCTTTCAGTTCCGCCACCAGCCGGGCCATCTCCAGCGGATTTTTAAAGCGCGAACCGTCATCCGTAACAATCGCCGCGGTGATCGTAATCAATGGAAACTTCTGGACGGTCCCCTGGCGGTTTCGGCCGATGAAGTATCCCTTTTGAGCGTCTTCCGGCCGGTAGTAACGCAGGATACGCCCGGCAAAATCAACCACCAGCCTCTTGCAGATGCTTTCCACCTGCCCGGGATCGCCGATGAGGACAAAATCATCTCCTCCGATATGGCCCAGAAACATACCGGCCAGTTTCATTTCCTCGATATACCCCTGGAGAAGGCCCGCCACTTCCTTAATGACCTCGCTTCCCCACGCATAGCCGTACTGATCGGCAAACGGCTTGAAATTATCCAGGTCCACCTGGCACAGCGAAAAGGATTCCCCCTTCGCCAGCGACTGCTCTATCCGGTTTTCAATCGCCAGATTTCCCGGCAGACCGGTGAGCGGACTGGCGTCCAGATTGAGCGCTTCCAGCACCTTGAGTCTTTTGGTCATGTGGGCGAATGAATGGGCCAGGGCTCCGATCTCATCGTCTCTTCTGGCCTCGATCTGGTGATCGAGATTCCCTTCGGCGATCAGACGAGTAGCCTTCTGCAACTGCTTCAAAGGCTTGGAAATGTTGCGCGTAATCACCAGCGCCAGTGTAATGCCCAGAACCAGACTCAGCAGGCTGATCCCCAGCGTCATCTGAACGGCCGCCCGTCCCTGGCTGGCGATCCGGTTCATTTCGTTATTGATGGCCTGATCCATGCTTTTCTGAATATCCCGAAGCTGCATCGCGATGGCATCGACCACTGCCCTCCCCGCCGTGTCGGAAACGGCCTGCGCCTCCAGCAGCTTTCCGCCCTGCACCAGCAGGGCTTCTTCCGAAAACAATTCCCTGAGACGACGGTGCAAAACGTCCATTTCAGAAATTGTGTTCTGCGTGCGGCTGTCCAGTTTCAGCCGCCCTGTTTCGGCCAGTTTTTCCTGAAATTCCACGCTGCGCTTCCAGAAAATCTGCTCCAGCTCGGGATCCTTCAGAATCAGATATTTCTTTTCGGCGCTCTCCTGGGCCAGCAGAATGTCCATGAGCTGTTTGGAATTTTCCATCAGCACAAAGTGGTGGTGCGTGATCTTGTAGGCGGCGCCGCTGAGTTTCTGCAGATTGAACAACGCAAAGGCGCTGGCCAGGACGGTCAGAAACGCCATGAACAGATACCCGAGCAACAATTTGCGGCTGATCGTGAGACTCATTTATCCAAAAACCCGAGCGAGGACGTTGGCCTCGCAAAATGAAAAATCCGGTAAAACACCATTTTTTTGCAAGTAGCACAAATGACCGGTTTCCGTAAAGAATTATTTATTTTTGGGGGCCGTTTTGCCGTTTTTTCATTGGCTCCCGCGCTTTGGGAAAGCCGCTTGCCACGGGCGGAAAGTTTTGTTACACTGCGGGCCAAAACAGGCCGTCCTTTACGTCATCTCAGCAAACCCGCGAAGGCAGGCTTCGGCCTGGCCCTGAGCACCTGTCAGAAAGGAAGACGCAGCATGATCTACCACGAGGAGTTTGAAACCCTGCCGCGCGAAGCCTTGAAGGCCTTGCAAGTCAAAAGGCTCCAGCAGGTTCTCCGGCGCGTGTACGCAACGGTCGGTTTTTATAAAAAGTCGATGGCCGCCGCTGAAGTTTTGCCGGATCACATCCGCTCCCTGGAGGATTTGAAAAAGCTTCCCTTCACCACCCGCGAGGACCTGCGCAACAACTATCCCTTCGGCCTGTTTGCCGTTCCGATGAGCAACATCGTGAGGCTGCACGCATCCTCCGGCACCTCCGGCCGCTCCTCCGTCTTCAGCTACACGAGGCGCGATATTGAAACCTGGACGGACCTGATCGCCCGCTCTCTGGCGGCAGCGGGTTTGACCAAAAACGACATGATCCACAACGCCTTCAGCTACGGCCTGCTCCCCGGCGGCCTGGGGTTGCATTACGGCATCGAGAAAATCGGCGCCAGCGTCATTCCCATCTCCGACGGCAACACCAAGCGGCAAATCACGATCCTCCAGGACTTCGGCCCGACGGCGTTGTGCGCCACGCCGTCCTATGCCCTGCACTTGGCCGAGGAGGGAAAAGCAATGGGCGTGGATATGAAGTCGCTGCAGCTTCGCGTGGGGATCTTCGGCGCGGAGCTCTGGAGCGACGCCACCCGCGACGCCATTGAAGATGCCTTCAACATCAAAGCGCTCAATATCTTCGGCCTTTCGGAAATGATGGGGCCGGGCATTGCCATGGAATGCCTGGAGGGCCGGCTCGGCATGCACATCTATGAGGATCATTTCATCGTCGAAACCATCCATCCTGAAACCGGCAAGGTTCTGCACGAAGGGGAAGAAGGCGAACTGGTCTTCACCAGCCTGACGAGAGAAGCCTTTCCGCTGGTCCGCTACCGGTCGGGTGAAATCTCCCGTCTGATTCCCGAACCCTGCCGCTGCGGACGCACGCACATCCGCATGGAGCGAGTCCTGAAAAGAAGCGACGACATGCTGACCATCCGCGGCATCAATATCTTCCCCGTCCAGTTGGAAGCCATTCTGAAGGCCATCAGCGGCGTCGAACCGGATTATCAGATGATCATCGACAAAGTCGGCGCGCTGGATTCCGTCGAGCTGCGTGTGGAAGTGGGGGAAAAATTCTTCAGCGAATCGGGCGGCGTCAAAGAACTGCAAAAAATTGAGAAACGAATCGTCAAGGATATGAAGGATTACCTGAGCATCTCGCCGCGCGTCAAACTGGTCGCCCCGCAGACGCTGAAAGAAAGTGGAAAGAAGGTAATCGACAAGCGCACCATTTGATAAACACTTGGAGGAATCATACATGAAGGTAGAACAAATCTCTGTTTTTCTGGAAAACAAACCCGGCACGCTGGAGCACGCCACACGCATCCTGAAGGAAAACAGCATCAACATCCGCACCCTGTCGCTTGCGGAAACAGCCGACTTCGGCATTTTGCGGCTGATTGTCAATGACGTGGAGAAAACCAACAAGGTCCTCAAAGAAGCCGGTTTCCGCGTCAGCAAAACCCTCGTCGTGGCCGTGGAAGTGCCCGATCAGCCGGGCGGCCTCCACAGCATCATGGACGTCCTGAACAAAGAGGCCATCAACGTGGAATACCTTTACGCCTTTGTGGAAAAAAGCGGCCAGAACGCCGTCATCATCTTCCGCTTCGACGCCCCGGAAAAGGCCATCGAGGTTCTTCTGAAACACAAATTCACGATCGTGCCGGGGGCAAAGCTTTACGAATTCTAAGAATGCAGGTTGAAAACAAGAGACGTTGGGATTGCTGCTAGGCAGAGCATGGAAAGAAACTGGGACACAATCCGTGAAATTTTAATCAAGTTCGAAGAACTTGATCCTGAGAAAGGTCTGTTACAACTTGAGGACTTTCCTGCAGATCGCGCATATAAATATTCATATCATGTTGAGCTTTTGTTGGAGGCGGGGCTCATTCATGGCGAAATGTCCAAAACCTTAGGACGTCACGCGCAAAGCTTCTGGGCAAATCAATTAACTTGGGAAGGTCACGAATTTTTAGACGCCATTCGGAGTGATACCGTCTGGAACAAAACAAAATCAAGCTTTGTTAAGGGTGGGCTTTCTATGACATTAGATTTAATTAAAGGGGTCGCAACAGATGTTGCGGCTGCATACCTTAAATCAACTATCGGCAGTTAACAATGGCATCGCATGAGACTGTCAACCACGCTTCTTCGCTTTGCGGTTGCCCGCCGTTAGCAAAGAAAGGGAAATCATGAGTATAGATTTTCCGAAGAAGGATCGCTTCTATGATTTCGAGGGAAAAGAACGAGAATTTGGATACTTAATCCACGAAACTGGCACTGGGTTCTTGGTTATGGCTAAAGAAACAAAGGAGATAGGATACGAATTCCATACATTTTCAGAAACTAACCCATTCAATGCCCTTGGGGAGCTCAGACAAAAAATAAGAAAAAGACTATCAACAAGGCATTTACAAAAAGAAGAGAAAGGATATCAACTTTGCCATGACGAAGCCAAGGGGCAAGTTGGCTATGGTGGTGTAATAATAGACGGTGTCTTTATTCCTTTCGAACAACTTAATGAAATGATTCAAACTTATGAAGGATTCTATATAGAAATTAAAATCAAAAGCCTAGATGAGGAGTAATATGGCTAACCAGGCAATGTTGATGCCCTACACAAATAGAAGATTATAAAAAATGATATCAGAACACGAAGACATTAATGTCATTTTAAAAGAAAAGAATCTTAATATCGATAATGAAATCAGAGCATATCTGCGGAATGCAATCAAAGAGTCTGTTTATAGCCGTGTTCAGATCGTTGAAAGAATGTCTTTGCTTGCTGGAAAAAATATTACAAAAGCGCAGCTTGATTCCTGGACGGCTGAATCTAAGCGCGCACATAACTTTCCAGTGGTTCACCTACCAGCATTCGTAATATCATGCGGGCGAGAAGAAATCATAGAATTCTTGTGCCAACAATCTGGTGGTCAATTCATAAGGCTAGATAAATTAAGGAGTGAGTTGTTTTGCATAGACAGGGAGCTTGAAAGGCTTAATATCCGGAGGAAAGAAATATTGGAGAATCTGTTGCACTCTGAAAATAAATAAGTTGCTAACAAAATCAATAAAGTGGTGCGCTACACTCCGGTTGATTTTGTCGTTTGAATTTTTTGAAAATAGAGGACAAATCATGAAAAATTATCTAATGGCTATCTTCTTAATTATAATTTTTTTTATGCTAACCTCATGCACTATCAACGGCACACAAGTGATTGCTAAACAACTCCAACCAACTGAATTGATCAAAATTCATAATACTACGCCACCAAGCCTTGCTCCGCGCTCAAAATGTTCAACTCCTCCATCGATCAGGCTTGTCAATGCGGAAACAAATCATCAAGATCATACTATTTATACATGGTGGCCCACCGAGGTTTATATAACACCTAAAAAATTAGTGGACGATATTATAATTTATATGGGTGATGCTTTCAACCGCGCTGGGATAAAAACAGATCAGGGCTCCGCTAAAATAATCCACGTATCTTTAGAAAAATTGACATCGTGGTATACTGTGTTTAATTTCAGCGCAGATACTAAATTAAAAATCATTATTCCTGAAAAACAATCCTCGAAGCTTTATGAATATACTGACACAACACCAAAGTCCGCTCCTACGGCAGTTGCATACACCATTCATCAAATTACATGGAAAATAATAAACGATCCATTTTTGCAAGACTATATTCTTTGCGCTAACGAGGACACTAAGAGTGAATCATTTGCATCTGATGACGCCCTTAACATTCTCAAAAAAAGATATGCGAAAGGCGAAATTACGAAGGATCAATTTGAACAGATGAAAAAAGATATCCAGTGAGGGGCAAATAGGAACTTTGGAAGGAACCAGGGAGGCTCTGTTAAATTTTTAACTTCATCGCTGTTTCATTGTTGCAGAGCGGATTAAAGCGTTAAAAAAGGAGGACGCGCTATGAGTCTTGAAGAAAGAATTATTGAACAAGTTCATAAATTGCCGGAAGATAAGAAAGCTGAAGTTCTTAATTTTGTCGGTTACCTTAATGCCAAAACAGACCATAAGGATTGGGCTGCGTTATCCCTGGCATCTGCAATGCGCGGCATGGAATCTGAACAGCCGACTTATTCCCTCTCAGACTTAAAGGAATCTTTCTCATGATCACCGAAGGCCAAATAGTTCTTTTCAGCTTTCCACAAACTGATCAACACGCCGGGAAACTTAGACCGGCTCTTGTCATTCGCAAATTGCCGGGCCGTTATAATGATTGGTTGATTTGTATGATATCTTCACAAGTCGATCAGGAAATTCCCAATTTTGATGAAATGATTATCATTACCGATTCTGACTTTGCTGAGTCAGGTTTAAAAGTGTCAAGCTTGTTGAGAATCAGCAGACTTGCTGTAGTTGATGGCGATATTCTTTTGGGGAAAATAGGTCAAATCAACATAAATCGATTAAATCGCATAAAGCAAAATCTGTCAAAATGGATTCTTTCCCTATAGAATAGGGATGAACATAGGCATGGAATGACTACTTTGAAACCTAAATCGGGAGAGCGTGTCCGGGATGTGCATCATCAATGATGATACCATCAGCGTCGATCTTTTCGATGGACGAACCATAACGGTGCCATTGGCATGGTTCCCCCGGCTGCTGCATGCCACTCCGGCGGAGCGGGCGGAATGGCGTG
>ERZ795051.5419-NODE-5419-length-11213-cov-64.416562_pt1 | contig 11213 bp, 7 predicted proteins | sample MGYA00375135_ERZ795051 | MGnify/ENA primary metagenome ERZ795051 (study PRJEB30180, sample SAMN05720222) | activated sludge metagenome | isolation source: Anaerobic digester | place: Japan | collected 2015-05-26 ... | reverse complement strand
ATTTTTTTATGGGACCCATAGATTATACACCATTAGCTCCTTGGTATGCACCTGGAGCTGCTCAACTCTATGGTAATTATATGTTTAACAAGAATTGGGGTATAATGCTCAAAGGTGAGTATAATATTATTCTACATCAGGGAAGTAAAGATACGCATATTGCTGGCGGCACAGTTGAAGCAATAGCAGATTTAGGTAATGCAACTAATTTTTCTAATTGGACAAAAATTTTTGGATTATATGCCCATGGCGGTATAGGTGGAGATGTAATGTGGCGTCCAGGCATTACCATGGCAAACAATTTGTTTAAAAATGCTGATGAAATGATTACTGTCACAATAGGGGTAACTCCATATTTTAAAGTTAATAACCATTGGACAGTAAATATAGACTATAGCTACAGATTACACTTCAAACAAAACAGATATTACAATATGGATTTAAGTAATGACTTTCCATTGGGTGTCGGCTTTATGAGAACGCTTTCCGTGGGTATTAGCTATCATTTTGGGAATAATTCAGCTATGATTTCTTATTAAAGCAGAAATATTACTAAATTACTTTCATAATAAAAGTAATTTAGTAACTACAATCTATAAATTCTAAAAAGATTCTAAATCTCACTAATCGTATTTAATAACGATTAGTGAGATTTATTAATTTATAGGATTGTAGGGTATAAATAAATCTTTCATCAAGTAATCAAGTCATCTCCTCTCCTCGTCACCCAGTCTCCAAATCTCCTAGTCATCAAGTAATCTCATAGTCTTACCCTCTCCTGATCACTCTTTCACCTACCTCCTTAAATTTCTCTAAATGCTTGTTGTATTGTTTTTAGGATATTTTCTTTATCATATTTAAGCATATGCTTTAGCTCATCTACACTACCATGCTCTACAAATTGATCTGGTACTCCTAAGCTAATTTGTTTACTATAAATTTTATTTTGCATCAAAAAATGTGATATAGTCGCAGACAATCCATAGAGTGTACCATCTTCTATAGTTATAATTATATCGTGTTTACTACATAACTCTGCTAAAGTCTCAGTATCTAGTGGCTTTAGAAAGCGAAGGTTTACATGAGTAGGATTTATACCTAGTTTTTCAAAGTCTGGGTATAGTTCTACTACGTCATGACCAGGTTTACCAATAGATATAACAAGAACTTTTTCACCTTCTTTTAGAATATTAGCCTTACCAATGGGTAAAAGCTCCATAGGCATATTACAATCTAAATATTCAGCATTAGCCTTAGGATATCTGATAGCGAATGGACCTTTTTGATAATTATATGCAGTAAACATCAGATTTCGCAGCTCTATACAATCTATAGGAGCACTTATTACCATATTAGGTATTAAATTTAAATAAGCTAAATCGAAAATTCCTTGATGGGTTTTGCCATCCTCTCCAACTAAACCACCTCTATCTATGCCAAAAATTACAGGTAAATTTTGTAAAGCTACGTCATGAATTATTTGGTCATAAGCTCTTTGCAAAAAAGTCGAGTAAATAGTCGTGAATGGTATCAATCCTTGTGCTGCTAATCCTGCAGAAAAAGTAACTGCATGCTCTTCAGCTATTCCCACATCAAAAACTCTATTTGGATACTTCGCATACATGATATCTAAAGAAGAGCTAGATACCATTGCTGGTGTAACGGCAACAATTCTTTTATCATTATCAGCTAATTCTAAAAGTGCTTTCCCATAAACATCTTGATATCTAATAGGGCAATTCCCCTTATTTGCATTATTGAATATTTCACCTGTTTCTGGGTCAAATTTACCAGGACTATGGAATACCACAGTGTTTTTCTCAGCTGGTGGATAACCTTTGCCTTTTTGAGTTAAAACATGTAATATCTTAGGACCAGGTATGTTTTTTAAGTTATTTAATATATCAATCAATTGTTCTAAATCATGGCCATTTACTGGACCGAAATATCTAAGATTAAAAGATTCGAAAAAATTAGAATGTTTAAATAAGCTATTTTTAATTATTGAAGCAGTTTTATTAATAATATTTCGCAAAAAAGTCTCTTTAAATTGTTCATAAGCAGTATTTTTTAACTGATTATACGATTTAGAAGCTATTAGATGAGTGAAATAATTTTTTAATGCTCCAGTAGCTTTATCTATTGATATATTATTATCATTGTAGATTATCAAAATGTTTGCATTAGTATCACCAGCGTGATTCATAGCCTCATAAGCCATACCACCAGTCATACTACCATCACCGATAACTGCAATAAAATTATTTTTGCTATTTGGATTTAAAGTTTTATCAGCAATAGCCATGCCTAGAGCTGCTGATATACTAGTACTAGCATGCCCCGTACCGAAAGCATCGTGAATACTTTCATCTCTACTGGGGAAACCACTTATACCTTTAAATTTTCGTATAGTTCTAAATGCTTCTCTTCGTCCAGTTAATATTTTATGAGGATAAGATTGATGTCCTACATCCCAAATGATTTTATCTGATGGACTATTAAATACATAATGTAAGGCTATAGCCAGCTCTACTACACCTAGATTAGCTCCTACATGACCAGGAGTATTACACATTACTTCTATTATATATTCTCTGATTTCTTGTGCTACTACTTTTAGCTCCTCTAGAGAATATTTTTTCAAATCCTCGGGTCCATTAATTTTATCCAAATGTGGATACTCTATCATCATTTTTAATTTATACAAAATTATTTATAATTTTTAAAATAAAATCGAATATGATAAATATTTTAGTATTATAATCTAAAGCCAAATTGTTTATAATTACGTAGGCATCTTATTTTTAGTATGTAATTATTTCAATTATTCTATTTGCTGATTTTAATGTGTATCATTTTAATATTTTTAAATCAATTTTTATGTATTTTTGCTAAAAATTATATTTTATGATTAGACAGGAATTAATAAACCCTAAAAGTATTGTCGTAGTAGGAGCATCTAATAATGTGCAAAAGCCAGGTGGTAAAATTCTAAAAAATATAATAGATCACAAATATAAAGGACAGTTATTTGTGGTTAACCCTGGTGCAGACATAGTGCAAGGAATTAAATCTTATTCATCTGTTGATGAATTACCAGAAAATGTTGATTTAGCTATTTTGGCTATTGCTTCGCATTTATGTCCTGATGCTGTAGATATTTTAGCTAATAAAAAAGGAGTAAAAGCTTTTATAATTATTTCAGCTGGTTTCGCAGAAGAAAGTAAAGAAGGAGCAATGCTAGAAAAGCGGATTGTAGATACTATAAACTCTGTAAATGGTAGTTTAATAGGACCTAATTGTACTGGAGTTTTCAATACTAATTATGCAGGTATTTTTACTACACCTATTCCAGAGCCTAATCCTCAGGGCTGTGATTTTATTACTGCTAGTGGTGCTACGGGTGTATTTATAGTAGATTTATGTATAGTTAGAGGCTTGCCTTTTTCTAGTATTTATTCAGTAGGTAATAGTGCACAATTAGGTGTAGAAGATATTTTAGAATATATGGATGAGACTTTTGATCCGCTAACAAGTTCAAAAGTAAAATTATTGTACATGGAGAATGTGAAGAAGCCACAAAAACTCCTTAAACATGCCCAATCATTAATATCAAAAGGATGTAAAATAGCTGCTATTAAAGCTGGTTATTCTGAGGCTGGCTCGAGGGCTGCTGCTTCTCATACTGGTGCAATGATAACTGCTGATATAGGTGTGGATGCATTATTTAAAAAAGCAGGTATCGTACGTTGCTATGGTAGAGATGATTTAGTAACAGTTGCTTCCATATTTATGCATAAAGAATTAACAGGTAAACGTCTAGCTATCATCACTCATGCTGGTGGTCCTGCTGTCATGCTGACAGATGCTCTATCTCATAGTAATTTAGAAATACCTCCTCTCAAAGGCGAAAAAGCTCAAGAGCTCCTTTCATATCTTTTCCCAGGTTCTTCGGTGAATAATCCTATAGATTTTTTGGCTACCGGTACAGCTGAACAATTAGGTATTATTTTAGATTATTGTGAAAATGAATTTGATGATATCGATGGTATGGTTGTAATATTTGGTAGTCCAGGACTATTCCCTATTTTCGATGTCTATAATGTTTTACACGAAAAAATGTTAACTTGCAAAAAACCTATTTATCCTATTCTACCATGCGAAATAGAAGTTGGTGAAGAAGTAAAAGATTTTATTTCTAAAGGGCATGTTCGTTTTCCTGATGAAGTACTTTTTGCTAGGGGTTTGATTTCTGTTTTTAATACACCTAAACCACAGTTAAACATTGCTTTACCTGAAATTGATAAAAATACTATTCGTAATGTTATTGATAATAGCGATGATGGATTTTTGCCTCCAGTTATGGTATCTCAACTATTAGATGCAGCAGGTATCCCTAGAGCTAAAGAAATCGTTGTTAGTAATATTCAAGAAATAGATAGTGCGTTGAGAGAAATTTCCTATCCTTTAGTAATGAAAGTGGTAGGCCCTATACATAAAACAGATGTAGGTGGTGTAGTATTAAATGTAGAAACTAAAGAGCAGTTATTGAGTGAATTTGCAAGATTAATGAAAATCCAAGATGCTAAAGGTGTCCTTTTACAACCTATGCTTAGTGGATTAGAATTATTTATTGGGGGCAAAAAGGAAGGTGATTTCGGACATTTAGTTACTGCGGGGTTAGGTGGTATATTTGTAGAAGTTCTTAAGGATATCCAAACTGCTCTATCACCTATTACATTTGATGAAGCTTTGACGATGATACATAATCTCAAAGGCTATAAACTTGTAAAGGGTGTTAGAGGTAGTAAAGGGGTAGATGAGAATGTTTTTGCAAATATTATACAACGTGTAAGTGCTCTAATGACTATTGCTCCTGAAATTGCAGAAATGGATATAAATCCTTTATTGGGCGATGGCTCTAATGTAATAGCAGTAGATGCCAGAATAAATATTATAAAACATTGATATTTTGTGTATTTAAAAATTTTTTATTTAATTTTGCATAATTAATTCAGTCTTATGAAGAAAGTTTTAGTATATCTTTTTTTATTCAATGTGATTAGTTTTGCATTTGCCCAGAATTATTCTGTTGTAAATGTAAAAGTAGAAGATTCACAAAATCACAATAACATTGCTACTGCCGAGGTATCAATTGGTGAATTAAAGTCAACAACTAATGAAGATGGTATTGCTTCATTTAAAATTGTACCCGGTATATATGGTATTTCAGTGAATGCTACAGCTTATCAGCCTTACAATGACATTATAGATCTAACGTCTTCTAAGGATACAACTATTGTGATTTCACTAACAAAGGGATTATCTCAACCTGTTCAGCAAGAGCTAGCGAGAGAGCAGGAGTTAGAAATTGTAAATGATGATCTTGATAGAGGTATATCATTAAATCCATTACTCCTTACTTCTCGAGATCCCTATCTTAACCTGGCTTCTTACAATTTAAGTGCAGGTTCATTTTCTCCTCGTGGTATCGAGCGTGGTGGCTATGAGTCATACATTAATCAAGTTTTGCTTTACAATCCAGAGTTAGATAGAGTTAATTATTCTGATATTAGTGGATTAAATGATGCAACTAGATATTCTGATGATTCCTATGGATTAGAGCCATTATATATGAGTTTTGGTGATATTATGGGCGTATCTAATATTTTAGCTACACCTTCTCACATTAGAATGGGACATCAGATTAGCTATGGTATTAGTAATAAATCTTGGGAACAGAGATTAATGTATACTTATAATAGTGGAATTATGCAAAATGGATGGGGCTTCGCTGCTGCTTATTCTCATCGATATGCTTATGATACATATGTGCCAGGCACTTGGCTGCAAGCAGATGCTTTGTTTTTCTCTGCTGAGAAGCGTTTTTCAGAGCGTCATAGTTTGTCTGCTACTATCTTTGCTAGTCCACAAAAAAGAGCTTTAGCTTCTCCTACTGTCAAAGAAGCTCAAGAATTAGTTGATGATCCTTATTATAATCCTAACTGGGGTGTACAAAATGGTGAAAAACGTAATGCTAGAGTAAGGACTACTTTTAAACCATATTTAATATTAAATGATGAGTATAAATTTAATGATAAGCTAACTTGGACAAATGCTTTTGGTTTTACAACTGGTATTTATGGTACTACTAGACTAAATTGGTATAATGCTCCTGATCCCAGACCAGACTATTACAGATATTTACCTAGCTATCAAACAGATCCGCAAATTGCAGAAATAGTTGCACAAAAATGGCAAAATGACATTACAGTTAGTCAAATTAATTGGGATAAACTTTATCAAATTAATTATTTAGCTAATTTAGATGGTAAATTTGCTAGATATATTATAGAGGATGTACATAATGATCCTACTTATTTCTACTATGCTAGCAATATTAAATATACTTTTAATCCATCGAGCATTATATATGGTGGTTTGCAAGCATATCATTATGAAACTCATAATTATAAAAAAATTAGTGATTTATTAGGAGCTAATTATTATTTAGATATAGATCAATATGCAGAAAGAGATTTCCCAGATAATCCTGAGATGCTTTATAATAATTTAGATGATCCTAATAGACAACTGCATGTAGGAGATGTTTTTGGTTATAATTATAAACTAAACACTAATGAAGTAAACTTATGGACACAATATAAGCAAACTTTACCAAGAGTAGATTATTTCGTAGCTGGCAAAATAGGTTTTAGCAATAAATATAGGAATGGTTTATACAGAAGTGGTAGATTTCCTGACAATAGTAAAGGAAAATCTGAGCAAGTTAATGACCTTGTAGGTGGTTTAAAAACTGGAGCTACCTTAAAAATTTCAGGTAAACATTATATAAAAGCTAATATTGCTGGATTTACAAAACCACAATCTAATTTAGATATATTCCTTTCTCCTTATAATAGTAATAGAATCAATAATGATATTACAGCACAAAAAGTATTATCTGGTGATATTGGATATCATTTTAATTTCAAATTTTTACGTGGTCGCATCACTGCTTATCAAACTTATATATTAGATCATATGGATATGCGTGGTTTTTATCATGATGAATACCAAACATATGTTTATATGTCTTTATCTAACATGGATGAATTATATCAAGGATTAGAATTAGGGTTAGAAGCTAATATCATACCTGATTTATCTATCTCTGCTGCTGGCAATTTAGGTAATTATAGATACATTAGTAGATTCAAAGCAAACGTTAGCTTCGATAATCTCTCTCGTCCAGATACTAGCTATACAGTATATAGTAAAAATTTCTATATTCCTAATGTACCTCAGAGAGCTGCTAGTGTTGCAATAAATTATAAACCTAATTACTGGTGGTTTACTCTTGTATTTAACTATTTCGATGAAATGTATATGGATTTCAATCCTGAACGACGTACACAATTTGCTCTTAACAATTTAGGTCCTGATGATCCACTAATTAATGATATAATTGCACAGCAAGAGCTATCAAGTGGATTTACTTTAGATTTTTCTGTTAGTAAATCTTGGATGATAAAACATAAATATCGTTTAGGTGTTAATTTCTTTTTAAATAATATCCTTGATAATCAAAAATTGGCACTCTTTGCTTTTGAGCAATCACGCTTCGATTTTGATACCAAAAATATTGATAAATTTCCACCGAAATATATGTATGCTTATGGCAGAACATACATGTTATTAATAAAACTTAGTTTTTAATCATTAAAAAAATAAAAATATATGAAAATTATAAAAAATTTTATTTTAATTGCGAGTATGATGTTTTTATTCGCAGGATGTGTGGACGACGATTTTGATGTACCACCAATAAATATCCCACACGTAGATTTCGATGCTAATACCACTATTGCAGAGCTGAAAGCTATGTATAGCGGTGGGTTAGACAGTATAGATAGTAATATCATCATTACTGGTATAGTAGTGGCAAATGATGAATCAGGTAATTTCTATAAACAATTAGAAATACAAGATAATACTGGTGGAATAGAGGTGAGAGTAGATAGATATGATTTATATACTCAATATAAGGTCGGACAAAGAATTTATATTAAATGCCAAGGTCTATTTTTAGGCAATTATGGTGGATTAGTTCAAATAGGCTATAAATATGAAGGAGCTATAGGTAGAATACCTGATGCTATAGTAGATCAACATATTTTCAGAGATAGCCTTCCTGGTACACCTCCAGCACCTATTAATACTACAATTCCAGGATTAAATTCTAACTATTTGAGTATGTTAATTCAGATAGATTCTGTACACTTTGCAGAAGTAGGTTCTAAATTTGCTGAATCAGATGCTATTACTAATAGAACAATCATAGACAGAGATGGACACACATTAATATTGAGAACATCTAATTATGCAAATTTTGCTTCAGAATTATTACCTGCTGGCGAGGGAAGTATAAGAGGTATATTGTCTATCTATAACGGCACTTATCAATTGTATATTCGCGATTTAAATGATTTAGTAAATTGGAATGAAAATACTAGTTTACCTTTTTTAGAAACATTCTCTTCTAATCCTTTAACTAGCAATACTTGGTTGACATTTAGTGCTGCTAGTAGTAAGAATTGGACTTATAATAGCTCTAATGGCAACCCAGGTGGATGTATGGAAATTAATGGATATGGTGCAGATGGAGCTTCAGACGATTGGCTTATTTCTCCTGAAATTAATCTAACAAATGCTACAGCAGCTTCAATAAAATTCGAATTATGGACACAATATAGTGACGCTGGTTTTCCTCAACCTATGGAAATATATATTTTAGAGAATTATACTAGTGGTGATCCCTCATCATCTGCTACAAATATAACAAGTCGATGTGCTATACCAGCAGCTAATAGCAAAGTATGGACATCAAGTGGCACAGTAGATGTATCTGATTTTATAGGTAAAAAAGTACGTTTAGCACTCCACTATAAGTCAAGTGGCGCAGCATCTTCTACATCTACTCTATGGAGGGTAGATAATGTAGCAATAGATTTTTAATAAAAAGGAATTATAATTAATAAAAAAGCTCGCCTTTTGGCGAGCTTTTTTATTTTTGTTAATTTGGGATATTCTACTTTTGAACAGCACCGCTGAGAGTAGAACCAGCTTTAAATTTCACTACTTTTTTTGCAGGAATTTTAATTGGTTTTCCTGTTCTAGGATCTCTTCCTTCACGTGCTTTTCTTTGTACAACTTCAAAGCTACCAAAACCTACTAAGGTAACTTTGTCTTTTTTAGCTACTGCTTTTTTAACAGAACTCATAAAAGCATCTAATGCTTTTCTAGCATCAGCTTTTGTTAAGCCGCTTTCTTTTGCCATTGCTGAAATTAATTCTTCCTTATTCATATTTTTTTGTTTTAGGGGTTGAATTTTACTAATGCAAAATTATATATTTTTTTTAATATGCAAATATATAGACATTTTTTATTAAAATACTTTATAAATATTGTAAAAATTAGTATTAATTAAAATAAAAAAAAGCTAAACACATATATTATCTTCATAAATTATTTTTTTATATTTTAGCAAAAATGATTTACTTTGTGATAAATATTAAAAAAATGAAAGATATAATTTCTAAAGCATTTGAAAATAGAGAACTTCTAGAGGATGAAAAAATTCAAAAGTCGATATTTAGTGTTATCGATCAATTAAACAATGGTACAATACGTGTAGCAGAGCCCAAAGGAGATAATTGGATTGTAAATGAATGGGTGAAAAAAGCTATTTTATTGTACTTTGCAATAACTAAAACTAAAAAAATTGAAATGGGTCCCTTGGAATTTAATGATAAAATACCACTGAAAAGTGGTTATGACAAATTAAATGTAAGAGTAGTCCCTACAGGTATAGCTAGATATGGGAGTTATTTAGCCCCTGGAGTTGTTCTAATGCCAGGTTATGTAAATATTGGTGCATATGTAGATAGCGGAACTATGATAGATACATGGGTTACAGTTGGTTCGTGTGCTCAAATAGGTAAAAATGTACATTTAAGTGGTGGGGTAGGTATTGGAGGTGTCTTAGAACCTATTCAAGCTAATCCAGTAATAATAGAAAATAATTGCTTTATAGGATCTCGATCTATAATAGTAGAAGGTGCTAGAATATGTGAAGGAGCAGTAATAGCTGCAGGAACTATTATCACAGCTTCTACACATATTATCGATGTTACAAAATCTGAGCCAATAGAATATAAAGGTTATGTACCACCTCGTAGTATAGTTATTTCTGGCACTTATTCCAAGCAATTTCCCGCAGGTATTTATAATTTACCTTGTGCATTAATAATAGGTGAAAGAAAAGAGTCTACAGATATTAAAACACAATTAAATGATATTTTACGAGATAAAATGTGAGATTAATACTAAAATGTAGAATTTCAACAAATCATTAATGATTTTATAAAAAATATTAATTTTATAAAAAATTAAATTTATGGAAGAATTTTTAAATTCTAATTCTTTTAAATGGATATTATCTATTGTAATAGTAATTGCAGGATGGTTGATAGGCATACTAATTAATAGATTTATATATAAAAAGATAAAAAATATTTCACAAAAAACACATAGAAGATATTATTATTTAATAGTAAAGAAAATTAAAAATTTGATTACATTATTATTAGTTTTGATTGCTACATATATAGCTGTAAATATAGCTCCCATATCTACTGATGTTCTAAAATATGTAAATAATATTTTAAAAATTTTACTAATAATTACAATTACATTATTAATATCTAGATTATTATCTAATTATGTTCAATATTTATTGAAAAAATCAAATAAGTTAACTTCTAAAACATCTATTTTTAGTGTTATAATTGATATTTTAATATATACTATAGGAATTATTGTTATTTTACATACATTAGGTATTTCAGTTAAAGCTATTGTAGCTTCATTGGGAATAGGAGGTTTGGCTGTAGCTTTAGCACTGCAAGAGACATTAACGAATCTTTTTGCTGGTATTCAACTAATGTTATCGAAGAAAATACAAATAGGAGATTATATAAGATTAGATAGTGGTGAAGAAGGCAAAATAACTGATATTACTTGGCGAGAGACTACTATTCAGCAAATTCTAAATAACGTAATCATTGTGCCTAATTCTAAAATGACCACAGGGAAATGGTTCTATAACGGATAGTGTGGGTAATCAAATTTTAGCTTACCACATAAGAAAT
>ERZ795051.5408-NODE-5408-length-11226-cov-4.142154_pt1 | contig 11226 bp, 11 predicted proteins | sample MGYA00375135_ERZ795051 | MGnify/ENA primary metagenome ERZ795051 (study PRJEB30180, sample SAMN05720222) | activated sludge metagenome | isolation source: Anaerobic digester | place: Japan | collected 2015-05-26 ... | reverse complement strand
TGGGAAAATAGCAGGTCTGGGCGTTAGAAAAATGAAAGAAATGTTTATAGCTAATGGATGGGGTGATAAGCAATTCTTACAAGATATAGCTATGGAAAATAAAGGCTTAGAATATTCTCAATATGTTTCTAAAGAATCTTTAGCACAACAAGGTGGTTATGCTATGACCAATAAAGGGCCTCAGCATGATGAAGCATGGCTTATATTTATGGATATGGTAAATAATCAAATACCTACCTTTGAAGATAAAGCTGAAGCTTTGCATTATTTTCCTATGTTTCGTACATGGTTTGGATTGCAAGGATTATGTAAATTGCCTTGGAATGACGTAGAACCTGAAAATAATCGTTTTACTGATGAACCAGCTAAAGTACCTGAACATGTTGATAATTATGTTACCATATATAATGCTGTTACAGGACAAAATATTGATAAAGAAGAATTAGTGCGACAATCAGAAAGAGTATATAATTATCAAAGAGTTTTTAACATCCGTAGAGGATATGGCTTACGTAAACACGATGCTCAACCATATAGAGCAGCAGGTCCAGTTACTGTCGAAGAATATGAATCACGAGCTGAAAGATATGATAATCAACTTAGAGAATTAAATATTGATATTAGTAATAAGTCAACTCAAGAAAAGTTAAAAATATTGAGAGAATATAGAGAAAAACGCTATGAACAACTATTAGATGCTGTTTATTTACGTAGAGGGTGGACTAAAAATGGGGTTCCGAAAATAGAGCATCTCAAAAAGCTAGGGATGGATTTACCAGAATTAATAGAAGTTGTTAAAGATTTGCAAGAAGAATAATTTAAGGTGTATTTTTTAGTTAATTAGTGTGAAAGACCCTCTTTTAAATATATATGAAAAGTATTCTACTAGTCCTTTTTTAGTTAAAGAAATAGTGTGGGGGGCTCGTTATTGTTGTATAATGCTTCATAATGGACAAATAGGTGTTTGTGCCACATTAGATAATACATCTAATATAAAAGCAGATGCTTTGCAGTCCCCTGATTTTAATATTTTAAGTCATAGAATTTTATTAAATGCATATTATAATGCCGTTATAAATGAGCCGAAAAGAATTTATTTTTATGGAGATATTTTTCAAGTAGTTAATTTTAAAAAATATTCTAATATAGTTATGATTGGCTTCTTTAGGCCACTGGTTAAAAAGTTTATGAAGGCTGATATATCTCTTTCTATTTTTGATAGATTAGATAAAGATGGTCCAGTTTTACCTGATGAACTTCAACCGGCATATATTCAGAAAGCAGACGCACTTATATTAACAGCTACATCTATTTTCAATAATACATTTTTAGATATAGTTAATTTAACAAACAAAAATTGTGATGTGTTTGTGGTAGGGCCTTCTGCTTTAGTTTCAGAAGTATTTTTTCAATATAAAAATGTTAAAGCAATTTTTGGTAGTTTATTTAAGCCGTTTGATACAGATGTATTAAAAATTATAGCTGAAGGATACGGTACTCGAATGTTTGCTATGAGAGCTGATAAAATATTTATTAAAAGGTCAGACTTTACATTTTAATTATTGTAATTCGATATTTTTTAATCTTTTAAGCTTAAATTTATTAATAATTTTATTTCTTCTTCGGAAAATAAGCCGGCTTTGTAAACGTTAAAATATTCGTCCGATAGAGTTTGTCCAAAGATCATTATATCATCAGTGTTTATTGTAACTTTTATTCCTTTATCAAATAATTTTCTTATAGGATGTACTTTTATGTTTTTTACTCTTTGTAAAGCTATGTTACTTGTAGGACAAATATTTAAACGTAAACCTTTGTCTTTTATGTATTTTATAGCATCTTCAGAATCGGCAACAGTTATACCATGCTGTACTTCATCTAAATCAAGAGTATCAACAGTATATATTACTGTTTTAGCTTCACAAAATTCCCCAGCATGAGCCTTTAATTTCAAGCCTTTATTTTTTGCATATTTATATAATGGCCTGAAATTTTTAATAGTATTAACATCTTCAATTCCGTATAAATCAATTGATTTGAAAATACCAGTATTTATACAATTTATAATACTATTATATATTTTTTTTACATTATTAGTCTTATTTATACCTAACTCTGGGCGAAAATCTATTTTGTTTTTATTTTCTTCAATAACATTTTTTAAAAAATTAATTAATCCTTCTTCTTTGTTTGAATAAATATCAATAATATTACAATCTATGCTCATTTCTAAAATAATTATACCATCATTTATTGCTTCTTTTATTCCTTGTTTTATTACTTCTTCAAAAATATCAGTAGAATGAAAATAAGGTAATAAATATTTTTCTATATAGTATTCCATTTCTTCTAGGTTTTTGAATTTTGATGGAGGGGAAGGTATATTATTATTACATAGTTTTTGAAAAAACTTAAAACTACAACCTAAACCACCGTGAAGATGTCGCTCAGCTTTAGATAAATTTATAATTTCTTTTTTATCCATTTTTATATTTAAACATATTAAGTTTGTGATGATTTTTATTAATAATTATTTTTTGTAAATTTAAGCTATATAATTTTGTATTTTACAACTACTATACTAAATAATTAAAATGATAAGTAAAGTAACAATTCAAAGAATATTAGATGCTGCTCGTATTGAAGAAGTAATTAATGATTTTGTTACTTTGAAGAAAAGAGGAGCAAATCTTATTGGATTATGTCCTTTTCATAATGAAAAAACTCCTTCATTTTCTGTTTCTCCTTCTAAAGGCATATATAAATGTTTTGGCTGTGGTAAAGCGGGGAATGTGATTAATTTTATTATGGAGCATGAACATTATTCTTATCCAGAGGCTTTAAGATATCTTGCTCAAAAATATAATATAGATATCGAAGAAGATGAACAAGATTTTGAAAAAGATGAGAGAGAAAATGAACGTGAAGGTATGTTCATGATTAATTTTTTTGCTACAGAATATTTTACTGATAAATTGTTTAATACAGAAGACGGAAAGGCAATAGCACTTACTTATTTAAAAGATAAAAGAGGATTTTCGGATGATATAATTAAGTTATTTCAATTAGGTTATAGTACAAATGAATGGGATGGATTATTAAAAGCTGCTACAGAGAGAGGATTTAATTCGCAATTTTTATTAAAAACAGGTCTTGTTATTGAAAAAGAAAATAAAAAATATGACCTTTTTAGAGGAAGAATTATATTCCCAATACATAATATTGTAGGACGTATTGTAGGTTTTGGAGGTAGAATTTTAACTAATGATAAAAGTAAACCTAAATATGTAAATTCTCCTGAATCTGAAATATATAATAAAAGTAATATATTATACGGGATATTTTTTGCTAAAAATGCTATATCTGCTCGTAATAATTGTTTTTTAGTTGAAGGATATACTGATGTCATCTCTTTGTTTCAGGCAGGGATTAAAAATGTTGTTGCTTCTTCAGGAACGTCTCTTACTAGTGAGCAAATTAAATTAATTAGACGTTATACTTCTAATATTACTATTCTTTATGATGGTGATGAGGCAGGAATAAAAGCTTCCTTTAGAGGTATCGATATGATTTTGTCTGAAGGAATGAATGTTAAAGTGGTACTGTTTCCTCAAGGAGAAGATCCTGATTCTTTTGCACAAAATCATCGACCTGCAAAAGTCCAAGAATATATTACTCAAAATGCTAAAGATTTTGTAATTTTTAAAACCAACTTGATGCTTGATAAAGTAGCCCACGATCCTGTTAAAAAAGCTGTTTTAGTGAAAGAAATAATTCAAACTATTTCTCTTATACCCGATTCAATTACAAGATCGTTTTATATAAAAGAATGTAGTAATATTATGAATGTGTCTGAACAAGCTCTTCTTAATGAACTAAATAAACAACTTAATAATAAAGCAAAAAAAAATATTTATATTTCTCAAAATTTTGATGATTTTACTAGTTCATTTGTAATTCCTGAACAGCAGTCTGTACCAGAAATTTTTGATAGTACACCACAAGAAAAAGAGATAATAAGAATATTATTAAATTATGGTTCTAAAAAATTATTGTTTTTAGTGCCAGATGAAAATGCAAATAATGAAGGGAATAGTAATAAAAAACATTTTATTGAGGTTTCAATAACTGTAGCTGAATATGTTATAAATGAAATAGAAAGAGATAATATTACTTTTAGTGAACCAGTATGTCAAAAGATTTTTAATGAATATTCAGATGCTTTAAAACAAAATAATGTTATACTTGATAGTAATCATTTTTCTTTACATAAAGATCCTGATGTTTCAAAAGTAGTTAGTGCATTATTAATATCACCTTATAATCTTGCTAATTGGCAAGGTAAACCTAAGATATATGTGCCCTCTGAAGAAGAAAATTTAAAAAAGATAGTGGAAACAGTAATATTATCTTTTAAATCGAAACGTGTTGAAAAACAAATTCAAGAAAATAAAGAAAAAATGATTAAAGCTCAAGCTGAAGGTAATGAAGAACTTTTAATGCAACTTATGATGCATAAAAAAATACTAGATAATTTGAAAAAATTAATAAATGCTGATAAACTTGGTAGAGTTATAATAAGATAAATGTATTAAATATAATTTTTTTGATTATGATTAAATTAAGTGAAATCATTAGAGTATTAGAAGAATATTATCCTCTTGCTTTTCAAGAAGATTATGATAATTCGGGTTTGCAGGTAGGCGATGTAAATAAAGAGATTAATTCAGCTTTGATTACTTTAGATGTAACTCCTGAAATAGTTGATGAAGCTATACAAAATAAATGTAATCTAATCATTAGTCACCATCCTCTTTTATTTGTCCCTTTGAAAAAACTTGTATATAATAATTATACTAATCAATTATTAATTAAACTTATTAAGAATGATATAGCTTTATATAGCTTGCATACAAATTTAGACAATTCACATAAGGGCTTAAATAAATATGTAGCTGAGAAATTAGAACTTACTGATGTGAAAATTTTAGCTCCTAAAAAACAATATTTAAAAAAACTTGTAACATTTTGCCCTGCCGAACATTCGGAAAAATTAAGAGAAGCACTTTTTGAAGCAGGTGCTGGACATATAGGTAATTATGATAAATGTAGCTTTAACATTGAAGGGACAGGAACTTTTAGAGCAAATGAAGGTACAAACCCTTTTTTAGGGGAAATTAATAAAACATATTCAGGTGCAGAAATTAGAATTGAAACAATATATCCTTCTTTCCTTGAAAATAAAATTTTAAAGGCTTTATTTGATAATCATCCTTACGAAGAAATAGCTTATGATATTTATTTGCTTGATAATAAATGGAATAATGTAGGAGCCGGTATTATAGGATTATTTTCTAATTCTTATAGTGAAGAACAATTGCTTACTAAATTGAAGTCTATATTTAGAACAAGTGTTATTAAACATAATAAATATACGGGCAGAAAAATTAAGCAAGTGGCATTATGTACAGGGGCAGGTGTTTTTTTACTTGACAATGCAATAAATTCGGGAGCTGATGCCTTGATAACAGCCGATATTAAATACCATAGTTTTATTGAAGCTAACGATAAAATTTTTATTGCTGATTGTGGCCATTATGAAACGGAAATATTTTCAAAAGAAATTATAAAAGATATACTTATAAAAAAAATTCCTAACTTTGCATTGCTTCTTTCAAAAAAAGAAGAAAATCCTGTAAAATATTTTTCATAATATAAGCAAAATTAATCAATATGAATAAAAACGAAAATAAAGTAAAAGAAAATCAAACTAAAAAAAATACTTTATCTAAAAAATCATCTAGTAAGATATCTAAAGATAAACATGCTGAAACTATAGAAATTGAAAATGACGAGGTTACTATAGTAAAGGCTAAAACTATTACTGTTGATAATGAAAATGTGAAAAAAACTAAACAACCTTCCATTACTAAAAAAGACAAAAAGGAGGAAGATAAAGCTCAAGAAATATCTATAGAAAAAAAATTAGTAGCTCTATATAATTTACAGCAAATAGATTCTGAAATAGATAAAATAAGAATTATTAGAGGAGAATTACCATTAGAAGTACAAGATTTGGAAGATGAAATAGCTGGTTTAGAAACAAGAATAAATAACTTTCAAAAAGAAATAGAAAATTTACAGGAGCAATTAAAGGAAAAACAAAATGCTATTATCGAACATAAAGCTATGATTAAAAAATATGAGACTCAACAAATGAATGTTCGTAATAATAGAGAATATGAAGCTCTTAGTAAAGAAATTGAATTTCAGAATTTAGAAATACAACTTTGTGAGAAAAGAATAAAGGAATTTACAGGTGCCCTTGAAGTAAAGAAAGAAGCTGTACAACAAGCTACTAAAAAACTTGAAGAGAAAAAAGCTGATCTTAAAGTCAAAAAAACCGAATTAGAAGATATTGTTAGCGAAACAGAAAAGGAAGAAAAAGCTTTAATAAAAAAATCAGAAGAATTACAGTCTTATATAGAGCCTCGTTTGCTTAATGCTTATATTAGAATACGGGGTAATGCTCGTAATGGTTTAGCAGTAGTTGCAATAGAAAGAGATGCTTGTGGAGGTTGTTTTAGTAAGATTCCACCTCAACGTCACCTTGATATTCGAATGCATAAAAAAATTATTGTATGCGAATATTGTGGAAGAATACTTGTTGACGAAGATATTGTAAATACTGTAAAACAATAAATATTATTTCTTAATCGGTTCTTCATTAAATATAACATAATGTTTTTTAGCAAGGGGGAATTATTTATTGTATTCTTTTTTTAATGTATGATGAATCTGAAATAATTGAAGGTATTAAGCAAAAAAATGAAGCTATTTTTAAGTTTTTTGTTGAAAAATGGCAAAAGCAAATTATAAATTTATGTTATAACTTTACTCATAACTTACAAGATGCTGAAGATTTAGCTCAAGAAGTTTTTATTGAAGTTTACAATTCTATTAATCGTTTTAAGGGTGATAGCCTGCTTTCTACTTGGTTATATAGAATAGCTGTTAATAAATCAATTAATTTTATTAATAGAAATAAACTTCAAAAAATTTTGAATTTTTCTTTTCTTTTTAAAGAAGAAGATAATATAGATGATAATTATGTGATACAACATTATGATAATGTTAGTGAAAGTATAGAACAAAAAGAAAGAATAAAGATTTTAAATAAGGCTATAAGTAGCTTGCCTAGTCAGCAAAAAATAGCTTTTACTTTGCACAAGTTACAAGATATTTCATATAAAGATATAGCTGAGATTATGCAGTTAAGCCTTCCTGCTGTCGAATCTCTTATTCATAGAGCAAAGAAAAACTTGCAAAAGAAACTCATAAAATATTATGAAAGTAAATTATGAAGTTTAAAATTTTTTTATGCATAGAGCAAGTTTTTAATTTCATATTTGTCTAAAGTTATGTAAACGTAAAAAAATGAATTGTAAAAAAGTTCGTAAAAATCTTATAAAAGCATTAAATAAAGATTTGAACGTTAATGATTTATATGAATTTAGTTCACATCTTAATAACTGCCAATTTTGTAGTAAATTATATAATAATGTAAAAACTACTTTAAATTTAATTGATAATTATGAATTAAATTTAGATGATAACCCTTATTTCTACACTCATTTGGTTGCTTCTTTAGAAAATACAAAAACTAATAATCAATCACGTTGGTCGTTGAAACCAATTTTTATTACTGCTACTTTTGCATTAGCTTTTATTGTAGGTCTTGTAATAGGGTCACAATTAATTAACTCTTTTTCATACAATAATAGTATTTCTATTAATAATAAAGAGAATAACTATTTAAATTATTTTAATTTAGATATTGATTTTAATTCACCAGAAACTATATTATTATTAAATAATAATTATTAAAGAATATGAATAGTGGAAAGTTTAAAAAGATAGCCTTATGGGGAGTGGCGATTTTAACGATAATTAATTTTGCTATACTTATAGTTATAGGTTATTACTGGTTTTTTATTAGACCTTCTATTAATAGAGACTTTACTCAAAATCGTTTTAAAGAATGTTCTTGTAATTATAATAATTTATTTCGAGATTGTGAATGTTTAGATTCAACAATTTTTATAAAATATGAAAGATTAAAAAATAATTATCGAAAGAAAACATACTGGCTTGCTGATAGTTTAAGAGAATTAAGATTTCTTATTATGGATGAACTACAAAAAGATAAGCCTGATACTTTGCTTATTAATAAATTAGTTGAAAATTCAGGGCAGGTTTATACTAAGCTCAGAAAAATTACTATTTCAGAATTTATGCTTATGCGTGATTCATTTCCTCAACACCTTAGAAATAATTTTTTCTTTTTATGTGGTCGAGGCGAAGGTTATTATTGGAATCCTGAACGTTTTAAAAGAGAAAAGTTTATCCATAAAAGACATAATTTTAAAAACAGAAGACACATAATAAATAATAATTATTAACCATTAAAAATTAAAAATCATGAAAACAAGTAAAAATTTTTTAAGAGCTATTTTGTTATCTTTATTTATGATAACATTAGTTGGTAGTATGTTAATGGGACAAAATCAACAATCAATGATGGGAGCTCCGGGTGGTGGCTTTGGATGTAAGCAGAAATGTATGATTAATAATAATGACAATAATAATGCTTATTGGGGAATACCTGATCTTAGTCCTGAACAGCAGAAAAAAATAGATGAGTTACGACTTAAGTTACAAAAAGATTTATTGCCAATAAACTTGAAACTTAATGAAAAAAAAGCACAATTAAAATTGCTTGAAACAGATAGCCCTGCTAAAATTTCTGATATTAACAAAATTATTGACGATATTACTACACTGGAAAACCAAAAAATGAAAATAAAAGCTCAGCATAAGCAAGATATTAGGGCTTCATTAAACGAAAAACAACGTGTATTTTTTGATACTAAGAAAGGCAAGGGGATGAAAAATTGTTGTGGTGGAAGATATGGCTGTGGCTTTGGTTTATAATATATAATAATTTTTCATTTTATTTGCCCGAGTGAGTATAATTTGCTCGGGCATTTTTTATGTTTTTATCTATATTTAATTTATTTATTCCCAAACATCATTAGGTAAGTTTTAATAAAATCATACAAGTCCCCATCCATAACGGCTTGTACATTTGATGTTTCATAACCAGTGCGAAGATCTTTTACCATTTTATAGGGATGCATAACATAAGAGCGTATTTGTGAGCCCCATTCTATTTTCTTTTTAGAACTTTCTATTTCCATTTGTTTTTCACGTTTTTTGCGAAGTTCTATTTCGTAAAGTTGTGATTTAAGCATTTGAAGAGCTTTTTCGCGATTTTGTAATTGAGAACGTGTTTCTTGGCATTCAATAATAATTCCTGTAGGTTCGTGCCTTAATCTTACAGCAGTTTCAACTTTATTTACGTTTTGTCCTCCTGGGCCGCTTGACCTGTATGTTTCCCAAGTTATATCTGATGGATTTATTTCTATGTTTATGTTTTCATCTACTACAGGATATGCGTATACAGAAGCAAAAGAAGTATGTCTTTTGTTTGCAGCATCAAAAGGTGATAACCTTACTAAGCGATGTACGCCGTTTTCTCCTTTTAAATAACCAAAAGCATATTCTCCTTCAAATTCTATAGAAGCTGATTTTATACCAGCAACTTCACCTTCTTGTATATCAAGTATTTTGTATTTATAATTATTTCTTTCGCCCCAACGTATATACATTCTCATAAGCATCGAAGCCCAGTCTTGACTTTCAGTACCACCTGCTCCTGAATTAATTGCTATTATTGCACCTAGTTTATCTTCTTCTTTGTTTAACATATTTTTAAATTCCAGTTTCTCAACTAATTTTAAGCATACATTAAATTGTTCATCTAATTCTTTTTCAGAAGCATCGCCAGTTTTAAAAAATTCTTCCATAACTAACAGATCTTCATAAGTTTTTTTTACAGCCTCGAATGAATTTGTCCAGCTTTTTAGTGAAGAAATTTTTTTTAATAATTGTTCAGCAGTTTTGGGATCATTCCAAAAGTCGGGCAATAAAGTTTTTTCTTCTTCCGATTTAATTAATTGTAATTTATTATCAATGTCAAAGAAACCTCCTTAAGGCTTCAATCCTTTTTTCAATGTCTTTTATTGCTTCTGGAGTTACCATAATTATATTAATTTTATATAAATATTGAATTTAATATTTTAAAAATTAATTCTTCTTCAAAGCCTTTTTGTAAAGCATAATTTGCTATTTTTTGTATTTGCAATTCGTTATATTTATTGGGATCGATATTTTTTGCTTTTATTCTATTTTGAATTATTTTTATAAGCATAGTTTCATACTCTTCGTTGTTGATAGTTTCAATGGCGTTTGTTATTATTTTTTCGTTAATATTTTTAGATTTTAAAGTTTTAATTATTTTTATTTTCCCCCATTTATTAAGTTTAAATTTATTTTGTGCAAAAATACTTGCAAATCTTTCTTCATTTATAAAATTTTCTTTTGATAGTTGATTTACAATTTCATGAATTTCATTTTGTTTGCACCCTAAGGTTTTTAGTTTTCTTACAACATCATCAATACATCTTTCTTTAGCAGCGCAATAAGTTTTAATTTTTTTTATAATAAGTTGATTAATATTATGCTGAATAGTATTGTTCACTTTTAAATTTTTATTTCTTCGTCATTATTGTTAAAAAATTTATATTCAAGCATGTGAAACGATTTAGCTTGTTTAATTTTAATCCAACGTTTAAATTTTATAAACCATTTCAATTTGTAACAGAAAATGCCTTTAGTTAGATATGCATAAACATAAGGGTGTACATATAAAGAAAGATGTTTTTCATTTTGCTCTTTTATAAGAAAGTTTAAATTATTTTCTATTGCATCTATTAATAATATTGCAGATTTTATTTGTCCTGTGCCTTGACAGGCTGGACATTTTTCTAATATTTGTATTACCGTTTCGGGACGTACTCTTTGGCGAGTTATTTGTACTAACCCAAATTTACTTGGTGGCAAAATAGTATGCTTGGCTTTGTCGTATTGCATAAACTCTTTTAAACTGTCATATAGTTTTTTACGATTTGCAGCATCATAAAGGTCTATAAAATCTATAACAATAATGCCTCCCATATCTCTTAATCTTAGTTGCCTGGCTATTTCTTCTGCGGCAGTTAAATTTACTTCTAAAGCGTTTTCTTCTTCATTTGTTTCAGGATC
>ERZ795051.5406-NODE-5406-length-11227-cov-5.037504_pt1 | contig 11227 bp, 4 predicted proteins | sample MGYA00375135_ERZ795051 | MGnify/ENA primary metagenome ERZ795051 (study PRJEB30180, sample SAMN05720222) | activated sludge metagenome | isolation source: Anaerobic digester | place: Japan | collected 2015-05-26 ... | reverse complement strand
CCGAGTTCCACCTTGGCCCGGTTCACCAGAGCGAAATAGTTCAGGATGCCCTGCGCGACGCCCAGCGCCACGGATTCGCGGTAGGACGGCGTCGCCAGCTTCTGCGCTTCCTGCGCGTTCGACAGGAACCCGCATTCCACCAGCGCCGCCGGCATCGCGGAATTGCGCAGCACGACGAACCGCGCGTGCTTCAGCCCGCGGTCCTCCGCGCGGGTGATGCCGACCAGCGCGCGCTGGAGCTGGTTGCCCAGCACGTGGTTCGAGTGGTTGAACTGGTTGTTCGGCACGGCCGGAAACTTGCCGGTGGCGGTTCCGGCCGTGGGGGGATGGTTCTCCGCCGCCGTCACGAACGTCTCGATGCCCTGCACCGTGCGCGACGCCGCCGCGTTCAGGTGCAGGCTCACGAACACGTCGCCGCCGCCGCGCGCGGCCAGATACGGCCGGTCTTCCAGTTCCCAGAACCGGTCGCCGTCGCGCGTCAGGATCACGCGGATGCCCGCCGCCGCCAGATGCGCCCGCGCCCGGAGGGCGATGTCCAGCACCAGATCCTTCTCCAGGTAGCCGGTGCGGGACGACGTGCCCGGATCCTTGCCGCCGTGGCCGGCGTCCAGCACCACCGTGCGCGCCCCGCGCGAGCCCAGATAGGCCGACGGCCGCACCAGCGGGTCCACCACGAACTGCGCGTCCGCATCGCTGATCGACCAGTTGCCGCGGACTTTGATGACCGGCACGTGCAGCCAGACCTTGCTGCCGTTGAGCACGGCCTCGCGGCCGTCCGCCGTGAACTGCAAACTCGTGTATTGCCCCCGGATCAGCAGCGCCTTGCCCCCCGGCATCGACAGCGGCAGCCCGTACATCGCCGCCAGATCCTTCAGCGCCACGTAGCGCTTGCCGGCCACGGCCACCGCCTTCAGCGTGCGGACCTGGCCGGACGCCGCCGGCGCCGCCGCCAGGCCAACGCCCAGCGCCAGCGCGAGAATCCATCCCATGGAACGCCAACCGTGCATATGAAGCGCGCATCCTACGGCACCGACCCGCCAAAGGCAATCTTTCCCGCCGCCGGTTCCGGCCTGCATTTGCTTGCGCCGCGGAACGGGATTCCCTATCCTGCCCGCCATGAAATCCATCTACGTTCTCCTGCCCCTCGCCGCCGCGCTGCTCGCCGCGCCCGGCTGCACCACCCTGGTCGATTCCGACGACGACGTGCCGCTGGCCACCCGCGCCGAAGTCGATTATCTCCGCGGCGAAATCCGCCGCCTCAACGACCGCCAGTCCGCTTCCGAATCCGAGCTCGGGCGCTTCCAGGGCGAGATGATGTCCGCCCAGGCCGGCCAGTCCGCGTTCGCCTCCGCCGCGCAGGTCCAGTCCCTGCAGAACCAGCTCGAAGACCTCCAGCGGCAGATCCGCGCCCTCGACGCCGCGCGCGCGCAGGACAAGAAGGAAATCTACGACGACATTTCCAAGAAGATCGCCACGATCCTGAAGGCCTCCGCGCCGGCGCCCGCGCGGGCGACGGCGCCCGCGCGGCCGCGGTCCGGCTCCCAGACCGGCATCGAGCACGTCGTGCAGCCCGGCGAATCCCTTTCCAAGATCGCGGCCGCCTACGGCGTCAAAATGAGCGTCCTCGTCGAAGAAAACGGCCTGTCGAGTCCCGACAACATCCGCGTCGGCCAAAAACTCTTCATTCCCGACTGATTTCCGCCCCCCGTTTCGCCACCCGTTGCGGCTCATGCCCCTCCGCGGCCCGAAATCGGCATTTTGAGGCGGTTTTGGCCATGGATCGCCTTCCGGCGTCTCCCCAAGTCCAGAAATTCCTTTCCGGCCGGCCTCCAAATCCGGAGCCAAGCGATCTGATGCAGCCTTCCAGGGCCACGGCGCGCGGCGACTTGGGCCAAGTCGCCTGCCCGTGCAGCGCAAGGCCAAGGATCCTGCCTTAACGCCCGGTCAGAACGTCGTCCAGGCGGCGGCTTTGCGGGCGCGGGCGCCGCGGAGGCCGACGCTTTCGAAACCGCCGAGGCGGCCGCCGTTCTTGCGGGCGGCCAGGATGCGCTTGACGGTCAGCGGGCCCAGGCCGGGCACGCGCAGCAGTTCGGCCTTGTCGGCCCGGTTCACGTCAACGGGAAAGCGCTCGGGATGCCGCTGGGCCCAGAATTCCTTGGGATCGACGTCCAGCGGCAGGTTGCCGGCGCCGTCGAAGCCGATTTCGTCGGGGCCGAATCCGTATTTGCGCAGGAGGTAGTCGGTCTGGTAGAGGCGGTGCTCGCGCGCGAGCAGTTCGGCGTTGGTGGCCGGGCTGTTTTCGCCGGGCAGCGAGGGGTCCCCAAGCCCGCGCTGGTAGGCGCTGAAATAGATGCCGCGCAACCCAAGGCGGCCGTAGAGCCCGCCCATGTAGCGCACGATTTCCCGGTCCGTCTCGTCGGCCGCGCCGACGACGAACTGGGTGCTGGTCTTGACCCGCTCGTAGGGCGCGCCTTTGGCCGTGAGCGCGGCGATGCGCTTGAGGGGGGCAATCACGGACTGGAGATAGTCCTTGCGCGTCGTCAGTTTGGCGAAGTGCTCGGCGCCGGCGGTTTCGATGTTGAGCGAAACGCCGGAGGCCAGCGCGAGGGCGCGCTCGATGGCGGCATCCGACGCGCCGGGGATGATCTTGAGGTGCAGGATGCCGCGGAAGCGCTCGCGGCGGCGCAGGATTTCGGCGGCGGCCAGCATTCGCTCCATGGCGGCGTCGGGCGCGCCGCACACGCCGCTGGTCAGGAACAGGCCCACCACCTGTCCGGAGCGCCAATACGGCAGGAAGGCGCGCACGATTTCCTCGGGCGCGAGCGAGCAGCGCGGCGTGGCATCGTGCCCCGCGCGCAGGGGGCAATACTTGCAGTCGTTGGCGCAGGCGTTGGAGACCAGCGTCTTGAACATCAGGCTGCGGCCGCCGTTCTGGAGCGTGACGGGATACAGCCAGCGGTTGTCCAGCCCCCGCCGGCGCGGATCGCCCGTGGCGCAGGAGCAGGCGCACGACAAATCGTACTGGGCGTCGGCCGAGAGAATTCCCAGCTTCGCTTGCAGATCGGGCGCGGCGCGGACGGTGACCATGAGGAAAGCCTATCTGAACCGGCGTTCCGTTTCAAGCGCGGCGATTTGGGCCCAATCGACCTGCCCGCGGGAACCCAGGCCAAGGAGAAGTGCAAAACCGGCCACAAGATTCATCCTTCCCATTTTTCCGCCGGATTGACGTTTGTGGACACGGAGCATACATTCTTTCCGTAGTTCTTTCCGGAAAGGATCTTGCCCATGCAAATGACAGTGAAGGATGCGGCGCAAGCGCTGAACGTGGCGGAAAAGACGGTTTATCGCTGGATCCAAACCGGCGGGCTGCCGGCCTATCGGGTGGCAGGCCAATACCGCATCAACCGCGCGATGCTGTTCGAGTGGGCAACGTCCAAGCGGATCAATTTTTCGGCGGCGGATCTCGCCAAAGACCCGGAAAACGCCCCCCTGCCCCCCCTGGCGGCGGCCCTGCAGGAAGGCGGCATCCACTACCGCGTGAGCGGCGCCACCAAGCCGGACGTGCTGAAGTCCCTGGTCGGCCTGCTCAAGCTGCCCGACTCGGTCACGCGCGACTTCATGCTCCAAGCCTTGGTCGCCCGCGAGCAGCTGCAATCGACGGGCGTGGGCGACGGCGTGGCGCTGCCGCACGTGCGCAATCCGGCGGTGCTGGAAATTGCGACGCCGTCGATCTGCCTGTGCTTCCTGGAAGTTCCGGTGCCGTTCGACGCGCTGGACGGCAAGCCGGTGAAGGTGCTGTTCGCCCCGCTTTCCCCCAACATCCGCGTCCACCTGCATCTGCTTTCGCGCATTTCCTTCGCGCTGCGCGATCCGACCTTCAAGGGCCTGTTGGCCAGCGAAGGCCGCCGCGACGAGATCCTCGACGCCGCGCGGGCGCTGGAACCGGAAAACGCCGCGGGCTGACGGACGTCGTTTCGCGCTGCGCACCCTCGAAACCCGGCGTCTTGGGCCGAATCGCCCTCCCTGGCCGGATCCACCGCCTATTCGGGCACGTTGACTTTCACGCGGATGAGCAGGTTCGAGGCCGTGAAGGCCGGCAGCGTGATTTCGCCGTTGGTGCTGGGAAGCGTGCTGCGGGTCGTCCAGTTCCAGTTGCTCTTGGCCACGTCGATCTGCTCGGCGGTTTCCAGGACGTAATCGCACTTTTGGCCGCCCACCTTGCGCAGGCGCAGGCGCGCGCCGATCCACTCCTCGATGCGCAGGTCGTCCGCCGCGTCCGGGTCGGTGCCGAGGAAATATTCGTCGCGGTCCCGGTGGGCATCGCCGTCCTTGTTGCTGTCGGCCGTGAAGTTCCAGCCCGGCAGGCGCTCCTCGATCCAGGAATTCGGCACGCCGTGGGTTTCGGTGGAATCCCCCGCCGGAGGCGCGACGCGCGTGCCGGTCAGATGGACCAGGTTGAACTCGAAGTTGCCCGAAGCCGGCATGTCGCCTTCCATCGTCGCGTTGTCGCCCAGATAGCGGCCGGAGATATACTGGTCGTTGCCCACGGCGTTGAAGTTGACGATGAGGCCCGACACGTGGAGGTTGGTCAGCGCGGCGGCGTTGGTGACGCCCAGCGTCCACAGCGGCAGGGAGCATTCCCAGTTCGCGGCGAGGCGGCTGTCGGGGCCGTAGCCGCCGAACTGCGATAGCCGGGCGTTGTTCACGGCCGAGAAAGTCGTGGCGCCGTCGCCCACGAACCAGACGCCCTGGCCCCAATTGACGCCGCCCGGCTTGTACATTTCGAACAGCGCCGAGTTGGCGTAGTCGCCGTACACGTCGCCCAGCTGGATCGCCACGAACGCAGGCTGCGCGAAGGTGACGTTGTGGAGCCGTTCGAGGCCGTTCGGATTGCCGTTCAAGGCCCACAGGTTGCCGCTGCCGGCGGCGGTGTCGGTGCTGAGGAAAACGACCATGGCGTTGTTCTGGCTGTCGCCGGGCAGCGCCGCGCCGGTGCCGCCGACGTACAGGTTCGTGTCGTCGCAGTTCAGGTAGATCTGGCCGAAACCGCCGAAGCCACTGCCGCCGGAGGTCGTGGCCGCGCCGCCGGAGGTATCGAAGTCGAAGGCGTCGCCGGGGTTGTCCGGCGTCCCGGGACCGCCGATTTGCGGCGTGTGGCGCACGATGCGGAAGGGCGCCAGCGCGCCGACGATGGCCGAATAGTCCAGGCCGCCGTTGTTGTCCCAGACCGTCGTGCCGTTGGGCAGCGTGCCCGACACGCAGTATTTCACGGTCGTGCCTTCGGGGTACGGGCCGACCGCCACGCGCCAGAGATCGTTGTTGTGCGCTTCGCCGGTCTTGGCGAAGTTGGTCGTGCCCCAGGTGGCGCCGCCGTTGGCGCTGAAGACCAGCGCGACGTTGGTGGAGGCGCCGATGGGCCAGCTTTCGCAAGTGACGACGATCGTATTCGTGGCGGCGATGGCGCCGTTGGCGGGTGCCTGGGCGACGTTGCCGACCCAGAGGACGGCGGACTCGCCGCCGCTGGCCGCCACCTCGACGTGGTAGTTCGCGCCGCCGTTGTTGTCCCAGTTGGTGGTCGTCCCGTCGGTGGCTTCGACGTAGTAATTCAACACGTCGCCGGCCGCGAACGGCCCGAGTTGGAGGTTGTACCACCGGCCGCCGATGGAAGCCCAGTTCGTGTTGACGGCCATGTTGGTGCGGATCCAGCCGTTTCCGTTCAGATAATAGCCCAGCGTCACGGCCGTCACGGTGCCGGACGGACCGGCTTCGACGTTGAAATAGATCGGATCGGCGTCGGTGACGTCGGCCGCGGCGGGCCACGTGTGCGTGCCGCGCAGCCAGATGTCCGGCGGAGGGACGACTTCGCCGCCGGTGCCGCCGGTCTGCTCGCCCACCCACACGTGGAGAATGTTCGACCGGTTGGTCTTCCCGTTGTTGTCGACGGCTTCGACGAAATAGTCGATCAGGCATTCGCTCTGGCCGGCGATCGTGGCGCGGTAGCGCATGGCGCGGGCGCTGGGATCGGGCACTTGGGGCCCCTTGACGGTCGGCCACCAGTCGCTCGCCATGTCCACGGCCTGCCAGGCGGTGACGCCGGCGCCCTGGGCGAAGACTTCGTTTTCGGTCGAGCTGAGGGGCCATTGGCCGTCGAGGTCGCGCCGCCAGTAGAGCTTGGCGCTCTGGACGCCGCTGACGTCGTCGATGAACGTCCAGACGACGAAATCGGACGGGGCGTTGGAGGTTTCGCTCCACATCTTGCCGCCGGGATTGTAGGGCGTGCGCTGGGGCGGGAAGATGCTCGGGCCGCGATTGTCGCCCGACGGATTGCGGGCGATGACCTTGTTGGCCTCGGCGATGGCCAGGTTGCAGGCGCGGGTCGGGTTGCCGTCCCACGGATTGGCGCGGTCGTAGTCCCAGTACCAGTAGCAGCTCGTTTCGCCGTTGAGATAGTAGTGCCAGGCCCGGGCCGTGTCGTTGCCGAGCCCCCACTCCACGTCGTTGACGTCGCGGGTGCCGGAGAGATAGCTGTTTTCCATGTCGTCGGCGGTGAACACGCGGTTCTGGGCGGCGACGAGCACGCTCCACGACCACATGTCGGGCATTTCGCCGTCGCGGTTCTCGTAGGACAGCCACTTTTCGTAGTACGGCGTGCCGCCGTCGATGCCGATCCAGCTGCCGGGCTCGACGTGGATCACGTCGTTGGGGTTCGGCGGGTACATGCCCAGGTAGTCCTGCACGCCGGTATACTCGAAATCGGCGTTGGCGTTGCACATGTCCACGAACGCCTGGTGCTGGCCGTTCCAGGCGTCGGAATTCTTCATGCCGTAGTTGTCGCCGTCGCTGTGGAGCAGCAGCAGCATGGGCTTGGCGGGATTGTTGTTCGCCGCGATCTGGCCGCCCCAGACGTTTTCGGGCTTGAAGGCGCCGTAGCCGCCGCGGCCGTTTTCGTTGCCTTCGTAGCGGCCGGCGGGGACGGCGATGATCTTGCGGACGGCGCCGGAGACGGGATCGACGTGGCGCACGTAGTGCGGCTGGTAGGACCAGGGCGCGAGCACCTTCGTCGGGGCCCAGACGTTGGGCAGCGTGACCCACGTGCTGGCGAGATTCGTCGAGCTGCCGTTGCGGACGTCGGCCTTGTTGGGCCGGCAGGAGCTGGCGCTGCTCCATTGGAAATCCTCGGCGGTGCGGAACAGGTGGCCGTTGTCCACGATGACCCAATCGAGACCCTCTTCCACCAGCGCGGGCACCATGGAATTGTCGAAGGCGCATTCCGGCGGCCAGAAGCCCTTCGAATACGCCCCGCCGGTGGCCCAGGCTTCCTTGTACTGCTCCTTGTGCAGCTTGATCTGCATGCGCATGGATTCCACGCTGGTCAGGGGCATCAGGCTGTGGTGGTAGGCGATGCCCACCATGTCGAGGCGCGAGTTGCCCAAGCTGGTCTTCAGGTTGTTGCGCGCGTTGCGGATGTTGCCGCCCCACCCCGAATAGTCGCCCCACAGGGATTTGTTGTTTTCCGCGAGCGAGCCCGAGTAGCTCATCTGCGAAGCGCCGTGGCCCGACGCGCGCCCGACCGCGCCGGCCGGCCAGTCGCGGTAGCAGCTGTAGCGGTCGCCGTCCCACACGCCCTGCACGCTGAAGTTGAAGCGGCCGTTGGCGTCGATCGTCCCCGGCGTTTCGTAGGGATAGTAGATCGGCTGGTGCATGTGCCACAGGTGCGTGACGTGGATCGGCACCGCCGGCGCGGCCAGCGCGCTCCCGATCAGAATTGCCGCCACGCCGATTCCCGTCCTCGTTTTGCTCATCGCCGATCTCCCGCTGGAAGTTGTGCCACGGACCGCCGCCAATGATGAAAAATCTACTCCGCCCCGCTCCGGGGGTCAAGCGTTTCACGCGCCGGAACGGCGAAGAAAAGGGCCGGCCCGAACGGGCCGGCCCAGAGGACCGAAACGGACCGGCGCCCTAGTGGCCGATCCGCGCGAACGGCGCGGTGAAGTTGTCGCTGTCCGCCCATTCGAACGAGGAGTTGTAGCTCTCGACGCCCGGCAGATCCACGGTGGTTTCGTCGTGCGGGAGCGAATCCATGCTGGACGTCGAGCCGGCGCCGACCATGATGCCGATGCCCGCGCCCGAATCGAGCTGCGCGGCCGTGATGCCGAGGTAGCTCAGCGGGATGCTCATCTCGTAGAAGCTGTCGCGGCTCGCGCTGTGGCCCTGGGTCAGGAAGTCGCGCGTGGGCGCGCCGGCGTCCTTGCGGTTGTCGCAGTCGTCGATGCCCCAGAGGCTGCCGGCGCCGAAGGTGTTGCCCTTGGCGGCCACGATGCCCGCCGCGGCGATCGTCTTGTAGTTCACGCCGCCGTCGTCGAGCGCGAAGACGCCGTTGACGGCCCGCGAGATGTAGCCCTGCCAGAGGCTGCCGGCCAGGTAGATCTGGTAGTCGGGCTTGTTCGCGCCGGTCCAGCTGTTCTTCTTGCCCCAGACGTCCGTGGTCGCGCCCGCGCCGGACACGGTGTCGAGCACCAGCCACTGCAGGATGCCGTCGTTGCTGCCGATCCGGCCGCTGCCGGCTCCACCGGCATTGGCCGGATCGATGACGTCGGTGACGTCCACGAACTGCCAGGCCAGGTACAGGTTGTTGTCGTCCCACGCGGCCCACAGGTGCGTGGCGTCGATCGGCGGCTCGTGCATCGTCCAGTTCGAGCCCAGCGAGCGCGGGTCGTCGTTGGCCATGTCGATCGCGACCAGGTGGTTGGTGGTCCAGCCGGAAGGGCTGCCGTCGATGGCCATGGTCTGGCGCTTGCCGAAGCTCGGGTTGGTCGAATAGGGCTTTTCGCCGCCTTGGGGCGCGGGCTCGGTGGAACCGATCGTCACGCGGTAGTCCTGGCCGCCGTTGTTGTCCCAGAATTCGGTGCCGTTGCCGTCCTTCATCATGATCGCGAACTGGACCCGCGTGCCGTTGGTGAGGACGTCGAGGTCCTTGTGCCACCAGTCGCCGTTGACCCAGTCGGGGATCCGTTCCATCGCGACCAGCGGCCAAGCGTTGGTGTCGCCTTCCACGGGATTGATGGCATAGACGACCCAGGCTTCGGTCGAAGCGCCTTCCGGATAGCCGGCCGAGTTGATGTAGACCCGGTTGTCGTCGCTGACCCAGTGGTGGGTGCCGCCGACGTGCGTCATGGCGATCTGTCCCGGTTCGTTGTAGGTATAGCCATAGGCCCGGTTGGCGGTCGCGCCGCGGCGGGTTGCGCCGTAAAGCGTCAGCAGGCCGGTCTGGTTGTTCGTCCAGCCCGCGCCGATCACGATCTTCTGGCCATTCGAGAACGCGGCCGGCGCGCCGCCGGCGACGGCGTAGGTCGAGGTGACGACGTTGACGCCGGACACGTTGAGCGTGACTTCGATGCCGGCGGCGTTGGTGAACGTCGTGCTGCCGGGCGTGGCGCTGACGGTCACCGTCTCGTTCTCGCCGGTTTCGTCGTAGAAGCGCACGCGGTAGAATCCGGACGGCGCGCCGGCGAGCGCGATTTCCGCGCCGACGTCCACGCCTTCGCCGACGTCCTGGAACGGCAGGAACAGGTTGCTGGTGAACTGCACCATGTAGCGGCGGTTGGTCGGGGCGCCGAAGGTGAACCGGTTGGCGGCGCCGGGCTGCATCTGGATGGGGGGCACGCTCGGGTCGTTTGGATCCAAATCCATCAAATAGGATTCATGGAACGTGTAGCCGTTGGGGGCGCGGTTGGTGGCCGGCGTCTGGGGATCGAGGCCATGCCCGGAGAGCCACGCGTCGGGCACGCCGTCGCCGTTGCTGTCGGTCGGCACGTCTTCGCGCGTGATCGTGACCATGGCGCTGAGCGTTTCGCCGCTGCCCGTGCCGGTCAGGGTCAGGTCGTCGACGTACATCTGGCGCTTGGGCTGATCCTCCGGCGCCCCGGGCACGCTGGAGGCGTTGAAGTAGAACTTGAAGCGGGTCGGCGCGCCGGCCGGCACGGCCAGCGTCTGGTCGTAGGTTTCCGAGCCGTCGCGGCCCGTGCCCCACACGCGGATGCTGCCGGAGGCCACGTACTCGAAGTGCAGGGTCATGGCCTGGGCGCCGTAGTTGTTGAACAGCGGGTTGCCGTTGATCTTGATGGCGGCGCTGTTGCTCATGTTGATGTAGAGCAGTTCGACGTCGCCGGCCAGCAGGCTGAAGCCGCGGTAGGATCCGGCGACGTCGCTGTCCCAGTTCAGGCCCAGCTTGAAGCTGAACGTCGAGCCCGCGGCCATCGCGGCGCTGAAGCTGCGCCGCACTTCGGCGTTGGCGCCCGACGCCGGCGGATTGGCGTAGAAGCCGAACGCGTTGGTGCTGCCGAAGCCCGATATCCCGGCCGCCGCCGGATCGCCCACGAAGGTGCCGGCATAGCCGGTGCCCTGCGAGTGGCTGAAGGTCCAGGGCCCGAAGCCGCTGCCCTGGTTCGAGCCGTCGGCCCAGCCGCCGACGTAGTTGTCGGCCTTGTCCGACAGCGTGAGGGCGCCGCCGCCCGAGGTCTGGCCGGACACGGTGATGACGTTGGCGCCCACGCCGAGCGCGACGTCGGGGATCGTCCACGGCGTCGCCGCAGGGATCTGGCCGGACGCGCCGGTCAGCGAATTGGTCCAGCGCAGGTTGCCGTTGGTCACGGCCGCGGCCGTGCCCTGCAGCGCGTAGGTCGCCGTGCCGTTGGCCACGGTGGCGTTGCCGGGCGGATTCGTGATGGCCAGGCCGGCGCCGCGGATCGTGATCTGGAAGTACAGGCCGCCGTTGTCGCTGACGACCGTTTCTTCCCCGTCCGTGGCGCGCACGAAGTAGCGCACCACGGTGCCTTCGGCGAAGGTGCCGAGATTGGCGTTGTACCAGGCGCCGCCGACGGAACCCCAGTCGGGGTTCAGCGCCATCGCGTTGGTCGTCCAGGTCGCGCCGTTCGTGCTGGCCACGACCCACACGCCCGCAACGCGGCCGGTCGGGCCGGCTTCCGCGTCCACGTAGATTTCCGTCGCGAACGTCGCCGCGCCGTCGAGGGGATAGTTCTTCACGCCGCGGACCCACGGGCCGTTGGCCGCACCCGGCGCGACCGTGAAGGCATAGTTCTGGCCGTTGTTGTTGTCGTAGGCCGAGCTGGACTCGCCGTTGGCCGCGACGAAATACTTGACCGCCGTGCCGGCCGGCAGCGTGCCGAGCGCGGCGTTGTACCACGCGCCGCCCTGGCTGCTCCAGTTG
>ERZ795051.5399-NODE-5399-length-11242-cov-3.974256_pt1 | contig 11242 bp, 8 predicted proteins | sample MGYA00375135_ERZ795051 | MGnify/ENA primary metagenome ERZ795051 (study PRJEB30180, sample SAMN05720222) | activated sludge metagenome | isolation source: Anaerobic digester | place: Japan | collected 2015-05-26 ... | reverse complement strand
GGAAATCTGGATCAGGCTGGGGCTTCTCGGAATGAACCTGAAAACGGCAGCATCGAGAGCCTAAAACTGAGAGAAATAAGAAAAAACGACGGCAGAGTCAGAAAATTTTTCAGAAAATATAGAGTATGCGCAAAGAAACTTTTTACCCAAAAACTCAAAAATCTTTTTTCAGCAGACCCTATTTACTCATCAGGCTTCCTGACTCAACTACTCTTCATCGGATAAACTGTATAATTTTTTTGCTGATTGGAGTGGCGAAATTAGGTGAATGATTGATATCCCGGTTTTTAGCTGATTATCATATAAAAAAGTTGTTTTATTTTAATTTCCTATATATTCAGATTAAATCTGAAATATATTTTTTTTAATTTTATTGTATATTTTTTCTTCTCTGCAGATAATTAAATTATTATCGTAGCGCCATTTTGTAAGGGGGTTGTTGCTAAAAATCTTACAACTCTTGGGCTCTATTTTTTGTGATATTTTTTCCCCTTTCAAATTTTTCAACATAAATTTTGCATTTATGAGCATAGGTAAAGCTCCTGCGATGTCCCAGAGTTTCATAGAACCAATATATGCGGCATATCTTTCCCGAAGAAGACCGGTAGCTGAGAATACTGTACAACAAACAGCTTGAACTGGATTTGAAAGGGTGAATCTGCCATTTTTTGCAATATCTTGAGAAATACTTATTAATGCACCATTTGCGAAATTCGCATTTTTTGTAGTGAGTTCTTTGAAATTTAAAATATGATCATTTAGATTTACGCCTTCAGCGTAGTAATTTTTCCCCTTAAATGAAATGTAGAATTCCCCTATTGAAGGTAAGAATATTGCACCTTCTATTATTTTTCCTCTCTCGGCATAAGCGATTGATATTCCCCAGGTAGGAAGGTTGCATGCAAATGGTGCAGTACCATCTATCGGATCTATTATCCATGTTTTACCTTTCAATGCTGAGAAAACATATTCCTGACCTTTTGAATCTATCGTTTCTTCTCCGATTAAGAACATTCCTTTATCTGGGTGGTCGCAGAATTTTGCGAACAATAGTTCTATTTCAGTATCTGCCTTTGTTAAAAGGCTTTTATCGCGTTTTCTTTTCCATTTAAATTTTGAAAAAGTTTTATTTGCGATTTTCGCAGCTTTAAACATGAGGGAACAGAGCATTTCATAATCATACGAGGCTAATAATTTTTTATTTTTAAGATTTGACAAAATTTTTATTTGTTTTTTCATATATATTTGAGGGGTAACTCCATTTGCACATATTTTAAATTTTCTTTTTCGTCATTTATTAGATAGGATTTTATTTTGGGGATATTTTTCTCAAAATTGCTAAAGTGATAACCGTCACATGAAATAAAAAATTTAGCCCTCTTTAATACTATTCCAAACTTATATAGGTCTTCGAATCTGATTTTTGAAAATTTTCTCGATGAAATTATTTTTTCAGCCCCACGTACACCAATCCCCGGTACTCGTAGCAGTAAATTTTTATCTGCTGTATTAATGTTTACCGGAAAAATTTGCGGATTTCGCAGAGCCCACGCACATTTGGGGTCAAGTTCATCATCTAAAAAAGGATTATCTTCAGTCAGGATTTCATCTGTATTGAAATTATAAAATCGCATTAGCCAATCAGCTTGATAAAGGCGATGTTCTCGTAATAAAGGGGGCAAAAAGTTATGTGAAATAAACTCTTTACCAACCGGGACATAAGCAGAATAATAAACTCTTTTTAGGTGAAAATTTTCATATAAACTATTGGAAAGTTTTAATACTTGTTTGTCATTTTCAGGACTCGCCCCTATAATCATTTGTGTGCTTTGTCCAGCAGGGGCAAATAATGCTATTTTTTTATGTTTTTTTCTTTCAGTTCTATTTTCACAAATATTTTTACCTATAAATGACATAGGTTTGATAATAGAATTTTTACTTTTGTCCGGGGCTAATTTAATTAGAGATTGTTCAGAAGGTAATTCAATATTGACACTGATTCTATCAGCGAGAAATCCTGCTTTTTGAATAAGTTCCTGACTGGCTCCTGGAATGGCTTTCATATGTATATAGCCGCCAAAGCCTTCATTTTTCCGTAATTTTTCTGCAATTTCGATCATTTTTTCCATTGTATAATCGGGGGAAACTAAGATTCCAGAACTCAAAAAAAGCCCTTCTATATAATTTCTTTTGTAAAAAGATACTGTTAAGTTTACTATTTCATCTGGAGTGAATGTAGCTCTTTTTATATCGTTGGATTTGCGATTTACGCAATATGCACAATCATAAATACAATAGTTTGACATCAGGAGCTTTAAGAGAGAAATACATCTGCCATCATCTGACCAGCTATGACATATTCCGCCGATAGATGTATTGCCCAATTTAGCTCCTTTTTTTCTGTTTGAGCCACTTGACGCACATGAAACATCATACCTTGCGGCTTCAGCTAAAATTGAAATTTTTTCTGAAATATCCATAACTGAAGACATATTCTGTATTTTTTATCATTTTATATGATTTTTTATTAAATTCCAAAAATTTTAGACAAAATATAATTTTTTTTGGAAAAATTTTAGCAGATATTATTGAATTCAAGAGAGATTCTTTGAACTGCACCATAAGAACATTTAAGAAGTTAGACTGTAGAAATTTATTTACTTTGTTCTCGAGGTTAGTTCTTCACCTGTTCTTACAAGTCTTGCGCTGTTAAATATTATTACAATAGTGCTTCCTGCGTGTAAAATTGCCGCAGCTACTGGATTGAGATAACCGAATACGGAAAAACTCACACCTGCAATAACAAATAACATTCCAAAGATAAGATTTTGATTTATGATTGAATTTGAGCGTTTTGCAAGCTTTATGAGCATTGGTATCCTTCTTAAATCGTTTGTCATTAATGCAATAGATGCACTATTTATGGCTATATCACTTCCAATAGCTCCCATGGCTATTCCAAGGTCTCCGGCAGCAAGAGCTGGGGCATCATTTATTCCATCTCCTACAACTGCGACAGTATAACTTTTTTTAGTATTCTTGACAAATTCCACTTTATCATCCGGGAGACATTCGGAACGAATTTCATCCATTTCAAGTGTTTTTGCAACTTTTTCTGCTACTGATGCCCTATCCCCTGTTACGAGGGAACATTGTCTTATACCTTCTTTTCTAAGCTGAATTATAGCTTCTTTTGCTTCTTTTCTGATAGTATCTCGGAGAGCAATCCAGCCTATTGTTTTGTCCTCTCTAGCGACATAAACTATACTCATTCCTGAGCTTTCTTCTTCGGATGCTTCGTAGAGAGGAATTGAAATATTTTTTGATTTTAGCCATGATGCTCTTCCTACAAAATACCTTTTGCCGTCTAATATAGCTGAAACCCCTTTGCCATGTTCTTCTTCAAATTGTTCTACTTTTCCCATCTTCAGTTCTGCTTCAATAGCTAATCTACATATAGCTTTTGCTGCAGGATGATTACTATTGGCTTCAAGGGAATACGCTGAGTAGAGTAACTCCGCCGGCTTTATTCCTTCAACTGGAGATAGTTTCACTACTGAAAGATCTCCTTCGGTGAGAGTCCCCGTTTTATCGAAGACAATCGAGCGTATTTTTGATGCTATTTCAAGATAAGAAACATCTTTTATTAAAATTCCGAGTCTGGATGCAGCAGCAAGAGCAGCAACTACGGCAGAAGGCGCAGCAAGAACAAGTGCGCAAGGGCATGATATCACAAGAACAGCTATTACGTTATTCATGTTTCCTCCGCCAAACCACCACGTAAGACCAGCTATCATAAGTATCATCGGAGTGTAATATCCTGCATATAAGTCTATGATCCTGACGATTGGTGGTCTACTGTGCTCTGCTGCCATAATCATTGCCTTTACTTTGCCGAGAGTGGTATCTTCTCCTACTTTGGAGACTTTTACATCCAATAGGCTTGTTAGATTCTGTGTGCCTGCAAATACTTCATCTACACTTTCCTTATCGATAGGGAGGGATTCACCGGTAATTGACGATTGATTGACGGCACTGCTTCCATTGACTATTATGCCGTCAACCGGGAAGTTTTCACCCGGGCGTATTCTTATAATATCTCCTACTTGAAGGGATAGTGCATCTACTTCTACTTCCTGACCATCCACGATTTTTCTTGCTGCTTTAGGAGTTAATTTAATAAGATCTTCTATTGAACGTTGTGCCCCAGAAGCGGTTCTACTTTCGATAATAATGGCAATCATGAGGAAAAAACATATAAGCCCAGCACTTTTAAAATCACCACCAGCAAAGGAAGCCAGAACAGCTATTGCAACTAATTCATTCATTTGAATTTTACCTTGTGTAAGATCGCGTACGGCTTCAACAAAAATGGGTAATGCAAGAATCAATGCGCCAATAGCCGCACTGATATCTGACGCGAGTAGTTGATCCGGCTGGAACCAACTCAATAAATATGAATTTGCTACAAATACACCACCAATCATAGCCTGGCCAAGTTTTCCTAAAGACCTCGAATGAGCTGGTCCATTACTGTGGCTATGAGTATGAGAACAGAATGGACAAGAATTTTCTTGTGATAAGTTCAACATTGATTTATTGACAGTATTTGAGTTGTTTGTCATTTTTGACCTTTTTTATCTTCTTCTTTTGGTATTTGAGGTTCTGGATTAAGCATTATCCTTAATTCTTGTTTACCTCTTTGCTCAGGAGGTATTAAATATTTATCTTTAACTTTTAACATAAAGTTAGATACTGTATCATTATACAGGGCTAATAAAGCTGTATCAGGATTTTTCTTATACTCAAAAAGAATTTTCTTAAAATAATTTTCTTCTGATTCAATTTGAGAAACTACTTTGCTGCGATATACGCGAGCTTGGGAGATTATATCTGTTTTCTCAGCTTCAGCTTCACTTACCACTTTTACGGCAGATTCTTTGGCATTCTGTATTTCTCTTGACATATCTGCTTCTGCTCCTATGACATCCCGAAAAGCAGGAACAACTGCAAGAGGGGGGGTCTTTCCTGTAAAATTGATTTCTATAGTCTCTGGATTTATTCCGAAATCCCATTTTTGCAGTTCTTTTATGAACTCATCTTGAACTGCTTTGTTATATCCATATGAATCCTTATAGAGCGCCTGATCAACATTCCATTTTGCCGTTGTCTTTATAATTGTATTTTCAAGCAAATATTTGAGAAATGTTCTGGGTCCCCTTGTCCCAAGAGATTTTTTATTTTCCGAACTGAAAATTACATCATCCTCTCCAAAAGCATTGAGTGGAACCATTAAGTTGGTATAAAACTTAACCGCATCTGAGATTTCATAAACTAATTCCCACTCAGTATGTATTATGTTTGCATCACCGGTAAGAAGATATCCTTCTACAGCAGGGTTTAATGGACCTCCTTTTGGAGAGTCTTCCTCACTCATGAATGACTTTAGGTCTACTTTATGCCAAAAAGTCTTTGTTTTAAGAGTCTGCTTGGTAGCAGGAATTTTAATAACCTTTGATATGGGATAAGGGTAAACCCAATGCCACCCCTCCTTGAATTCACCTACAATTTTACCAAAACGTAAGACAATTGCTCGTTCCTGTGGATTTACCGTAAAATATCCGGCAAATACAATGTACCAGGCTAAAAGAACCACAATACAAAGAGAAAGAAACAAAAAAGCATACCTTAACAGGCGAATTAAAGCCTGTAAACCTAAACTATATTTTTCCTTATTATTATTCATTATTTTTTTATTTATCTTTTATCAATGGCGTATTTTCGGGGTTAAGTATATCAAATGGAGGGTAATCTTTTGTATTAAGGATTAAAGTTGTTTTTTCTGGAGCGACTTTTCTGAGAGACTCAAGTTTTCTCAGAAATTCTGCCAGTTTAGGTTCTTCTTTGAAGACAGAATAAAAAGTTGCTGCTTTTGCATCGCCTTCGGCGCGTATATTGCGCGCTTCTGCCTCTGCATCGGCCAGCATTTGTTTTCTTTTATTATCAGCCTCATCTTTTATCTGTTTTGCTATTTTTTTGCCTTCTGAACGATAATTTTCTGCCAGAACATTTCTTTCTGCAGTCATTCTTTCAAAGACTTTTTCGGAAATCTTTTCAGGTATGCCAAGAAATTTTATTCCCACATTTTTTATTTCTATTCCATATTCATTTTTTGCCTGCGCCGCAATTCCCTTCAGAATTTCATCTTCAATTTGGCTTAATTTTAAAATTTTTTCATCTGTATTTATGAGTTCTTTGAATGAGTACTTTCCTATTACAGCATTTTTTTCTGTTCTTAATCTGCTTGTAAGACGTTCTTCAACTTTTTCATCTGTCCCAAAACGTTTTAGCACAACGGCAGGCTCGGTTATACGGTATATTACATATGTTCCTATTACCACGCTTTTTCCATCAGCAGTATAGGTCTCTTCAATCTTACCAACACTACCATCAAAGCATCTGAAGCGATTATCGTATCGAATAATTTGCTGAATAGGGTATGGCAGCCTGAAATGCAGACCGGGAGCAAGTTTTTCAGAAGTTATTTTGCCGAAAGTTGTTACAACTACATGTTCTGTGGTATCTACCTGAAAAGTAAAAATTGTTAAAAGAAATATAACTGCTACCACAATGCCAAGTATAATTGTTGGCAAGTGCCTTGATTTTTGAGATATATTTTCTGTCATTATCTTTCTCCTGATTTTTTTATTTCTTCTCCGATGCCAAATCCGAAATTGGCACATCAAGTAAATCAAGCCTTTGTTTTTCCTCAAAATTTAATATGTAAACGTTATAGGCTAGATTTGAATCGATTACAATTTTCCTTACTTTTGCCAGATCTGACTCGAAAAAGTCAAGATATGTTCGCAATTTAAACATATAGGGCATTTGTTTGTAAGCAATAAGTTGTTTTGTAAATCGCTCGTTTTCTGATTGTGCCAGGATAACAGTATTTTTGCTTTCTGTTTCCGCATCTAAAACTACTTTTGAAGCTTCGGCCTCAGCGATTGGTAAAATTTTCTTTTCATAAGCCTTTGCTTTTAATATTTCAGCTTCTTTTTCCTCTATTGCCCCTATTACATTCTGGAATGAAGGAGCTACTTTTTCTACAGGTGGGTGAACGTCCAGAATATTTACAAAAACCACTTTTATACCTAACTTATTTTTATCATATGCCTCTTGAAGTAAAGTTGCTAAGAGTTCCTTATTGCTTTTTCTTTCAAGAGACAGCATTTTTACCATATCTTTACTGGCTAAAAATTTGACTATTACAGATTCAGTAACGGCAAAAATAGTTTTTCTTATGTCGTAGTTTTCGTAATAATAATCATACAAAGCATCAGGTGAAACCTTGTATTGTATATTAAAAACACTCGCTATGTAAGATACAGGGACTTCTGTATCAGACACAGCCTTGTCAGAAGCCACCAAAAAGTTTTTCTCTTTTTCGTAATGAGAGACTGTCCATAAAATGGCATCTTCTGCTTTTTTATTTCCTTTTTCTTTGTTATTTTCCTCACCGGTTCCAATATAAATTTCTTGAATATCGTCAGCTGGAATTCTTATTATTTTTCCAAAAGGATATGGTAGTTTAAAGTGAATTCCGGGTAAAAGGAGGTTTTCTTTTTCTACGATACCAAAAGACTCCCTGAATGCCCTTTCATTAGGATAAACCTGAACAACAGAAGTCATCGCCCATAACGTAGCCAACCAGAATAAAATTAAAGGAAATAAAGATGTTTCTACAGCTTTGTATAGCCACGTACCGGAAATTTTAAAACCAAATTGATAATCAAGGGTATCTGCAACATTCTTCATTAAGCCGCCGGGCTCTGTAAATAAAGATAAAATTCTGCTTTCAAATACAGGTCTTTCCTCCATCTCACCTCGAGGTCGATAAAACTCCATTACGAAGTTCATAATCAATTCAACGGTTACTACACAGAGAGTTATAAAGAAAAAGTTTTTGAATACTGTATCATAATAAATGCGTCCTGATTTTATCAGTAGCACTGAGATTGACGTTGCTGCGAAAATCGCAAAATTAAATATAAGCCATTCTCCAGGAACTCTGAGCCAACGGTATAGTCTTTCCCTTGATTCTCCAATGGCAAAGACTCCGGAAAATAAACATAAAATAGAAATTACTGCACTTACAAATGCCACAGGGGCATAATTTGTTATTGCAGGGAGCGTTGAGGCAGTTTTTAGAACTTTTTCATAATATATAAAAATAAATGTTATTGCGATGGTACTGCTAATAATTGATATTACGTAAGGAGCATATTTTAAGTAGTTGTCCCTTGAACGTTTAGATACAAACAGGACATCTTCACTGATTTCAAGGGCAGTTTTTTCTTTTCGTTTTTCAAGGAGCAACTTTTCTTCTTCTTCAAGTTCTACCTTATATTGCAATGAAGCAAGAATATATGCTCCAGCAGAACTTAATAACACGAACATTGATGGCAGGAGGGCAAGAATTACAATAGAACTTATGAACCACTCTCTGATTATACCCAGATAGACGATAAAAAACGATATAATGAAAGACCCTATTAGAAAAAATAAAGATAATGACCTAAATCTCGAAGCCTCATCAAGGCGATTTTGAATTTTTAAATCACTACTACTATACATATTTTGCATTGAATCACATTTCTTATGATTTTGAAATATACTTAACTTCTTTTTAAAAACAAGGTTTTCTCATAGTATTTTTTGAGAAAATAAAATTCTTTGCTCAAATCTTTGACACATAGAAATTTAAAAGAGTAAAGAAAGAAAACTTATTTTTCTTTACTAGGAGAAAGGTCTCCATCCTTGTCTTCTCCTGAGAGTTTATCTATCGCATTTTTTTGTTCTTCTGTTTTTGCATTGAACTTAGCAATCATAATTTCGAGGGCCTTTTTATCTTCTTTTATTTTTTCAATTTCTTTTAAAAAATTAAGCCTCTCTTCAGCAAATTTGTCTCTTAACTGCAGGATTTCGGCTTCTTTTGATTTTTCCGTGTCGCGGATTGCGTTTTTGAGTACATTTTCAAATTCTTCTTTTTGCTTGTTGATCTCCTGTTGAAGATTTTCCAGTTCGCCTTTATAAAGCTGTCTATCACGTTCAATCTCAATAATCTTTTCTTCTATTTTTTGCTTTTCTAACTTTGTATTTTTCAAATCACTGTTAAGAGAATCGAGTTTAAAAATGTATTGTTGTTTTTCTTTATCTATACTTTCTTTTTCCTCAGTAATATTTTTTATGAGCAAAAAGGAAATAATTGCTACAATCGCAAGAATTAGAACAACCAGGAACGAAATCATATTCCATCTAACGCTTCTCTCGATGTTTACTCTATTCTGTTTTTCAAGTTCATCCATTCTCTTAGACATTTCTATGAGCATATTTCTAAGCATTTCAGCCATTTCAGAATTGGCATTTTGCCTTACAACATCAGTTGTCTGATTAACTTGATCCTGGAGAGTATTATTAGAATTTTTATCAGGAGAACTTTGATCGGAATTCGGAATTGATGAAAGTTCTCCGTGAATAGGATGCCTCTTTGCTAATTCTTCTTCAATATCAAAAGATGAAAGCCCCTTATCTCTAAGTTCTTTTATTTCGGAGAGTACTTCAACAGACTTATCAGTGTAAACTTTTCTCTTTCCCTGCATTTTATAGTCAATAAAATTCGCATATCTGGTAAGCCAATCAGTTATTGTTGTACGTGGTACCTGCATTTTTTCAGATAATTCAATTACAGTATACTTTTCTCCCATAATAAACCTCATTTATTTAGTTTTTTTTTTACATATTCTACATCTACGGCGATTTGTTCTTTTAGTTTTGATATATCATTGAAATAACGTTGTTCACGAATATAAGAAATAAACCTTAGTTCTATCTCACTGCCATAAAGTTCTCCGTTAAAGCCTATTATATGTGCCTCAATGAGTAAGTCCCTATTTTTATTATCCCTTCTAACTGACTGCGCTGTGCCAATAGAAATGGCTGCAGGATATTCTATTCCATTAATGATAGCTTGTCCGCAATAGACACCTTCAGGCGGAATAATAGATTCCCCCGGGTCTATATTAGCTGTAGGAAACCCCAGATGCTTTCCTGCAAAAGCAAGGCCTTTTTTCACTTTCCCCCACAAAGTATAACAACTACCAAGCATCTTAGCAGCCGTAGCTAAATCCCCATTTGCTATTGCTCTTCTTATATTCGAACTACTGACTTTTTCCCCATCAATCTTATATTCCTCTAAAGCGAATAACTTCATCTTATGTAACTTTGCGAAATTCGCAAGCATAGCTGTATTACCTTCTCCACCGGCTCCAAAACGCCAATTTTTCCCAACAAAAATTGCTTTTACGCAAATCAATTGGGGAAGCATATATTTTTCAAGGAAGTCTCTTGCCGATAATAGAGCAAAATCCTCAGTAAAAGCCAACGTAACAACAGCCCTAATGCCAAGACCAGCAAGTATCTTAAGTTTTTGATGATGGGGTAATAACAATGAAATTTTTTGATTATTGCCAATTAACATACGAGGATGAGGATAAAACGTCATTATAACTGGTAACGAAGCATTTCGACGAGCTTCTGACGTTAATTCTCCAATTAAATGCCGGTGGCCTATATGGACACCATCAAAAACTCCTATTCCTATTGAAATTTCTTTAAAATTATATTTATATAATTCGTCTATTGATGAAACTTCGACAAATTCCAGGTTTTTATTCGTCATTTTTTTATTTTATTGTTTTCTGGAAAGATATTCGAAAAATGTAAAAAATCAAATACTCCTATATATTTCCCATTCTGGTTCGTTATTGAATATCCAATAATAATATTCTTTTTCTTTTAGGAGTGAAGCTGCATCTTCATCTGTTATAATGGTACATTTGGGGTGTAATTGTAATGCTGAAGCGCTAATCATCGAAGTTATAGGTCCTTCAACTGCTTTTGCGAGAATTTCCGCTTTTGCTCTACCGGTTACCAGCATAATTAATCTTTTTGCGTCGAGTATAGTGCCAACTCCCATTGTTATTGCTCTTCTTGGCATTTTAGAGGGAGGAGTGAAAAGAGGGGAATTCTGTTTTATTGTAAGAGGGGATAATGCCTTTACTCTTGTCCTTGATAGAAGCGCAGAAAGAGGCTCATTAAATCCGATATGCCCATCAACCCCGATACCCAGTAATTGGAGATCTATTCCTCCAACAGATTTAACTTTTCTCTCATATTTTAA
>ERZ795051.5388-NODE-5388-length-11258-cov-9.831920_pt1 | contig 11258 bp, 5 predicted proteins | sample MGYA00375135_ERZ795051 | MGnify/ENA primary metagenome ERZ795051 (study PRJEB30180, sample SAMN05720222) | activated sludge metagenome | isolation source: Anaerobic digester | place: Japan | collected 2015-05-26 ... | reverse complement strand
AGCTTCTGGTCGTGGGCCACTTCGGCAAAGTCCCGCGGTTCGCCCGTGAAGGCCCGGTTGAACTCGGTCAGGCGCCGCTCGGCCGTCGGGTCGATGAACAATCCGCCGACTTGATTGAGAAAGTCGTAGCCGGTCGTGCCGGCCACCGGCCAGGTCTCGGGCAGCCGCTCGCCGCATTGCAAAATCTTTTCGAGCACGATCCAGGCCTGCGGTACGGCGGACCGCAAACGCCGCAGGTACTGCAACGGGTCGCGCAGGCCGTCAATGTGATCGACGCGCAGGCCTTGAACCGCGCCGGCTCGCACCCATTCCAGCACGCGGGCGTGGCTTTCGGCAAAGACCTCGGGCTCCTCCACGCGCAGCGCCACCAGCGTGGTGATGTTGAAGAAGCGGCGATAGTTCAGCTCACTGAGCGAGCTGCGCCAGTAAGCAGGGCGGTAGTGCTGCCGGCTGAGCAGGCCATCCAGTTTGTCGATTTCGCCGTTGATTTCAGCGATCACTTCATCAACTGCGGCCGCGATCGCAGGCTGCTCACTCAGAAGGCGGGCAAGCTGCGTGTAGAGCACTTGTTCGTCACGACTACGCGTCGCGCCGGATTCGGCCGTCGCGTCTTGCGGCAGGCGTGCCAGCGCGTCGGCCAGGAAAGCCAGTTCGTCCGAGCCGCACTTGTTTGCGGCCGGTGAAAGCACTTCAGTCAGCGTTTCAGGAGCCAGCGGTAACGTTTCTTCGAAATACTGGAAGCCGAAGGAGCCGGAAACGCGTCGCAATTTGAGCTGTCCGGCCCGCAATGTCCGGCCGTAATGATCGCCGAGTATGGGCAGAATGACCCGGCCGCGCAAGCGCGGCTGCCGCGTTTGCCAGTCTATATCGAAGAAATTCGCATAGCGGCTGTTCGGCCCATTCCTGAGCACCTCCTGCCAAATGGAGTTACGGCTGGTGGCGGCCATGTGGTTCGGGACTATGTCGAGCACCTGTCCGATGCCACGGGCTGCGAGGGCCTGTGCCAGTCGCGCGCGGCCTTCTTCGCCGCCCAGTTCCGGGTTCGCGCGAGTGTGACTTATGATGTCGTAGCCGTGCTGACTGCCCGGGTGGGCCTCCAGGTAGGGCGAGCAGTAGAGGTGCGTGACACCGAGCGCGGCCCAGTAGTCCACCTGGGCCGCGGCCTGGTCAAAGCCGAAATCGGGGGTGAGTTGAATACGGTAGGTTGCGCTGACGGGCGGCTGCGGCGGCTCAGACATTACACAGCACCACCAGCGAGTGCATTTCGACAGCCACCTGCGCCCCCTCGGAGTACACCAGCTTTTCGTCCAGGTTTGCGACCGCGGTATCCACGATCCGCTGCCATTTCCGGCCGTCGCCGCGCTGCGGAAGTGTGAAACTGACCGTCACCTCCTGGGCGTTGAACAGGACGTAAAAATCCCGGTCGACGATGGGCTGGCCGCGTGCGTCCATGGCGTCGAGACTGCCCGAGAGGAACACTTGCAGAGCCTTGCCGTTCCAGTCGTCCTCGGTCATTTCCGCGCCGTCCGGACCGTACCAGGCGATATCCTGTACGCCGCGTGACAAGCTGGTCTGCCCCTGAAACCATTTCCAACGCCGGAAGGTGGGGTGCTCCTTCCGCAGTCGGATCATTTCCATCACGAACGCCAGGAGTTGCTCGTCGCGGTTCTGCCAGTCGACCCAGGTAGTTTCATTATCCTGGCAATAGGCGTTGTTGTTGCCGTTTTGCGTGCGGCCGATCTCGTCGCCGTGCGAGAGCATGGGGATGCCCTGCGAGAGCAGCAGGGTGGCCATGAAGTTGCGCTTTTGGCGCGCCCGCAGGGAGTTGACTTTGGGGTCGTCCGCCGGGCCTTCCACGCCGCAATTCCAAGAACGGTTATCGTTGTTGCCGTCGGCGTTGTCCTCGCCGTTGAGTCCGTTGTGCTTGTGGTCGTACGTCACCAGGTCGTTAAGCGTGAAGCCGTCATGGCAGGTAACGAAGTTCACGCTGGCGTGCGGGCGGCGGCCGGTGCCCTCGTACAGGTCGGCGCTGCCCGAGAAGCGCGTGGCGATCTCGCCCAGGCTGCCCTCGCGCCCGCGCCAGTAATCGCGCACCGCGTCCCGGTACTTGCCGTTCCACTCCGACCATTGCGGCGGAAACTTGCCGACCTGGTAGCCGCCTTCGCCCACGTCCCACGGCTCGGCGATCAGCTTCACCTGGCTGAGGACCGGGTCCTGGTGGATGATGTCGAAGAAGGCCGACAGGCGATCGACATCGTGCAGTTCGCGGGCCAGCGTGGCCGCCAGGTCGAAACGGAAACCGTCTACGTGCATGTCGACTACCCAGTAGCGCAACGAGTCCATGATGAGCTGCAAGACGTGCGGGTGGCGCATATTCAGACTGTTGCCGGTACCGGTGTAGTCCATGTAGTACTCTTTCTTGTCCGGGTGCAAGCGGTAGTAGGCGGCGTTGTCTATCCCCTTGTAGCAGAGCGTAGGGCCTAGATGGTTGCCCTCGGCTGTGTGGTTGTAGACTACGTCCAGAATGACCTCCAGCCCGGCGTCGTGCAGGTGTTGCACCATCGCTTTGAAGCCCTGCACCTGCTGGCCGATCTTGTTGACGGATGCATATTCATTGTGCGGCGCGAAGTAACAGATGGAGTTGTAGCCCCAGTAATTGCGCAGCCCGCGTTCCTGTAAGTGCTGTTCGTGAACGAACTGGTGTACCGGCATCAGCTCGACCGCCGTCACGCCCAGGCTGGTCAGGTATTTCAGCACCGCCGGGTGTGCCAGGCCGGCGTAGGTTCCGCGCAGCTCGGGCGGAATATCCGGGAAGCTCGCCGTAAAACCCTTGACGTGCAGCTCGTAAATTATGCTCTCGTTCAAGCTGTAGCCCGGGCGGTGATCGCGCGACCAGTCGTAGTAAGGGTTCACGACTACGCACTTCGGCATGTACGGGGCGCTGTCTGTGTCGTTCGGCGGGCCGTTCGGGTCGTCGGGCCGGTAGGCGTATAGCGCAGGGTTCCAACGCGGCTCGCCCGCGATGGCCTTGGCGTATGGGTCGAGCAGCAGCTTGGCGGCGCAGCAGCGCTGGCCCTCGCGCGGGTTCCAGGGACCATGCACGCGGTACCCGTAACGCTGGCCCGGGCTGATCGTCGGGAAGTACCCGTGCCAACAGAACGCCGTCTGCTCCGGCAAATCCACCGCGGTCTCGTTACCGTCGTCGTCGAAGAAGCACACTTGCACCCGTTCGGCGGCCTCGGAGAACAACGAGAAGTTGGTACCGTTGCCGTCGAAGACTGCCCCCAGCGGATACGGCGACCCAGGATAGACCAGCATAGGCAACCATTCGCGTTTTGCGGTACTGTCGAGACGCCGTCCGTGCGCCTCCCGAAACACGGCACGCCTTCGCCAGCCGGCATCCTCGGCGCGTCCTGTGCGGCTAGATGATAGGAGTCGATAGCCGACGGTCCTGACGAAGGGCTGAAAAGGAAATGAAGGCCGATTAGTGCCAACTGCGGGCCCCGGCGGGGGGGGCGGCCGATAACTATTAACGGGCGCCGGCGGCGCAAGCAAACGGCCCAAACCAGTTGGCCTGGGCCGCTCGTTTGACGGAATCCGAAAAGGGGTGCTTTTTACCGGAACTTATTACGCGAACCTCCGGCGGCCAAAAAACGATCCCGGTACGCCATCTCAGCAGCTAGTGATGAGAACTAAAACACCGTTCCTCTCGGACCCGTCGGTGCATGAACCCTCGCTTTTCCCTCGGGAAAGCACCTCGCGGGACCGCAAAAGCGCTCCCGCTGCAACGTCCGTGCCAATAAGTTAAGGCGCAGTTGGGCACTCTCGTGGGTATGCTTAAAAAGTCCGAAATAAACCGGCTTCTCCGTGCGCGTTTTTTTTGCGGACCACATGATATGGGACGTAGGGACTCGTTGTAATCCTTCAACGTGGATCGCGGCTTGATCGCTCATTTGAGCGCAGTGACCGGCGCGCAATATCTTGTCCCTGCATGATTTAACGCTAGTTGTTGCGATTCGGAAACACGTGATGTATACAAAACGCCACACGAGCACTAATTAGGGCTAATCGCCGCCGCTAATAGGCCGAATAGCAGAAACCACGGAGCTTAGTCGTACGCATCGCCGTAGCGCTGCCGGGCCAGCGCGACCAGCTCCCGGACGGCTTCAGCGTGATCTCGGTGGCAAACCAAAGTCACGTCCGGGGCGTGCACAATGACGAGGTCGCGGACTCCGAGCGCCGCCACAAGGTGTTCATCCTCGCTAATGAGAATGTTGTTTGTCGCATCGACCGCTAGCGAACGCCGCGCGATCGTTACGTTGCCCGCCTGATCCGCCTTCCGCGTTCGGCCCACCGCCGTCCAAGACCCGACATCCAGCCACTCACACCGCATTTCAACAACCAGCACGTCTGACGCGTGCTCCATCACGGCATAGTCGATCGAAATCCGCTCCAGCTTGCCAAACTTGTCGGTCAGCACGTCGTTCGACAGCTTGCTCCACTCGCGCGCGAGCTCGCCTAACACGCGCGAGTTCTCCGGCAGCCGTCGGTCCAACTCGCGAAGTATGGTCGGCAACCGCCACACGAACATCCCGCTGTTCCAGTAAAACTCGCCCGAGCTGACGTACTGCTCTGCTACCTCGCGCGTAGGCTTCTCTTTAAACGCGGCCACTCGGTAAAGCGCAGGCCGAACCGCAGGGCCGCGCTGGATATAGCCGTACCCGGTGTGCGGACCGGTTGGTGCGATGCCGAAGGTGACCAGGCTTTCGGGGAATTGCTCCGCCGCCTCCAATCCGGCCCGGACGGCTCGCACGAATTCCTCCTGCGGCGTTATCAGGTGATCGGCCGTGAAAACCGCCATGGTGCCTTGCGGGTCGCGCAGTGCCAGCAGGTGTGCCGCCAGGCCGATCGCGTTGGCCGTGTCGCGCCCGGTTGGCTCGGCAATCAGGTTCTCGCGCGGGAGGGTGGGCAGCGCAGCGCAAATCTGCTCGCTGTAGCGTGCGGACGTAACCACGTATGTATTTGCCGGTTGAAATAGCTGTTCGAGCCGGCGATAAGCGATTTGAAGCAGCGACTGGCTGTCAAAGAGCGTCAATATCTGCTTCGGGCGGTCACGCCGGCTCAGCGGCCAGAGTCGCGTGCCGGCGCCGCCGGCCATGATTACTGCATAACGCATAACGCCTGCTCCTGTACGGTGGATTGGCCGCGCGGCCGACCCGTCGTCACGGGCGGTACACGTTTGGTATCCGTCCCGCCGGGGCCAATATCTCCGGGTTGTTGAAATTTCGCAAGCATCGTCCAGCGCTGTTCTGATCGCAGCGACTTCATCTGTGTCGTCGTCGAAGCGTCACGGGCCTGTCTGACGCGTCATATCTACGCGTTCAAAAAGTCGAGCAAGCCCCGGCCGAGATTGAGCCGGGCGTGTGGTGCGCGACTAGAATTGCGACGGGCCGAAGGATCGCGGTTGGGAAGAAGCGCACCATTGTCTAGTTGTTGGCGTAACGGGCAGTGCACTTACTGACAGACGGCTGATTGTGTACTCACGAGCCTGTGGTTTATGAGTGACTTTCTCATTCAATTCAACGCAACGCTTACTGACGGTGTAGTGTCTGATGTCCTGCGCCACCGCGAGCACATGGAAAGTTTGTGCGTAGAGCACTTTGCCTATCCGTGGGGTCGTGTAGCGATTCAGCACGGCCGCGGCCTTGGATATCAGCCCCTTTTTTCGAACGAGCGCGTCTATTTTGCGGTTGGCCGCCCGCGGATTGTGGACGTTACGCATGAAGATGACGGTTCGCAGGGTTTCGCACGCCGATGGGCGGACTGGGTCGACGGCGCCGCAATTGCGCAGCACTACGACGACTTGACGGGCCTTTTTGTGCTGGGCTGTTGTGGTCCTGAAGGCGTTCTGCTGCTAACGGACCGCCTGGGTTACTACTCGGCGTTTGTTGGCCGCGACAAGAACGGCAGCGTGCGCGCAATCGGGACATTGCCGGAACTGGTGGCGCGCGCGGCGGGGAGGATTTCGGACCCGGATTTGGCCTCAGTGGGTGAGATGCTGGTGCGCTGCACGCCCGGCTATCCGCATACTATGTGGCGGGGAGTCAGGGAGTTGGCGCCCGGCGCCCTGCACGAGTTCCGCGCTGCCCGTGATGCGCCGGAACATACATCGCGCAGTCTCTGGGTGCCCTCGGAGCCGCAGCGCTACCCTTCGCTTAAGCAGCTTCGCGCGCAATTAACAGAAGCTCTGCAACACGCCGCCAAGGACATAACCCGCGGCGCGCAGCGGGTAGCGGTCGCACTTAGCGGTGGTGTGGATTCACGTACGGTTCTGGCGCTCGTGCCGCCTGAGAAGCGGGCCGGCGCCATAACCTTTGTTGATTACCAGAATCGGGAGTGCGAATTGGCGCGGCGCGTTGCACGCCTGGCACGCGTCCCGCACCTGACGCTGGTGCGCGAGCCGGAATTCTACGCCCGCTTGCCCGCACGCGAAGTGGCCTTGCTGGGCAACATGCGGACGGCAATGCACGCCCATGGTTTTGCCATTGCCGACGCCGGGCTGGCTGACCGGTTCGACTTGGTCCTCGGCGGCTTGTGTGCCGACACCCTCTTGAAAGGCTGGTTCTGGCCCGACAGCGTTCGCGCGCTGATGGCCGGGCGCTGCGGCGTGCCGGCGTTCCTGCGCGCCCGCCTTTGGCCGCCACGCTACAGTTGCGTAGACCCGATCCGCCCCGGCGGACTGTGGGCCCTGCGCCCCGAAATCCAGCTCGAAATTCAGGAACGCTTGGGCGCACGCGTCGCGGAACTGCGAAAAATCCGGCCCGAAACCGCGGCTGAATGGACGAACTTTTACCCGACGTGCGGCGACGTGGCGAACTATCCCTTGGCGAACATGCGCCTGTTCCTCGCGGACGAGCTGTTCCTGCACCGCGACATAATTGAAGTCAGCCGGGTCGCGCATCACCTGCCGAAGCTGATGCAGCTCCTTACGAGGCCGGTCTTCACGCAACTGTGCGGGCCGCTGGCACGCATCCAGACCGCCAAGACCGGGCTGCCCGCCGACCTGGGGTGGCTGAACACGCGTCTGCGCTTGCGGCTGCGCCGCTGGAGAGAGCGCTTCGTCAAACGCCCCGCGGCCGCACCGGCGCCAAACCACGTCTTGCCTTGGTACACGGACGACTCCTGGCCCGATTTCCGCCTCCTGCAGAAGCATTCCCCGGCCTGGGCCACGCTGCGCGCCCACGCTGCCGCGAGCGAACCCGGATTGGACCTGCTCGCCTCAGTTCTACACATCGACCCGCGCAGCGTGTTCTCCGCATTCGACGAGGCTCTAAGTTGCGAATTCCAGGCGGCAGCCATCCAGATCGCACTATGGTTCGCGGACACGGATGCCGGCCGCAAGCTGCACGAAGAAACCCGCGTGCCGCGCGCCAGCGTAATGGTCTCCAGTTGATCAGCCGCGCAAACGCGGTTGCCGCGGCGCTGACCTCCGCGCATGCAGACGTCGCCGGCTGCTAAACGCTCGAACGGCCGCGCCGCGCGGCGAAGCGCTTGAATTCCCGCGCCTGACGCTCGTAACCGGCCTTGCCCATCAGAGCGAAGGTGAATTCCTTGCCGGTCTGAACGGCCGGCTGGTCATAAGGGTTGATATTGAGCAGAGCACCCGCCAGCGTCGTGGCCGCCTCCCACAGCATGATGAACTGGCCGACGGTCCGTTCATCGACTCTGGGAAAGCGAATCGTCAGGCAGGGGCGCGAACTGGCGACCAGGGCGAACTCGGTGGCCTCTTTTTCCGCATTCAGCAGCCGAGCCAGCGACGCACTCTCCAGGTAGCGCAGCGCTGCCGGCGTATTCTTGCTCCGTGGGATTTTCACGTCGGCCGCAAATTCATCCACTTGCAGGAAGATGATCACCTTATCATTCGGGCCTTCGCGGTAGAGCTGAATTTGCGAGTGCTGGTCAGTCGCACCGAGGGCGCGGATGGGCGTCGGGCCGACCACGACCGGGGCCCCATCCAAGTCCCGTTCTTTGCCCAGGCTCTCGGCCCACAACTGACGATACCAGTCGGCCAGGTCCTTGAGCTGAAAGCTGTACGGCATCATCACGTGTAGCCGCTTGCCGCGAACGTAGAACGCGTGCAGGAGCAATGCCAGCATCGCCGCCGGGTTCTTCTTGGCCGCCGGCTGAGCGACGCGCACGCTCATCTCAGCCGCCCCTTCCAGCAGCCGGCCAATGTTGATGCCGCACATCTGGGCCGAGAACAAGCCGACGGCCGAAAGGACGGAAAAGCGTCCGCCGACGCCCTCCGGTACCGGCAGCGAGTCGTATCCCTCAGCCTCGACGAGTTCGCGAAACGTGCCGGCCTGCGCGTCGGTCGTTACCAGGAGCTGCCGCTTGAGGGCCCGCGTCACGACCCGCTTGCTTAACAGGTCGCGCACGATGAGGAACTGCGCCGCGGTCTCGGCCGTTTCTCCGGACTTGCTGATGACGTTGAACAGTGTCTTGCGCAGCCCGGAACCGAGCAGCTCAAGCAGATTCGCGAACTGCACCGGATCGACGTTGTCCATCACGAACAGCCGCGGGCCGCGCCGCTTGCCGGCGGGCAGCAGGTTGTAGTAGGGGGGGTTAAGGGCGGTCTGAAGGGCGATGTTACCGAGGGCCGAGCCGCCGATGCCGAGCACCACCAGGTTCTCGATGCCGGCACTATGCCGCTTGGCGGCCGCGCGTACCGCCTCGAGCATGGCGCGGTCGTTCGGCAGATCGCGGTAGCGGTGCAGCCCGGCCTTGCGCTCGCGCTCGACGCGGGCGATCAGCGGCTTCATCTGTACGGCGGCCCGGTTGATCTCGGCCGGCGTCAGGCCGTGAACTGGGCCAATGGCGGACGTCAGAACGTTGTCGAACTCAAGCCGAATGGTCGGATGCGGCATGCAGAAGCTCCTCGCCAAGGTTTTCGAAACCGCGAGGATACCAGTGCGCCGCGTGGTCGGCTATATGGCCGGCGCGTCGGCGCGCGACGCGCCGCCGCCTATGGCTTGGCTGGGCTGTCGCCTGCCGTTTGCTCGCGGCGGGGTAACTTGTCCAGGTCAAACTCGGCGAGGACCGTTAGCGCCAAACTCCCGTCCACGATACTGGGGCCGGGCATCTGCTCTCTCACGGTACGTTGGAAAACAATCAAGCGGATGGTTGATGATCGCGAGTCCGTTAGCAAAAAAAAGTTGTCGTCGGGCGCGCCGAACGGGGTCAACGTATACGGCGGCGTGGGGGTAGCCCGTGAAGCGGTTCCCGCCACAAAGCCCACCGTCAGCATTGCGCAAAGGGCCAGCACGACAATCAGAACATTCCGCTTGGACATAGCTACCTCCTCGGCGCGCACGCAGAACCGCGACCAGAACTGCTGGTGGGCGCGCAATCGTCAAAGCCTCTATATACACCCGTGCGCCGCAGGGTCCGAGAGAGCGCAAAAAATCACGAACCGCCGCGGCTCGGGTGTGAACAGAGAGACTGGCGCCGGCTGAGAACCGGTTGCCCTCGCTGGCGCTTCGGGCTCGGATCAGGTGCGCCTGCCTTGAAACCACAATTTGTGATTTCAAGTTGGGCTGCCGCACCGGCTATCGACCAGAATCGGGCTCCTGTGCTTGGCCCGTCTCCGGCTCTACCACCGTCACCGGCGCGATCTTCTCCAAGTCCGCTTTCAGCTCATCCGCTGGGCCGACCACTACGACGACCATCTTGGCCGGATCGATCGTTTCTTCGACCAGCCGCGTGCAATCCTCCGCTTTCGTAGCCGCCACGCCCTTCAGTAGCTGTTCCAGGTAATCCGCCGGCAAATCGTGCGACTGGATCAGCCACAGATCGGCCGCGACCGCCTGGGGCGTCTCGCGCTGCCCGGGGAAGCTGCCCAGAGTGTACGCCTTGGTAATCTCCAGTTCATCCGCCGACGGCGGCTCCTTGCGCAGCCGGTCGATTTCCTCGAAGATCGTGCGCACAGTTTCGGCCACGCGTTCGTTCTTCGTGAAGGTGCTGACCTCGAACTTGCCCGCCATGCGTTGGGCGTCATAGCCGCCGTGCGCCCCGTAAGAGGCGCCCTTTACCACGCGAATCGTCTCGTTCAGCCGGCTGCCAAACGCGCCGCCGAAATAGCCGTTGATGACGCGGCTAGTGAAATAGCCCGGATGCTGCCGCGTAATGCCGAGTTGGCCCACGCGAATCTGGCTCTGCACGCCGGGGTGGTTCACCAGGTAAATCTGCGTCGCCTGCGGCGGTGGGATGTCGGCGACCGCGACCTGCGTCGCCGGCTCGTTCGCCTTCCAGTCGCCGAAAGCGGCTTCGGCCAGCGCCAAGGCTCGCGCGAGCTTAATGTCGCCCGCAAAGATCAGCGTCGCCTGGTCGGGCCGCGCGAAGCGTTTCCACCAGTCGCGCACGTCTTCGACTGTCAGGGTTTCCACGTCCGCAACCTCGCCAGTGGCAGTGCGGGCGTACGGATGGTCGCCGTAGAGACGCTTCCGCAACTCGCGCCCCGCAATGTATGACGGCTCGCTGGTCGAGATCGTCAGTCCCGTGATCACCTGCTGCCGCAACTTTTCAAACTCTTCCGCCGGGAAAGTCGGCGTCAGGACGACCTCGGCCATCAACTCCATGGCCCGGTCAACCTGCTCGCTCAACGTGCTCAAGTACACGCTACTGTCGTCCATTCCGGCGTACCCGGATAGCGAGATGGCGTACGTTTCCAGTTCGTCGGCCAGCTCTCCTTCCGAATGCGTGGCGGTGCCTTTGGTGAGCATGTTCAGCGCCATTGAGGCGGTGCCGGGCTTCTGTTCGGTCCACGCCCCGCTGGGCCAGGCCAGTTGGGCGGTTACGAACGGCGCCTTGTGGTTCTCGACCACGAGCACCTTCAGTCCGTTGGGCAACTCCGCCCTCTCGAACCGCGGCGTGATCTGGCAGTCGAGCTGAGGCGCTAGCGGCGGCTTGTCGGGGTATCCGGCTGGCCGCTCGACACCTGCACGCCCGGGCGGCGGAGCTTCAAGCTCCGGTTCGGCTGTAATCGGCGGTTCTTCTTCGTTCTTCTGGAAGCCGAGCATTGACCCGAGGCTGCCGAGCATGTTCCGTTCGACGCGGATGGTGATGGCGCGCTCCGGCGCGAGGTAGGTCCGCGCAACGCGCAGCAAGTCGTCGGCCGTCACGCGCCGCACCTCCGCGAGCTGCCGATTCACGCGCGCGGTGTCGCCTTCGATCACCGCTGCCGCCCCCAGCGCGCTGGC
>ERZ795051.5387-NODE-5387-length-11259-cov-4.906462_pt1 | contig 11259 bp, 7 predicted proteins | sample MGYA00375135_ERZ795051 | MGnify/ENA primary metagenome ERZ795051 (study PRJEB30180, sample SAMN05720222) | activated sludge metagenome | isolation source: Anaerobic digester | place: Japan | collected 2015-05-26 ... | reverse complement strand
GCAGTCCAGCGCCACGGCCGTCACGTCGTCCCGCGGATTGGCCAGCAGCCGGTTGGCCGCCCATTCCAGCCGCAGCCGCCGCAGGAACCCGAACACCGTCTCGCCCGTCGCCGCCGTGAAGATCCGATGGAAGTGGTAGGGCGAGAAGTTCGCGGCCGCCGCGATTTCCTCGAGCGACGGGTCGCGCCCGAGGTTGGCGCTGATGAAATTCATCGCCCGGCACATCCGCTGCCGGTAGTCCAATCCCGTCGTCTCGTTCGCCGATTTCATGCCGCGCATCCTAGCGGCCGGCGGAGCGGCCGACAACAGGATTGCGCGGCGCCCGGCCGTGCCGTAAGGTACGGGCAATCGTCCGGGCGGTTAGCTCAGTTGGTCAGAGCGCCATGCTTACACCGTGGATGTCGGGGGTTCGAACCCCTCACCGCCCATGTCCCCTCTCCCTTCTTGACGTCGACGGACCGCGCGGAGATGATGCCCCCGCATGCGCATTCCCGCCGTCCAGTCCCGCACGGTCCTGATCACCGGCTGCTCGTCCGGCATCGGCGCCGCCACGGCCGAGGCGCTGCGCGCCTCCGGCTGGCGGGTCTTCCCCACCGCGCGGTCCACGGCCGATCTCGACGCCCTGCGCGCCCGCGGCTTCGAACCCATCGCGCTGGACCTCGCCGATCCCGCTTCCGTCGCCGCCGCCGCGGCCGAAGCGCTCGCGCGCACGGACGGCGCGCTCGGCGCGCTCGTCAACAACGCGGGCTATTGCCAGGCCGGCGCCCTCGAGGACGTGAGCCGCGAAGCCCTGCGCGCCCAGTTCGAGACCAACGTGTTCGGCCTGCACCAATTGACCCGCGCCCTGCTGCCCGCGTTCCGGCGCCAGGGGTGCGGCCGCATCGTCCACGTCGGTTCGGTGCTCGGCCGCATCGGCACGCCGATGGTCGGCAGCTATTGCGCCTCCAAGTTCGCGGTGGAAGCCCTCGCCGACGCCCTGCGCATCGAACTGCGCGGGTCCGGCATCTGGGTGGCGCTGATCGAGCCCGGCGCCATCCTGTCGCGGTTCCGGAAAAACGCCGCCGAGACCCTCGACCGCAACGTGGATCGCGCGCAGTCGGGTTTCGGCGACGTCTACGCGCGCGAGATCGAGCGCCGCCGTCGCCAGGTCAAGAAGCCCGATCTCTTCACCCGGCCGCCGGAAGAAGTCGCCCGCAAGATCCGCCACGCCCTGGAATCGCCGCGCCCGAAACGCCGCTACGGCGTTACCCTGGCGGCGCCGCTGACCGAGCTGGTGGCCCGGTTCATCCCGCAGGCCTGGACCGATCCCGTTTTGGCGCGGCGCGTCCCACCGCGCCAAGCATCGCCGGAGCGCCAGCCGTGAAACACCGCCCGAAGCATTGGGCCGAATATCTGCTGTTGCGCGGCATCTGCGGAATCGTCGCGGTCATGCCCTATCGACCGGCGCTGATCCTGGCCGCCGTTTTTGCCCGCATCGGCTTCGCGCTGGCGGCTTCGCGCCGCAAGGAGGCCATCCGGCGCATCCGGCTCGTGCTGGGTGATGCCTGTTCTGCCCGCCAGGCCCGCGCCATCGCCTGGCAGTCCTTCCGCAACATGGCCTTCAATCTCGCGGAGATTCTCTACGTCGGCCGCGGCAATGGGCGCAAATTGCCGCCGCCCGTCGGCATGCCGGAGGCGTTGAGCCGGGTCCGGGACTTCGCCGCGCGCCATCCCGGCCGCGGCGCCGTTTTCGCCTGCCCCCACATGGGCAATTGGGAATTGGCCGGCATCATCGTCCCGGCCGCCGGAATCGACATGTTCACCCTGACCGGCGTGCAAAAGAATCCGCTGGTGCAGGACTATCTCCAACGCCTGCGCCACGCGCCCGGCGTCGAACTCCTCCCCCGAGGCTCCGGCACCACGCTGCGCAAGATTTTTTCCAATCTCCGCAAGGGCAAGTTCCTCGCCATCATGCCCGACCTCCGCTCCCGGCTGCCCGGCGTGCGCGTGCGGTTCCTCGGCGGCGAAGCCAACCTCTATCCCGGCATGGGGCATTTCGCCCGCCAGACCGAAGTGCCGATTTTCCTCGCCATCATGAAACGCCAGGGTTGGACCGGCCATTCCGTCGAACTCCACGGCCCGTTCGAGCCCGATCCCGCGCTGGACAAGGAAACCGACGCCGCGCGGCTTTCCCAGATCGTCATGGACATCGTCGATGCCGAAATCCGCCAGGATCCCGGACAGTGGTTCTGGTACAACAAGCGCTGGATCCTTGATCCGCTCGAGCTGGAAGCCAGCCCCGAACCGGCCCCGCCGGGGCCGGAGGCAACGATTCCAACCGCGTCTTAGGCCGGATCGGGCGCCGGGGTCTCCGCCGGCGCTTCCGCCGCCGGCTTGGCCTCGGCCTCGCCGCGGAACTTCACCGAGACGATCTTCGAAATGCCCTGCTTTTCCATCGTCACGCCGTAGAGCGCGTCGGCGCGGCCGATCGTCTGCCGGTTGTGGGTGATGACGATGAACTGGGTGCTCCGGATGAAGCCCTTGAGCATTTCGAGGTAGCGCGCGATGTTGCTGTCGTCGAGCGCCGCGTCGAGTTCGTCCGTCAGGCAGAACGCGCTGGGCTTGACCTTGAACAGCGAGAACAGCAGCGCCACGGCGGTCAGCGTGCGCTCGCCGCCGGAGAGCAGCGACACCGTCTGCAGCTTCTTGCCGGGCGGGCGCGCGATGATCTCGATGCCGGATTCCAGCACGTTTTCCTCGTCCACCAGCACCAGCTTGGCGTTGCCGCCGCCGAAGAGCTGCTTGAAGAGCTCCTGGAAGTTCTCGTTGACCTGGTTGAAGGTCGTCGTGAACAGCGACGTCGTCGTGTCGTTGATCTTGCGGATCAGGTCCAGCAGCTGCTGCTTGGCGTTGACCAGATCGTCGTTCTGCTGGCTCAGGAACGCGAAGCGCTCTTCCAGTTCCTGGTGCTCTTCGATGGCGACGAGGTTGACCGGGCCCATGCTCTGGATCTTGGTGCGGATTTCCGCCACCATCGTTTCGAGGGCCTCGCGGTCGGCGGGCTGGCCGCCTTCTTCCCATTCCGGCTCCTTGGATTTGAGCACGTCGGCGGGTTGCAGGCTGTATTCGGCGCTCATGCGCTCGACGAGATTCTGGCGGTGCAGGCGCTGGCGCGCGAGCTGGATGTCCACGCCGTTGCGCTTCTCGCGCACGGCGTCGAGTTCCGCCCGCTGCGCGTGCAGTTCGGCGTCGCTGCGGCCCAGTTCGGCGTTGCGGCTCTCGCGCTGCGCGCGGGCCTCCGCCAGTTCGGCCTGGCGGCGGACGCCTTCGGCTTCGAGGGGGGCGATCTGCGCTTCGGCCTCCTGAGTGGCTTTTTGCAGCGCCGCGACGCGCTCGCGGTAGGAATCGATGCCCGCCGCGCGCTCGCGGATGAGGCTTTCCAGTTCGCGGATGCGCGCTTCCAAGGGTTCGCCGCGGGCCCGCAGGCCGTCGAGCTGCTGCTTGTAGCCCGAGAGTGCCACGCGGCATTCCGTGGCGGCCTCGAGGAGGGCGTTGCGCTCGTCTTCGAGCTGGCGCAGCTTCTCGGAATCGGCCGCGGTCTGGGCGCGGACGTCGGCCTGGCGGGCGCGGATGGTTTCCATCTCGCCAGCCATTTCAGTCCGCCGCTGGGAGCCCGCGCCGGTTTTCTTGGTCAACGCCTCCAGTTCCCAGCCGATGGTCTCGGCGCGTTCGGCGGCCTGCTTGGCCTCGCGCTCCACCATGCGGATTTCGCCTTCGGCCAGGGCCATTTCGCGGCGATGGTTCTCCAGCGCGGTCTGGGCCGCTTCCAGCGCGGCGCGGGCGGCGGTTTCGTCCTGCTGGAGGGCGTCGGCGCGGGTCCGCGCCGCGTCGGCTTCCTTGCGCAGGCGATCCAGATCTTCCTGCCATTCGGCCAACTGGTGTTCGCGGGCCAGCGGATTGCTTTCGTTCTCGCCCGGGGCCCAGAATTCCACGGAGCCGTCGCCGCGCGCCACGATGCCGTCGCGGGTCACGTAGGTCAGGTCCGCCGGCACGTCGGCCGGCACGTCGGCCGCGGCCGGCACGACGCGCACGTTGCCCAGCAGGCGCCGCAACAACCCCGCCAGCGCGGCCGGGGCCTTCACGTGGTCCAGCAAGGGCTCGCCGGCGCCCGCCGGCGTCTCCGCGCCGGCCGCGCCCGCGGCGGACAGCAACCGCACCGCGCCGCCCTGGGCCGCCTGCAAGTTCTTCGCGATCGCCAGCGCGGCGGCCGCGTCCTGCGCCACCACCGCGTCCAACCACGCCCGCAGCGCGGCTTCCAGCGCGAGCTGGTGGTCCTTGTCCGCGCGCACCTTCTCGGCCAGCGCGCCCAGGACCTGCTTGGGATCGACGCCCGGCACCGCCGTTTTTTCCAGCAGCTTCTTCGCGCCGGAGGGAAATCCGCGCGCCTCGGCGCGGCTGCGGGCCAGCAAGTTGACCTGCGCTTCGCGCGCCGCGGCCTCGGACGCCAGCTTCGAAATTTCCTTCTGCAGCGCCGCCGATTGCTCGGCGCGCGCGGCCTGCGACTGCCGCAGGTCCGCGACCTGCCGCTGGGCTTCCTCGGCGCCGGCCTGTTTCTGGTCGCGTTGTGTCCCCATCAGGGCCAACCGCTCGGCGTAGGATTCCACCGCGCGTTCGGCTTCGGCCTTTTCGGCGGCGAAGCGCTCGCGGCGCAACAGGTCGGTGCGCTCGCGCGCCTCGATTTCGTTCCATTCGTTCTGCAAGCGGGCCAGGCGCGTTTCGAGGTCCAGCGCCTCCGTGCGCAGGTCCTGCAGCCGCTTGCGGGCGGCGGCGGTTTCCTGGTCGTGGGCGGCCAGCGCGGCCTGGCGCTGTTCCAGCTCCTGCCGCGCGGTCTCGTGGGCGTCCGTGGCCGCGATCAAATCCTTCTTCAGCGCGTCGAGTTCGTCCCGGTGGCCGGCGAGGCTGGTCTTGGCGCTTTCCGTCTCGCGCGAGTCGCGTTGGGAGAGCGTTTCCAGTTCCTGCGCGCGTTCCTGGTTGACGCGGATCAGTTCCCGCGCGCGGGCCAGCGCGCCGGAGGCTTCCGAGGCCGCGTCCATCGCGGCGGCGATGCGCCCCTCCACCGCGGCCATGTCCTGGCGCAGTTCGGCCGCGCGGGTTTCGGCCTTTTCCACGCCGACGCGGAGTTCTTCCTCGCGCGCTGCGTGGGTCTTCAGCTCGGTTTCCAGCGCCGCCAACGAGGCATCCAGTTCGCCCAGCCGGCCCTTGGCCAGCCAGACGTCGCACGCGCGCAACTGGTCCTGGAGGCTCTTGTAGCGCTTGGCCTTGCCGACCTGGCGCTGCAGCGAAATGATCTGGCGCTTCACTTCCTTGATGATGTCGCTGAGGCGCAGCAAATTCGCTTCGGTGTGCTCCAGCTTGCGCAGGGCCTCTTTCTTGTCGGCCTTGTACTTGCTGATGCCGCTGGCTTCCTCGAACACCTCGCGGCGGTCGTCGGGGCGCGAGCTGAGGATCTGGTCGATGCGCCCCTGCTCCATCACGCTGTAGGAATTGGTGCCTAGGCCCGTGTCCATGAACAGGCGCTGGATGTCCTTCAGGCGGCACGGAGTCTTGTTGATGAAGTACTGGCCTTCGCCGGAGCGGAACACGCGGCGCGTCACCGTCACTTCGTTGTATTCCGTTCCCAAGACCGCTTCGCAATCCGTCAGCGTCAGGCTCACCTCGGCCATCGCCAGCGGCTTGGCCTGGTCGGTGCCGTTGAAGATCACGTCGGTCATGGCGCCGCCGCGCAGCGCCTTCGGGCTCTGTTCGCCCAGCACCCAGCGGATCGCGTCCGACACGTTGCTCTTGCCGCAGCCGTTCGGGCCCACGATCGCCATCATTCCGGGTTCGAACACCAGCTTCGTCCGCTCGGCGAAGCTCTTGAACCCGACCATTTCGAGTGCTTTTAGATACACGGTTTCTCCTTGCGCGGCCGGCGGTTTCCCGCGCCGCGACACAGCCGGGCATTCACGCAAAAAACGCCCCCGGAATCAATCTCGTAGTTCGGCCCTCGGCCGCCGCCGCGCCCGCCCCATCAACGGGTATTGTTTTATAAAACAATACCCGTTGAGCCCGACCGTCGATTCGCCGGATCACGTTCATTGCCCGTCGAGCTGCCCCAGCGCCAACGCCATCGCTGACAGGGCATTGGGCCGGCGACGCAAGGACCGTGCTCCATCCGATGAGCGCGGCTTGGGGTGCCCGCGTCTAGAACTGGAAGTAGATGTAGGGCGCCTGCTGGTTGACGGCGCCCAGATAGGTCAGCACGACCAGCGCACCCCAGGCGGCGGCCCGGACCGGCCACGGCACGCGCGCCCACTTCTCGTTCAGGCGCCCGTACTCCTGCGCCATTTCGAAGGCCAGGAAACCCGCGATGATCAATCCGTATCCGACCAGCGGCCAGCCGACGGGCGTCACGGGTCCGTCGTGCAGTCCCACGCAGGCGCGGCAGATCTTCCCGATGGTCGCCACGTCCGGACTGCGGAAGAAAATCAAGCCGACGACGTTGCAGAAGAACGTCGCCCCCACCGAAAGCCCGAGGACCCAGGCGGAATCGTTCTTCGGCGCGCGGCGGCCGCGGCGTTTCCGGTAGAATTTACAGGTAGTAGCCCGTCAGCAAGACGGCGTGGTAGGCGCCCCAGAACACGAAGTTCCAGCGCGCCCCGTGCCAGAACCCGCACAACACCAGCACCGTCGTGGCGTTGAGGATCGCGCGGCGTCCGCCCTTGCGGAACCCGCCCAGCGGCAGGAACACGTAGTCGTGGAACCACCGCGTCAGCGTCATGTGCCAGCGGTTCCAGAAATCGGCGATCGACGCCGACACCAGCGGCCGGTGGAAATTCTCCCGCAACCGGATGCCGAACATCCGCGACGTGCCGATCGCGATGCTCGCGTAGCTGGCAAAGTCGAAATAGATCTGCCCCACGAACGCCATCAGCGCCAGCCAGGTCGCGCCGGCCGAGTGCGTGCCGGGCGCGGCGAACACGGAATCCACCAGGATGCCCAGCCGGTCGGCCACGACCAGCTTCAGGAACAATCCCGTCAGGATGCGCTTGGCGCCGGCCACCAGGTTTTCCAGCAGGATCGGATGCTTCACGCACAGTTGCGGCAGCAGGTGCGGCGCGCGTTCGATCGGGCCCGCCACCAGCTGCGGGAAGTAGCAGACGTACAGCGCGAAGGTCCATAGGCTGCGTTCCGCCGGCAGCTGCCGCTTGTAGACGTCGATCGAGTAGCTCAGCGTCTGGAACGTGTAGAACGAGATGCCCACCGGCAGGATGAAGCCCATGGGTTCCCAGTGCCCCGCGAAGCCCAGCAGGCGCCCGAGGCCGACGAGGTTCTCCCCGAAGAAATCGCCGTACTTGAAGAAGCCCAGCATCCCGAGGTTGCCGAGCAGGCTGCAACCCAGCAGCGCCTTGCGGCCGCGCGGGTTTTCCGTTTTTTCCAGCCCCAGCCCCACCAGGTAGTCCAGCACGGTGGACGCGAAGATCAGGATGCCGTAGACCGGGGTTTCCCAGCAGTAGAACAAATAGCTGGCCGCGAGCAGCAGAATCTGGCGCCCGCGCAGCGGCAGCGCCACGTGCAGCAGCCAGACCGCCGCCAGAAAGACCGCGAAGGTGTACGTCGCGAACAGCATGGCCTATTTCCCCGCCTCCGCTGCCGCCGCGATGCGGTCCGCCAGCCATTCCGCCATCCGCCGGTGGTTGCGGTCGTGGAAATGGTTGCTCGTGATGAATCCGTCGGCCGGCAACAGGCTCGTCAGATCCGCGAAGGGCAACCCCCGTTCCGCCGCCAGCCGCGCCAGGTCGCGCCGGAAGGCGGCGACCCACTCGCCGTCCGGCGTGCCCGCGAAATCGGATTGCAGCGGCGCGGTCGCCACCAGCTTGTGGGCCGCGGGGATTTGCGCGAGCTGGTCGAGGAATTCCGCCAGCATTTCCGTCGAGCGCGCGTCGTAGGTCAGGTCCAGCCGGCCGCCGGTCCGGTCCGGAATCGGATCGGGCACGGGCGGCGTGCGCGCCTTGCCCGGCAACTGCCAGAAGCGGTAGGTCGTGCGCGGCGCGTAGAACGACTTCTGCGCGCCCGGAAAACGGGTGTCCAGCCAGCTCCACAGATAGTCGCGCGCGCGCAGCAGCGGGAAGCGATGCGCCACCCACGCCGCCAGCGTGTCTTCCACCCGGCCATGCCGTCGCCAGAACGCGCCCGGCAGCCGCCGCGCGATCCGCGCCTCCGTCGGCAACCGCACCAGATCGGTGCGCGGAAACGCGAAACCCTTGGTGTAATTTTCCGCGCGGAAGTCCGCGCTGCCGGACACGGAGATCAGCCACAGCGGCCGCTCGTCCCGCAGCCGCGCGCCCAGCGCCATGTATTCCAGCGGCGTCACCCCGTCGATCGACAGGTTCAGCACTTCCCAGCGGTCGATCCCGCCCGGCTTCCGCTCGTTGAGCAACGCCTCCAGCCGCGCCGGATAGCCGTTGCGCGCGGGATACTCCATCCCGTACGCCTGCGAGTCGGAAATCAGCACCACGCACGCCGCGCCGTCCGCCGATCGCAAACCGTCCACGTAGGCCGGCCAATCCCGGAAGCGGTACGGATTGCGCGGCGCTTCCACGCAGTTCGCCGGCGGCGGAAAGGCGCGCCGCGCCAAGCCGGTCGCCGCCGCGACCGTCGCCAGGCCGATGGCGACCGCGGCCGCGACCTTGATTCTGTATGCGCGCGTGGACATGGGACTTGCGTGGGGTAGCATCCCCGGCTTTGAAAATCAAGATTCAACGCCGCGCGCCGGCGCGGCGGCCCGCCCTACGGATAGATGCCGCGCAGGGTCGCGGCCTTGGCGACGCGGCTGACGGCCAGGATCTGCGCCGCCGTGCGCAGGTCGCACTTTTCGCGCGCCGCCAGGTCGTAGACGTCGTGGAAGCTGCGCATCATCAGCCGGTCGAGGCTGCGGTTCACGTCTTCCTCGTCCCAGAAATTCGCCTGCAGGTCCTGCACCCACTCGAAATAGGACACCGTCACGCCGCCCGCGTTCGCCAGGATGTCCGGCACGACCGTCGTGCCGGCCCGCGCGAGAATCTCGTCGGCCTCCGGCGTCGTCGGGCCGTTGGCGCCTTCCACGACGATCTTCGCCTTCACGTCCGCGGCGTTCTCGGCGGTGATCTGGTTTTCCAGCGCGCACGGCGCCAGGATGTCCGCCGGCAGCGCCAGCAACCGCGCGCTGGCGGCGGCGTGGCCTTCCACGTATTCGCCCCCGCCGAAGCCCTTGATCTGGTGGTGCGGACTCTGCCTCGCGTGGGCCAGCAGCGCCGGCACGTCCAGCCCGCGCGGATTGAACAGGCCGCCGCCGACGTCCGTCGCGCCGACGATCTTGAACCCTTTTCCATATAGGAACTTCGCCGCCGAGCTGCCCACGTTGCCGAACCCCTGGATCGCCACGGTGCTCTGCGCGGGATGCAGCCCCAGCCGCTCCGCCGCCGCGATCATCACCGTCGCCACGCCCCGGCCCGTCGCGTCGGCGCGCCCCTGGCTGCCGCCGATTTCGATGGGCTTGCCCGTCACCACGCCCGGCACCGAATAGCCCACCGTCATCGAATAGGTGTCCATCATCCACGCCATCGTCTGCGGATTCGTGTTCACGTCCGGCGCCGGAATGTCCTTGGCGGGGCCGATGATGATCGAAATCTCGCTGGTGAAGCGGCGCGTCATACGTTCGATCTCGCCCGCGCTCATGGTGGCCGGATCGCACACGATGCCGCCCTTGGCGCCGCCGTAGGGCAGCCCGATCACGGCGCACTTCCAGGTCATCAGCATCGCCAGCGCCTTGACCTCGTCGAGCGTCACGCCGGGATGGTAGCGGATGCCGCCCTTGGTGGGCCCGCGCTCGGAATTGTGCTGCACGCGGTAGCCCTCGAACACCTGCACGCGGCCGTCGTCCATGCGGATGGGCACCGACACGATCAAGGCCCGTTCGCAATGGCGCATCTTGGCATGGATGCTCGGGTCGAGGTTCATCCGCTGGGCTACGCGGTCCAACTGCTGGCAGGCCATGTTCCAAAAACTGAACGACGCGCTCATGGGGACTCCTCCGGGTTTGCGGCTTTCAACGGGAAAGCATAGTCTTCCCCCCTCGCCTTGCAAACCAATTCCGCCGCCGCCCCTTGCGTCTTAACCGATTCGGAACAAGGAGTTCCGTTGACACGGTTCCGTCCGTGCGCTACGGTCGTCCCAGTTAACCCCGTATTGCGAAAAGCCATGGCCAAGATCCTGATCATCGACGACGACGAAGCGGTGCGCGACTATCTCGCCACCCTCGTCACGCGCCTGCACCACGAAGCCTGCAAGGCGTCCACCTGCGCGGAAGGCCTCGCCGGGCTCGCCGATCCGGCCGTCCAGGTCGTCATCGCCGACATCTATCTGCCCGACAGCCCGCCCCTCAACGACTGGGTCGACCAGCTCAAGCGAGCGGCGGCGGGCCGGCCGATCATCCTGATCACCGGCGAACCCTCCGAGGCGCTCGCCGCCAAGGCCCAGCGCGGCGAAGTCATGGCGTTCCTGTCCAAGCCCTTCGAGCTGGCGTTCATCAAAGGCCTCCTGGCCCGCGCCACCGGTCCCGGAACGCCCCCCGCCGCCGTCTAGGCGTCCGGCCTGACCTTGCCATCCGCCCTTGCGGACGCTACCCTGTCCGCATGAATCCGCAGCTCGTCCAGGAATCCCTCGCGCGCGTCGTCTGGTCCGGCGCGGGACTGACCCTCACCTTGCGCGACGTCCTCCTCGCGCTGGCGCTCGTGCTGGGCGGCGGCCTCGCCAGCCGGCTCGTCGCCGCCGGCTTCCGCCGGCGCATCGCCCCGCACATGGCGGCCTCGCGCCAGACCCGCGAACTCGCCCCCCGCTGGATCTTCCTCGGCGTCTGGGCGCCGTTCCTTCTCGCCGCGCTGCGCGTTTTGGGCGTGCCGCTGACGGCCTTCAACTTCCTCGGCGGCGCCATCGCCCTCGGTTTCGGCTTCGGCGCGCAGAACCTCTGCAGCAACCTCATCAGCGGCGCCATCATCCTCGTCGCCCGCCCCTACAAGGTCGGCGACATCGTCGAAGTCGACGGCCAGGCCGGCACGGTCCTCTCCATCGGCCTGCGCGCCACCGAAGTCCTCACCTACGACGGCGTCAATCTCCTCGTCCCCAACTCCAACTTCCTGTCCAACGTCATCGTCAACCGCACCAACTTCGACCGCTCCCTGCGCGGTCTCGTCACCGTCGCCG
>ERZ795051.5377-NODE-5377-length-11272-cov-6.544085_pt1 | contig 11272 bp, 19 predicted proteins | sample MGYA00375135_ERZ795051 | MGnify/ENA primary metagenome ERZ795051 (study PRJEB30180, sample SAMN05720222) | activated sludge metagenome | isolation source: Anaerobic digester | place: Japan | collected 2015-05-26 ... | reverse complement strand
GAGCAAAGCCGCCGCGATTCGCAAGGGCCTTTGCATCAGGCTGGCCGGCTGAGGGGCACCCGCTACCCGCTCCTGCTAATCAACCCACTTTGTCGGGGCAAGCCTCAGACCTTCTTCCATGAATAGGGCGATGGCTTTGGATACCTTCCCGAAGTGCCGCTCCGTTCCCGGGGTCGCCGTGGCGACGTGATACGGTCGAGGTGACACGCGTCGCTCCTCGCCCTGTCTTCCGTCCAGTTCGACGAAATGGATTACGGAATACTCGTCGTACCACAGACCCACATCAAAGCTCCGGCGTGGTTTTCCGTTCTTGAAAAGTCTATGGAGAGTGATTCGGGTTTCGGAGAGTTCTACATGCCAACCGAGATCGCGGAGTTGATCCACCTGTGGCTTGAGTAATTCACCAATCGTTCCCGCCGGCTCGAGTGGTTCCTGAAAGTTCGGGTCATACGCGGGTAGCTTCTCCGTTGGATCAGGAATTCTGAGCTTCGCCAGCTTAAAAACTTTCGCCTGCCTTGATTCGTCACGCGCGCGAAGTGCCGTCTCGCTGACTTCAATGGGGATGATTTCCCGCACCGTCCCAGGCTGACTCCCGCCATGATAGACGATCCGGATCACCTCGCCGTTCTTGGCCGCCCGAACCAGAAACTCTCGCACCGAGTCAGGCATTACCAGCCTTTCGGTCGAAGACTCCGTTATCACTCCCGTTGACGCTCCACGTCACCCGTGGCCAATAATCGGCGCAGTTCGGCGACCTCCGCGTCCTGGATCTCGGGCCAGCGATCGCGGATTTCTGGATCAAATGCCAGGAGTATCTGAATCACGGCACTGCGCTTTGCCCAGTCTTCGCTCGCGGTAATCCGCCGCAACGCCGCCATAAGTTGGATGAGCGGCACCAGATCATCCTTCCGTCGCCCCGCTCCCTTGGCCTCCCGATGGACCTCCTCTACACGACGGATGTAGTCTGCATAGTTACCGAGTTTCGATAGTTTCTCGGACGATTTTTCAAGACGCGTGCCAGTCCGGCCAGATTTTTTGGCCAGCGAAGGAAGCAAATGGCGCTGTGATATCGGAACGATGTCCGATAGGTCGACGCCTAAGGCTTTGGCGATCCTAACAGCCGTCGCCTTACGAACTCTTTCCCCCTTGATGATCTTTGAAAGATGGCCTTGCGAGATCCCCGCCGTGTCCGCAAGGACCCGTTCTGATTTGTCCGGCTCTCGTTGCTTCCATAACTCTCGAATTCTAGGGCCATCCAACGAAAACGTTAGCATTGACGAAAATAATCCTTGACGTTTCGAAACGTTCAGTTACACTTCTAATCATGTAATCACTACACCACATAGCAGAGAGGCGCCTGATGGGCAAGGCAAAAGTTGTGAAGAAGAGCACCGTCGTTCGTATCCCGAAACCGCTACATGATCGGTTGCTCCGGATCAGCATGGACCGCACGATCAGGACCGGAAAATCCGTCAGCGTCAACACACTGATCCTGGAGGCGGTCGAGCGCAGCCTGGCCACCGTGTAGGTCGTGGTCCTCGCGCGTCTACCACCACAATCTGGGACGCGGTGGGTTGAAGGGAATCGAAGAGAGTTCAAGGCGCTTTAAGGGAGCCATCGGCCATGAAGGGAAAGCGGTTCCATACGCTGCGAGAGGCGATTCATGCGACGGCCACGTCGGGTGGCGTCCCCATGAAAGCCCTTGCGGCCGATTTGGATCTCTCCCCCTCGAATTTGTCGCAGCGCACCACGCTTGGCGAAGACGGTATCCCATTCCCAGCCGACGACCGCCTGATCAGGATTCAACAACTGACCGGCGACCACAGCATCCTCGCCACGATGGCCGAGGCCCTGGGCTACGAGCTGCGACCGCGGCAGGATCGTCTTCCGGATATCTTGCAGGACATTCAGGCGACGCAGAAAGAACTAAACCGCAAGGTGGAACAGCTCGTCATTACGATCCCGTTCGCCGATGCAGTTAGGAGCAGCAGGAAATGACGAAAGTGTGCTCGTACTGCCGTGTGCGCAAGCCATTCTCGGAATTCTATCGCGCTCCGCTCGGAAGGCTCGGCCTGACCGCATCCTGTAAGAAATGCCATGGCCTTTACAAGCGCGGAGAGCGGACGCTTATCGATAGGGTCGCGCGGTTCTGGGTGCGCATAGACAAGACGGGCAATTGTTGGATCTGGAAAGGTACGGTCCTGAGATCTGGATACGGCCAACTCATGTTCGGCGGCAAGAAGTTCCGGGCGCATCGGCTCGCGTGGGAGATGACGAATGGACCGATCCCAAACCGCAGCCTCGTGCTCCACCGCTGCGATAATCCGCGTTGCGTCAATCCAGAGCACCTCTTTCTCGGAAGCCCCAAGGACAACATGATCGATAAGATGGAAAAAGGCCGCTGCTTCAATGGAAAGGCCAAGCGATTCCACGAAAGCATCCAGCTCGTCCTGGCGACGCCCTGGGTCGCGCAGAAGAAAGGCCGCTGACCATGTCCCGCAAATACCGCCTCCACAGCCTCCTCACCTTCGCCCAAGCGGCAGAGATCCTCGGCCTCTCACGCTGGACGGTGCGGGACCTGGCGGACCAGGGGCGGCTCGTGACGTATGTACTGCCGGGAGACATCCGCCGGATCCGCCGCGTGAAATTTGGCGACCTGGTGGCCTTTCAACGGCAAATCGAAGCCTCGGCGTGCGTGGGGCGCCGACGGCAGGAGGTAGCATGATGATCCTCGTATTGATCGACGGGATGCCCTTCATGTTCTTCCCATCCCTCGCGGACGCCTTGACGTACGTCCGAAAACTCTCCGGCGCGCTCCGGAGCCGACTCACGCTGACCCGGTATGCCGGCCACCCGTTGAGCCGGTAGCGCTTCGATCGCGGCCGCCTGCGTGGTGGACGGGGGGCACGCGCCGGGAGCCTCGGGGTGGGGCTGTGGCGGCTGTATGGACGATTGGATTGCCCTGGTGGTCCTGTGGTTCCTGGTGTCGGAGTGCATTGCCTTGCTGTTCTGGAGGCCGTGAGATGACGCAACTTCTGATCGTCGACGACGACGCTGCGACGCGCGAGTGCCTGACGGAGCTCTTCCGGCTCCGCGGCCACGAGACCGCCGCCTGCGCGTCGGCCGATGCCGCGATCGCGATGCTCGGCTGGGTGGACGCGGTTATCTGCGACGGGCTGGATGGCGCGTGCTTCCGCGTGGTGGCCCAGGCCGAGGAGCGCGGCAAGGCGGCCGTGATTTATACGGCGAGCGACGCCGTGCAGGAGACCGCCGCGATCTTCCACGTGCCGTGCGTCATGAAGCCCGGCGGTGTCGCCCAACTCCTCGAGGCCCTCCGGCTTGGCGATACCGTGCGCGCATGATCTACGGCCTGTTGGCGCTCGGCTCGCTCGCGCTGCTCTTCGTCTGTATCGCCATCGACATCGTCGGCCTGTGTCTGGGACAGCGGCCCTGGAGGCGACCATGAGCATGACCATCGGGGAATCACGGAAACAAGAAAAGGTCTGTGTCCGGTGCCAGCGGCGGTTCAATTCCTGGGGCATGGCGCGCGACAAATGTTTAATGTGCGATCCCATCCCCCCGAAAATCGCGAAGCTCTATTTCCAGCAGATCCAGAACGACCACGCGCACGTGAGGCTGTGAGGAGGCATCATGGCGAACACCTTCATGGGACGCCGCGTCAGCAAGGAAGTCATCAACGTGGGTATCGGCGGCCAGATCGAGCGGAGCGGGGCGGAGCTTCCGCCGCGGAGCACGGTGCGGTTCCAGGCCGAGGCGACCGTCAGTTCGATCCGGCACAAGTTCCTGGAGGACGGGACCATCGAGGAGATGACGGTCCTCACGATCGACAAGGACAGCTTCGAGGTGCTCGCTGTCGAAGCCGCAGCCGAGCAGCCGGAGTTGCCGCTCACGACGGGAACCGTCACGGCGCGAGAGGCCGACGCCGTCGCCGCGGCGACGGGTGTGCGGAATGCCGACGGCGCGCGGTTTGAGCCGCCACCGATTACGGGCCCGTTGCTCGTCTCCTGCGAGGCGTGCGGGCACGGGCGAGGGGATCACGGCCCGAACGAGGAGACCGGCGAGGAGCACGCTGGGCCATGCTGCAATCCGTCCTGCCAGTGCACGGCCTACGCGCCGTTCCACGAGGCGCCGCTCGAAGAGGCGCTTGAGCCGCTGACGGTGGAGGAACTCGACCACGAAATGGCGGTCGGCGCGGCTGGGACCGAGATCGCTGTGGCCGAAGAGGCGACACCCAGCGACGGCACCGCGGCCACGGAGCCCCAACCCGAGCCCGCCCCGGCCGACGACCAGGTCACCACTGGCGCGGCGGCGATCGACCCCGAGCCTGCTCCCCGGCGTGGCGGACGGCGAGGCCGAGCAACACCGGCGGTGGTCGTGGCATGAGGACGCTGACCTTCGCAATTCCTGGCACTCCGATTCCCCAGGCCCGCTCCCGCCACCGCGTCGTGAAGCTGCGGAACGGTGCCACCTTCGCCCAGCAGTACGACCCCGCCGAGAGCCGGATCTGGAAGGCGACGGTGGCGGAGTTCGCGGCCCGGGCCATGGCGGGGCAGCGGCCGATCGAGGGCCCGGTGTCCGTGGAGCTGGTCTTCATGTTCCTGCCGACGGCCTCCTGGTCGAAGCGCAAGCTGGCCGAGTTGCGCACGGCCGGCGAGCTCGCGCGGCCGGTCAAGCCCGACCTCGACAACCTCATCAAGGGTGTCGTGGACGGCATGAAGGGCATCGTTTTCCGCGACGACGGCCAAATCTGGAGCTACGGGCACAGCCGGAAGGTCTACGGACTCCACGCGGAAGTGCGTATCCGCGTCGCGGCATGTGAGGAACCCGCGCGCAAGACGACTCTGGTGGAGGCGACCGAGCTTCCCTTGCTCGCCGGAGGTATGCGATGAGCGAGAACGGCCTGTGCGAGTGTGGATGCGGTCAAAAGACAACTCCCGCGCAGCAGGCCTGGAGAGCGCGAGGATTAGTGGCCGGGCAACCGCAACGGTTCGTCCACGGGCACAATCGAAGGCGCCCAGCCGAGCAGCGATTCTGGGCAAAGGTGAAGAAGACTGATGGCTGCTGGCTATGGACCGCATCTGTTTTCGCGCGGTCTGGATACGGCGAGTTTGGTCTTAACGGAAAGATGGTGACCGCGCATCGCTACTCGTTTCTGTTGAACGTCGGTCCTATCGGTCCAGGCCTATTCGTGTGCCATGCGTGCGACAATCGCTTGTGCGTCAGGCCAGATCATCTCTTTCTTGGAACGCACCAAGAGAATGTCGCGGACTGCAAGTCGAAGAGACGGACGGTATCCGGCGCCAAGAACGGTATGGCCAAGCTGACCGGTGCGCAGGTGCTCGCGATCAGGCGGGACTACATTCCTGGGAAGAATGCGCGCGAACTCGCAGAGAAATATGGGGTCCGACCGGGGCATGTTTGGCGCGTCGCCGGAGGTGGCCGATGGAATCAGCACTAACGATTATCGGATTGCAGGCAGAAAACGTTCGAGGAATCAAGGCGGTCTGCGTGACGCCAAAAACACATGGTGTGGTGTCCGTCAAAGGCAAGAACGGAAGCGGGAAATCCTCACTTCTCGACTCCATTGAGCGGGTATTGAATCCGAAGGCCGCGCACGGGAACACGCTGCGGAATGGAGAATCTTCAGCCAGAGTCATTGCCGATATTGGCCCATTCATAGTCAAACGCACCTGGACGAAGACCAATACCTATCTGACGGTCGAGCGGAAAGAGGGGGCTGGAAAGATACCGGTAGCGAAACCGGCGGAGTTCTTACAGGAGCTCTGCGGCCAGGGCATCGGCTTCGACCCGCTGGACTTCACCGGGAAGAAACCCGCCGATCAGGTCCAGATGCTGCTCGACGTCCTTTCGCTCCCCGAGGATCCCCGCAGCCTGGATGCCACCCGGAAGGAGCTGTACGACCAGCGGACCCTGGTCAACCGGCAGGTGAAACAGGCGGAAGGCGCGGCCGCGCAGTCGACGCACTACCCCGATGCACCGCGCGCAGAAGTCTCGACGGCCGATCTGCTGGCCGAATATCAGCGGCGTCTTGGCGTCATCGAACAGCACAACCAGCAGCGCACAGAGTGGCGGGGGATCCAGGATGCGCACGCGCGCGCTGCTGAGCGGGTCGAGCAGCTCAAGGCGGCGCTCGTGGACGCCGAAGCGGAACTGGCCGAGTGCACCATGCATCTCAACGAATCCTGCGCCCTGGTCGGGGCCCTCGTGGATCCGGACCTCGCGGCCGTCAGCGCGCAGATGCGCGAGGCCGAGACGGTCAATGCCAGGGTGCGCGCGAACCAGACGCGCGAGCGACTCGTGCAGGCCGCGGCCGCGTACCAGACCGAGTCGGACACGCTGACCGCGCAGATCGAGGCCCTCGACCGGCGCAAGACGGCGCTCCTGACGGCGGCCGCCTTCCCGCTGCCCGGCTTGGCGATCGCGGAGGACGGGAAGGGCGGATACGTCGTCACGTACCAGGACGTGCCGCTGGCGGACTGTGCCAGCTCGGAGCAGCTGCGCGTGAGCATGGCGCTCGCGCTCGCGCTCAACCCGACCATCCGCGTCGTCCTCCTGCGCGAGGGGAGCCTGCTCGACGAGGAGGCGCTGGCCACGGTGGAGGAGTGGGCCGAGTCGAACAACGTCCAGGTCTGGGTCGAGCTCGCGACAACCCGGGAAGACGGCGAGGGATTCACGATCGAGGCAGGCGAAGTGAAGGAGGTGCGCTCGTGAGCGGGAATACCGATGTGTGGGCCATTGTCGAACTGATGGGGCATATGACGCTGGCGGGCCGTCTGACGAAGCCAGGTGAGAATGGCGGACTGTGGCAGATTGACGTGCCGGACGGAGACCACTTCGCATCCCAGCTGTTCGGCTCGCAATCCGTCTACCGCGTACGGATCGTGAGCGAAGAGATGGCGCGGGCCTACGCGGGTCCGCAGCACGCCCTCATCGAGTACGACGCGCCCATCGTGACCCGGCAGGAGCACGAAGCGGCCATGGATCGTGCGCGGGAGGCCCTCCAAGAACGGGATGCGACGATTCACGAACTGCGTGACCGGTTGACGCGGATCAACAAGAGGGCGCTGAAGGCTGGTGAGGAGACACTGCCGGCATGAAGCTCCGCTGTTCCTCGCTCCCCTTAGCGTTCAGGTGTCCCGGCTCGCTTCGCCAGGATCCGGGCGAGCTCCGGATCGAGATCGCCCATGAGGCCGGCGCGCTGGGTTCGGCCGTCCACGCCGTCCTGGCCGAGATGGTCCTCAATCAGAACGGCGAGTATCCGGACGTGCGCCTGTTCGCGCTCAAGTACGGCGTGGACGCCGACGATCTGGGCCGGCTGGTCTCCTACGGCTCCCATGCCTGGCGGGCCGTGCGGGACTACTACCCCAACCCATCCACCGAGGAACACCTGGCCTACGAGACGCCCTCCTTCGCGCTGAGCGGCCACCTCGACGTGGTGGCGCTGGGGAGCGATTGGGCGAACTTCCTCGATTGGAAGAGTGGCTACAAGCAGCCGGACTATTACGCGCAGCTCATGGGGTACGCCACCCTGCTCGTGGCGTCACACCCGAGCGTCCGGCAGGTCAAGGCCTCGATCGTCTGGCTCCGTGATTGGAGCCAGGAGACCGTCCTCATCACCGCCGACGATGTCCTGGCCTGGGAGGACGAGCTGACCGCGCGGATCGTGCGCTGGGACGGCCGCTACACCGCCGGCGATCATTGCCAGTACTGCCCCCGCTTCGCGACCTGCCCGGCCAGGCAGGCCCTCGTGCGCTCGGCCATCACCGAGCTGCGAGAGGACGTCCCCGCCGTCCTCGAGGCCGCGCCGGACGGGATCATCCGGCCGCTCTTTGCCGCGCTCTACACCTCGGGCAAGCTGCAACTCGCAAAGCAGATCCTGAAGCGCATCGACGACCTGATCCGCCAGGACATCGCCGTGCACGGCGCGTTGCCCCTCGGCAACGGCCGGGAGCTGGCCCTCGTTGGTGAGCCGCGGGACACCATTCAGCCGCTCCCGGCGTGGCCGATCCTGAGCGGCTATCTCACCCAGGAGGAGCTCGCCGGCTGCGTCAAGATCGGCAAGACGGCGCTCCTGGACGCGATCGGCGACAAGGCGCCCAAGGGGAAGAAGGCGAAGACGAAAGACCAGGTCATGGCGGAACTGAAGGCCGCCGAGGCCGTGACGACCGAGACGACGTACAAACTCCGAGAGCGAAAGGAGGAGCCCCATGCAAGTCCTTGATCCCGAGAACGGCACGGCCCTCGCGAGGCAAGAGCGATCAAGTTTGGAGATCGCGACCAGTCGGGCCGCCCAAGAAGTCCAGGCGGCCATGGTGGTGGCCAAGAAATTTCCGCGGGACATCAACGCCGCGTATGCCCGCATCCTCCAGGGCTGCAAGCGGAGAGCGCTCGCCGAGCAGTCCGCCTACGCCTACCCGCGCGGGGGGACGAAGGTCACTGGCCCAAGCATCCGGCTGGCCGAGCATCTCGCGCAGAACTGGGGCAACTTCGAGTCCGGCGTCATCGAGCTGGAGCGGCGGGACGGCGAGTCGCTCGCCATGGCGTATGCGTGGGACCTGGAGACGAACAGCCGCGACGTAAAGGTCTTCACTATCGAGCACGTCCGCGAGAAATCCGAGGCCAAGGGGGGCAACCAAAAGCTCAGTGACCCGCGGGACATCTACGAGCTCGTGGCGAACCAGGGAGCACGGCGCAAGCGGGCGTGCATCCTGGCGCTGATCCCCGGGGACATCGTGGACGCGGCAGAAGCGGAATGCGACAAGACCCTGAAGGGGGACAACACCGAGCCCCTCATTGATCGCGTCCGCAAGATGGCCGCGGCGTTCGTGGAGATCAGCGTGACGACCGAGATGCTGGAGAAGCGCCTGGGGCATGTGCTGGACGCGACGAACGAGAACGAGCTCGTCAGCCTCCGCAAGGTCTTTTCCTCGCTCCGGGACGGCATGTCGAAGCGCGAGGATTGGTTCCCGACCGATCCGGCCGAGCAACCGACCGGGAAGTCGAGTTTCGGCTTCCAGAAGGCTACGGATCCACCCAAGACGCCCCCCCCAGATACCTCCCAGGCAGCGAACGCACAGCCTGCGGCCACCCAGACGGCACAGGAGGCCACAGCCGAGCCCTCCCCCGACGAGCAAGCGGCCATCCGCCAGCAGGAGCAGGCGGAGGCGAGCCAGGCCGGTCAGCCGGGAGTGAGCGAGGCGTCCGACCGGGCCACGCTCATCAAGGAGATCGTCTCCCTCCAGGACAAGCGCAAGATGTCCGCGCGGGACCGCGTCGGCCTCCAGCGGAAATTCACGTCAGAGCCGCTGGACAAGGCCCCGATCGAGGCGCTGGAGAAGTTGCGGAGCCACCTCCGCATGATGACCGGCACGCTCGTCTAATCCAGACAGGAGGCGCAGCGTGCGGACATTACTCTTCGACACAGAGACTACGGGCACGAAAGAGGCGCGCCTCGTCGAGGCGGCCTGGGTCCAACTGGTCGCCAGGCGGCGGAGATCGCTCGGCACGAATGTGAAGTGCGCGGCTGGCACAGGAGAGGGTGAGGCGATGCGGTCGGAACGGGGACCACCAGCAGGCAGGCGACCAGGATGGCGTGTCCCCTCCACTCGTTGGCGCGTTTGAGGCAGGTATGCCAGATCGCATTATTCGAGACCGCGCGCGTAGTTCCCGGAGCCTGCAACTCCTGTCGGATGCCGCTGAGCGTGCCTGGTGGCGCCTCACCGTGGCCGCTGATGATTACGGATGTTTTGACGCGGACCCTGAGGTGCTGCTCTCCCGCCTCTTCGAACGCAAGCCGAAGGGGTGGACGGTGACGAAGATGCGGGAGGTCCGGGACGAGCTCGCCTCAGGGGACGATCCGGTCATCCATCTCTACCAAGTTGAGAACGACCCGCGAATCTACGGCCATATTGTCTCCTTTAGACGACACCAAAGAAGTCGGGAATCGAAACCGAAGTTCCCGAGTCCCCCTTGTAAAAAAGCCCCGCCAAATGCCACTTCGCCGCAACTCGCGGCAATTTGCGGCAAGTTGCGGCTCGCGCGCGCGCCCGCGTCGGGAGTCGTGAGTCGTGAGGCGAGAGTCGTGAGTCGTGAGGCGGAGGTATGTTCGGAACAACCCAGCACCCTAGCCGGCGACGGGGCGCCGGCTCCACCGCCTCAACACCCAGGGAACGGGAATGGACTCGACCCGGTCCTGAAAGCGATCCTGGATGAGTGCCCCAACCTGAGTCTGGTCAATGTCAGCGAGTCCGCTGGATTTTGGGATCAGGTCCTTGCCGCCTGCGAGCCCTACGGCGTGGCCGATGCTGCGTGGCTAGGGGCAAGACTCAGGAAGTGGAACCAGTACTTTGCAGCACGGCCGCATAAACGGTCGAGGGAGCGAAAGTATCTGGAGTCCAGACTCCTCGGGTGGCTCACCAAGGATCTGGAGGCGATGGCGAGGAGGCCCGCATGAAGCGCAACCTGAAGCCGCGGGCGGATCTGGACGATGGCGATCTTCCGGCGTTCGTCAAGGAGCCGACAGTGCCGGAGAAACTCGTCCCACAGTGCCTGCGATGCGGCGGGAAATTTCCCAAGGCAAAGGCGCTGTGGATCATTTGCGAGGCCTGCGCGAATCGCGACCTTGAGATCCAGTCTGGCGGTTTCACGCTCACGTCGCAGGGCGGTCATAACACCAGCACCGGTGCGTTGATCGGGCAACTCGCCGGGGAGATGGCGCGGCAACTCAGCACCAAGGACGGTGATCGCACGCCGTTGCCTCCCGCTTCCGTGCTGCACCACCTCGAGCGGCTGAAGGCGCGGGGACTCGACGAGGGCGCGGCGCGGCGACTCGCCGAGTCGATGGCGCTGGATCCCCAGCACCGGGCCGAGTGCGCCATCTGCCAAGGCGACCTGGCCGCGATCGTGGCGCGACTGGAGAAGCCATCTCAAGACACTGAGCGCCTCGCACGGATTGGGCGAGACCATCTGCCACGATGGGGGCGGAGATCGTGACCGACGAGTGGGATCACTTACCTGGCGATGGCGAGCTGGCGTGGCTCGGCGCGATGATCTGTGGGCTCTCGGCGGGATGCTCGGGGTGGATCTGGTATCGCGTCATCCGGTTCGTCCTCGATGCAGTGCGGTGATGCGCACGTGCCGGGGGCCCCTGGAGTCAGCCGCGAGTGCGGGTCGGCGGCCTCGCACAATTTCTAGAGACTCCAGGAGAACCAAAGGGCTAATGGCCAAGACG
>ERZ795051.5374-NODE-5374-length-11276-cov-4.903574_pt1 | contig 11276 bp, 8 predicted proteins | sample MGYA00375135_ERZ795051 | MGnify/ENA primary metagenome ERZ795051 (study PRJEB30180, sample SAMN05720222) | activated sludge metagenome | isolation source: Anaerobic digester | place: Japan | collected 2015-05-26 ... | reverse complement strand
CCGTCTGCGTGGTCTGCGGGCCTGCCCCCGGCGTTGAAACGCCGGGCTATTCTCGGATTGTCTCTCCGGGATGGGGAGGGGCGCGGAGAATTTCAACTCCCGCCGCCGCGGCGCTTTGGATTTTCACCGCGGGCAGATTGGAATCCCGCGCCGCCCCACTTCCCGCTCTGGCCCCTCCCCAACCCGTCTTCAGAATTCCGAACGGGGTTCCAGACAGTAGCCCGGGTCAGGCCTTCAGGCCGCCACCCCGCGTCGAACGCCCCCCATAACTCCAGCCCCCGCCGCTTGCGGAGGGGGTTGGGGCTGGTGGCAGCACCCCGCAGTTTTTTTGCTTCCTCGAGCATTGCCGTGGGGCGTTCCCACGAACCCGCCAACCTGAGGCAAGTCCCCGCCCTGTAGCATTCTGCGGACGCCGCAACCAGAGGACCGGAAGCACGTGGCGCGATCAAGCCCGCCTTACAACTTTCGACGCGTCCGAAACCAGCACACCCTGTTGGGAAGGCAGGGTCTCGCCGCCGCGCTCGCGAAGGTCCACGATCCGGGCGCGCGGGGCGCAGAGGGCAATCACGCGCCACGAGAGATTGAACCAGCGCTGGCAGCGATCCAGGATGGCATGGTCGGCACTCGAGACGATCTCAGGCGCGGTCGCCAGCACGCGGTCGGGATTGGGGACCAGCTCCACCTGCCAATCCCAGCCCGCATCGAGCGCGACCTGCAGAATAATTCGCTTCAGCCGCCCGGAGTTGTCCACGGGGCTGTCCAGCCACCAGCGGCATCGGGCCACCCCGCAATCAGCGGCATAGAGTCCGATGGCTTTCAGGGCGGGGAGGGTTTCCTGGACCTTGTGATAATGGGAATAAACGCCGGCGACATCGCGGCAACAGCCGTCCCGGCCGATGAGCACGACGCCGCCGGCGAGAGCCGTTTCGATGGCGGTCAGCACGTTGAAGCCGTCCAGCCAAAGTTCCTGGCCGCGCAGGTGCTCGGGGCTGACCTAGCGGGCTTCCCGCCGCATTCCAGCCTCGTTCGAACAGGCGCAGCGGGTGACGGCGATTCGCTGCCGGCGCGTCAGGTGATAGCGGTCCCCCACCAACTCCGCAGAAGCGGCAATCCCGTAGCCGTGGTCCAAGAGCCAGCACAAATCCCCCACCGCCTGACGCAGCGTTGGCAGCCGGTTGGCCCCAAAGGAAACCTCATCCTCCGGGTCCGCGCCGCGATGTCTGAGAGCACGGCTCATGAACTCTCAAAGGTGTTGCCGGGGCTCGAACCGAGGCCCTAGCCCTCGCAGCCATGGAAACTGCACCGGCACAATCCAAAGTAAGGCCAGGCCCCTCGGGCGGTCAAACGCAGGAAATCTGCGAGTGGGAAACAAGCGGGGGCGGACGAGTGCGGGAGGGAGGAGCCAGGCAACCTCGTTTCAGTTTAGGGGAAGGTGGTCGCCCCTTTTTTCTCGACCCAAAGGTGGGGAAGCGGCTACTTTTCAGCACATTTTATCCGAGGCCGATTATGGACGAACTGTTGAAGATATTGCAGTGTAACGCGTTGGAACCGCGGGAGCACATTGCCCGCATGCTGGGCATCCCCGCCGCCGAAGTCAACCAGCGCATAGCGGATTACGAGAAGCGCGGCGTGATCCGGGGTTATCAGGCGATTCTGAACGAGGACCAGCTTGATTTGGAGAAGGTCACAGCGGTCATCGAAGTGAAGGTCACGCCGCAGCGGGAGGGGGGGTTCGACACCATTGCCAACCGGATCAGCCGGTTTCCCGAAGTTCGGTCGGCGTACCTGATGAGCGGCGCGTACGACTTGCTGCTGTTTGTGGAAGGCCGGACGCTGCGGGAAGTGGCCAATTTTGTGAGCGAGCGGCTTTCGCCCCTGGAAGGGGTTCTCTCGACGTCCACTCATTTCATGCTCAAGACCTACAAGCGGTTTGGCGTGCTGATGCACCAGGAAGGCTCGGATGAACGGCTCAGTGTCACTCCGTAACCGGCTCAATACGACGGTCCGCGACATCCCGCGGTCGGGCATTCGGGACTTCTTCGACATCGTTTCGACGATGAAGGAGGTGATCAGCCTTGGCATTGGCGAACCCGACTTCGACACGCCGTGGCACGTGCGGGAGTCCACCGTGTTCGCCCTGGAGCGCGGGGCGACGCACTATACGAGCAATTTTGGCTACCTGGAGCTGCGTCGCGCGCTTTCACGTTACGTGGCCCGGACGTTCGGGGCCGAATACAACCCGGAAAACGAGATTCTGATCACGGTGGGGGTCAGCGAAGCGCTGGACCTCGCCCTGCGGGCGTTGCTCAACCCCGGAGACGAGGTCCTGTACCATGAGCCGTGTTACGTGTCCTATCGCGCCACCATTCTGTTTGCGCACGGAGTGCCGATCGCGGTCGAGACCCGGCCGGAAAACGGGTTCCGGCTGACGCGAGCCATGCTGGAGGCGAAGGTAACGCCGCGGACGAAGGTGCTGATGCTCAATTTTCCGAACAACCCGACGGGGGCGATCATGAGCCGGGAGGATCTGGAGGCCATCGCGGCGTTCGCCCGGGAGCGCGACCTGGTGGTCATCACGGACGAGATTTATGGGGAACTGACCTACGACTCGCCGCACTGCAGCATTGCGAGCCTGCCTGGACTGAAGGACCGGACGCTGTTTTTGCACGGTTTCTCGAAGGCGTGGGCGATGACGGGTTTCCGCCTTGGCTACGCCTGTGGCCCCGCCGAGCTGATCGAGGCGATGATGAAGGTGCATCAGTACACAATGCTTTGCGCCTCGTCGCTGAGCCAGAAAGCCGCGCTGGAAGCGTTGACGCGGCCCGAGCAAGATGTCGCCGAGATGGTGGAGGAGTACCGCCGCCGCCGGAATTTTCTCGTGGCCAGCTTCGCGGACATGGGCCTGGATTGCCACCGGCCGCTGGGCGCGTTTTACGCGTTCCCGAGTGTGGCCCGGTTTGGCCTGACGGCTCGCGACTTCGCCCTGCGTTTTCTGCAGGAGGAAAAAGTGGCCGTGGTGCCCGGCACCGCCTTTGGCGATTGCGGCGAAGGATTTGTTCGTTGCGCCTACGCCACCAGCATGGACAACATCAAGGAAGCCATGGTCCGGCTGAAACGATTTATTGGCCGGCTTTAACCCCGGGCCGGGCCGGCCCTGCGGCAGACGGGGATGAGGCCGGGGCTGGAACGTTCCGGCGGCGGCCCGGTCAGAGTGGTTGGAAACGCGTGAAAAGAAGATGACAACCGGCCGCCTGGCATCGCTCCGGGAGCTGCGGCGCATAGACTGGCGCCACGTGGCGATTCTCTATCGCCGCGAAATGCGGGCGGCCTTCCGCGAAAAGACCATTGTCCTGAACAGCGTCGTCATTCCCATCGTTCTGTATCCGTTTCTTCTCTGGTCCGTCTTCACCGGGATGCTGTTTGTCACGGGCCAGACCGAGAAGTTTGTCTCCCGGGTGGTCCTGATTGATTTTCCCGAGGGCCACCCCGCCCTGCGCCGCGCGCTGGAGCGCCACGAGAAACTGCGGCTGGCGCCGGCGAGCGGGCCCAAGGCCTGGCTCGAAGCGCAACTTCAGCTCGGGAGCCTGGATGCGGTGCTGGAGTTCGCGCCCCCAGAGCAAGCGGGCGCCGGGCTGAACGCGAACTTTGCCGCGCGCATCCTTTACAACCAATCGCGCGAGCGCAGCGTTGCCGCCAGCAAGAGGCTGTCGGAGATTCTCGAGGCGTACCGGGAGGAGTGGCTGTTGCGCGAGGCGCGCAAGCGGGGCGTGGGGGCCGAGCACTGGCTGGTTTTCGACCTGGCGGCGCAAAACGTCGCCTCCGGCAAGGAAATGGGCGCCTTTCTGCTGGGTCTGCTGCTCCCGATCATATTTGTGGTCATGGTCGCCATCGGCTGCTTTTACCCCGCCGTGGACGCGGTCGCCGGCGAGCGCGAACGGGGAACCTGGGAGACGCTCGTCTCGACGGCGGCGAATCGGCGCAGTATTGTGGCGGCCAAGTATTTTTCCGTGGCCAGCCTGGGGGGCTTGGCGGGGTTGCTGAACGTGGTCGCGGTGCTGGTTACGGTGAAACCTATTTTCGGCCCGATTTTGGAGGAAGCCGGGAAGACGGTCGAGTTTGCGTTGCCGTTGGGGGCGGTGCCGGTTTTGGTGCTGGCGGCGGTGCTGCTGGCCGGTTTCGTGGCGGCGGGCATGATGATCTTTGCGTCGTTCGCCCGCACGTTCAAGGAAGGCCAGGCGATGATCACGCCGTTCTACTTGCTGATCATGCTGCCGGTGATCTTCCTTCAGGTTCCCGGTTTGAGTCTCACCCCCGAGCTGGCGCTGGTGCCGGTGGTCAACATCACGCTGATGGTGCGCGAGGCGATTTCGGGAACGCTGCAGTGGCCGTTCATCGGGCTGACGACCGCGGCGTCCTTGCTGGCCGTGGGGGCCTGCGTGCGGCTGGCGGCGTTCATTCTCCAGTTCGAAGACATCCTCACCGGCTCTTACAGCGGCAGTTTGTGGAAATTCAGCCGCGAGCGCCTGCTTCGACGCGCCGCATGCCATCCGCCTGTTCCCTGATCCCTCCCGTGAACCCAACCGTCATCGTTCGTGATCTGACCAAAGTGTTTTACGACGACAGCCGCGGCGAACTCCGCGCTGTGGACGGCATCAACTTCGACTGCCGGCCGGGCGAAATTTTCGGGTTGCTGGGGGCCAATGGCGCCGGGAAGACGACCACCTTGCGCATGCTGGCCACCATCCTCAAGCCGACGGCGGGCCGGGCCACGGTGATGGGCCACGACCTGGCGACCGCCCCCGAGGCCGTCCGGCGCAGCCTCGGTTTCAGCTCCGCCACGACAGCCCTTTATCCGCGGCTGACGGCCCGTGAAACCCTGGATTTTTTTGCCCGCATCAACGGCTGCCCGGCTGAGCGCGTGAGCGCGCGGGTCGAAGAGTTGATTGATCGGTTCGGCATCGGGGCCTACGCCGATGTTCGCGTGGACCGCCTTTCGCAGGGCATGAAGCAAAAGGTCGCCATCGCGCGCACCGTGGCCCATGATCCCCCCGTCCTGATTTTTGACGAGCCGACCGTCGGCCTGGACGTGCTGAACGCGCTCGACATGCAAAAGCTCATCGCCGCTTTCCGCGACGAAGGCAAGACGATCCTCTTTTCGACTCACATCATGAGCGAGGCTCAAAAGCTCTGCGACCGCATCGCGATCATCCACCAGGGCAGGATTCACGCGTGCGACACCCTGGCCAGCCTCCGGGCGGCGACAGGCCTTTATTACCTCGAGGACATTTTTGTTCACTATGTTGAACAATCCCGGTCGCAAGCGGGAGAGAGCCCGGCGTCCACCTCATGCGCCTGAACTGGTCAACCCTGGCGACGCTTTACCGCACGGAGTTGCGCATGGTGCTGCGGGACCGGCGCCTGCTGTTGACGTCGGTGGTGCTGCCCATCCTGGTGATGCCGCTGATGTTTCTTGGCTCGAACTGGTCCTTGAAAAAGCGCGAGGCCAAACTCCAGTCCCTGGCTTGTCGCTACGCCGTCCAAGGTCCCGAAGCGGAATGGGTCAGGGACCTGATGAGTCGAACCCGCGAACGCCTCGCGGCCGAGCCCAAAGGCACCAACACGGCGCCGTTTGAATTCGAGGAGGTCGCCTGCACCAACGCCCTTGCCGCACTGGAACAAGGCGAAATCCATGTAATTCTGGAAGGCGGCAAAACCCCTGCCGGCGCCGCAGGGCCGGCGGGCGAACCGGCCGGCCCCGCCGCCGCATCCAGAAAGCCCGAACTCCGACCCCGTTCAAATTCCGCCCCGGCGCCGCTCCCGCGTTCGCTGCGGTTGGTATTCATGGGCAACCACGACGAATCGGTCACCTGCGCGCACCGTCTGCAGGAGGCGTTGGAGGCGACCCGCCGCGCCGAGCGGGTCGCCCTGTTGCTTGAACGCGGCCTGCCGGCGCCGCCCGACAAGATTGCGGCGTTCTCGCTGGTGGATGTCGCGACGCCGGGCCAGGTGGCCGGGGTCAATCTGGGGCGGGTTCTGACGCTGTTGCTGGTGCTGTTCATGTTGACGGGGGGAGCGGTTGTGGCCCTCGACTCGCTGGCCGGCGAAAAGGAACGCGGCACGCTTGAGACCCTGCTCACGACCGGGGCAACGCGGCTGGAAATTGTCGTGGCGAAACATCTGCTGATTATCACGGTCGCGCTCGGGATCACGCTGGCGCAGGTGGCCAATTTGCTGGTGTATGTCGGGCTCAAGCTGGTGCCGGTGCCGGGAAGTCTGGCCGCGGCGGTCACCCCGGCCACTGGGGCACTCCTTCTGGTGCTTTTGCTGCCGGTGGCGGCGCTTGCGTCCGGCATCCTGTTGCTGGCCTCGGGACGGGCACGGACTTATAAGGAAGCCCAGTTCTACTTCTTCCCCCTGTTTTTGCTCGGGCTGGTCCCGGCCGTGGCCCCGCTGCTGCCCGGCCTGCCGTTACGTTCGGCGGTTGCGATTGTGCCTGTGGCCAACATTGCGATGGGGGTCCGGGAGGTGCTGATTGGCTCGTTCGATTGGCCAATGCTGGCGTTGGCCTGGGTGACCACCGCCGCCGCGGCCGCATGGACCACCCGCGGGGTGCTGGGCTACCTTTCTGCGGAGCGGTTGATTACTTCGTCTGAGCGGGATGAGATTGAGTTCCTCGGCGGGCTGCCTTTGTTCCGGCGCCGGGTCTGGGCCTGGTTTGCGGTGCTTTGGGCCGTGCTGCTGGTCGTGAGCAGCTATCTCGAGAAGGCCGACCTCCGGCTGCAACTGCTGGTCAACCTGGTGGGCGTGTTTTTCCTTGGTTCACTGCTGATGCTGCGGACTTACCGGCTGGATCCGCGCCAGGCCCTTGCCCTGCGCCAGCCGCGGCCGGCGGTATGGCTGGGAGTGTTGTTTGCGGTGCCGGGGGGCATGCTGGCGGCCATCGGCGCCTTCCACCTTCTCAACTTCGTGATCCCGGTCCCGCCCCAGGTTTTGGAGGGCTTTCAACAAAACGTGCTTCCTCAGGACATTCCTTTTGTGCAATTGCTCTTTTTCCTGAGCGTATTGCCGGCGTTTTTCGAGGAAATCGCGTTTCGCGGCCTGCTGCTTCACGGGCTGGTGGGCCGTTTTCGGCCGGTCACTGTGGCGGTGCTGGTCGGGGTGGTGTTTGGGCTGTTTCATCTGGCGCTGTTTCGCTTCGCGCCGACGGCCTGCCTCGGCGTGATGCTGGCGGCGGTTACGCTCCTGACGGGGTCCATCTACCCTGCGATGCTGTGGCACTTTCTGAGCAACCTTGGGGGGGTGCTGGCCGCCCGATTTGACATTCCTCTGGCGCACCTGGATGCGGGGGGCTACCTTGCCGGCGCCGGCATTCTTTGCGCCGCTTTTTGGATTCTCTGGCGCAACCGCACCCCTTATCCCGGGCTGAACGCATGGCGCGATACAAGACCGCGGGCCAGCCAGACTTGCAACGAGTGAAGGTCTGTAACCCGCCTGGCGGGACCGGCAAAGCTGTCCTCGCCGGGCACGGGACCCAGGCGGGCTGCGGCGCCAATCCGGCCAGCCGCTACTGTGTCGGCAGAGACTCCGGCGTCCGTTGCGTTCCCCAAGCAACCGCCCCGCTGATCCATGACTCCAGCCCCTTTGTTTGTTCGGGATGGGGGCTGAAACAGATCACCCTGCCCCGCCCGAAATGACCCGCGAACACTGCGGGCGAATTTAACATAATGCCCTTGGGGGTGTTATTGGCCGCAACCTCAGTCCTGAACCAAGCCAGGACTTCATAATCCGGCAGGTTTTCGTTTTCGGCCGGGCCCACGATGGGGCCCTGAGCATACAAACAGTCGAACCAGCCCTCGCCCATGCCCAGCGCCCTTCGCCCCGCTGGAGTCAGTTCCACCTTCACCGTCGCTTTGCCGCGCTGCCACAATGGCGACAAGGTCCTGGCGTCAATCAGCCCGAGCCCCCAGGAAAACCCGCTGCAGGCGAGATACGACCCGGCGCAGATGCCAATGTAACAACCGCCGCGGTCCACGAACTCGCGGATGCGTTGCCGGCCTTCAAGGCCCAAGGCCTTGGCCTGACCGCTCCCGCTGCCCCCCGTGAACATGACCGCCTGGAATCCCTCGAGAGCTCCGCCGCGGAGGTCATCCGCGCTGACACGAACCGCCAGCATGTCCGGCTGCCTGCCAATCTCCTCGAGCACCTTGGGAACGCCGGCGCCGCCGTTTCCCGGACCGTCGTAAACCGCCACAGCAATCCGTCCTTCGGTTTGGGCGCCGGCCAGCAGTCGGTTGGGGGTGACCTCGTCGGGGATCATGCCCAAATCGCTGAGGAGGCAATGCACCGCCAGCCGGTGCTGGCGGGTCCGCAAGGCCAAAGCCTGGGATTTAATGGTGGTTTCCAGGATCAAAGCCCGGGCGCCCAGCTCGTCTGCCGCCGCGCGGGCCAGGCTGCCTTTCACAGGCCGCGAGAGGAACACAAAGGCGCGGTTGGACTCCGTGACGGTGGCATTGACGGCGTCCAGAATCTTTCTGGCCGCGGCAACGGCCTCCGGCATGTCAGCGGCGATGACACTGCTCCCCACGCTGTTGGTGGTCTGCCCCCGGAAATCCCCTCCCTCATGAAGGTCCAACAGCCAGTCCGGACGCTGCGTTTTGACCAGCGACCACAACTCAGCGGCCAACTCCTGGGCGGGGCCGCCGGGGCTTTCCCGCGGCGGGAAGACGCGATTGAGGTTCACGCGGTTGGTGCCGCCATCAGGGGACAGGCGAGTCTTGGCCGCCAGGGCCGCCACGCTGGCCCGGGGCACCACCAGCAAGCTGCCCTTTTGGATTGGCCAGTGGCGAATCTGCTCGGCTGCCGCCGGCCCGGCCGGTTCATCCCCGTGGATGCCGGCCACGATCAGGACCTTTGGCCCTGGCCTGCCCGACTCTTGCGCATAGTAGGGAGTGCGAGTCGGCCCCGCGCCCAGCCATCCGGCGGGTTCATCAGCGGCAAGAACGGTCTGGCCGGCCAGGAGGCAAAGCAGGGCCCACCGGGCTGAGGCGTTTATGGGGAGTGACATACGGCGGCTTGCATCAGGATGGTCATCGGTTGTGGGTCGTTGGGGCTTGGGCCTGAGGGATTCTACTGGGCTTCGACGCGAAAGAGCCCAAATCCGTTGGTTCCCAGAGGACAGGAAAACCGGTAGGCGCCTCCGCCCAAGGCCACCGGCGACAGTCCTATGACCGGCGCGAAAGCCTCGCCCCAGTTCAAAGCACGCAGCAGCCGAAACGACTGCCAGGGCCCGCTGTTTTGAAAATCAATTTCGATTTTGTTTACCGCCGGCAGGTGCCGGGCGGCCGTGAGGCGCAGCAACGGAGTGGCCGCCCTGACCATCTGGCCCAACTCGCGCCCCTGCATGCCCTGCTCATAAAGCCAGGCGACCTCCGCCGGTGAAAGGGCCCGATTCCAAATCGCCAGGTCGTCAATCCCGCCGTAGTAATAATTCCCCCCCGCCGGTCCCTCGCGCCCGATCGCGGCGATTTGACCGGATTTGACATTGTTGGTCAGGCCGAACGGCGAGGTGTTGTCATTGCCGGTGTGAACGTCCCGGGGCTGGCCGTTGAGGTAAATGGTGGCCTGGCCGGACACCGGGCCGACGCGCCCGGAATAGGTGCCCACGACATGAATCCACTCGTTGGTTGGCAAGAGGGATTCTGAAATGCCGGGCCGGGCTGCGTGGGTCGCGGCATCGGTAATCTTGAAGCGCAATTCCTTGTTGCTGCGATCGAGATAGAAGACATAGCAGTCGGTGGTTGAATCGAAAATGGCGCCGTAGCTGGTGGTCAACTGCGAAGGCAAATCCCGAAGCTTGACCCAGGCCGACATGGTCAAGCCGTTCGTGTTGATGTCCAGGGCGGGCGTCTGCGGGAGGGTCACCGAGGCGTTCAGCCCCTCGACCATGAGGCAGCCGCCGAACTTGGCGGTGGGAGAAGCGAACCAGTGGGATTGGGCGTCGCCCCGAACCAGGGTCGCCGCGTTCGTGCCCCAACTGTCCTTAACCACCGTGGTCCATGGGTCGGCCAAACCGTCATCCATCTTCCAGTAAGCCACGAGGCCTTGGGCAAGGTCCACGGGGCCGTTGGTGGCGGTTTGCTGCAACTGTTGCACCAGCCCGGGGTCATTGGAGATGATTCCGTCAACCCCCATGTTGATGAACGTCTGGATTTGCGCGCCGTCCACCGTCCAGACAAACAGCGTCAGACCCGCGCTCCGAACCAGGTCGAGCATGGCGGGGGTGACGGACGCCTTCTCCCATGCGACCATCCGGGCGCCGGTGTTCATGATGTTGGTCAGCGTCGCGGCCGTGAAGGCGCCGCTGCCCAGCGCCCCGAGGCGAATCGCCGGTTCCAAGGCATTGACCGCTGCCAAAAACGGCCAGTCGAACGACTGCACCACCACGTTGCTGACAGCGTTGAGCCTCCGCAACTCCGCAACGTAAGCCTCGGCGGATCCGGCCTTGCGCTCGATCAAGGGAGTCGCCTGCGGCAGGATGGCTGCCAAAGCCTCCTCAAGGGTCGGAATTCTTTCCCCTGTGAAAGCCGGGGCGAACCACGAGCCGGCATCCAGCAGCTTCAATTGCGCGAGGGTCTTGGTCGAGATTGCACCCGTGCCGTCCGTTGTCCGGTCCACCGTGCTGTCATGCATCACCACAATGACCCCATCGCTGCTCACGTGCCCGTCCAGCTCAACCAAGTCCGCCTTCCCCAATGCCGCAATAAACGCCGCCAAGGTGTTTTCTGGGGCAAATAGCGAGTTTCCACGATGGCCGATGCTGAGCACGGCGGCGGAAGAGAACTGGGAAGCCAGCAGGAGCCAGGCGAGAAAAAGAAAACGCGAAAACATTGCGGAATACTTAACGCGTTAACCCCGGGAGTGTCAATTGTTTTCTATCAGGCCCCCTGTGCATCCCCCACTTTCGCTCGCATCGCGCCCGCGTCAGCCGGTTCGTCATTCGTCTCGTCGTCGCGTCGTTTCGATGTTGCGGTTCCTGCTTGCCTTCGGTTCTGGTTCAGGCATATTCAACGGCAGGAAAACGGGCAACACCTTGGTTTGGTGGCGAATGACGAACCGTTAGTGCAGGGACGAGAGGTTTTTTGCGCGGCCCCCGGCAGGAAGCGCCGGAGCGACAAAGACCCTCCTGTGGGAAGCGCAACGGGGAGTGAGGCCAGCCCGCTGGATGCCAGAGTAGCTCAGGGGTAGAGCAGAGGACTCATAAGCCTTTGGTCGGGGGT
>ERZ795051.5373-NODE-5373-length-11279-cov-5.856736_pt1 | contig 11279 bp, 10 predicted proteins | sample MGYA00375135_ERZ795051 | MGnify/ENA primary metagenome ERZ795051 (study PRJEB30180, sample SAMN05720222) | activated sludge metagenome | isolation source: Anaerobic digester | place: Japan | collected 2015-05-26 ... | reverse complement strand
GCATAAACTTTGCGCGGCAAGTGTAGTTAAAATAAGATCTTTAATTTTAGAATCATGGGTTTTTTTCGAGAACTTCTCTTTTAAAATTGGAAAAATATAAATAAGGCCCAAAGAAGCCAAAAAAGAAAGTTGAAATCCAACATCTCGAGTAACAATTAATGGATTTTGAAATATCATAGCGGTTCCTGCAAAAACTATACTTCTTGAAGAGGTGCTTTGCCTCCCAATTGCTTTTGCTAAATATAAAAAAATTCCCATAATATATGCTCTTACTGCTGAGGCGGGCAGACCTATAAATAAAATATAAAATCCTAAAATTATAATTATCAAAAATGTTGCTTGCTTTCGCCAAAGACCAAAAAATAAAAAAATTGTTAAAAAAATTTCAAACAAAATTATAATATTCATTCCAGAAATTGCTACAATATGAGAAAGCCCTGATTTTGAAAGTTCATCTTGAAAATCTGTTGAGAAACGCCTCGTTTCTCCAAGCGTCATACCCTCCAAAAGTGCTCCTTCAGGAGGAGGAACAGCCTGGGCAACCTCTATAAATTCGTCTTTAAATTTTAATATCTTTGCAAAAAATCTATTGCCGTTATTTTTTGATAAAACCTTTATCTCTGGACTATAAACCACTGAATATATAAAATCTTTCTCCAAATAATTTTTGTAATTAAAATCAGGAAATTCCTTTGGGGTAAGTAATTTCCCTTTAACCAAAATTTCATCTCCATAGAAATATTCTGGATAGATCGGCATACTTAAAAGGACGTTACCTTCCGAACTAATTTCTTTATTGTCAATAAAAACACTATTTACTTTAAGTTTTAATTTCTGTTTATCAGTTTTTCTTTCTGGCTCACCATACACAGTCCCCTTAAATGTTATCTCGCCCTTATTATTAAAATAATGTATATTTTTAGGGCCAGAGGGAATTGACTTTGCTTCAAATTTTTCTTCCCAAAACATTCCAAATACTAAAAACAAAAAACAAAGTCCCAAAATAGCAACTTCTTTCTTTTGATAAAAAACACAAAAAATTAAAATTCCCAAAATCAAAAAACCAAAATAGAAAAATATATTTACATCAGAATAAGAAGCAATAATAACACCGGCAATAAAAGCCAAAGAGTAATAAAAAAACCTCCTGGAAAAAGACATATTTTAATATAGAATCTAATAAACACTATGCAAGACGCTGAGACAATACAAATCCAACAAACAAACTCAAAATTTAAAAAAACTTAAAAACTGATTTTAAAAAAAATTAATAAAATATTTTAACCTGTGGTTAATCAGTAAATGCTTTAATTCTTTAATTCTTTAGTCTATCTACGAGTTGCCTACTTTTTAATTATAAGTTATAATAATTATTAAAATCAACTTCGGGGTGGAGTATGCCGGTAGTACGCATGCTTTGGGAGCATGTAGACTGGGTTCGACTCCCAGCACCCCGAATTATAAATAGCCACTTAAATGGCTATTTTTTACTTAACAAATAATACCGCCACCAATTAATTCGTCAGATTCTTTCAGATTATTATTGCAAGAATAAAATACGGCTGACTGACCTGGCGCAGGAGCACGCTGAGGCAGATCAAACTTTAAATAGTATTTATTAGATTTAAAATGACAAATAGTAGCGGGTGAAGATTTATGGCGATATCTAATTTTTGCCATAACCTGAATTGGCATTTTAGGTTTTCTGCCTAATGTCCAATTAACATCTTTTACAATTAACTCTTTTTTATATAAATCTTTTTCATTTTTTGTCACAATTAAAAGATTATTTTTAATATCTTTATCTAAAACATAATAAGGGCCAGAAGCAAGTCTTATCCCCTTTCTTTGCCCGATAGTATAAAACCAAAGACCCTGGTGCTCGCCCAAAATCTTTTCTTTGGTATCTACAATTTTGCCTGGATTTTCTTTTAAATGATTTTTTAAAAAATCATTAGTTGTTGCTAGAACAAAACAAATCTCAGTTGATTTTTTAATTTTTAAAAGAAAATCAAATTTAAATTTTTTTGCTAAATTTTCAACCTCTCTTCTTGTATAATTACCAATCGGAAATAAAATCCTCTTTAGTTGCTTTTGAGATAATCTCCATAAAAAGTATGATTGATCTTTATATTTATCCTTTGCCTTTAATAATTGATATTTATATTTTTTAATTTCGGATTTAGAATTTACAATTTCCCGTCGTAGACGAGCATAGTGTCCTGTTGCGATGAAATCTATATTTAAAGATAAAATTTTTTCTAATAAAAGTCCGAATTTCATTTCCTTATTACATAATACGCAGGGATTCGGTGTTATACCCATTTTGTATTCTTTTAAAAAAGACTTGATAATTCTCTTTTTAAATTCTTTTTCAAAATCAAAAACATAAAAAGGAATATTTAAAATTTCTGCCACTTTTCTTGCCCTTGCTTCAGATTCATAAAAACTTTTCTGAGGAGAAAGTCTCATAAAAATGCCAATAACGTCATATCCTTGTTTTTTTAATATAGCGGCAGCAACTGAGCTATCCAGTCCTCCAGACATTGCCACCGCTATCTTGAATCTTTTTTTATTTGTTTTGTTCATACAAATACTAAAAACATAAACCCAGTTTTTTGTTTTGAATAATTTAATAAATAATTTATTTTATCAAAAAATTATTTTTTGCGAATATTAAATCCGTTGTAAAACTCGTTCTATTTTACCGTATTTATATATAAAACTTTAAATAACAAACAATAACAACTTTTCAGTAGGGTTCAAATTGTTCTAATTGTTCGAAACGTTCGAATTATTAATTCTTTGGGTCGTACTTTTAAGTTTTAAATATGATTTTAGGTTTTAAACTTTGAGTTATTTTAATTCTTTAATACGTTAATTTTTTAATTCTTTAATTGAATCCTCCTCCACCTGAATCCAATCTTTATATTTTTCTTCAATAATTTTTTTCTCTTTTTCTATTCTTTGGTGGATTTTTTGCAAATCCTGCGGGATCTCTCTTTTTTGCTTTTTTAAATAATCATAAATTGCTTCGCAAAGCGCATCAACTGCCAAAACTGAACAATGAATTTTTACTGGTGGCAAACCGCCCAAGGAATTAACTATTTTTTCCTTATTGATACCCATTGCTTCTTTTAGGGTTTTACCTTTTACTAAATCTGTAATAATACTACTTGTAGCAATAGCAGCAACACAACCATATGTTTTAAATTTTATATCTTTAATAATCTCTCTTCCCTTTTTATCTTTCCCTACTTTAATATAAAGCCACATCACGTCTCCACATAAGATATTTCCCACTTTCCCCACACCATCTGGATTTTTAATTTCTCCTATATTATGAGGATGCTGAAAGTGTCTCATTACCTCATTGCTATAAATGCCAGTCTCTTTTTGATTGTTTAAATTTTTTTGTAATTTTTTCATATTTTAAAATGGTGAAATTTTTCTTAAATTTTTTATTATCTCTGGTAAAATCTTTAAAACATAATCAATGTCCTTCCTTGTTGTTTTTCTGCCCAAACTCAATCTTAAAGAACTATGAGCCCTTTGGGGAGCAAACCCAAGCGCAAGTAAAACATAACTTGGCTCTAATTTTGCTGATGAACATGCAGAGCCAGTTGAAACGCAAATACCAAGTAAATCAAGTTGTATAGCAATCGATTCGCCTTCTACAAAATCGAATGAAAAATTAATATTATTTGGCAGTCTTTTTTGGGGATGACCATTTAGAAAAGAATTTGGCACTGATTTTAAAATTCCATCAATTAATATATCTCTTAATTTACTTAATCTTTTTGATTCTCTATCCATTTCTTTTTGGCAAATTTCTGCTGCTCTGGCAAAACCGACAATTGCAGGAACATTAATCGTTGATGATCTAATTCCCATCTCCTGCTCACCTCCATGTAAAATTGGCTCTATTTTTGTGCCTTCTTTAATATAAAGAATGGCCGCTCCTTTTGGACCATAAATTTTATGGGAAGAAGCGGTAAGAAGATCTACTTTAAGTTTTTGAACATTAATAGGTATTTTGCCAAATGTTTGAGCAGCATCGGTATGGAAGTATATTTTTGAATTTGGATTTTTAAGATTAAATTTTTCTATTACCCTACCGATCTCTTCGATTGGCTCAATTGTGCCAATCTCATTTGAAGCGTGAATTATTGAAACTAAAATTGTATCTTTTGTAATCGATTTTTCAACATCTCTTGGATCTACAAGACCATATTTATCAACTTTTAATTTAGTTATTTTAAAACCTTGTTTCTCAAGCCATTTTGCGCTTTCTATTATACAGGGATGCTCAATTGGAGAAATAATAATATGCCTACCTCTATTTTTATTAGCAAAAGCAATACCCTTTAGTGCTAAATTATTGCTTTCTGTCGCTGAACCTGTAAAAATAACTTCTTTGGATTCTGCACCAATAATACTTGCTATTTTCTCTCTTGATTTTTCTAATGCTAACCTTGCCTGCCTTCCCACAGAGTGTAAAGACATTGTATTACCAAATTTCTCTGAAAAATATGGCAACATTGCCCTTAAAACGCGAGGATCAACAGGTGTTGTTGCGGCATAATCTAAATAAATAATTTTGTTTTTATTACTATTTTTCATTTTTTATTAAGTCAAATAAAGTAAGTGAATTTAAAGTAGAAATAATTGCCCCTTGAACCTTCTCCCAAACGATCTTTGTTTCGCAATTTTTCTGCATCGGACATTTCTTCTTTGAAATGCCCAAACAAAAAACTAAATCCATCTTTTCCTCCAATGCTTTTATTATCTGCCCTATTTTGATTTTACTTGGAGGTAGGGATAAAAAATATCCACCACCAGCGCCTTTCTTTACATTAATAAGACCTGCCTTTTTTAATTTTGCCATTATTTTTTCCAAGTAGGAAATAGGAATTTTTTCTTTATGTGCAATTTCTTTTGCACAACAAATTTTTTTATTTTTTGCTAAATATACCATTGCCCGAAGACCATAACGAGATTTTGTTGAAATTTGCATATATAATAAATTGGACTAAAATTGTCTAATTTTTTAGTATATTAAAAATCTTGTAAAAAATCAAGTATTAAAAAATTAATAATAAATTGTTTTAGTAAGATGGTAAGGAAGTTTCATTTTCTCTTTCTGCGCCCTGTTCCACAAAATCCAGTCAATCTGAAAAGAATAAAAATTTTTCCCCAATTTTTTAAGTTCCTGTTTTAAATATTCAACAGCCCACAAGGTGCAGCTTCTAATTTCAATTTCTTCTCTTGATCCTGCACTAATAATTGATTGGGCCTTAATTTTATCTTCTAATTTTTTTGAATACTCCAAAACTTGCCAATGATTGAGAATTTGTGGAAGTTTATAATCAGCAAAAGCAGTTAAGTATTCAGGATCTTTAAAGTAACCAACTCCTTTATTGTTAAAAGCGCCCATAATATCACCACCAAGAATTTGCGCCCTTTTTAAAAAATAAACTTTATTTCCTTGAAAAAAATAAATATCGTCAAAATAAGGAAGCTCTTTAACAATTTTGGGAATTAATTTTGAAAATTGATTATTTGCCAGGAAAATAAAATTTTCCGGATTGCTTTTATATTTTTCAGTAAAAACATGAGAAACTGATTTTAAAATTTGATATCTTTTTTTAAAAAAAAGAAGATCGCCCTCTCCACGAAAAATAGATGAAAATTCCTTAAAAGATATTTTTGAAAAATAATTAAAATTTGCTTTTTGTGGAAAATCTTCAAAAAATTTTTTAAGTGTTAATGAAAGAGCAAAATAACCATCATATTTCTCGCCTTTATAAAAAATATACCATTTTTTCTGCGGTGGTTTTGTCCAAAAACAAAAATTTAAAGAATCAAGAATTATAAAATAAGTAAGCATCAAGGTAGAATCTTTACTCTCAAAATGCTTATCTTTATCCCAAGAGGGAGTAGAAATATTTTCTTTAACCCATTCTTTTGCTAATTCTTGAATCTTTTTATAATTAATTCTTACATTCTTTGATTGAGAAACTACTTTTGATGTTGTTTTTAAAACAGGATTAAACATATACTATAGATATTGAATATTTCCCGCAAAAAATTTTATTCAAGTTTCCCGAGAACTGTTCTCGGGAAACTATTAATTGTTAGTTATTTATGGTTTTGCTAAATAATTAGGATTAAAAAATCTAATAAAAGGAATTAAAAACTGTAAAGATATAGGTTTCATTTTAAAATTTTTATATAAAACATTAGCAATTTTTCTCCCAAATGAATTTAAACTTTTATAATCATCGTTTAAAATACGCCCTCGCGTTAATATTCGACAAATTCTTCTATTGGCAGAAAAATAGGAGTTTAAAAATGGCACACCATCACAAATCAAAAATTCATCAGAATCTTCAAGATGTGAAAGTTTGTATCCATCTCTTACAAAAATAAGATTATCTTGAGAATCAATTTTATAAACTCCTGCCTTAAATTCGTTCTTATTTCTTGCGATCCTGCCTTCAAGGTTATGCATGAACATTTGTGTGCCTTCTTTTTTTTGATGAAGCAGAGTTTCTATTTTTTGAAAATCAATTTTATAATCCAAATTTAAATATTCTAAAATATGAAAAGCGATAAGCGGAGGCTCGTGATTTTCAATTTGAGTAAATGTTAATGTAGGAAAGGCGCCAGTTAAACGAGGATTGCATTCAGTTAAATAAAGCCTACCTTCTTTTTCATCTAAAACAAAATCAAGCCCAAAAATTCCTTTGTATCCCAGTGATTGGAATTTTTTTCCAATGGATCTAACCATACTGTATGCTTGTGCTTCAATACTCTCGGAAAATCTTGAAGAAGTAAAATCATGTCCACAAAAAAGTCCAAATCCTTCTTTATTATAAAGTTCTTTTTGAGATAGAACTTGAAACTGAAGAGGTGTAGATAAAATTCCATGACGGGTTGCGCAACCAATAATACTTGGTGATGGACCAGAAATAAATTTTGTAACTAATACTTTTGATACCTTTTGTACATCTTCCTCGTCCTCTTTTTTTATTAATTGCAGAGAATTTTTAAAGTCCTTAAAATTCTTTATTAAAAAAGTACCTTTACCACCACCTCTTGTAGGATGTTGAATAATAAAAGGCAAACCAAAATCTTTAACAAGCTTTTTCCATTTTAATCTTTTTAAAACAAAAATTTCTCCTGGTGCTACAGATGCGCCACAACTTTTAGCAATATCACGAAATTCTATCTTGTTTTCCAGAAAATTTTTACCAAATTTTACAGGAGGAGCTGCTAAAATCCAATTTTTTGACTTGCAAATCCCCTCCATTTTTTTTGAAGAGTTATATGTTAGTAAAACTGGTTTTTGGAAATTTCTCAAATAATTTCTTGTTTTTTCATGCGTTAAAACAGTAGTAGAATTTCTTGGCAAATTTAAATGTTTCCTACCCATTCCTTTCTCTAAAGAAAAAATTTCAATATCACGTTCGATAAGTTGTGAATCTAAACTCCAACGCAAAGAAAGTAAACGATAGTCTTTAACAATTTCTTCTAGTCCCAATCTCTCAAATGGAAAAACCGCCACACCAAAAATTGGATTTTTAACTTCTTGAAAAAAATCTTTTAATGATTGTAAATTATGAATAATCATATAAATTTTATAAAATAAATTAAATTACTTTTTCTGGATCAACTAAAAATCCCTTAATATCTCTTCTCCCAATAATCATTTGATATTTTAAATTACTTCTTGGAGCAATAGATACCTCTGTATCTATTTCTTCTTGATGTAGAATAAACTTTAAAGGTACTATAGATCTTTCACTCTCTCCCAAGGCAGAACGAACATGTTTCGTCCCGATTACCTTATTAAAAAGTTGTAATTTTTCAGCTAAATCAGTAGAAATTGAAGTCCTAAAAGCACCTGTATCAACTTTTGCAACCACTTCAATTTCTCTACCATCTTCAATTATTTTAACTTTTTCATTAACGCCAATAATCTTTTTTTCTTCGAAAATCTCGCCAACCTTCTCTGTTTCGCCAAAAAGATCTTGAGCCAATCTTACTGCTTTTTTAATAGAAGTCACTTTAAGTCCTTTTAATCTTTCCAATCTTTCTTTAAGAGAGGCTAAATTAGCAATTTGAATTGAAAGGCCTGGTCTATTATTTAACTCAACAATTACAGGACCTTTCTCTCTATCTATCGCAATATCAACTCCTAAAAATTTAATTCCCAGTGCATCGGCAGCTCTTGCGCTTATTTCTAAAATTTTTGTCCACTCAGGAATTTTAATTCCTCTTAAAAGAAATCTTGTTCCTGGTAGATAATCAATTATTTGATTATGAAAAATAGCATTTGTAGTCAGACCAGTTGCCATATCTATTCCACAACCAAGTGCTCCTTGATGGAGATTTGCCTTACCTTGAGATTCTTTAGTTGGCAGGCGCAACATTGCCATTACGGGAACATTATTAAAAACAATTATTCTAATATCTGGAATGCCTCCCTTAAAAGAATAAGGCTTAAAAACCTTGGCCAATTTTGCTCTTTCTTCAAATAAAGCAATATCAGGGAGGAAAAATAAAGAATACATTCCTTCAAGAATATTTAATACTTTAGATTTAAGTTCATCTAAAGTAAAAATACTTCCACCCGCTTGAATCCATGCTGGCTCTTCGGATCTCTTTGCTTTCGCATATAAAACAGTAATTCCCCCACCTCCATATCCATGATCTGGTTTTAAAACAAAAGAATTGGGAAGATTATCCCAATTAAACATTCTAAATTCATAAAGACTTTTAATAGTAAAATAAGTATCAAGAACAGGAAGACCAGCTTCTTCAAGTGCTTCTTTGGTTAAAATTTTAGAATCAATAATTCTACTAATCTTTTTATTTTTGGGAAGAACATAACGAAGGGTACGCTCATTAATTCCTAAAACATTTGGAAAGAAAAAATTTGCCATAGGTTATTTCTTATTATAATTCTATCTTAAAAGCTCTTTAAACCGAAAATATTCTGAAAATCTAAGACCAGTCCACCTGCCAAGAGCAAAATTAATAATAATGGCAAAAACAAAACTTAATATAGGCCAGGATAATAAAATATTTTGAAGCCAAGACCACTCAATTATAAAATAAGAAATAATTGCCAGAATTAAAGTTTCGACTGTTAAAATAATTGCCATTCGTGGACCTCTCTCCATTTGAGCAGAAATAAACCGCTCGCAAAGAAGTATCATTACCAAAATTGGAAAAATTGAAATCACCCTAAGACCTCCTATGTTAAAGTAGCTCCCAACAAAAAAAACTAAAAAAACTGACAGAGAAACAAATGTTAAAATAATTGCCATTCGTGGAAGATAAGTAATCCTTAATTTTCTAAGTAAAAACCTAACAACAGTACCCGTAATAATGGTTACAAAAAATATAACAATGCCATATTTAAGCTTTGTTTCAACAAAAGCAAAAGTAAGAATTAATGGTGGGAAAATCCCAAACCCTCTCACTCCAATAACTTGACGACAAAAAGCAATAAAAGTTAAAGTGATTGGCACCATTAAAAGAAGTACCAGGGTTTCTACCGGGACCCCAAAATTTATAAGCTGAGAAATTAAAGTAGACATATTTATTTTCTTTGATTAATAATAGTATTATCTTGAATATACCTTTTTGCACAGTAATAAGCAATAGCCAAAGCATCTGCGGCATCATCTGAATAAGGTATCTCTTTTAATTTAAAAATTTTTTTTACTTTTTCTTGAATATGCTGTTTTTTAGCCCAACCATTATTTGTTAATGATTTTTTAACCTCCTGAGGTGAAAACTCTACTACTGGTATACCGCACTGCTCAAGCGTATATAAAGTTACTCCCGCTGCTTGACTAACCTGAATAGCAGTTTTTTTATTTTGAAAGAAAAAAAGTGTTTCAATAGCACAAATATCAGGATTATACTTTTTAATAATCGTTCTTAAATGCGAAGACATTTTTTTTAAACGCAGAGAAAATCTTTTACTTTGATCAGTTAAAATACAACCAAGTTCAAGACATTGAAAATTTGAATCTTTTATTTTTTGAGATTTTAATAATTTTTGTTGCGTTTTTAATTTAACTACGCCATATCCTGTAGTTGCAATACCCTGATCTATACCAAGAATAATCATAGATAAAATACAAAATTCACAAATTAAATTACTTTTATTCTAAATTGGAATATATATTCTGAACATCTTCATTTTCATCAAGAGATTCAAATAAATTTTTAAGTTTATTTTGAATATCCCTGTCTTCTATTTTAATTTTTTCTTTAGGAATATAAGCGAGATTGTAATCTCCTATTTTTACACCCTTCTCTTGAATATTTTTAAAAACTTTTTGAAGGTCTTTAGCTTCTGTAATTATATTAAAAACACCTTCTTTCCAAAAAAAATCTTCTGCTCCGCTTTCAATTGCCAATATTTCAAGATTTTCTGATTTTTTAAATTCTTCGTTTTGCTCCTCTGGGAGGATTTCAATCAATCCTTTTTGTTCAAAAAGCCATTTAATAGAACCACCAGACCCCATTTTACCATTATTTTTTTCAATAATATTTTTAATTTCAGTAAAAGTTCTTTTTTTATTATCTGTAACTCCCTCTATTAAAATAGCAACCTGTCCTGGACCAAATGCTTCTATTAAAAAATTTTCAAGCGCTTGAGCGTCTTTTGCAGTAGCTTTTTCAATGGCTCTTTTAATATTATCGTTTGGTAAATTGAAACTTTTTGCTTTTTCAATTGCCTGCTGAAGTTTTGTATTCGTTTCTGGATTTTGACCTCCCTCCTTCGCTGCCAGTGTAATCATTCGTGTTAATTTAGAAAAAACCTGTGCCTTCTTTTTATCAGCAATTTCTTTTTTATATTTAATATTTGACCACTTTGAATGTCCAGACATAAAATTATTTTACTTTAAATTTTATTATAAATAAAAAATTAATCTAAAGCAAGACAGAAGTTGACTTTTGAATAACGCTAATTATATAATATAAAAATAACACCTTCATTCGTATCATTTTTAAAAATCACTGTTATTATATATTTAATTTATTGTTTATCTGCATCGTTTTTAATATACAATGATAAAATACTACTTATTTCTATCCACTGCAGTTATAAAGACTCCTATTATATTATAAATAATTACAAAATTACATAAACCCATTAGGTTTATTTGTTGCATTGACGGTTCTATTGTTAAAATTTTACTCTTCCATATTATAGTTTTATATTACTTTATAACTTATTAGTCGAATAATCT
>ERZ795051.5361-NODE-5361-length-11289-cov-5.571925_pt1 | contig 11289 bp, 8 predicted proteins | sample MGYA00375135_ERZ795051 | MGnify/ENA primary metagenome ERZ795051 (study PRJEB30180, sample SAMN05720222) | activated sludge metagenome | isolation source: Anaerobic digester | place: Japan | collected 2015-05-26 ... | reverse complement strand
TCAACAGCCACGGCGGCTGGAACGCGACGAACACCGCCACGGGCAAACGCATCCGTATCAAGAGTCCCCAGCGGCTGCGGCATAAGGTTTCGCCGAAGAACGGCGGTAAGCCGCCTGCTGCAAATGCAGCCGTTGTTGAAACCACCGCACCACCGAGCATCGTGCCCGCCGAGGCAGCTCAGTCCGAAGCAGAGGAGGACAGGCCGGGCTATGACCCGGCGCGCTGCGCCACGGAAGGGTGCAAGGGCACGCCCGTCATGACATATCTCGATCGCCCGCTGTGCCAGGCGTGCTGGGAGAGGCACTGCGAGGAGCAGGAGCCCAGCGAAGTCGGCGAGAACACGATCGACCCGTCTGCGTGCGACGCACAGGCAGAGGCGTGTCACCCGATCGGAGAACCACAGACCCCTGAACAGGTGAAGGCCATGCCAAAGAGCAAGTCCACGAATAAGCAGTCCGAGGCTCAAAAGCGCGACGACCGCGACCTGGACAAGGCCCCACGCAGTGAGCTGACGCTCGAGGAGGCCGAGCGGCTCGCGAAGGTCCGCGCTGCTAAGGCCAAAAAGGCCGCCGCCGACCAGCCCAAGCGGCTCAGCGCCCTGGACGCCGCCGCCGAGGTGCTCAAGACCGAAGGCAAGCCCATGCGGGCCAAGGAACTGATCGAGGCCATGGCCGCCCAGGGCCTGTGGTCCAGCCCCGGCGGCAAGACGCCCGAGGCCACGTTGTACGCTGCCATGAGCCGCGAGATCAAGAAGGCGGATGAAAACGGCACCGTTTCCCGATTCCGCAAGACCGATCGCGGCCAGTTCGAGTACAACGACCATCACGCCTGATCGCTGGCGCATGACGCCTCCACCTCCAACGCCTCGGCCTCGACCGGGGCGTTGCTCTGGCCTGAAATCCTCTCCGCGTTCCGCCCGGTGAATTTGGACCACCTCTCGACGATGACATCGCAGTACAGCGGGTCCAGTTCCATCAGGTACGCCCGACGTGCGGTCTGTTCGGCGGCAATCAGCGTCGAACCGCTGCCCCCGAACAAGTCCAGCACGTTCTCGCCGACCCGGGAGGAGTACTGCATGGCCCGCACCGCCAGCTCGACCGGCTTCTCGGTCAAATGGATCATGCTCTGCGGGTTGATCTTCTTGACATGCCAGAGGTCCGTAGCGTTGTTCGGACCGAGGAAGACATGAGCCGCCCCTTCCCTCCAACCGTAGAAACACCACTCATGGGCGCCCATGTAGTCCTTCCGGGTCAGGACTGGATGCTGCTTGTCCCAGATGATCGCTTGCGAGAAGTACAGACCATGCTTCTTGAGGAACGGTGGGTAGTTGCCGCAGTTGGCGTAGCCGCCCCAGATGTAGAAGGCCCGCCCGGGCTCGAGCACGCGGGCCAGTTGGGAGAACCAAGCGTCCAACAGCCGCTCGAACTCCTCGTCGCTGACGAAGTCGTTGGCCAGCAGGCGATCCTTGGGCCGCAGCTTGCGATGCGTCGGCCGGGCCACGTCCGGCCGACGGGCCAGGTCGAAGCCCTGGTGGTTCGTCACGCCCGCCTCGCCGAACGATGACAGCCCAGCGGCAATCGCGTTGTTGGACCGCGGCTCGACTTTCACGTTGTACGGCGGGTCGGTGTTGACCAGGTGGATCGGCCGGCCGTCCAGCAGCCGGTCCACGTCCTCGGCCCGGGCCGCGTCGCCGCACATCAGACGATGGTCGCCGAGCACCCAGATGTCCCCCGGCTGGGTGATGGCCTCATCCGGCGGCTCGGGGACCTCGTCGGGGTCGGTCAAACCCTGCTTGACGCCCGGATCGAGCAGCTTGGCCAACTCATCACCATCGAAGCCGAGCAGCGACCAGTCGATGCCGGCACCCTGCAACTCGGCCAGCTCGATCGGCAGCAGCTCCAGGTTCCACTCGGCCAGTTCCGCGGTCTTGTTGTCGGCGATGCGGTACGCTCGGATCTGCTCGGGCGTCAGGTCCTTGGCCACGTGGACCGGCACCTGCTCCAGCCCGAGCTTCTGGGCCGCCTTCCAGCGGGTGTGGCCGCAGACGATGACGCCGTCGGCATCGACCACGATCGGCTGGCGAAAGCCGAACCGGCGGATGGATTCCGCTACCGCGTCGACCGCCGCATCGTTGATCCGGGGATTGTTCTCGTAAGGCTTGATCTGGGCCAAAGGCCGCAACTCAATGTTCATCTCGTGACCTCCTTGTCACCATGCAACACTTGCAATAAACGCAATCCCGTGCAATAAGCGCAATCCCGTGCAAATTGCCCGCCAGACCGCCAGAAACGCCTCACGTTGCAACGAGGCTTCCCAAGGGTACTGACGGTACCACCCGGCAGCGCCGCGTCGCCCAGGGCGGCCCGTATCGCGTCCTGGGGCGGCTCCCGGCGACGGCGTGGTCCGTCTCGCCGGCCAACGTGCCGACATGGGGCCGCCACGCCAGGGCACACGCCGCCACGACCGGCCCATGCCCCGGCCGGACAGGCAAAACAAACTCTGTCGCGCTTGGCGGCTGTTCCCGCGACCGTCTCGGCGCACGCTTGCGGCGGAGGAACCGTGCGGCTGGCCTGACCAAACTCGCGTTTGCCACGAGTTTGGTCAGACCGGTTTTTCTCTTGACCATACTGCGGTCTGTCCGTAGTATGGTCGGCATGAGAAGCCGCTATCTGGCCGAGGCCGTCAAACGGTTGTGCTTCGCCCGTCGCCACAAGATCGCGCTGGTGTCCGGGCCGCGCCAGTGCGGCAAGACGACGATGGCCAAGATGCTCCTGGCCGAGCGCGCCGTTGGGGGATATCACAACTGGGACGAGTTCCAGTTCCGCCACGCGTGGGCCAAGCAACCCTCCGTTGTCCTTCCGCCCGGCAAGGGCAGGGCGGTTCCCCTCGTTGTGCTGGACGAGATCCACAAGGACCGGCTTTGGAAGCGCAACCTCAAAGGGCTGTACGACACATTGGAACGCCCCTGCGATTTTCTCGTCACCGGCAGCGCCAGGCTCAACATCTATCGACGCGGAAGCGACAGCCTGCTGGGGCGCTATTTCCACTTTCGTCTGCACCCCTTCAGCCTGCGCGAAATGGAGGACGTAACGTTCCTGTCGCCGGATGGGGCGCTGGAGGCGTTGTTCGGCCGCGCGTTCAAGCCTGGCCGCAGCGCCGAGGACCGCCTGCCCGCCCTGATGACCTACGGGCCGTTCCCCGAACCGCTCTTCGAGCATGACGAGCGAGCGGCCAGGCTGTGGAGGCGCAATCACCAGCAGATCGTCATCCGCGAAGACCTCCGGGACATCAGCCGCCTGCCCGACCTTGGCAGGATCGAGCTGCTCGCTGCTCTTCTCCCGGAGCGAGTCGGCTCGCTGCTCAGCGTGGCAAGCCTGCGGGAAACCATGGAAGTGAGCTTCGACACGGTCCGCCGATGGCTGATGTACCTGAAGGAGGTGTATTACCTCTTCGAGGTCAAACCTTGGAGCCGCCGGATTCCACGGTCGCTTCGCCGGGAAGGAAAGGTCTACCTGTGGGATTGGGCGGCGGTGCCGACCGAGCCGGCCCGGTTCGAGAACCTCGTCGCTTCGCATCTGCTCAAGGCCTGCCACTACTGGACGGACACCGGCGAGGGCGAGTTCGACCTGTTCTACTTGCGCGACAAGGAGCGGCGGGAGATCGACTTCCTTATCGTCCGCGACGGCAAGCCCTGGTTGCCGGTCGAGGTGAAGCACGCCGACGTTGAACCATCGCCAAACTGGGGCAGGTTCGCGCCGTTGCTCGGATGCAAACATGGGTTGCAGGTGGTACGCCAACCCGCCTGGCGCGTGCATTGTTGCGGCGACACTAAGGTGCTCGTTGCCGGGGCATCCGAGGCGCTGCGTTACTTTGCCTAAAGTCCGCAAGGGAAAGCTGATGGGATACCTCGCGCGCCGGTCGGCGCGGATGTGGAAGCGATAGGCTGTTGCGCATAAGTCACCGGTTGCCGCCACCGCACCCCTCGCGCGCGTACGCGCGGGCGCACGTCGCGCGGGCGGGGGTACTATGCGGTAATGTGGTAACTGAGAAGAAGATGATGTAATATCTTCTCTTTTCATACCTTACGTTCCCGCCAGTTCCCGCATCGGCTCGTGCGGCGACCCTGCGGTCTGGTCGGCAACCGACTCGTTCGCGCCGCCAGTTGCCACATTTACGTGTGGCAACTGCGGCAACTGCCCGCCGGGACAAAGCAGCCGGTATCGCTGGGCGACCGGGCCGCCTCCGGCGGTCGAGCCCACGTCGTGCTCGATGCGCCGCTGGCCGCGCAGAGCATTGCGGACCTCCTCGATGTCCTTGTCGCTCCACTTGAGGCGGCGCGACAGTTCCCAATGCGGCATCCAGGCGTCCCCGCGTCGCTGCCGCCACGAGGTGAGCACCTCCAGCATCCGCTTGCACTTGGCGTCGAACTCGCCCTCGGCTACGTGCTGGCCGGCCATAAAGAGCATCCGGCGGGTCTGGTAGTCCACGAACCGCCAGGCCCACTGGACGGCACGTTCGTCGATGCGGGGTTGGAGGTGGTCGGCGCTGACGGCGTGGACGAGCGCGAGCTTGCGGGCCTTCTCACAGGCCCGCGCCCAGATAGCCATGGCCGCCGGGTCGTCCTTCTCCTCGGCCTCGGCGTAGCGGTCGTCGGCGTAGGCGCGACACTCCTCCATCGCCGCGTCGGCCTCCGGCGTCGCCTCGACGCAGACGGGTATCGGGTGCCAGTCCTGGAGGTTGCCCGTCGCCGGTCGGTAGTCCGCCCACCAGCGGGCCGTGTCGAGGATGGACTGCGGGATGGGCCGCGCGACGGGCGTCTGGCCCCGGCCGCGCTTGCCCGCCTCCAGGATGATGAGCCGGGCGAAGAAGCCGTTGTTGAGCATGCGGACGTTGAGGGCCTCGTAGTAGTACTTGGGCACGGCCGTGCCGAGCATGCACAGCGACGGCTGGTCGATGACGCCTGGCGACTGGCCGCCGGCCTTGACCCGCATGGGGTGGATGGTGCTGCTGGAGGTGTACATCTTCAGCAGCACGTTCATGATGCCCTCGTGCCTGGCGTCGGAGGCCTTGTTGATGGCGTTCATCAGGCCGTCAATCTCGTCGGTCTGGAACAGGACCGACGGCGTGACGAACAGTCGGTCCTCGATGCCCTCGCCGCTGGCGAATGCGTCGCCCAGGCAGTCCTGAAGTCCGACCTCGACGCAGATGCGCTGGTTGACTTTGCGCGGCTCATTCTTGCCCGCGCCGCTGTTGGCCAGGGCCAGGACGTAGAGGTTGGTCCGGTTGTCGGCGGCATCGCGCACCTTGCGGCCGGCCAGGAACGCCTGAAGCGCCAGCGCGCCGCCGAAGGCCAGCGCCAGGTTCGGGTAGGGTGCGGTCTCCAAGCAGAAGTCCATTACCTCGCCGATGAACCCCGGCACGCGGAACAGCTCGTCCGGCAGAGGGCCAGGGTCGACAGCCGGCGATGATTCGCCGACCGGCTTCGTGTCATGCCCGGTTCCGAAGATCTGGGCGTAATGATCCTCGATCAGCGCGACCGACACCGCGTCGGGGGCGTAACGCGCCACGCTGGCCGCGATCCTTTCCACCTCGTCATCCGGCAGCGGGGGCTGGCAGCGGGCTTGATGAGTGACCTGCAGCGCGGCGAGGATCTCCCTCTGCGACATGCCCCCACGGCGCATCGCCCCGGCCAGTCTTGCCTGGGTAGCGTCGCGCTGGCCCTCGGGGATCAGGTTACCATGGTCTGGTTCCCGGCCTCATGGCGATCAGCGGAGAGAGGCGGATGATGTTAAGCAGTTGGCCCGGTCAGCCATAGCCATCTGCGATGTCGTCGGCACATCTGCTTATCTGCAGACAGTGGGACACATCCAGAGATTCCAAGGTCGCGTTCTCAGCCGAGGTCCTACGACTCATTGGGTCCGCCTCCGTCACCGAAACCCCCGCTGGCGCTGTCGTAAGCAGGGGTTTTGGTTCCGGTGACACCAAGATGATCGCTGCAACAAGGCCCCGGGCCATGGCCTCAGATGACAACAAGACGACCAGAACGAAGCCCTTCCCGGCGAGACCACGAACCCGGTGGAGACTGATAAGCATAGCTCTTCGGGTAGTAGTTCAGAAGTTTGGAGAGGTCAACTGCTATCAAAAGCGCTAGCGCGCGCCCGGGACGCCCATAAACCTTTCTCGTTTCGTTGGTTACAGAGCTATCCCCTTGACTCTTAATCAGAGGGTTCAAGGTTCGAGTCCTTGAGGACGCATTTCGCACGGCCCCGCGCGGGGCCGTTTGTGTTTGCATAAACCCGCAACGCTCAAAGACTTAGGGAAGACTCCGGTCTGGAGGTTTTGCCCGTCTGGTCGCACCCAGCCGCACAGGCTCGCAGGATATCGTGCCCTGACTGCTATCAAAACCGCTAGCGCGCCGCCGAAGACCGGGCTCACGGATTTGTACCCGTGGGGCGCAGGACGAAGATGGAGTTGCCCAGGATCTGTGGCATCCGGGCGACGGTCTCGGCCTCCTGACCGGGGAAGAGGTGGCCGACGGAGTTGTCGGGGCGGGGGGAGGCGGTTGTGTCGAGCGTGGCCGGCAGGCTGGTCCAGTAGCTGCCGCCGGGTACGGCCGTGCTCAGCGGCTCGGAGCCGCTGACGTAGGTGTTGTTGGCGTCGTTGGTTCCGAAGTCAGCCGAGGCGATCAGAAGTACTTGTGATGTTCGCCGTAGATGTATTGCTCCGGCGTCAGGCCATGGCTGTTTCCGCCATAGCCGACGCAAAGGGCACCATCTGGACCTCGCCAGACGGTCACGTATGCATCGGCACACACTTGCTCCTCAAACCGCCAGATCCAGCAGTCGCGGTCCCCGACGCGGGCGGTTCGCAGGAACTGCAAGTCCCTGGCCTTGATCCGTCGGTCGACTCCCTCCAGCCGTAGGTAACTCATGATCTTCCGCATCGGCACGGGGCATGATTTGGCCGAATCATCCTCCAACCGAGGTAAGTCCAGCGTCATCGCCTTCAGCTCTGCGTAGCGGTCAGGCTCGGGCTCGCGAACGGACTCCGGCAACGAGTTCGTTCTCGCGGTGAGCCATGCCTGGCCTTTGAACGCCGGTCGCCACCCAACAGGCAAAGGATCGTCAGGCAACGGCTCATCGCGAACTGGAAACGTAAAGGGCTCCAGATCTCGGAATTCTCGCCAGGGGAACACGCGAGCCAGGGATGCACTCAGATAAAGACAATGAATCGCGTCCTGGAACACGGTCGCATCCGGCAGCTCACTGCGAAGAACGTAGGGCTCGTCTGAGCTTGCTCCCGACAAGCCGCAGATCTCGCATTCATAGTACTCATACCGTGGGCTTTCTCTACCAGCCCGAAAGAAGATGTAATCCCGGAAGTAGATCGAATGGTAGTCTGGGAGAAGCGAACCATCTCTCCAGAAACAACGACCTAGGCTATGTTCGGGTAAGTGTGGACGCAGGAAGTCCAAAAGACGTTGGTGAATCACGGCCACCCCCCCGCGGAACACAATGCTGTAGGAAGTCCCTTTGTAGAGCTGTATGAGCGGCACATCAACGGGCTGTGGGAAGAGGTCTTGCCTGAGCTTGCCGCAATTCGGACAGAGGATTCGCCCCCGTTGCTCCTTGGCCCACTGGACTACGGGATGCGTGTAGGCATCTTTCTTCTTGCCGACCAATTCGACTATCATACCCTGCTTACACATGCGATCACCTATCGCCCTTGTGCGCTCAGTTGCTGGAGCACATGCTTGAGCAGGCCCGTTCCGTTCGCACTGTCAAACTCCCTGGTGTAGTCGACCATCACATCAAGGGCCGCCTGTTGCTTGCCCGCGTTTTCCTCGAAGTACTTCAGCCACGACTGCCCGCGCTTCGGGTAGATGCCCTTCTGGCTCAAACGTCGCAGCAAACCGCCATGATACTGCCGATGCATGGTCTCGGTGAGCAGCACCTTGATGCCGTCGTCGAACCCTCGTGGGAACTTGGCCCGAGCACGGGAATTCGGGGGACACCTTACCTATTATGCCAAGCCGATCTTCGCAGTTTGCATCGGAAAACAGCCCCTATCTCATCGAAATACGTATAGTGTCCCCCGATTTCCCACAGACTGCGGGCACCAGTCTCGGGCCGTGTGGGGTAGGTCATGCCGACCAGCCGGTCGTAGTTGTAACCGTTTTCGCCATAATGGCTTGTATCCCAGGTATAGCTGACGGCCGGGGTGGTGTTTTCATCCACCGGACCCCCGTGAGACTGGAACTCGGCCGTCAGATGGCGCAGCCCGTCATAGTGGAAATGGCTCTGGGAGAGGATGTTGCCGGTGGCGTTCTGGCCGTCGTACGCGGTGACGGTTTCGGGCAGGCCGTCGGGCGTGTAGCTGTAGGTGATGGTCTTAATCGGCGGCGGCGGGTCGTACCGCTCGTTGGCCCCCGAGGCGTACCAGCGCGAGCCGGTGACGTCGGTTTGGACGAGCCGCCCTTGCTCGTCGTAGTGGTAGACGAACCGGTTGCCCTTCTCATCCGTCCGGCCGGCCCCATTCCGTACTCTGAATCATGAAGCACTGAGCTCACGCCGCCCTCTGTCAATGTTCCTGCCGGCATCCTTCCGGTCAGCCGTTCCATATCTCGCGAGGCGACCCGCCGGGCCACAGCGGCCGCTCAAAAAACGCAGAAGGAACAGGCTTGCCCACTGTGGCTGGCTCGCCCAGGTTGAGCAACAGGAGGTAATCCGCGTCCCCGATTGCCGCTTGGGTAACGGTCTCATCCTGGCGATCGCTGCCGGTATACACTGCTTGGCACGACGCTACGGCCTCCTCGATGGCCTCGGCATCGCTGATGCGATGGCACGCTGTCGCCAGGGCCGGGACGGCGAAGTACGTGAGTTGCTCGAATGGGTACACCTTGCCTCCGATGCCACAGAGTCTCTTCCACTTGGCGGTCACGATGTCGGCCGTACGGCGGGCATCCTTCGCCGCTTGCCTGCTAAGCGGTGTACCGGTTGTCGCCACATCCTTGCAGCGTTCGATGATCTGCCCGAGAGTGTCCTGAAACGACTGCCACTCCTGTGGAGTGGCACGGAGCCACTCACGAGGCATGGCCCGCTGGCAGCCTCGAACGGCTAGCGCAATGCTGGCTAAAAAGGGCAACCCCTGGACTTTCAATGAGAGCACTACACTTGGAGGGTCCGGCCACGGTTCAGCGGAGGGCATCTCGCGTGGTCGCTCGGCCCACTTCCGCTCATACGGATCCAGGATTCCTTGCGGTGACGCGAAGTACTGATGAAGGAGCCCCTCCAGCGTGATATTGCACCTCGCGAGACCGCGGGCCTCATGGTCGAAGAAGGACATCGTGCCATCTGTGCCAAGCACGTAGCAGTCCCCCAGTCCATTGTCCACCACTTCGATTAGGTGGCGATTGGGATCGGGATACTCGAATCCGAGCCTCTCGCACTCCTCGCGGTTTGTGCCTTCTGTCCACCTTGTCACGTATGCAAGAGGCTTGGCCAAGTACCAGGGGTCGGCCAGCGGGCCGACCCGGTCGAGGACCATGCCGGGAGCGGAAAGTGCCGCATCCCGGAGCAGCTTCGGCAGGGGTCGCGGAAGTGCTGCCGTCATGGCCTCAAACGCCGTCAGCTCAAAGGGCGCTGCTTGCCATACTGTTGTCTCCAGATCGCCCGAGACGCGCACAGCAATTCTCAGGTCGTTCCCTCGAAGCCATACCTCCACGCCGGCAACCTGAGCAGCCCAGTCGCGCAACGGCAGCGACGTGCCGGACCATGCATCGCAAATGGCGGCCGCCATGGCCTCGCCCGACCCGTGCCGGGTCAGCCAGCCGACCATGTCACTCAGGTCACTCCAGCCGTCCTCGATCAAAGCAGATGCGAGTTTCCGCAGGAAACGCCGATCCAGCGGAGGCCCAAGTTTTAGATCATCCATGCCCACGCCTCCAAGATACGCTCACCAGACAGTATCCCGCCAGTAGTTCCACGCATAGGCACCGGAGAAACAGTCCCCAGTCAGATGGTAGAGATCGTCAGCAGCCGCGGCCTCATCCATGATCGTCATCTGGCCAGTATTCTGTATCCTACGGGAGATCACTGCCAGCTCCCACACATATGGATTGTCTATTCTCAAGCTATCCATCATCTGCATGCCATACATGACACCGCCGACGACAGCCATTCCTTTGCCGATTGCGCCGAGTTTGTCGAGCCGTCCGCCTGACACCCGTCTGACCAGCTTGTCGGCGACCCCGTTCTCGGCCTTTTCCAGTCGCAAGACGTACCTGCATGCTGCTCGCGGTTGTAGAAAATCAGCGCCTTTCGCTTTGCGTATGATTGCGTTTGCCTCCTTCGCCGCTTCTTTGAGGGCCTTCTGGAAGCCCTTATCTGTCACGTCCACGCCTGCGGCCCGTGCTGCATCGCAGATATACCCCCGCCGTTCCGCATCGCTCAGTGCGGCCCATTTGGCCCGACCCTTGTCGCCAAACGGGAAACCCTTCTTGCTGAGGTAGTCGTGAAACGCCTGGTGGCTGGCGTCATCAAGATCGATCCCCGGACCGTCACTCGGTCCTCCCAGGTGCAGCGGCCAAATGTGGTGCTCCTTCAGACCAGATGGATCGGTACTATTGACCGCATTCGCCCCAAGATACGCATAGAGGTTCATTCCATTCGAGAAGTGCCCTGCATCGTTCAAGGCCCCGGCCAGGATCAGAAACGCTTGCGCGTTCCTCACAGCGGCACTAACGACCAACTGCGCCGTCTCAATCGGATCTCTCGACGTGAACCGCCCCAGCGCGGGCGAGTACCAGCGATTGCGGTTGTGATATAAGCCCGCAGCGTTCAGCGATAAGCTGTCAGCGGTGTTGAAGGAGTAGAAGAAAAGGCCTTGATGCCCGACGGAGTTATCGGGGCGGGGGGAGGCGGTTGTGTCGAGCGTGGCCAGGGAGCCGTAGGGTTCCCACTGGGGCCGCTGTGGCGGCCAGTGGTCAGCAGTCAGTTGTCAGCGGTCAGTCGGGGCGGGGCAGCAGCGTCTGAGCCGTGGGCACAGGCATTGCCCGCCCGTCGTGTCGAGGGTCGCAGTAGCAGTGCTCGGAGTCTCGGCCCGCAGATTGATGGGATAGACGCAGATTTCAGCACCGCACAAGGCCGTGTCCGGCCGCGTCAACATCTGCGTGAATCTGCGTCCATCTGCGGGCAACAACTCCTCGCCTCGCAGCCGGGATCGGCGTGCAAAGCAACCCGGCCAGTGGCAAGCCAATCTCGCGTATGCTCTTGTCAAAGAACATGCCC
>ERZ795051.5352-NODE-5352-length-11301-cov-4.783034_pt1 | contig 11301 bp, 8 predicted proteins | sample MGYA00375135_ERZ795051 | MGnify/ENA primary metagenome ERZ795051 (study PRJEB30180, sample SAMN05720222) | activated sludge metagenome | isolation source: Anaerobic digester | place: Japan | collected 2015-05-26 ... | reverse complement strand
GAAATACTCGTCGCTCAGTGCGGCCTCATCCGAAAGCCTCGCGCCGCTCGGTACCACTGAAACCGCAGCTTTGTCACCTTTGGGCGTAAAAACGATCTCGGCCCGGCAGTGAGCGATTCCGAGTTCCTCCGCGACTGCGGAATACACAATCTCTGCGTCCGCATTCATGCGCACGACATCAACGGTGAGACTCCTCCCTCCGTCCTGAACCACCACCCGAACGGACTGACGCAGATCGTCGAGCAGAGTTACCGAAACAACTGTGAAATCCTCCGGTAGCGAAATGCCTTTTTCGCGCAGGTAAAGCGACCTAATAGCCTCGCCAACTCCTGTCGGGCCCATTTTTGCGGAAAAAATGCGCGCCTTCACGTCTTCCGGAAGGCTTTGGATGGCACCTCGCACATACCGCGCCTGTGCATGCGAAACGTGGACCGGCATCATGTCGAGTGACGAAGGATCAAGCAGTTCGTCTACGCGTGCATCCCATTGCGGCAACCGCTTGGCGAGAAAAGATTCCGGTTCGGGCACGCCGAGAGAGCGCAGGAGCGCAAGACGTTCTTCCGGCGTTCGTCGAGGTGAATCTACAAGGAAGAACCCCGATAACTTCTCGCGGTACTGCCTGAGTTCTTCCGCGTTCGCGCGTTTCATCAGGAAATCGTCTATGGCGGCCGCCGCGGCCTTTCCCGCGCCCATGGCCTGGATCACGGTAGCGGCACCCGTCACGACATCACCGCCTGCGAATACTCCGGTTTTCGTCGTCTCGCCGGTGGCTTCATTCGCAATTAATGTTCCGTGCCGTGTGGTCTCGAGCCCTTTTGTTGTCTGCGGAATCAGTTGATTGGGGCTGTTACCTATGGCGATCACGGCGGTGTCTATCTCGATTATCTCTTCACTTCCTTCAATCGGAACCGGACGCCGCCTTCCGCTCGCGTCGGGTTCGCCCAGTTCCATCTTGATGATTTTGACACCGGCCACCCACCCTTTCCCGTCGTCAAGGTATTCCACCGGTGCAGTCAGCGTAACAAACTCCACTCCCTCGTCTCGTCCGTGGTGAATCTCTTCCGCACGCGCAGGCATTTCCGCTTCTGAACGGCGGTAGATGAGTTTCACGGATTCGGGACCCATTCTGAGTGCGGTTCTGGCGGCATCCATCGCAGTATTGCCACCACCGAATACCGCGATCTTTTTGCCGACGTGAACCGGGGTGTGGTAGTCCGGGAACCGGAACGCTTTCATCAGGTTCATGCGGGTGAGGAACTCGTTGGCGCTGTATACGCCGTTGAGGTTCTCACCGGGGATTCCGAGGAAATGTGGCAGCCCTGCGCCGGAGCCCACGAAAACCGCATCGAACCCCTGCGCGAACATGTCGTCAATGGTAAGGGATCTGCCGACGATGGTGTTGAGCCGGATCTCCACTCCCATTGCCCGCAACCCGTCCACCTCGCGCCGGACGATTTCTTTCGGGAGACGGAACTCCGGGATGCCGTAGACGAGCACTCCACCCGGCTCGTGCAACGCTTCAAAAACAGTCACGGCGTGTCCCCGACGTGCGAGTTCGCCTGCCGTCGTCAACCCAGCAGGTCCCGAACCTACCACCGCGACCCTTTTTCCTGTCGGTGCACCAACTACGGGTGTTTTGACGGCGCCGTTCTCCCTTTCCCAATCAGCGACGAAACGTTCCAGCGCACCTATCGCGATCGGTTGGTTCCGTTTGCCAACGATGCACTTTTCTTCGCACTGAGTCTCCTGAGGGCACACTCGCCCGCAGATCGCGGGAAGATTCGTGTCCTCCTTCAGCCTGTTTATCGAACCCGCGAAATCCCCGTCAGCGATGAAACGGAGGAATGCCGGGATGTCAATGCCTACCGGGCACCCCTGAACGCAGAGCGGTTTTTTGCACTGGAGGCATCGTTCTGATTCCGCGATTGCCATTTCGGCGGTAAACCCGGTAGCGACCTCGGCAAAGTCCCGGTTCCTCTCCAACGGCGGACGTTCAGGCATTACCTGTCGCGGCCGCGCAGGTTGAGGTTTGCGTCGCTCAGGGTTCCTTTCAACAGCATTTTCTGAAGGGTTCATTTGGCAGCCTTTTCCGAGCAGTTCCTCGTCAGTGTTGCACACGTGGGGTTGGGAGATCAGGGTATCAGACTTCGAATCTTGCACGCCTCTTTGTCGCGGTACATCCGTTGACGATTCGCCAGTTCCGCGTAGTTCACCTGATGCCCGTCGAATTCCGGTCCATCTACACAGGCAAACTTCATCTGCCCGCCTACAGAAACGCGGCAACCGCCACACATTCCGGTGCCGTCGACCATGATCGGGTTCAGGCTGACGATGGTCTTGATGCCGTAAGGGCGAGTCGTCTCCGCTACTGCCCGCATCATCGGAAGAGGGCCTATCGCCACGACAGCGTCCGGTGTGAAACCTGACTCGAGGCGTTCCTTCAATGCATCAGTGACAAACCCATGCCGGCCGAAGGTCCCGTCGTCGGTAGTAATCAACACCTCCGAGGAGACCGATTGAATTTCCTCCTGAAGTATCAAGAGGTCACGCGTTCTCGCTCCTACGATACTGATCACCGTATTCGCCATGTCGGCCATCCCTTTGGCAATCGGAAACATGGGGGCCACACCGATTCCTCCGGCGACGCAGACCACCGTGCCGTAGTGGCTGATTTCCGTGGGATGTCCCAAAGGTCCGACAACGTCCCGAATCTCATCACCCATTTCGAGAGAAGCCAGCAACCGCGTACCCTCGCCCATCACCTGGAACACAAGAACGATTGTTCCCGCGACAGGGTCGCTTTCCACGATTGTAAGCGGGATGCGCTCCGACTCCTCGTTCACCCGAAGAATGATAAACTGCCCCGGTTTCCTTCTTTCGGCGATCAACTGTGCGCCGACTTCGAGCCTGTACACATTGGGCGCAAGCAAACGCTTGTCCATGATGGTGTGCATGAGTTCACCTCCCAGACGCAGTATGCCGTCACTGCTACCGGTTCACGAACGGTGTCCGAGGACAACGTACAATCTCACCGGGCGGAAATCCGATCAATTCGGTGGGGCGGCGCGAGGTATTTCAGTGAGCAGGTTCCTGCAGCCGTTGCGTGTGTGGTCCATTGAACGTTTTTCAATATACCGCGTGACACACCTGTCTTCCAACGCGCGCCTGTTTGTGAATCTTGGAGTTTTCGTGATGGCCCGTCTCAGACGCCGGTGTTTCGATGTCTTGACTTCGCAAACGAAATGGCGGCATATTTTACCAATTCACCCAGAACACCCCACCCCGGGATGCGACGCCCCAACGCCGCACGGAGAAATGGAACCATGCGCGATGCGATCCCAGAAGGCCTGACATTCGACGATGTCCTGCTCGTTCCCGGTGAATCTGACGTTGCTCCAGCAGATGTTGTGACGACCGCGCCGTTCACGCGCCAGGTTCCCGTGAACATTCCCCTTGTCAGCGCCGCGATGGATACTGTCACGGAAGCACGCCTCGCAATCGCGCTTGCCCGGGAGGGAGGAATAGGCGTCATCCACCGCAACGCTCCCGTTGAATACCAGGCCTCCGAAGTCGAAAAGGTGAAGCGCTCGGAAAGCGGAATGATCGTCGATCCCGTCACCCTGGGGCCCGACGCTTCCATTCGGGAAGCATTGACTCTGATGTCCGAACTGCACATATCGGGTGTTCCCGTGGTTGACCCCCACGGCAAGCTCGTAGGGATACTCACGAATCGGGACCTGCGGTTCGAAAGGAAACTCGATCAGCCAATCAGGAACGTGATGACGAGCGAGAATCTGGTCACGGCTCCGGTCGGAGTATCCATGGAGGAGGCCCGAGCTACCCTGCACCGCCATCGCATAGAAAAACTTCTTGTTGTCGACAGCGAGGGGTACCTCCGGGGTCTCATCACCGTCAAGGATATCGAGAAGAAAATCCAGTACCCGAACGCGTGCACCGATAGTCTCGGCAGACTGCGTGTTGCGGCGGCAATAGGTACGGGGGCGGACTGGGAGGCGCGGGCCACGGCGCTGGTGGAAAAAGAGGTGGATGTGGTGGTGATTGACACCGCGCGTGGCCATTCCAGGCGCGTGTGTTCCACCGTTCAGGCGTTCAAGAAGCGGTTCCCGAATGTGCCTGTGGTGGCGGGAAATGTCGCGACCAGAGAAGGCACGAAAGCTCTCATTGATGCCGGGGTGGACGGCGTCAAAGTTGGTGTGGGGCCAGGGTCAATCTGCACGACGCGAGTCGTTTCCGGCGTCGGAGTACCCCAGATCACTGCGGTACAGGAATGCGCGGAGTGTGCGCAGCAATACGGCATCCCGATTATCGCGGATGGAGGAGTCAAGCATTCCGGAGACATTACCAAAGGCCTCGCCGCCGGTGCAAGCACGATAATGATCGGGTCTCTTTTTGCCGGAACGGACGAAAGCCCCGGGGAAACGATCATTTACCAGGGGCGCACGTTCAAGGTTTACAGAGGGATGGGCTCACTCGGCGCTATGGTTCAGGGATCAAGCGAAAGGTACCTCCAGAACGATGTCGAGCCGGAAAAGCTCGTCCCTGAGGGTATCGAGGGCAGAGTGCCTTACAAAGGCTCGTTGAGTGCCTACGTGTACCAACTTGTCGGGGGTCTTCGATCCGGTATGGGATACGTAGGGGCAATGACGATTTCCGAGTTGCACGAAAAGGCGCGCTTTATCCGGATAAGCCAGGCGGGGTTGCGCGAAAGTCACGCGCACGACGTGACGATAACAAAGGAAGCACCGAATTACCGGGTGGAGTGACGCACTAAACATCCTGCTCGGGCAGATTGAGATCGGAGGCTGTTGACTCAGCCTCTTACGCCATTTCTGTGATCCCTTTCCGGGAAATCGCTGCCACCGCATCCTTCCCGGCGGGAACTGCGTTCAGCGCTCGCATGTTGCGTGTTCGCGGGCCTGCCTGCCGACCGGCGATTCCGTCATCCACCGTTCAACGTGTTCTTGAACGTGGACATGAACTGCATCCGTGGGACCTGTTCACACAGCACGCCCCCATCTATCACCAGACTCTGACCGGTAATGTAGGACCCGGCAGAAGATGCAAGAAACACTGCCGCGCCGACGCACTCCTCTACGGCACCAAACCGGTGTTCGAGCGGGATGTGTTCCTTGTAGTACGAGAAGAACGCGGGGTCGATGTCGAATTCGCCCGCAATCTCTGTTTCGATGATTCCCGGGGCGATGCAATTCACGGTGATACCGTGTTCTCCCAGCTCAATGGCAAGCGATTTGGTCACCAGTTCCACGCCGCCCTTTGACGCGTTATAATGTGCCAGTCCTGCCTCGGCGACCAGTCCGTTTTTCGATGATAGGTTGATGATGCGGCCTTTGATGCCGTCGCGAATCATGTGCTCCGCGGTGCGTTGCGCCATGAAAAACACGGCGTCCAGATTGACAGCCATCAGGCGACGCCAATGCGCTGCAGTGATTTCGTTGAACCTCTCGAGGTATGCCATTCCTGCGTTGTTTACCAGCACATCAATGCGTCCCGTTGTACGCCATATATCATCCACGAAATCTGACAACGTTTCGACCTCACCGAGGTCGCGACGAAATACCCAGCATCGCCGCCCCAGCCCCCGGATTCGTTCCGCGACTGCCTCCGCCTCCTTCTGTGCGGACCGGTACACTATCGCGACGTCGGCGCCATGTTCGGCAAATCCGACAGCGATACCTTTCCCTATTCCCCGGCTGCCGCCGGTCACCACAGCGATTTTGCCATCCAGCGAAAAACGATCGATCATGGGCTGATTTCCACCTCTCCGTAACTGGATACGTTCGATATCTCAACACCTTGCCGCCAGACCCGCCGTACGCGCAAATGACTGTCCCATGCTACGAGATCTGCAATGTGGCCCGCGGCGATGTGTCCAATCTCATCACTCATCCCAAGCGATGCCGCCGGATTGCCCGTCACCGCCCGGATCGCCTCGTGTGGCGGAAGCCCGGTGAAGTTGACGTAGTTCCGGAACATGTCGGGCAACAGAGTGGCGCTGCCGCAAAGCCACCCGGTGTCAGTTCGGCCCACGCCGCCGGACTTGAAGAAACGGCGTCCGTCATCCCAGACATAGGGGCCATCAGGCATGCCGGCCCGGGTAACGGCATCGGTAACCAGACACAGCGCACCCGACCCACGGGCGCGTAGAAGAAGGCGCATCATAACCGGGTGCACGTGGACTCCGTCCGCGATGACGTGCAGGTACCGGATACGCTCATCCGTCATCGCAACGTGCTCGATGGTTGGCTGTTGCACGCCCGAATCGCCGATGCGGCCGGAGTTGTTGTCCCATGCATGGCCGAGCACGGTCGTGCCGGCTTCAACGCACCGAAAAACCCGCTCGGCCGGGGCATCCGAATGCGCCATTGAAACGATTTTCCCTGATGCAACCAGACGCGTCACGGCCTCAGCATCGCCCGGCAGCCCGGGGGCGACATTCACCATTGTGACGGCATTTCCCATATCAGCCAGCAAACGCTCGACAGTCTCCGGAGAGGGTTCGAGGGCAAAATCACGCAAACTTGCGCCCGTAAGGTGGGGTTGTTGGAAAGGTCCCTCGCAATACACTCCGAGTACTCGCGCAGAATCGTATTCGCGGCAGGACAATGCTCGCCGAATGTTCGTCGCGACTTTTACCATCGAATCCCACGGGAGCGTGCCGATGCAAAACTGGCAGGACGTTACCCCGAGGCGCAGGTATTCCTTCGCAATGTCAAGAGGATCGTCCCGAAGTATGCTCCGGTCGAAACCGCCCATCACCATGAGGTCGATCATTCCCGGCGAAAGCGAGTACCCAGACAAATCGACTCTGGGAAGCGCTTCAGCGCACGCCCCCTGCGCAACGCGTTCAATGATTCCCTTCGAAACAATTACGTACCCGTCGAAGGCTTCACCATCACCGGTCCAGACGCGGGCGCCAGTCAGTGCGAATCTATTCATGGGCGGTTCAGTTGGAGGAGAGAAAGGCTGTCACGGTGGATCATCGCCTCGATTTCTGCCCTGTTCAACCGGGGCAGCGCCGTGCCGGTGAGCATTTCATTCAAAGAGCGCAACCCGGAAACACTCTCGTTCACCGTGGAGAATGGGTAGTCGCTTCCGAAGAGCACTTTGTTCCAGACGCCGTACTCCTGGACGAGCATAAGGCTGTTGTAGAGCTGGTAAGGGCGATAAAACAGCGCACTGACATCCGCGTACACATTGGGGTGCTTACGGATGACTGCAACGGCTTCGTTCTCAAAGGGATGTCCCAGATGACCCAGAACGATCCTGACGTCCGGGAAACGGATGGCCACGTTGTCCACCCACCGTGGCAATGTACACTCGAGGGGCGCCTGCGAGATGAAGGTCGTTCCACTGTGCAGAATCACGGGAAGTCGGTTCTTCTCGGCATAACTCCACAGCCCATCCAGCGCCCGGTCGTCCGGACGAAATCCCGCATACATGGGCAGGAGTTTGATGCCCCGCAGGCCGAGCACTTCGTGACCCTCTCTCATCTCCGTTTCCCAACCCGGCTGGCTCGGGTCAACGGAAAGGAACCCGATCACCCGTGGGGAATGGCGGGCGACGTACTCCGCCACGTAGCGGTCGTCCACCCAGAGCCCGGAGAGTCTGGCTTTCCCACCGAAAACTATCGCCACGGTATCCGCGGGTGCCGCATCGCTGTAGCGCTCGAAATCCGCGGAAAGATCGACTTCTTTCTGGCCGCGCGCTCTTTGAGCCTGTTCCCGGAAACCTGCACCGAAATGCTCCGGGTAGAGCCAGGCATGACTGTGGACGTCAACTATCATCGTGAGCTCTGCAGCGACTTTTCGAGTATTGAGAAAAGCCGGTCAATTTCATTCTTCGTCTCATCGTCGAGCACGAAGCCCACCGGCCCGCGAACCACCGTGTTGGGGAAAACTCCCTGTTTGTGCAAAAGGTATTTTTCCACGGCAATGAACCCGTCCAACCCGTGTTGCATCGCCACCAGGGCAGAAATGGGAAAGCTCAATTCATACACTCGCTCCTCGTCGCCTCGAGGGCGTGCCATAACGCCACAATTCCTTTGATGAGATCAGCGCCCGGCATAGTGCCCGTGATACCCCGGCGGAAACTCTCGGTGAGGGCGATTCCTCCACTGCCTTCGAACACACGTGCACGTCCACCCGTTGCGTGGTGCAAAGCGGTCAGACGCTGCCCTATCGGCGTGGCTTCCGGTTTGAAAAGAATCCGATCGTCTCCGAATTCGTTGAGGAGGCGAGCCTGAATCTCGATTGACATGGGCTTGCCCACGTAACCGCTGGCGTCCTGAACGATCAGAGGAATCCGTATCCCGCGGAGTATGGCTTCGTAATACCGTAACAGCTCATCCTCACCCACCGCGACAGATACGGGAGGAATCGCCATAACCGCAGTGGCTCCCACACTTTCCGCGTGTCGGGCAAGACTCTCTGCAACAAATGTGGATTCAGCCCCAACGCTGATAACCACCGGCCCGCGCTGGCACCCGAATCTGCAGGCAGCCGCCGCAAGCTCACGCCGCTCTTCTGTGGAAAGGCGGAGTGTTTCGGAGACCATCGCCATGACGGTGCCGTCGGCACCGCATTCGTAAAGCCACTCTATCTCATGGCGCAATACGTCGAAATCAATCGAGTAATCTTCTCGAAACGGCGTCTGGAATACGGGAAGCACGCCGCGCAGATTGCTGGAGGTGTTCACGGTTGCCTTTCGTCGACAAAAAGGTTCAGGATAGCTTTCCTCTGGCATCAACGGTAATTCTGCGGAGTGGGTTCCCGGGTTCCGCGATCCAGAAAGAATCCTGCAAATTCACGCAGGGGCAGATGTGATTCGGAATGACGGTCACGCGCTCACCAACCTTTGGCACGCGAGAACACGCGCGTGCATCTACCTGCCCGTGCTCCTCGCTCAGGGCAAAGATGCGTGCTTCCGGATACTCGATTATGTACCCGTGCCCGCTTTCGGGTCTCGGAATGCACCGGTCACTCGTGAACGTTTTTGTTCCGCCGTCAATAACAAATTGCCCAGGAATCGCCGTGCTGACCACTGTGCAGATCATTCGCGCAGCGCAGTCCTCGATCGTACAGAATCCACCGTGAACCGTATTCATATCGTTGAAGACGTACGTTCCCGGACGAATCTCGGTGGTCTGCGGGACCAGATGGGACTGGTACGCGGTAGGCGTGGAGCCCCCAGACACGATGTCAGCCTTCAATCCGCCCTTTGTCCAGAACCTGATGACCTCTTCCAGTTTCGTCGCGACTTTCTGCAGCGCCTCATGCTGTTCCTCAGGAGGGCTCCACACGTGCCCGGGGTAGTACATGATCCCGTCCAGATGGAGCGAGGGATCGCGGTCGATCACTTCAGCGAGACGGAGAGCCTCTTCCGGTGTCTGGACACCCGTCCTGCCCATGCCAACGTCCACATCCACGAGTACTCCCACTCGTGATTGCGCGGCGGCAGCAGCCTGTGCCATTCGCTGGGCCGCGGTGATCGAGTCCAACGCAACGCGCACGGTTCTGTGCGTGGCCAGTGTGGCGATTCGGGCGCATCGCTCCGGGTCCACCGGCGGGTACGCTACGAGGATATCCTCGCAGACCGTTGCCATGATTTCCGCCTCGCCCGCTTTGGCGGCGGTCAAGCCACTTGCGCCCGCGCCTACCTGGAGCGATGCGATGAAAACTGATTTGTGTGTCTTCGTGTGAGGGCGGACTCGGAGGCGGTGTCCACGCGCGTAAGCAGCAAGACGTTCGATATTCGCGCGCAGAACCGCGCCGTCAACCACGAGTGCGGGAGTAGGCAGGTTTTCCATGGGTATGAATAACCGAGCGTGAGGGCGTGCGAGTCAATCCGTATCGGCGCAACGGTATTCCCGTTGGGCATGGGTGGGCTTTGCCGTACGTTAAGTTAACGTCTGACCAATTCGAGAAAACAGCCCATCAGCCTGTCGAGATAGAGCCCTTCCGATGTCCTGTCCGAATTCGCGCCACGACCTGCTCTACGAACTCCCGTCATTGGAGTGGAAGACGGGCGCTCCTCTGGGGAATGGCCATCTGGGTGTCATGGCGTGGGGTGATGGGTCTCCTCTGTGTCTGACTCTTGATCGTGACGGTCTCTGGGATCTCCGGGCGACGCCGCCACCCGACGATGCGGACTATAACTGGGGTACCATCAGGCGTCTCGCGAAGTCCGGCTCATGGGACGAGTTGGCGGCGATCATGGAACGGAATCATTACTACCACGCGCCCACCCCTGCCAAGCTTCCCGTCGGGAGGATGGAGATGTGGGTGCCTGGCAGCGGCGCAAAACGCGGTTTTTCCGCCCGGTTATCGCTCAGGAATGCCACGCTCACCGCGCAGATCGGCACCGTTCGCCTGGAAGTGTTCGTTGCGGCCACCGCGCCTGTCATCGCCGTGCGGCTCAGCGGGGGAGCCGACGGTATCCGTGTTCGCTGGCGATCACTCAGCGATCTGAACGCCGGGCAAGCGCGGGAGCTTGGCCTCGAGCGACACAGGATTGTCTCCATCTCGGGCGCAAGTGCCGCAGTCCAAAGGTTACCTGACGGCACAACCTCAGTGGTTGCTTGGAAGCAGATTCGCACCGGTTCTGGCATTACGTTGTTGTGCACGATCGCGACATCGCGTGATGGTCCGAACCCTGAACAAATCGCGGCGAGAATACTCAACGGCGTTGCCCATTCGCTCGCCAGTATGCGCAGGCAGCATGTGAACTGGTGGCGGCGGTTCTGGAGCAAATCGGAGATCACCATTCCCGAGAAACGGCTGGAAACGCTCTGGTTCTACGGCTTGTACAAGCTTGCATCCTCCTCGCGAGCGGGGCATCTTCCGGCGAACCTGCAGGGCCTGTGGGTGACCGACGGCGTTCTGCCACCGTGGGTCGGTGAATACGCCGCAAACATGAACGTGCAGGAAACCTACTGGCCGGCATATGCAACGAACCACCTTGAGCTGGGCACGCCTCTTTACGACTGGGTGGAACAAATAGCGGAGGGAGGGAAGGAGCGCACCAGGAGGTTCTTCGGCTGGGACGGCCTTCGTCTGGAGAGCGCACTGGCAGCAGACGGTACGCCGGTGCCATCGTGGGGGACCGTCCAGTTCTGGCCCGGAGCGGCCACCTGGCTGGCACACCATTTCTGGCTCCACTGGCGTTATTCACGGGATCTGGAGTTCCTCCGGCGGCGCGCGTATCCCCTGTTCCGGGCATGCATGGATTTCTGGGCGCGATTCCTGGAAGAGGATGAGGACG
>ERZ795051.5349-NODE-5349-length-11304-cov-4.485821_pt1 | contig 11304 bp, 11 predicted proteins | sample MGYA00375135_ERZ795051 | MGnify/ENA primary metagenome ERZ795051 (study PRJEB30180, sample SAMN05720222) | activated sludge metagenome | isolation source: Anaerobic digester | place: Japan | collected 2015-05-26 ... | reverse complement strand
CGACGAGCCGCTGATCGATCCGGCGCTGATCGACCGCGTGGCCGGCACGCTGCTGGACGCGGCGGACTGGGACATGGCGACGGCGGCCGCGCCGATCGGTTCGGCCGAGGAGCTGCACAATTCCGACGTGGTGAAGGTGGTGCGCGCCCGCGACGGGCGGGCGCTGTATTTTTCGCGGTCCGTCATTCCGCACGTGCGCGGCGCGGCGGCGGGGCATCCGCCGGCGCCGGGCGCGCATTTCCGGCATATCGGCCTCTACGGCTACCGCCGCGCCTTCCTGGAGCGGCTGGTGCGGGAACCGCCCTGCGCGCTGGAAAACCTCGAAAAGCTCGAGCAGCTGCGCGCGCTGGATCTCGGCTGCCGCATGGCGGTGCTGGACACCGAGGCGTTCGGCATCGGCGTGGATTCGCCGGCGGACGTCCCCAAGGCCGAGGCGCTCCTGCGCCGGGCCGGCCTCCTGTGAGTTTTACGTGGAACGTAAAAACTTTGCGGGGAAATTACGTGGAACGTAAAAACTTTCGCGCGGTTTTACGTGGAACGTAGAAACTTTGAAACCCGGCGGGGTCAGGCCTCGCCGGTGATTTCGCGCAGGACGTCTTCGAGGGTGATGAGGCCGATGACCTCGTAGCGGTCGTCGGTGACGAGGAACAGCGGCAGGCGCGTGACGCGCATGCGGGGCAGGAGGTGGTCGACGGGCAGGTAGGAGGCCACGAGCTGGGGCGGTCGCATGTAGTCGGCGGCGGTCTTGCCGGCCGGAGCGTCGTCGGCCAGGACGTCGAACACGTGGACGACGCCGACGAAGGACTTCTGGTCGGGATCGTAGACGGGCAGGCGGTTGAATTCGCGGACGCGGGCGAGGGCGAGGATTTCGGCGGGGGTGGCGGCGACGGTCACGCAGGCCATCTTGTCGCGGGGCGTCATGAGGGTGGCGCAGGTCTTGTGGGTCAGGTCGAAGACGCCGTGGATCATTTCGGATTCATGCTTGGTGAGCACGCCGGAGCGTTCGCCCTCGCGGGCCAGGTGCAGGAGTTCCTCGCGGGTGACGAGCATCTTGTCCTCGACGTTCTTGGCGCCGCGGCGCGGCAGCAGGCCGCGGACGACGAGGTTGACGAGGAAGCTCAACGGCCGCAGCAGGGTCGCGGCGGCGCGCAGGAGGCCGGCGAAGGGCAGGGTGCGGCGGGCGGGCGCGGCCTGGAACCAGGCTTTGGGGATGTATTCGCAGCAGACGAGGACGATCAGCAGCAGGGCGGCGCCGGCGGCGGCCGCGCCGGCGGGGCCGCCCAGCCGGCGGCCGATGGAGGCGGCCAGGATGGCGCTGATCACGTGGAGCAGGTTCGTGCCGATGAGGGTGGTGCCCAGCAGGAGGTCGGAGCGGGTCAGGAAATCGCGGATGGTCTTGGCGCCGGGGACCTGCCGGCGCACGAGATGCTGCAGGCGCAGGCGGTTGATGGAGATGATGCCGGTCTCGATGCCGGCGAAGAACGCGCTGCCGGCCAGGCAGAAGACCAGCAGGAGAAGTTCGAAGGCCATCATGCGGCGGGCCCTCCGCGCGGGACGTCGGTTTTCTCGAGGTGGGCCAAGGTGACGCGCAGCCGGATGGTCTGCATGACGCGGACGCGGACGCCCTGGGTCTGGACGACGTCGTCCTGCTTGGGAACGCTGCCGAGATGCTCGGTGATCCAGCCGGCGAGCCGGTCGGACGTTTCGGCCCGCAGGTCGAGGCGCAGCTTGCGGTTGATTTCCTCGAGGGAGATGTTGGCGTCCACGAGCCAGGCGTAGGGGCCGGCGGACTGGAAAATGGGGCGGGGCTTGGACAGCTCGTTGTAGATGTCGCCGGTGATTTCCTCGAGGATGTCGCCGCGGGTGACGACGCCGGCGACCCCGCCGTATTCGTCCACGACGATGGCGATGCGGATCTTGTCCTTCTGGAACCGGACGAGCAGGCGGTTGAGGGGCACGCTTTCGGGGACGAAGGCGGGCGGCAGGGTGGCGGCAGCGAGGACGTGGGCGGGATCGAGCAGGAACTTGCGCACGTCGAGGAATCCGGCGATGTCGTCGAACTGGCCATGGTAGAGGATGAGGAAGTTGCGGCGGGACTTGCGGGCGATTTCGACGGCGTCGGCGGCCGGATCGTCGAGATCGAGGCCGAGGAAATCGACGCGGGGCGTCATGACGTCGGAGGCGTGCATGTCCTCGAGGTCCACGATGGCCTTGATCATGGCCAGTTCGTCGGCGTTGAGGATGCCTTCCTCGCGGGAGATGTCGAGGACGGTCTCGAATTCCTCCTCGGAGAGCGTTTTGCCGGCCGGCTTGAACAGATGGGCAAGGCGCCGGCCGACGAGATCGAGCGCGAAGCGCAGGGGCGCGAGCAGCCGTTCGACGAACCGCAGCGGCGGTCCGTAGAGGCGCACGAGGACGGAGGTGTAGAGCAGGCCGACGTTCTTGGGGCCGATCTCGCCGAAGAAGATCAGCAGGAGCGTGACGGCCGGGATGGCGATGGCTTCCGCGTAGGCCGGCGTCCAGATTTCCGCGAGCGCGTAGCCGACGTTGGCCAGCGAGAGGTTGACGAGCGTGTTGCCGATGAGAAGGGTGGACAGCAGGCGGGTCGGGTTGGCCAGCAGCGCGCGCAGGCGTTCCGCCGTGGCCGGATGCTTTTCCCCGATGCGCCGCAGCTGGATGGGATCGACCGAGAAATAGGCCGTTTCGGCGCTGGAAAAGAAGGCCGAACACGCCAGCAGGGCCAGGAAAACGCCGAGGAGGAGCACCGAAGTCATGGGTGCGCCGGCCGCCGTGCGGGATCGTAGTTGCCGTCAGGTTTCACTTTTCGCCATCTGAAACAATGCGTATAGTAGCGGCTCATGGTCAAGATTTCCATCACAACTTCGCGGCGCACGGAGCTGGTGCCCGTGTCGCGGGCGATCCAGGCCGCGCTGGCGGAACTGCCGGCGTGGGACGGCCTGCTGCACGTGCATTCGCCCCATACGACGGCAGGCGTGACGGTGAACGAACAGGCCGACCCCGACGTGGCCGCGGACATGGAGCGGGCGCTGGCGAAGCTGGTGCCTTGGAACGCCGGCTATGCGCATGCGGAAGGCAATTCGGCGGCGCATATCCAGACCGCGCTCGTGGGCGTTTCCGCGCTCGTGCCGGTGCGGCGCGGCCAGCTGGCGCTGGGCACCTGGCAGGGCCTGTTCCTGTGCGAATTCGACGGGCCCCGCACGCGGGAACTGTGGCTGACGCCGGTCAAGGAGGCAGGATGAGGGGAATGAAGTCCGAGGTCAGAAATCCGAGGTCCGAAGTCGGCTGGCCCCTGTTGGGGCTTGTGGTTTTGCTGCTGGCGGGTTGCGGCCCGGCCACGCCGAAGCAGGACTTCGAAGCGGGGCTCGCGCTGCTGAAGAAAGGCGACGTGGCCGCGGGCAAGGCGCGGCTGGAAGCCGCGCTCGAGCGCGCTCCGGAAGCGCCGTTCGCGGCCGAGGCCCAGAACTGGCTCGGGCTGGCGAATTGGGAACTGGGCCTGACGGCGGAGGCCATCGCCAACTTCGAGGGAGCGTCCAAGCTGGATCCCGCCGCGTTCGCGCCGGTCTTCAACCTGGGGTGCCTGACGCTGGAAGCGAACGACATGCAGAACGGCATCAAACTGCTGCGGCGGGCGGCCGACCTGGACCCGAAGGACGTGCGGGCCTTGCTGCGCATCGGCGACTGGACCACGCGCAACGGCCGCTGGGACCTGGCGCGGCGCATGTATTTCGAGGCGCAGAAGCGGGAGCCCCAGAACGCGGCGGCGGCGACGGGCCTCGGCCGGATCGCGCTGCTGGAAAACAACCTGCCCCAGGCCGAGACTTTCTTCATGCAGGCGCTGGAAATGAGCAAGGACTATCCGCCGGCGCTCTACAACCTCGGCGTGCTGCATGCGCAGATCGACGGCCACGGCCAGCAGGCCAACGAGTATTTCCGCCAATACCTGCAGGTCGCGCCCAAGGGCGAGCGCGCCGCCGCGGCCGCCGAGCGCATCGGCGGGCGGACCTACGAGCAGACGTCGTTCCAGGCGCAGGCGCCGACCCAGCCGAAGATGACCGCGGGCATTCTCTGGACGCAGGCGCGGGAGGCGCTGGCCGCCGGCGACCGCGAGGACGCCTACGCCAAAACCCTGCGCGCGCTGGAACTGGCCCGCGGCGGCGGCGATCCGGCCCAGACCGGCGAGATCCTCAAGCGCGCCCTCGAAGCCTTCGGCGACCGCGTGCCGGTGCTGCTGGAAGCGGGCGAACACGAAATGCGGCAGGGCCGCGCGCGGGACGCGCAGGAATACCTGCTGCGGGCGCAGGCGCTGGAGCCGGAAAACCCGATGGTGCTGCTGGATCTGGCGCGGGCGAGCAGCGCGCTGGAGGAATACGACACGACGGTCATTTCGCTGCGCAAGCTGGTGCAGGTGGAGCCGGGCAACGCCGACGCGCTGTGGGAACTGGCGGGCGCCTACGGGGACAAGCTGGGCATGACCGGCAAGGGCGTCGGCGCCTACCGCGATTTCGAGCGGCTATTCCCGTCCGATCCCCGGGCGGCGGAAGTCCCGGCCAAGGTCCAGGCGCTGGAAGCGGCCGCGCAGCCGCTGCCGGCGCCCTAGGAGCGCGCGCCGGCAACGCCAAGGAGCAACGGCCATGAAATCCAATCCCGAAATCCTCGCGGCGCCCGTTCCGATGCGCAGAGTCGGTCCGGTCCGGCTGGCCGGTCCCGACGCGGAAGGCGAGTTCCTGGTGCCGCTGGCGACGTTCGAGACCCCGCTGTGGCCGTCGGTCGAGCGCGGCGCGCGGGTGACGGCGCAGGCGGGCGGCATCCGCGCCGTGGTGCTGGACGAGCGCATGACGCGGTCGGTGCTGGTGGATGCGCCGGACGCGGCCGGCGCGCGGGACCTGGTCGCGTTCGTGGAGGCGCGGCGCGCGGATCTCGCGCAGGTGGCCGCCGGCACGAGCCGGTTCGCGCAGCTGAAGGACGTCCACTGCCAGGTCGTGGGCCACCTGGTCTTCGTCCGGTTCGAGTTCACGACCGGCGACGCGGCGGGGCACAACATGGCCACGCGCGCGGCGGACGCGCTGCTGGCGTGGATTCTCGAAAAACGGCCCGAATGTACATACGGGTCGATTTCGGGCAACTTCTGCTGCGACAAGAAGCCGTCGGCGGTGAACGGTCTCCTCGGCCGCGGCAAATCCGTCGTGGCGGAAGCGGCGATCCCGCGCCGGCTGGTGGAGCGCTACCTGCACACGACGCCGGAGAAGATCGCCGAGCTGAACGTGCGCAAGAACTGGGTGGGGACGGCGCTGGCGGGCGGGCTGCGCAGCGCCAACGCCCATTTCGCGAACATGCTGCTGGGCTTCTACCTGGCCACGGGGCAGGACGCGGCGAACGTCGTCGAGGGCTCGCAGGGCTTCACCTTGGCGGAGGTGCGGGGCGAGGATCTGGTGTTTTCGGCGACGCTGCCGAACCTGATCGTGGGCACGGTGGGCAACGGCAAGGGCCTGCCGTTCGTGGAAGAGAACCTGCGGGAACTGGGCTGCCTGGAAACGCGCGAGCCGGGCGCCAACGCGCGGCGGCTGGCGCTGATCTGCGCGGCGACGGTGCTCTGCGGGGAGCTGTCGCTGCTGGCGGCGCAGACGAATCCGGGCGAACTGATGGCCGCGCATCTGCGGTTGGAACGCGGCACCTAGTGGCCGAAGAGCAAGTCATCCTGGTGGACGCCGACGACCGCGAGATCGGCACGTTGGGCAAACTGGCCGCGCACGAGAACGGCGGCGTCCGCCACCGGGCCTTTTCGGTGTTCATCGTCGATCCGCAGGGCCGCTGGCTGCTGCAGCGGCGCGCGGCGGGCAAATACCATTTTCCGGGGCTGTGGACGAACGCCTGCTGCAGCCATCCGCGGCCGGGCGAGGCCACCGCGGATGCCGCGCACCGGCGCCTGCGCGAAGAGCTGGGCTTCGACTGTCCCCTGACGGAACGGTTCCAGTTCGAATACAAGGCCACCTCGGCCGCGGAAGGATTGACCGAGCACGAACTGGACCACGTCTTCACGGGGACCTGGACCGGGCCGGTCGCGCCGGATCCGGAAGAAGTGGCCGCGACCCGCTGGGTGGCGCCGGCCGCGCTCGAAACCGAGGTGCGGGCCCAGCCGGAAAATTTCACGCCGTGGTTCAAGATTGCCTTGGAACGGGTCCGGGATGTTTTAGAATGACCCTCGGACGGATCCGTGCGGTTCGTCCCACGTGAAGGAGCAACAGCGATGAAAACGACTTGTTTGGACGGGCTTTGGCAGCAAGGACGCGATTTCCTGGGCACCCGCTATCCGATCATGTGCGGGGCCATGACGTGGATCAGCGACGCGACGCTGGTGAAGGCGGTGAGCGACCAGGGGGGCTTCGGCTGCCTGGCGGCCGGCAACATGCCCGGCGAGGCGCTCGCGGCGGAAATCGACAAGTGCGCCGCCCAGACCGACAAGCCCTTCGCGGTCAATCTGGTGACGATCGCGCCGAATTTCCCGGCCCACAAGGAAGCCGTGCTGGCGTCGAAGGCGAAAACGGTCATCTTTGCGGGCAATTTCCCGAAAAAGAACGACGTGGCGCAGATGAAGGCGGCCGGCAAGAAGGTGCTCTCGTTCGCTTCGACGGATTCCATCGCGGAGCAGATGGTGCGCTTCGGCGTGGACGGGCTGATTTTGGAGGGCAGCGAGGCGGGCGGGCACATCGGGCACGTGTCGCTGATGATTTTGTTGCAGCAGGTGCTGTTCAAGAATCCGGGCGTGCCGACGTTCGTGGCCGGCGGCATCGCGACGGGCCGGATGATCGCGCACATGCTGCTGATGGGCGCGGCGGGGGTGCAGATGGGCACGCGGTTCGTGATGAGCGAGGAATGCACCGCGCACCCGAACCTCAAGGCGCGCTTCGTGAAGGCCCGCGCGCGCGAGGCGATGAGCACGCCGGAATACGACAAGCGCCTGCCGATCGTGGCCGTGCGCGCGCTCAAGAACAAGTCCACCGAGGAATTCGGCCGCCTGCAGCTCGAGCTGCTGCAGTTGATGAACGAGAACAAGATCGGCCATGCCGAAGCGCAGTACAAGGTGGAGAGCTTCTGGATGGGCGGCTTGCGCAAGGCGGCGGTCGACGGCGACGTGGACCGCGGGTCGTGCATGGCCGGCCAGAGCGTCGGCCTGGTCGACAAGGTCCAGCCCATGAAGGACATCTTCGCGGAGCTGATCGGCGACGCCGAGGCGGAACTGGAAGCCGTCCGGGCCCGGCTGGCAGCCATCCGCGTCTGAGCGGATCCCCGCGTGCATCTGACCGTCGCAGGCAAGGACCGGAGCGGCGACCTCGGCGTGGAGGTGGCGGCCGCTGCCGCGCAACTGCAGGCATCCGGATCCGTCGGCGCGCTGGCGCCGGAACATTCGGCGTTGGTTCTGAAAGCGGCGGCGGACCGCGCGGACTACCTGCGGCGCTATCTCGGCCTGCTGGGCCTGCGGCACGGCGTCCGGACGGCGGACTACTACGTTCCGCGCGGTCCCGGCTGGCGCGGCCGCATCGCGGCGGCCATGAAGACCGCCCTGTGGAAACTGCTTCGCTACCAGCACGACCGCATCGCGTTCCAGCAAAACGCCGTGAACGAACTGGCGATCGCCGCGCTGGAATTCCAGCGCGAGGAGACGGAGCGGGAGCTGGCGGAATTGAAGCGGCGGCTGGCGCTCCTGGAGCGGGAGCGCGGAGGCCCGGCCCCGTGAAATTCGCGGCCATCCACCAGATCGCGGCGGGATTCGCGAAGGGCGACGCGATATCGCTGGAAGCCGTCGCGATCCGCGATCTGTGCCGCGATCTGGGCGTCGCTTCCGAAATCTACGTGCCGGCCGAGCGGATCGCGCCGGACTGCCGGACCGCCGCGCGCGCGCTGGAGGACTATCGGCCGGGCGCCGGCGAACTGCTGATTTTCCACTATTCGATCCAGTCGCCGGCGACGGAAGCGTTCCGGCGTTCGCCGGCGCGCAAGGTCGTCGTGTACCACAACGTCACGCCGGGGGATCTTTTCCGGGCGTTCGACGAACCGCTGGCGGCGCGGCTGGAGGCGGCGCGGGGCGAGCTGGCGGAGGTGGCGCGGGCGGCGGACGCCGTCTGGGCGGATTCGGCCTTCAACGCGGCGGAAGTGGCCGCCTTGGGCCTGGGCGGCGTGCGGGTCTTTCCGCTGCTGTTTTCGGCCGCCGCCTTCGACGTGGCGCCGGACCCGGTCGTGCGGCAGGGGTTGTCGGGACCGTCGAAAAAAATCCTGTTCGTCGGCCGGATGGCGCCGAACAAGTGCGTGGAGGAACTGATCGAAGCTTTCGCGTGGTACCACAAACGCCTCGAACGCCGCAGCGAACTGATCCTGGTGGGATCCGAGCGGGCCTGCCCGCGCTATTTCGCGATGCTGCGGATGTTCGCCGCCGAGCTGGACCTGATGGCCGTGAGCTTCGTCCGCTACGCTTCGCCGGCGGGACTGGTGGCGTACTACGAGGCGGCGGATCTTTTCGCGACGGCCAGCCGCCACGAAGGCTTTTGCCTGCCGGTGGTCGAGGCGATGTCCAAGGGGGTGCCGGTGCTGGCGCGGAACGTCGGCGGGGTGCCGGAGGCCATGGACGGCGCGGGCGTCCTGTTCGACGGCGCGTCGCCCGCGGAACTGGCCTGCCTGATGCACCGGTTGATTTCCGATTCCGCGCTGCGGGGCGAAGTCCTCGCTTCCCAGCAGGCGCGCATCCGGCGCCTGCAGGCGCGGCCCGTGCGGCAGGAATTCGAGGCGCTGCTGGCCGCGCTGTGAGCGCGGCCAGGACAAAACGCCCCGCGGGATTCCGCGGGGCGTTTCGTTTTCCGGGCGGGCGGGGAACCTACCGGATTTCCGCCTGCTGGTAGAAATCGCGTCCGTCGTAGCCGTTCGGGCCCTCCGTGCCGCGGCGGAAGAAGAGCTGGACGATCAGCCAGATCGACCACGAGCAGAACAGGAGCAGCAAGCCCCAGGCCCACCAGACCGCGTGGCCCTTTTCGGCGAGATGGAACAGGTCGATCATGCGCCCGGCCGCCCAGAAGGGAACGGCGACGGCCCAGAACATGCCGCCGGTGCGGCCCAGGTCGTGGAAGCGGCGGACGACGTGGAGGATCGACCAGAAGACGGTCCAGCCGAACAGCAGCCAGGAGAGGACCCAGAGCGGCCAGGGCTTGCCGATGAGCCAGCTGTTCTGGGCGTCGTGGACGACGTAGAACAGGGCGGCGGCGAAGAAAACGTCCTGGGCGAACTCGAAGCGGGTGCTGCGGCATTCGAACAGGGTTTCGACGTCGATGCAGAGCTGTTTCAGCATCCGCTGGAACGGCGAGACGGGCGCGGGGACGTGTGCGTTGTTCATGGGGGAACTCCGTTATGGGGCGGGGGCTTGGGCCGCGGGCTTCTTCGACTTCTTGCTTTTCTTGTGCGCCTTCGGCTTGGCTTTTTTCTCGAAGGTGTCGTCGTCCATGGCCGGCGCGATCCGCTTGGGAAGGGCGGCTTCGGCGGCGGCCTTGGCTTCGGCTTCGGCGGCGGCCGTCGCTTCGGCTTCGGCCTGGGCGGCGGCTTCGGCGGCGACCTTGATCTCGTGGGCGGCTTTTTGCGCGCGGTACTTGGGCACGCCCAGGCCGACGGCGGCGACGACCAGCAGCGCCATGCCGGCAATGACGGCGCGGCTGGCGGCGCGGCGGCCCTGCTGGCGGAAGAGCAGCGCCAGCATGGCGCAGCCGCCGAAGAAGGCAAAGCACGTCATGATGCCGAACATGTAGGTGTAGTTGCCGTCGGAGACCCGCAGCAGGCGGCCGGTGACGAACAGGCCGATGGCGGCGCCGTAATACTGGAAGGAGTCGATGACGCCCGCGGCGAATCCGGCCATCTTCTTGCCGCCGATGTCCATCGGGGCGGCGGCGCCGACGATGGAATGCGTGCTGTTGGCCGTGATGGCGATCAGCACGAGGAAGAGGCAGCCGAGGAGGATGCCGCCGGCGGACGGGCCGATGAACTTGTTGGCCATGACCACGGTCGCGACGGCGATCACGACGGATTCCATGTAGTAGAGGAACATCGCGACGGGATAGCGGTGGCCGCGGAAGAAGCGGTCCGAGACCCAGCCGGATAAGACCGAGCCGGCGACGGCCACCATCGGGATCAGCGCCAGGGTGCCGACCGCGATTTCGGGCAGGTTGGTCTTCATGTTGAAGCCCAGCACGTCCTCGAAGTAGAGGGGCGCGAGCTGGTCGGAAGCGTGCCGGACGGCGCCGGTGCAGGCGTAGGCCACCGCGTAGAACCACACCAGCGGATTCAGGAAGATGAACTTGAACGACTCCAGGATCGGCACGGTGGTTCCGGCGGAATTGTCCACGTCGTCGTGGATGGCCTTCTCGTAGCCGGCTTCGTCCGGGGAGGGCGACGAAATGAAGTAGAAGGCGATGGCGACGAGGGCCACGCCGATCGGCGGGAGGGTGAAGAGCATGCGCCACTGGCCGGGGCCCACCACGAAGGCCAGGAAGGTGAAGCCGTTGAGGATGACGGGCACCAGCAGGCTGATCATCGTCTGGCCGGATTGGATCATGAAGCCGAAGATGCCCGAAAATACGCCGCGCTCTTCGCGATTGAACCAGGCGGCGTTGGTCTTGACCATGCCGGGGGCGCCGCAGGCCTGGATGTAGCCGTTGATCATCCACAAGGTCGCGAAGGCGAGGAAACTGGACGTCCAGGGCGAAAAGCCGATGACCAGGTTCACGATGATCGAGCCGATGGCGCCGATCAGCATCGTGGCCCGTCCGCCGATGCGGTCGCTGAACAGGCCGTTGACGAGTTGCCCCGTGCCGTAGGCCAAGGAGAACCAGCCCGCCAAATCGGCGATCTGCTGGGGGTCCCAAAGGAATTCCGCGCGCATGCCGGGGCCGGCGAAGCGGAAATTGTAGCGGCACATGTAGTACATCGAATAGAGCAAGCCGACGGTGAACCAGTTGAGGCCGCGGCGCGCGCGGAACCCGGGGGGGTGGACGTGGGCGTCTTTCCATTCCGACTTGGCTTTTGGGGCGATGGTCATGGGCGTACTCCTCTGTAGTGGACCGGTTCCGAAACGTCCTCGGCGGTCGTCGCCGCGGAATCGACGTCCGCGGCGCCCGCGAAGGCGTATTTCTCGAACCAGACCCGGCGGTTTTTGTAATCGAAGGTGACGGCGTAATCGGCGAGCACGCCGAGGCCGAGGCGCGCGGGGAAGTCCGCGGGCAGTCCGAAGTCGGCGGCCGCGGCGACCTCCAC
>ERZ795051.5335-NODE-5335-length-11315-cov-14.984281_pt1 | contig 11315 bp, 11 predicted proteins | sample MGYA00375135_ERZ795051 | MGnify/ENA primary metagenome ERZ795051 (study PRJEB30180, sample SAMN05720222) | activated sludge metagenome | isolation source: Anaerobic digester | place: Japan | collected 2015-05-26 ... | reverse complement strand
CCGGGATCGGCAACCGCGGTGAGGGTCACCTGGGTGCCGGATACATAGGCCTCCGAACAATCACCGCCGCAGACAACACCCGCTGGGTCGCTCGTCACCGTACCCGGACCGGATTTGAACACCATCAGGGTAAAATCCCCGGTATCGACGGAGAAAGGGGCTGAATTGGCCGACCGATTACCCGCCGCCGTTGTATTCAAGGCGAAGGGCGTCGATCTGGCCGACCCCATTCCCGCCGTCACCGGTGCCGGAACAACTCCCCCCAAAGTCAAAATCATAAAAACGGTCGTGAATACCGCCAGGAAGTTTTTTTTCATGGATGTATTTCTACCCCCAAATGATCGCCCTCAACCCGAGGCTGCCTTTGCTCATCTTTGTCTTCACGGAAGTAACCGTGCTCCCCATTCGTGATACGTTTACTACGGAGGAAACGCTTCCGAGCTCCGGTCGTATCGCCATTTGATAGAGATCACGAAAAAGCGGCACTTGACAACCCCTCCTGCCCCTTGAAAAGGGGCGGCTTTCCTCTTCGGCAGATAATCCCCGGGGTAGGTAGTCCCGCATCACCCCGGCGGGATGAGTATGTCCGCGACTGACCCCAGGGTTCGTCATCTCCGAGGATCTCTGCCGCTAAAGCCCCTTGGAGCATCGTCTACGCTCGCCGCCCCACTGTGTCTACGGCTCACGGATAACCGACCGGAAGCCGCGGTGGGAGAATGTACTCGCCGGTGTATAACCCCTACGTTTCGCCAAGCGCAAATCGCCGGCGTCATCTGACCAACTTCCCCCGCGAAACACCCGGTTCGATCCCGATGCGGGGCCACGGGGGTCGGATGACGGACCGGACGAATAATAGGTTGGATCATACCAATCCCACACCCATTCCCATACATTCCCCGTCATGTCATACAAACCCCAGGGGTTCGCCGAAAACGACCCGACCGCCGTCGTTCCACCATGAACCTTACCGGCGGGACAACCGTTCCAGGGATAACTGCCGTCATAATTCGCCTGGGCGTCGGCAGAGAGACACTCCCCCGTATAGAAATGCGTCACCGTCCCCGCCCGGGCCGCATACTCCCACTCCGCCTCCGTGGGGAGGCGGTAGCCGTCGGCCGTCCACTTTACTGCATCATTGGATATATCGATCTGTCCGGTGCGGTAGACTGCAGTTTGGCTCCCGCCCGTGTAATAGACCGGCATCCGCCCCTCGCGCTCCGAACGGGCGTTGAGCCACTTTATCGCGTCATACCAAGAGACGCTTTGCACCGGATGATTCTCCGCCGTCGCCGATCCGAGATTGTCAAAGCTATAACCGTGTGCCGTCGCCCAGGTGTATACCTCGTCCCAGAGGGCCTTGGTCACCTCGTAGCGGTCCATGTAGAAGGAACTCACCGTGACGCTGTGGGCGGGACGCTCATCGGCACCCCCCACACCTGAAGCGTCCCCCATCTGGAAGGTGCCCCCAGGGATCCGGACCATCCCGGCGGGGACCGTCACCCGGAGGACAGACCGGAATCCCAGGTCGTCGTCTCTATAGGCAGGACCGGCAGATCCACGGCGCGACGAACGTTCATCACCTCCGCTGTTTTGCCAACCCCCGCCGCGATTCACCCGATCCGAGCCCGATGCGGGGCCATAGGGGTTATAAGACGGACTCGACGAGTAATACGAAGACCCATACCGGTCCCATACCCACTCCCACACATTCCCCGTCATGTCATACAACCCCCAGGGGTTCGGCGGAAACGTCCCCACCGCCGTCGTTGCGTGGCGAAACGTACCCGTGGGGCAACCGTTCCAGGGATATCTGCCGTCATAATTCGCCTCGGTTTCGGCGGAGATACAATCCCCCGTATAGAAACGTGTCGCCGTCCCCGCCCGGGCCGCGTACTCCCACTCCGCCTCCGTGGGGAGGCGGTAGCCGTCGGCGGACCACTTCACCGCCTCGTTGGTGATATCGACCCTTCCAGTACGGTAGATTGTGGTTTGGCTCCCGTCCGTGTAATAGACCGGCATCCGCCCCTCCCGCTCCGAACGGGCGTTGAGCCACTTTACCGCATCATACCAATAGACGCTTTGCACCGGGTGATCCGCCGCCGCCGCCGTCCCGGAATTGTCGAAGGTGTATCCGTGGGCTGTCGCCCAGGTGTATACCTCGTCCCAGAGGGCCTTGGTCACCTCGTAGCGGTCCATATAGAAGGAACTAACCGTGACGCTATGGGCGGGTTTTTCGTTACTGTAGCCCTCACCGGTGGGGGTGGGATCTCCCATGAGGAAAGTTCCCCCGGGGATGAAGACCACTCCTGCAGGGCCGTCGTCGGCGATGACCTTGACGACAATACCGTCACTCTTCATGTTGTTCCAGTCCGCCCCGGCGTCCCAGACAATCTTTTTCCCTGTGCCGGGCTTGATGCCCGGGCCGACGTCCCCCGTGACGTGGCTTGCCGGTACCGTCCAGGTGGCCCCGTTATCGCTTGAAATCCGGATAGTGACGCTCAGACCGGGGCTGTCCGGATCGGCAAGGTCATAGGTGATGTCCACCAGCTTCGTCCCCGCCCGCTGGGCCGCCGTGACGTTGGCCACCACCGGGTATGCCGCCGCCCCCGTCCCGGCGGGCAAAACCGCCGCCCAGAACAACAGTACTGCCCCCATTATCAAGCAACCGCACCTTTTTCCCATATCACACCTCCAACTTTGTCCTGAGGAGAGATTAAAACACACAACACCGCCCGCAGTTCCACCGCCACCCGTTCAGAGCCCCGACCGTCCCCGTCATCAATGGTGAAGTATAAAACAATGATATCTAAAGGTTATACAGTTATACGCCCAGCAAATACACGACCGCCCGGTTGGCTGTCAATGAAAATCTCGCGCACCCCAGGGGGAAATTCCGGGACAATTTCCGGTGGAAATGTCGACGTTCCGGTCTGGGGTCAGGGGGCATTCCCTCTGCGGGGTTGCCTTAGTGATGGGGAGGGGATGCTGCGAAGATCGACAGGGGGCCATTTCCGGCAAGGACCCGTTTTTACGGCACCGTGACCCGCCGTTATTCACCCGGGCGTTGTGGCGCCATGCCATGACCGGGCGGGCCGCCGTCCCGCCGGCAGCCGGTGCCGCCCCGGCAGCTTCCGCACCCCTTTCGTGCTGCGGCCGCCACCGGCAAGTTTTTGCCTGCCCGTTCATCGCGGCTGCGGCGCGGGGCCGCCATCCTTAATGTCTCCTTCCGGGATGGTTCAAATCCCTCGCCTACAGGCAAAGAAAGAATCAGCGATATCCCGAAGGGATGAGCGATATAAAACGTTCTATAAAGCGTCCGCATTGTTGTCGAATTCATTCGACGCGGACGCTGAACCCATCGGCTTGCAGCCGATGGTGATTCAGTTGATTCTACACACTTACGCGGGGTACTTCTCCCGGATGAAACAACGGGGGTCCTCGGCGAGGTAGTCGCCGCTGTACGCCAGGGCCCTTCCCCGGCACCCGCCGCAGACGGTGCGGAAGTCGCACTCGCCGCACATCCCCTTGAGGGTCTCCTCCCGTCGCCGGAGGTCCCGGAAGACCTGGGAGTTTTCGTAGATGGAGCGAAAAGATTCTTCCCGGATATTACCGCCCGACACCTCCACGAAAGGACAGGGCCAGACGTCGCCGTTGGCCTTGATATAGACGAAGCCCCGGCCGGCGGCGCAGCCGTGGAACACCTTTTCGGCGAACCTCAGGCGCCGGCCGCTGTCGAACCCCCGGGCCTTGAGCATATGGGGCCAGTACTGGGGACCGGCCACGGGTTCGATGACGGTCTGCACATAGCGCTGCTTGGCGCTGATCAGTTCGCTGAGACGGCGGTTGGCGCTCTTCTTCAGGGTGGCGTTCCGGATCTTCTCCCCCCGGCCCACGGCGACGAGCTGGTACATGAGCATGATCCCCGCGTCCTGTGCGGCGACGAAGTCGATGAGGTCGCCGAGGTGGGCCATGTTGTATTCCATGGCCGTCGTGTTGATCTGGAGCAGAATCCCGGCCTTTTTTGTCGCCTCGATGGCCCGGAGGGCGAGGTCGAAGGCCTCGGGCCTGTTCCGGATGAAGTTGTGCACCGCCGGATCGGCGGCGTCCACGCTGATGGCATGGCAGACGACGCCGTGATCCTTGAGCTTGAAGGCCGTCTCCTCGTCGATGAGGGTCCCGTTGGTGGCGATGATGTTGGCGAACCCCGCCTGCTGGGCGTGCCGGAGGAGTTCGTAGATGTCCTCCCGGACGAGGGGCTCCCCGCCGGTGAAGATCAGGGTCCGGAATTCGTCCATCCCGGCCAGCTCGTCGATGAGGCGCTTGCCCTCGTCGGTGCTGAGTTCGTGGGGGTCGGGTTTTCCGCTCCCGGCGTGACAGTGGATGCAGCGGAGGTTGCACGCCGTGGTCACCTCCCAGACGGGGTGGCCGGGGTACCCGATGCACCCCATCCCCAGGGCGCCGTTGGCGACGGGCAGGGAACGAAGGCTGTGGTGGAGGAGCCACTGGGGAAAACGCCGCCATTTGTTCAGATAGGCCATGAGCAGGGCGCTGCCCAGTTGCCGGAACATCAGGGAGGGAGGACGGAAAAAGGGTTTGCGGAAGCTCATCTGACTAAAGGTAGGCGAAGATGTAACAGGCCGTGGTGCCGAGATTCACGCCGATGTTGAGGCCGCACATCCCCTCCAGAAGCCGGCGGTCCCGGTCCAGCCGCCGGGCCGCCATGACGACGAGGGTCAAGGACAGCAAAAAGACGAGGAGATACGGGTAGAGAACCTTCACCGGCACCCCGGCCTGCACGGACAGCAACACCGCCGGCCAGGACAGGATGGCGATGGTCGCATAGATGACCCGGCCCGTGTCCCGGCCCACACGCACGAGGAGATTTCTCTTGCCGGTGGCGCGGTCCGCCTCGTAATCGGGGAACTCGTTGAGGAGGATGACGTTGAAGATGGAAAAACCGATGGGGACGGCGATCCAGTGGATCACCTCGTGAAGGTAACCTGTCTGGAGATAGAAAGCCGCCGCCACGGGGAGCCAGCCGTAGCAAAAGCCGATGAGGATCTCCCCCAGACCCCGCTCGACGATCCTAACGGGTCGTGTGGAGTAGAAGAAGCCCGCCAGGGCGCCGACGGCGCCGATAAAGAGGGTGTAGGGCCCCGTGCGGTAATGGAACTGGAGGATCAGACCGATCAGGCCCGCCATGACGAAGCTGGCGATGCCGCTCCACAGGGGCACCGCTGCCGCCACCCGGCCCGTGGGCATGACCCCGGAGCCGCCGGCGAAACGGCTGGGAGAAACGGCGCGGGATATCCGGTCCTCCCGCTGATCGAAAAACTCCCCCAGCTGGTAGGTGGAGAGCATGATGAGGATCACCGCCGCCAGACCGTAGAGGAAGACCTCGAGATGAAAGACGTTTCCTGTTCGATGCGCCAAAACGGCGCCCAGGATGAAGGGCAGGGCGCCGACGGTATGAAAAGGCGGCCGGGCCAGGGTGATCCAGTCCACCAACGAAAATTTCAGGGTCTGTCTTTCTTCCATAATCACAGGGTGTTGCCGCCTTTGCCCGCCGGGTCGCCCTGACTAACACAGACGGTTGCAATTGTCAAACCTGGGGTCTGTCTATTTGGGTACAGAAGGGTGGGCTTCAGAATCGCCGCACCGCCGCGGGCCGGGAGAGTCGCGCTGCCGTTCTCGATAAATGATGATGTGCGGGGAGGAGCTATCCGCTGGTGAATACCGGACGCTTACGGTCCCGATCTTTTATTTGCCGTGAGATTTCTGTACAAAACTGCCGGGATAGGTCTTATCAAGCTTGTAGGTTCGGATACAGTTTAAGGCGGTGTCGCGATCGGCAAACCCGCCCACGAGGACCCGATGCCACACGCCCTTGCCTTCGACGGTTACGGTTTCCACCTCGACGACGAGCTTCTCGGCACGTAATTTCCTGGCCACGGCCTCGGCCTTTTCCTTCTCCTTGTGCGCGGAGATCTGGATATGGAAAGGTCCATGCCCCACGGGAGAGGTCTTCATTGCAGGCGTTTTTGGCGCACTCTTCCCGGCCGGTACGGTTGCGGCCGCATGCCTCGTAATTTTGATCTCCCGGCCCGTGTCTGACTCCGGAGAGGCCTTTGTGCCCGGTGACGGGACCGGGTTCGGCTTGATTTGGAGTGGCCGTGCCGGTAGGGACTTTGTCGCCGGCAACTGCGCGGTTATCGGGGCGGCAGGGATGGCGGCTTGCGGTGCCGCCGGAGTATGCCTTACCGGGGGCGTCGGTGCTGATGTCGCCGATGGTGGCGCAACTGCCGGCGGCGGGGTGGTGGTCGGGGAAGAAATGTTCGGCGGTACCGGCGGGGTTGCGACCGTCACCGGCGCCGAATCCGGGTTTTTGGCTTCCGAGTGTATGGGAGGTCGCCGCCATTGCGTGCCGTCATAGTAATCGGTCCGGGCGGTCAGTCTGTTGATCCGCAGGGGATAATCCTGGCTCCCCAGTCTGATCGATGTATAGTGATAAAAGCCGGGCCGGAAGAAAACCATGACCGCCAGGGCCAGAATCGTGACGCCGGTACCGATAAGCCAGGGTGAAGACCCTGGGAAACGGCCGAAGAGGCTCCCGGCGAGTCCTGGCCGTTCATCGCGGGCGGAGCTGTTCACCGCCGGCGCCGGTATTTCCGGAGGCGTATTATCCGGGGTCGCTGCCGGTGGTGGCGAAGAAGAGGAGGAATCGTCGGAAGCATCAACCCGGGCCATAACGTCCCGCTGTAAATGCAGCACAAGCAGTTTCTCGTATGCGTATTTGATCTCATTCCTTTTTATAAGGCTTTTTTCCTTCCATGAATCAACATGGGAATAACGCTCCGGATCCCAGGCATCGTGCAATTTCTCGAAGGCATACTGGATCTCCGCCAGGGAGGCATGGGGGTCGATCTGAAGAATCTTGTAGTAAACAGCCGGATCTTCATTTCCAGCGGTTTTCGTCGCCGGGTCATCGGGCTCGGTCGCCCGCTTGTACGTGGTTTCCCGCTCCCGCTCCAGGCGTCCTTCTTCCAATGGGAAACTTGAGTTGTCCCGCTGTTCCCAAATTCTATTCATCGGTAATCCCCTTTCCGCTCTCTGATTCATGATGGTCTTGAGGTCCGCACCACTGAGCTTCCCTACCCGAATTTGGCCGGCAGGGATGATTATGCATAAGCTTCGACCTCCTTCTTTGGTGGGATGACAAGGGCCGGCAGGGCGTGCGGCGTTTTCCTTGGGGACGGCGGAAAGGCTCCCCTGGATTCCCCGATCGACAATATAGAGGACATCACGCCGTCTCCAGTAACATCAACATCGATTTCAGACCGACAGCCCGACCAAAATACCACTGCTTATTACCAAATTGCCATGGTATGTCAACAGGATATAAGTCCGTCATCTCTCTCAAAAAAATAAGGGTGAGGATGAGAACAGTGCTTCCTGTCGTCAAATCGCTTTATAATTCTGACATATAACCTCACGGGATTTCCGGCAGAGGCTTGGAAAAGATAAAGAACCGGATCCTTCATCACCATAATATTCCGCTAAACAGAGGTCCGTATCTTCCGACATTTCAAAGGTGGTGCCTTCGTAAAAATCCCATGCCCAGTGGGGCGCTACAAAGTATGAAAACGTCATTTTCAAAGTAAGTCACGAAGCGTTACAGAGAACGCTGGAGTTTGCTGGCACTTGTTATTTACCCCGATAAAGCGTTAGCGATGTAATAATCAAAACGCACCTTCCGGATCGTCACCCGGCAGGGTGCGCAGAGAGATCAGATTGAAGCTTTAAATCAGGTGCAATAGCAAAAAGCATCATGATCAAAGCAGTCACCATCGTCGGCAATCTGGGGCAGGATCAGGAAATCCGAAACACCGCGAGCGGTGTCCCCGTCGCCGGCTTTCACCGTCGTGGTCAACGAACTTTAGAAGGGGAAAAATGGCCAGAAGGTCAAGAAGAGCCACTGGTTTCGGGTCTCGGCCTTCCAGCGCCTGGCGGAGGTCGCAGGCGTTTACTGCGCCATGGGGTCCAAGGTCGGCGTCCGGGCCAGTTGCAGCAGCGCACCTGGCAAGCATTTAGCCTTGCGACATGACCATTCTCCTTCATGATCGATTTATTTCTCTCAAGACCGGCGTAATTCTAACATTTTGTGACAGATCATAGCGCATTTGTCCTTTGCCGAAAGACCGTCAGAATCTTTTCAATGATCGCACACGGACCGTATGAATTTGTGAAGTCAATGGACAGCGTTTGAGCTGTTGGCATGAGCGCGGCGGACATATCTCTCAATATCTTCAAAACGAGAATTGACTTGATTGCCACGGAATCGCCGAATCTCTCCCAGTGCCTCCGCTGAATCCAGGACGGCCGGTTCTCGCCCCCGATCCTCATGGCCAGCTTCTCCGCCAGGTCCGGATAGACCTGGGTACAGATCAGATCGTAAAAGGGGGCAAGACGCGGACCCCGGTCCGTGAAGATCATGGCCAGATTCTTGGCATGGGCGTCGGCATTGCCGATCAGGAAATTGAAGACCGTCCATCGCAAAAGGGCCATGCGATCGGCGGCGGGGCGGATGCTTTGCTCCTGTAACAAGGTAAAACACTGCTGCAACGAAGGGCCGCCCTCGCTTTCGTACTTTTGGTCGGGCAGGAACCCCAGTGCCTGGCAGAAGTCCTCCTGATGCAGGCGCACGACAAGCCCGTCCGTGTTCCGGCTGCGGTCATAGCGCGTAACGATGAAGATCCTGTCAAGACCCCTGCGGACTGTAGACGCCGGCACGGACAACCCCAGCCTCTGCGCAAGCATCATGCAGAATGCCTCGTTCCCTACCGTATCCTCCAGATCCCGGATCGGCGGCTTTAGGATATGGCTGCTCGGCGCATTCCCCGAGGCGATGAAGATGCGGTCGTCTTCCATGTAGACCGGCAGCTTGTTTTGAGCCCCGGCCAGGGAAAGGCGCATACCTTCCTCACCGGCCAGCAGCGGCCTTCGGGGAAGGTCCATGATGATCCGGTGCAAACCTTCCTCGTTGAGCTCCCGGTAACCGGGTTTCACCGCAGGCGCGACACCCGCCGGCAGCACGGATACCGCCCCGGCGCATTCCCCACCGATGCTGTGGAGCATGGCGAAGTCGTTGCTCTCGGAAATCCCCAGCCGCCGGGCGATGGCCCGTTTTACTTCCCCCTCCGGCAGGAGATTGGAGAAGAAAGGGCGGGACAGATCATCCGGATATATCTCCGCCCGCAAGGGGAGGTGCACAGACAAAGGGAAAGCACCTTTCGCATGTATCCATGCCGCGTCATATTGAAAGACGAAACGTCTCTTGTCATCCAGCCAGAGCCGTCCAACCTTTTGATTGTGGAGATAGACATCGAGGCCGGGACTGTCCATGCCGATATCTTTATTCATCGGACCAATTCCTTGACTTGATGCAGACATCCAGTCCCAACGCAGTGACCACCTGGAGGAGCTTCCCAATCTGCACCGTCGCTTTGCCGTTTTCCAGATCGGACATGAACCGGTACCCGACCCCGCATAAGGCCGCCGCATCGGCCAGGGTCAGTCCGTCTTCCTTGCGCTTTTTCCGGACGGCGGCCCCGATGTCCGCTGCTGTGATTATCTTGTTTTTCAATTTTCTTCTCCTTCATTCCCTTTCGGGAATAATAGACGCTTATGACGCAATCGTCAATGACAATATTCCCTGTCAGGAACAATCAGGCAGGATCCTGCCTCCTTTAACATCGGTCCAAAATTAAACCTCGAAAAGATGGGGTGAAAGAGGGTGTGATGTCGGACAAGGCAAAGATTCAGCGCAGCGGCAAGGCCAAATGGACGGTCATGGTTTACATGGCCGGGGACAACAACCTCGACGGGGCGGCCCTCCGGGATATCGAGGAGATGGCCGGGATAGGTTCCACAAAGGACGTCAATTGCCAGGTCCAGCTTGACCGCCTGGAGGACAGGAAGACCCGGCGCTTCCTGATCACAAAAGGCGGCGGGTATGAACGGGATTGCCTGGAGATTTTCGGCAAGACGAACACCGGAGATCCCAAGGTCCTGGAGGATTTCCTCACGTGGTCCGCAGAGCGATACCCTGCCGAAAGGTATTTCCTGATCCTCTGGAATCACGGCAGCGGCTGGTGGGAGGAGGCCGGAAGCCGGGCCGCGGCCCCAAAATCTCCGGACGCTCGATCCTTCCGCAAGAGATCCCGCGCTTCTCTTTTCCATCATAGCACCAAAGTCACCGGACATTCTATTCACAGAAGCATCTGCTATGACGATCACTCCGGCGGCGACGCCCTGGACAAGCGGGAGCTGAAGGACGTTCTCGCCCGCGCCTGCACCGTCATCGGCAAAAAGATCGACATCCCCGGCATGGACGCCTGCCTCATGACGATGGTGGAGGTCGCCTGGCAGCTTCGGGACTCCGTGGAGATCCTCGTCGGCTCGGAGATCGAGGAACCCAACGACGGCCGGCCCTATGCCGAGATCATCGCATTTCTCACGGCGAAGCTGGTTCTCCCCGAAGGCGGGCATCTCCAGGGAACTGTCCAGGCTGACGCAGGCGGCTGCGCAGGAAATCTCCGTGGCCGCCTACGCCTTTTCCTCGAAGTATCTGGGCAACGCCCTGGTTAGTAATTTTTGAGGTTTTTTTATGGTTCATATCATTCCGGAAAGCGGTTTTGCCAATACCTATCTGATCGAGGAGGACGCCGGCCTGATTGCTGTGGATGTGGGCAGCATCGGAGCGGCTCAGGAAGTCGCAACATACTGCACCGGGGCGACGGCTCCGGGGCCGACGACTTCGCGCAGAACTCCCTGATCTATCGCTGCGCCCTGCAAACCCTTAAATTCAGGGGTGGGGAGGATGCCCTTTTGCAGGCCGGACGAGACCCCCGCTATTACAACACCGGATCTTGTGTCCATCCTATAAGCATCACCGGTTTGGAAATGCTGTACAATGATAAGCTTCGATTTGATTTGATCGCGTGGCAATGCGCCATAGAGGGGAATATACTGGCGATCAAAAGAGCGGCGATATGAGCAAGATCATGTCTGCCATTTCTGAGATTCGGGATACATGATAAATCTTGGCGAGCCAACGGCTATCAATACCATTTTTCCCATAATATGCCCCGGCAATCTGTCCGTAAATCGCTCCGGTGGTGTCGGCATCATCGCCAAGGTTTACGGCCATCAGGCAGCCTTCTTCAAAGGTGTTGCTGTGGTAGAAAGCCCAGAGGGCTGCTTCCAGTGATTGGACGACATAGCCGCTGCCCCGGATTTTTGAACAAGAATCAGCT
>ERZ795051.5334-NODE-5334-length-11316-cov-4.525797_pt1 | contig 11316 bp, 11 predicted proteins | sample MGYA00375135_ERZ795051 | MGnify/ENA primary metagenome ERZ795051 (study PRJEB30180, sample SAMN05720222) | activated sludge metagenome | isolation source: Anaerobic digester | place: Japan | collected 2015-05-26 ... | reverse complement strand
ATAAAACATACCTGTCAGGGTCTCTTCCTACTTCCTGCCCATAAAGTAAAACTTCAAAATCTCTTGGCTCAATAACATTTTGAACGAAAGTTTCCGGATCTTCTTTTTTAACATCCACGTCCAGATTTAATTTATCCTCCCATATTTCTGAAATTTCCTTGGCTAAATTAACATGAACTTTTTCATCAGGAACTTTTATTTCTATATACATTTCTTCCAAATCATCTGAGAAGTCCTGATCATATTTATCAAAATTTAAGTTTTTATTAGTAAAATCACTTCTGCTTATGGGACCTTGAACCGGAATACCTTTATCAAAAATTAAATCTTCAATAGGTAGAACCATTTGCATTTTTCTTCTCAACTCAACGTCATCTAATTTTTCATTTCTCAAATTAAAATAAAGCGAATAGTACACTCCTTGTACGGGATATTTATGATCCTCATAATTTTTTAAATCATCACAACAAGCATTTTCTGATATGAACCCATCAATTTCTCCCAATTTTGCTGCTGTTTTTAATTCTTCTTCATTCGGATAAAATCTAAAAACTATTTTTTTGATCGCATAATCTTTGTTGGTAGTAACTAAAGTTACCTTTTCTATAAACGAGCCTGTTTTTTCCACCGTTGAAACTCTAAAATCACTACTGGAAGTAGGTATTAAAGGATTGTCTTTTTCTTCAGAATTTACGGGCATAACTTTAACAACGAGCAGACTTAGAAACGGCGCGTATTTGTTGGGTAATGTATATCTGACAGTTAAGTCATCTATCTTATCTGTTGAAACATAAGCCAATTCCGGAGTTTTAAATGATGTGTAAATTAGATCATCGGATGTTATCTTTTTTCCGTTATTCCAGTATTGGTTATCCTTTATCTTTATAGTGTAAACCAACCCGTCTTCAGATATAGTCCACGTATCAGCCAAATCGGGAACAAGGGCTCCGTAAATATCATATTTGAAAATTCCCCTATAAATTAAACTTGATACAGTTCTTTCTATAGTATCGCTGGCCTGAGTAGGAATAAATGATTGCGGCTGTCCCACTACCCCTTCAACATAACTAGGTGTGGGTAAAACCGCTAATATCAAAGATTGAATATAAAAAAAGAAATTTCGTAATATGTTCATTACAGCGTAGATTCTAACAAAAACTATCGGAATTTGCCAAATACAAAGATTTATTGGTAGAATAATCGTGATTTTGGCCCTGTCGTCTAATGGTCAGGACACCAGGTTTTCATCCTGGCAATCGGAGTTCGATTCTCCGCAGGGTCACCAAAATAAGCTTGATACCAATCTTCTAATTTGCCTTCTTGGATTTTCTATCATCTTTCCCTACAGTTTCCTCAAACTTCTTTTTTACATCTTTAGGAAGAAAAACCACATTTTTGAACTTATTAGGCAAATCTCTTTTAAAATTATCTTTATTAGGTTTCCAGATTGATTGTCTTAGTCCCTGATCTTTCATATAGATCACCTCTTAGCTGTATTTTACTATAGAAAGCAATAATTAAAAACAGCATCTACAAAATGGTAAAATAAATGGATATGAACATATATGTAGGATACAAATATCGAAACTCCAAAGATAAGGAAAAAATCAAAGAAAATTTATCTAAAGTTTCGGATAAACTTGTCTCCATGGGACACAAAACTTTTATTCTTGGTAGAGATAAGTTTCAATGGGCGCATCACACAAGTCCTTCTAAAAGTTTGTCTCCAATAATACAAAATATGAAAATTAACGATGCTTTTCTAGCAATAGTTGAGTGTGATGGGAAAAGTAACGGTCTTTTGTTTGAATCTTTATGTGCAAAAGTATTTGGAAAAAAAATTATTTTAGCCGTAAAAAATGGAGTTTCTCCAAAACCCTTCACTTTTTTTGCAAAGAATAAAATTAAATTTGAAGACTATGAGGATTTAACGGATTTATTGGAAAAAAATCTCCCCAAATATTTATAAATATTTTTTCCCCTTAAGTTCTTTTGGCATATATTCCTGATCAGTTTTTTTGGCTTCCTTGCTGTGCTCGTATTTGTAACCTTTTCCATATCCAATATTTTTCATGAATTTTGTAACGGGATTTCTGATTTCTAAAGGTACCGGTAAATTTCCATATTTTTGAACATCTTCTTTAACTTTTCCATAGGCAACATAAAGTTGATTAGATTTTGGAGACTTTGCCATATAAACAACAGCTTCCGCCAATGCTAACTCACACTCAGGCATTCCGACTACTTCACAAGCTTTAAAAGCGGACACTGCAACTACAAGAGCATTAGGATCCTCTAAACCAATATCTTCGGATGCAAATCTTATTACTCTTCTGGCTATGTACAATGGATCCTGTCCTGCTTCCAACATCCTACCCAACCAATAAAGAGCTGAATCCGGATCCGAACCTCTCATTGATTTATGAAGAGAAGATATAGTGTTGTAAAACTCTTCACCTTTTAAATCAAACCCTAAACTTCTTCTTTGCAAAGCATCTTCAATATTTTTTAATGATATCTCTTTTGAGTTACTAAGTTGCGCGGCTATTTCTAAAACATTTAAGGATATTCTTGCATCTCCGTTAGAAGAAAGGACTAAAAAATCTACTGCATCAGGAGAAACTTTTACTTCCAGCATTTTTTCTCCTCTTTTTATTATTGTTTTTAAATCTTCCGGTTTGTGTTGTTGGAGTATCAAAACTCTACATCGGGACATTAGCGGATTTATAACTTCAAAGGAAGGATTTTCGGTAGTTGCGCCGATAAATATAATGTCTCCTTTCTCTACATACGGAAGAAGGGCATCTTGTTGAGCTTTATTAAATCTATGTATTTCATCAATAAATACAACAGGAGGTTTTTTACCCTCATCAAAATTAGGAAGTATTCCCAAACCCTTTTCAGCAACATTCTGTTTTTTCGGAATTATTTTTTCAATATCTTTTATTGATGTATTTACTGCCGAAAATTCAAAAAAAGTTCTACCCAAATTTAATGCTATTATTCTTGCTAACGTTGTTTTTCCCGATCCCGGCGGCCCCCAAAATATTAAGGATGGAAAAAAATCTGAAGCTTTTGCTTTTTCTAAAAGGGATCTTATTACTTCAATAATTTTTTCCTGTCCGACAAAATCTTCAATTTTTGAAGGTCTTAGTTTTTCTGCTAATGGCTCAAATGGCATTTTTTAAATTTTACACTTTAAGGGTGTTCGTGTAAACTTCGGGTTTAATATTACGTTTAGATTATGTATCGGTAAAATAATATAAAATATTCTGATTTTGCAAAATAAACTGCAAATTCAGCGACGGATTTTAAAAATTGGTTTTATAGTTTATAATATCAAAGACTAATTTTAGTGTGAGGGGGCGTAGCTCAGTGGTTAGAGCACCTGCCTTTTAAGCAGGGTGTCGTGGGTTCGATCCCCACCGCCCTCACCAGAAAAGCGGATATCACCTTGTGTGGTAGCCGCTTTTTTGGTAGGTGGGGAGAGAATGCCGGACTGAGCGAAAGCGAAGGAGGCGGGGTTGCGAGCTTTAGAGACACTTGCGAGTTTACGAGTTAGTGTGTCTTAAGACTTGTAACCGATCCCCACCGCCCTCACCAATTTATTCAACTTTACATATAAAGCCGCATTTCGGCATTCATATAAGTAAGATATTAAACCTTGTTGCACGGGAGTAAGTTTAACAAACTGTTCGGTTAAGCGGCCAAAAAATTATCAAGGAGGCGAGAGGAAAATAGTGAGAATAAAAATGTAGTAGCAAACGTGAAAATCCGAAAGTGTAAGTTGGTTATATTACGTTATCGTAAGATTAAAACCCCTTGTTTCTTAAAAATTACACTGCTAATATTTTAATTATGAAATTACAAAATAAAACTGCCATAGTAACAGGTGCGTCCAACGGTATAGGATTAGCCATAGCAAAAACTTTCCTTGAGGAAGGTGCAACTGTAGTGTTTTCCGATATTGACGAGGAATCAGGAAAACAAATAGTATCTCAATTAGGAGAAAAAGCCTCGTTTTTCAAATGTAACGTAGCCAATGCAGATGAAGTGTATAAATTAGTTGAAAACACGGTTTCCAAATACGGAAAATTGGACATAATGGTTAATAATGCCGGAATAGCGGGTTCAGGAGGCACTTTGGATTGTACAATAGATGGTTGGAAAAAAGTTATAGATATAAACCTTTCAGGTGTTTTCTACGGAATAAGTGCAGCCGCCAAAGCAATGAAGGCCACTAATACCGCAGGGTCCATAATTAACATGTCATCAATTTTGGGATTAGTGGGTATGCCCGGAACAATTGCGTACAGCGCCGCTAAAGGCGGAGTATCAAATCTTACAAGGGCATCGGCTCAAGATTTAGCTCCGTTGAAAATAAGAGTAAATGCTATAGCCCCCGGCTTTATAGAAACTAACATGACAAAAGGTGGTTTGGCCGAAGAAAATTTTAATAAGATGGTCATATCTAACACACCTTTAGGTCATGTAGGGAACACAAACGATATTGCACAAGCCGCCTTATATCTAGCCTCGGATGACTCAAGATATGTTACCGGAATAGTTCTTCCTGTGGACGGTGGTTGGACCTGCAGATAAATAACACTTTTTAACCAAGCATCAAAAGATCGGGTCTAAAAAGAATTAGTATCCCTATTATAGCTAGAATTATCCCACCTACTAATCTTGTGTATTTTACGTATTTTGTTGTTATCCCTGTCATTTGAAGAGTTATCATTGCAACAAAAAATACAAACAAGTCATCCAGCATAAAAAATATAATGTAGAGAAGAATATACAAATAATATTTTATTCCCTCCATGTTATTTAGTGATAAAACCTGAGTGTATATGACGGGAAGACCTGCAGAGCAAACAAGTTCAACTAAATTTACAACAAAAGCTAAACAAATAATACCAATCAAAGACAACAAGAACGATTTGTTTGAAATTATGTTTCCAATTTTTTTAAACACTTTTTCTTTTTTTTCACTGTTTGAAACATCACATCCCGATGAATCCTCGCTAAAAAACTTTTTCACGCTGCTATAAGCACCAACAAGCGCAATAATAGCAATTAGAACTCTTACCCACGTAATAAACCCTACAAATTTAAAAAAATTTAACCATGCGACCATAAAAAGAAAATAAACAAACGAAGAAGAAACAATGAAGGCAATCCCTAAAATCCACATTTTCTTTCTATCCTTCATTCCTATCAGCAAACTTATTAAAAAAAGTAAAACCCACATAGCGCAGGGATTAAACCCATCCAAAAATCCCAGCACTATAGTTAAAGCCGGTAAAGATAACGATTCCATATTTAGATTTCCGATTTTCGGAAGAATAATTTTAGAGTTTTCCTCGGAGGGTTCGCATGTTTCCTGTTCAGAAATATTTTCAGTAGAATCAGAATCACCGGGAGTTATTTTAATTAGAGCATCGTCATCGGAGTCTTCTGTCTCCACAGGTATTTCTTCCTCAGGTTTTTCTATCGGATTTACAATCTCCGTATCAGCGCCAGAATTTTCGTCCGCAAAAACATCAAAACAACCATTTCTTCTACTCTCCTCAATTAATCTTTTAATTTCTTTACCCGTGGTTTCTTCATTTATAAATCCTATAAGATATTTGTCTCCTACAATCAAAAGGGGCACACGATCGGTTTTAATGCTTAACTTTTCTGTTGCTTCTATATACTTAGATCTCCCCTCTACATCTTTGAAAACCTCAAACTCATGCAAAACAATATCAGGATCTTCTTTCATTAATTCTGCAAGAAAATTTTTTTCTTTAGTACAGTGAGGGCATCCTTCTCCCCAGAAAAGATATAAATTTACTTTCTCAGCCGCCATGGATTTGGGAATGGAAAATAAACTTATAATTCCAAATAACATCAACCCTAAAACAATTTTAATTTTTCCTTTTTTCATTATTTTCAACATCTAAGTTTTATTTATTAATATTTTCCTTTATTAAATTGACAATCTTATCCTTACCCACTTCCCCGGTCAACCTAAAAAGTTCCTTTTCTCCTTTATCAAGAAACACAAAAACCGGAAGTTTGTGAGTTATGAGATACTTTTTTACCATATCCTTATCTTTATCAAAGTCGTAATACTCTGTTTTTAGTTCCGGAAATTCTTTCTCAATTTCAGCCCATCTTGGTCTCATAACCAAGCATCCGGGACACCAAACTGCACCAAATTTTAGTACTTTCATTGTTATTAACACCTCCTTAAAATAAAGTATTAAATATTATAATAATTAAAACTACTTCTTGATAGTTAATTTATAAAAAATAGAAGGACCGAAATTTATAAAAGCTCCTATTTCCTGCATCAAATTTTCCTTAAAAAGAAGTATTTTTATGGGAAAAATCTTTTTAAAAAATGGGTGCCTGAAATTAGAAACGGAAAGTTTCTTTTCTACTTTATATCCTAGTTTATCAAAAATATCTTCAACGTACTTTGGGTGATAATTTAAGAAAGTAACACTTTTTGTTGCCACACTAACGGGCTTCTTATCAAAAAATTTAAAATTACCCCTAAAAAAATTTTTCACAACTGATTTAAAATGAATTTTATTAGCTATTTCTAAAACAAAAATCCCATCTTCGTTTAATATTTCTTTAATTTGTTTCAAAACCTCTTCCAAATTATCCAAATGGTGAGACACACGAATCATTATCACACAGTCATACTTTTCATTAAAAATTCCTGATATATGATTTATATCCCCCTCAATTATTTTCAAATTTACTCCAATTTCGCTACCTCTTTTTTTAGCCAATTCCAAAAGTTTTGAAGAATAATCAAAAACTGTAATATCCCCGTATTTTTCTTTTAAAATCGGTAGAAATCTGCCAAAACCCCCTCCCACATCTACAACCTTTTTATCTTCAGAAAAACTTTTAGGGAGAAGTTTTTTTAAAGCCATAAATTCAGAGTCGTTTTCATATTCTCTACCCTCCCAATATTTAAGATAATCATAAGTTTCATCGTTATAGTCAGCAATAGCCATGTCCTTATGGTACATTAATTTTATTAAAAATAAAACCAAAAAAAGAAAACGCAGTAGAAGATACGAAATAAAAAAGTATATAAAACAAAAATACCGAAAAGATATGCAGAATAAAATGTATAAAACTATAGGAGATAATAATAACAGAGGCCGCGCCTTTAGGCGCGGCCTCCTCAATAATCCTCTATGATTCTTGATGATCAGTGGTTATCTAAAACACTTATCAAAAAATTATCTCTGTTCTTTTGGTCTAGCAATAGAAACAACAATTTTTCTACCATCTATTTCTTTCTCATTCATTTCAGAAATTGCTTTCTTAGCTCCACTATCGTCTTCTAATTCCACAAAACCGAATCCTTTGCTCCTTCCGCTCATCCTATCAAATATAATAGAAGCAGATAAAACATTTCCATAAGAGGAAAACAACTCCCTTAAACTGTCATCATTGACGCTGTAAGGAAGATTACCTACGTATAATTTTGTCAAACTAATACACCACCTTCCACGAAAAAAAATACATATTTATTTTTTAGTCTCTCTGGAAATGGGAAATGCTTTAAGTTTCTTTACCGCAAGATTTCTAACATTCAAAAGAGAACAATTGGATTATATCAGTTAGTTTGATAAAATCTATAGTCTGCTGGAAATTAACAATCGAATTGTTATTTTTACTCTGTATCAACAACATCATTTTCTCCCACTAAATTAAGATTATATTGCCCGAATAACTCATTAAAACTGATATTTTTGTAGATCCAATATGAGCAAAGTGCGAAGATTACAAGAAAAAAGGTCAAACCAATCCAAGAAGAAAATATTTTTTTCATAGCTTAATTATCTATTTATTTTTGGAGATTTTCAAATTAATAAACGGGTGCTTTTATTTTTGTTTACTACTTAAACTTTCTCTTTTATTCTGGTAGCTTTTCTTCCTACTCTATCTCTTAGATAATAAAGTTTTGCTCTTCTCACTTTCCCTTTTCTCATAATTCTTATGCTTTCTATATTTGGCGAATGAAAAGGAAATATTCTTTCCACTCCTACTCCGTCTGCTCCTATTTTTCTAACAGTGAAAGTTTTGGAAACTCCTGATCCTTTTATAGCAATAACAATACCCTGATAAGGTTGGGTTCTTATTTTCTCTCCTTCAATTATTTTATAATTTACTTTTATTGTATCCCCAACTCTAAACTCAGGTAGAGATTTTTTAGAGATGTCAGAATCAATAACATTTTCCGGCTTTTTTTCTTCTTTATTTTCTTCTTCTTGAGACATAGACTTAAAGAGAGTACCAAATTCAGCAAACTATTTCAATTATTTTTTTCCGACTTTAACTTCAGCTTGTTTTTTTACGTCAACCAACAAGCCGTTTTTATCTGCTTTAACCAAGACTTTATCCCCCTTTTCAATATCTTGTCTTATTATTTTTTCAGCAAGGACATCCTCAAGTTCCTGTTGTATCAATCTTCTTAAAGGTCTTGCTCCGTACTCCTCGTTATATCCTTTTTCTGCCAAGTACGATATGGCCGAGGAATCAAGTTCTAAATCTATTCCTTGTTCAGAAATAAGTTTCTTAGTTTTTTCAACTAATCTTCTAGTAATTTCTTTTATATCCTCAGGGGTTAAATTACTAAATATTATAATCTCATCAATTCTATTAAGAAATTCCGGTCTGAAAGAGTCTTTCAAAACCTCCATAATTCTTAAATGCGTATCCTTTTCAGCATCTTTTTTCTCTTTTTCATTTTTTCTAGGTTCTTTTTCAAAACCGATCTCCTGTCTCCTTAAAATATCGGATCCAACATTAGAAGTCATTATCAATATAGTATTCTTGAAATCAACAGTCCTCCCTTTACTGTCAGTAAGTCTTCCATCTTCAATTATTTGCAAAAGAGCATTGAATGTATCAGGATGAGCTTTTTCTACTTCATCTAAAAGAATAACTGAAAAGGGCTTTCTTCTTACAATATCAGTTAGTTGTCCCCCTTGGTCGTAACCTATATATCCCGGAGGAGCTCCTATCAACTTACTCACCGAGTGTTTTTCCATATATTCGCTCATATCCAATCTAACCATCATATCTTCATCTCCGTACAAAGCCTCTGCCAAAGCCTTGGCTAATTCAGTTTTTCCAACTCCGGTTGGCCCTAAAAATAGAAATGCCCCAATAGGTCTTTTAGGATCCTTTAAACCTGCCCTTGCCCTTCTTATAGCATTACACAACGCTGAAACAGCTTTTTTTTGGCCTACAATTCTTTTACTAATAGTTTTTTCAAGATTAAGAAGCCTTTCTCTTTCCTCAACATTCAAGTTTTCCAAGGGAATGCCTGTAGCTTTAGAGATAACCTTATAAACATCTTCCGCTTTTACTTCCGGAGTTTCCTCCAGCTTTGTTTTTGTCCAAATTTCTAAAAGTTCTGCTTTTACTTTTTCTAATCCCTCTACTTTTGAGGTTAATTTAGCTTTTTCCTCAGAAGAAATATCTCTTTTCTTTAGTTTTTTATTAATTTCCTCAATTTCGTTTTCAAGAGTTTTCAGGTTCTCCGGTTCTTTAACCTGCGATAATCTTACTGAAGCACAAGCTTCGTCTATAAGATCTATTGCTTTGTCGGGTAGAAATCTATCACTAACGTATCTATCACTCATCTTTACAGCCGCCTGAATAGCTTCGTCAGATATTTTTACATGATGATGTTTTTCGTATCTTTCTCTTAAACCTTCTAAAATTTTAACTGTTTCTTCAGTAGTGGGTTCGTTAACTATAATAGGCTGAAATCTTCTTTCTAAGGCCGCATCTTTCTCAATATATCTTCTATAATCATCTATAGTTGTAGCACCAACCATTTGTAGCTCTCCTCGAGCGAGTGCAGGTTTCAAAATGTTGGCCGCATCCATAGACCCTTCTGCACTTCCTGCTCCTACAACAGTATGAAGTTCATCAACAAACAATATTATTGAACCGGAAGCATTTATTACTTCCTGAATAATATCCTTAAGTCTCTCCTCAAACATCCCTCTATGCGATGTTCCCGCAACAATGGAAGCCATATCAAGCATAAAAACTCTTTTTCCGCGTAATGGCTCCGGCACCAAACCTTCAACTATCTTTTGAGCCAAACCCTCAACTATCGCAGTTTTACCTACACCCGGATCTCCTATTAACACAGGATTATTCTTTGTTCTACGCGATAAAATATGAATGACTCTATCAATCTCTTCTTTTCTTCCTATCACGGGGTCAAGCTTTCCTTCTCTAGCCATTTGAGTTAAATCGCGCCCAAATTTCTCTAATTTTGAAGCGGTTTCAATAGTTTCTCTCATTACCTCTTCATAACAGACCTCACACAAGGCCATATAAACCTGTTTACCGTCAATTATTCTTGTTATTGGTATTTTAGCAGGCCTCTGCCCGCATCTATGACATAAAACCATGTTTCAAATATTAGCACTCATAACAATTGAGTGCAAGAACTAATTTTACAAAAACATAAAAAGACTTTAAACTTCAAAAATTTAGTGCTCCCAAACATCTCCGATGAAAGGTTTGGATTCTACAGGCACTTTTTTAATGAACAATCTGCCCGCTCTTTGTAGTTCTTCCGATTGTATTTTTGCCCATTCCTCCGCTTGATCCTCACGAACTTCACAAACAACCTCGTCGTGAACAGTTAGGATAATCGATGCGTCAAAGTTTTTCTCTTTTATTTTCTCGGAAAGGAAAACTAACGCATATTTTATGGCATCGGCGTTGGTACCTTGAATAGGATGATTTTTTGCCTGTCTTTCAATCTCGCCTATCTTTTTAGAATACTCAGGATCGGTTTTATCGGGTTTAACATACCATCTTTTTCTCCCCGCAGGAGTTGTGCTCCATCCTCTTTTAACAGCTTCCTTTGCTACCCTATCAAGATAATCTCTCACCCCGGGATATGATTTAAAGTACTTTTCTAAATACTCTTTGCCTTTTTCGGGAGAAATTCCTAGCTGTCGGGCCAAACTTATAGGTCCTCTTCCGTACATTAAACCGAAGTTTATCGATTTAGCAGCGAATCTTTCCTTAGGATATTTCTCTGCAAAATCATCAGTAAATTCCAAACCAAACATTAAAGCGGCAGTATGAGAGTGTACATCTATTCCTTTTTGGAAGGCACTTATGAGACCGGGGTCACCTGAAAGTTCAGCCATTATTCTCATTTCAAAAGTGGAATAATCCGTAGTTACAAGTTTATATCCAGGCTCGGGGTTGAAACAGGATCTAAAAGGTGCTACTTCCGATTGTTTAGGAATTTGC
>ERZ795051.5329-NODE-5329-length-11327-cov-4.048172_pt1 | contig 11327 bp, 11 predicted proteins | sample MGYA00375135_ERZ795051 | MGnify/ENA primary metagenome ERZ795051 (study PRJEB30180, sample SAMN05720222) | activated sludge metagenome | isolation source: Anaerobic digester | place: Japan | collected 2015-05-26 ... | reverse complement strand
TATAATAAATACTTTAATATCAGCAAAAGGGCAAACATATCTAAGAAGAAACAACCAAGAGGAACATCAAAAATATCTAAAAAAACAACTAAGAGGCACACCAAAATATAATAAACACCCTAATATAATCAAAAGAACATAAATATCTAAGAAAAGACATCAAAATATAATATCTATCCAAATTTTACAATATCTCCTACTACTCGTTCTAATTCTTCTCAGTTAGTAACACCTTGTAATACTTTAATGATCCCATCTTGTTTCAAAGTTAAAGTTCTTTTTTGTACTTCTTTCTGTAATATATTTATATCAGCTCCTTTGACTATAATGTTTCTTAATTCTTCATCTATAATCAAAATTTCAAAAATACCACTTTGCCCCCAAAACCCAGTATAATTACATTTTTCACACCCTACTGGTTCATATATCATTTTTGTTTTATTGCCAATTTTTACATCAAAATATTTACCAAATCTCTGACGTAAATTAGGAGATAACTTATTATATTCTGATGTAATACTTTGCAATATATTATCTGGTATAGATATTTCTTTTTTGCAATAAGGACATAATTTTCTTATTAGTCTCTGGGCAATCAAAGTATTCAAACTCGCAGCTATATCTGAATAAGAGATCTGAAAATTCGTAAGTCGAGATATAGCAGTCGCAGTATCTTTAGTATGTAAAGTAGAAAGAATTAAATGCCCAGTCAAAGATGCTTGTATAGCAATTTTTGCAGTTTCTTCGTCGCGAATTTCCCCTACTAAAATAATGTTTGGATTTTGGCGCAAAAAACTTCTTAATGCCACAGAAAATGTGTATCCTGATGTTTCGTTAACCTGTGTTTGCACCACGCCAGGTAATCTATATTCTATAGGATCTTCAACCGTCATAATTTTAATACGCGGGCTATTCAAAAGAGATAAAATTGAATACATTGTAGTAGTTTTACCTGCTGAAGTAGGACCACAACTAATAACAATACCTGAGGGCATACTAATAGATTGTTTTATATCATGCTCAAATTCTGGTAACATACCCAAATCTATTAATGATTTTGTTGTAATATTAGATTCTAAAATACGCAATACTACTGTCTCTCCATAACCACTAGGTATAATAGACACCCGGCAATCTCTATCACCCTTGCCTTCTTCAGTGACCTTGAACCTTCCTTCTTGAACTATATCAGTAACTTGCACATTCAATCCTGCTAAATTTTTAATATGCTGAATATATAATTTATGTAGTTCTTTGGGCAATTTTAATTTATCTTCCAACACTCCGTCTATACGATATCTTACAACTATTTGTTGATCTGTGGGTTCTATATGAATATCAGATGCCCGATATATTAAAGCGAGCGCAAAAATTAAATCAAACCCATCAGCAATTTTAATATCACGAATTTTTGTTTCCAACAATGACAAATTATTTATCATTTTTGCTACTAATGATATTTCTTTGCTATCAATCACAATACCCCGAGTCAAAGTTTGGTCTAAAATTTTAGCAAACATCAATTTCACATAATCAATATCTCCTGCCACCCGAGTTATTTCTTCTAAACTCGTATTGCCTTGTAAAACTTCTAACAAACCTGCATGAAACAATGGTACCATACCTAACGAAATTGCTTTCTCGCGTATTTCATCAATACTAGCGTTATGTCGTACCAAATCAGCTATATCTGAATTCACAAATAATAATTCAAATAATCCTGTTTGCCCTTTATAACCAAGCCAATTACATTTTTCACAACCTTTGGCTCTGTACAATTCTGTAATAATGTTCGGAATTTGTATCCCGGCCCTTGGTGATAATATCGATAATGTATCCTTTATATTTTGGACTATTTCTGCAGATGGTTTATATTTTTCTTTACAATAAGGGCATAATTTTCTTACTAGTCTCTGGGCAATAATTAGTTTTAAAGCATCAGGGATAATGTCTCTATCTACACCCATTTCTATGAGTCTAGATATTGCTCCAGATGCTTCATTAGTATGTAAAGTAGAAAAAACTAAATGCCCTGTTAAAGATGACTGTACTGCCATCTCGGCAGTTTCTTGATCACGAATTTCTCCTACCATAATTACATCTGGGTCTTGACGCACAATAGCTCGCAACCCATTTGGAAAATCATAACCTTTTTCTTCATCAACCTGTGTTTGATTTATCCCTTTTAGTTTATATTCGATAGGATCTTCAATAGTAATAATATTTATCCCGGGAGATATTTTCCTTTTTAACAAAGCATACAAAGTTGTAGTTTTCCCTGATCCTGTAGGTCCGGTTGCCAAAATCATACCTGCTGGAGTAGACAACAAACTATTAATCAATTTCACATTATCAAGGCCTAACCCTAAACTTTGTAAATCAAACGACATCCTTTCAGGATTTAATAATCTAATAGCTATAAATTCTCCATAAGGCCCTGGGATTGTTGAAACACGGGCCTCAAATAATATAGCCTTATTTTGAATGGTAAATCTACCATCTTGAGAAGCATTTTGCACATTTAATTTAATGCTTGCTAGTAATTTAATTCTATCCCTTATACCTTTATATACAGCAGTAGAAATTTTACCTACATCAAACAAAATACCATCTATACGAAATCTAATCAAGCATTCTTTTTCTAACGCATCAATATGTATATCAGACGCATCAATTTCTATGGCGGATTTTAAAATAAGTGATAATATTTTAGTTACATTAGAAGAATCTATCTGAGCTAAATATTCGTTTAAATCTCTAAAATTAATTGGTACAAAATTAGTAACATTTATAAAATCAGAAATTTGTTCTCTTTTAGGAGGTACTAATTTATACTTATCAAAAGCAAAATCTAAGCTGGTTTTAGATACTACAAAAACCCGTACATCAAAATGTTGATTTTTTAATTGAGAAATAACATTAATAGTATCTGCATTATTAGGATCAAATACCCCTACTGCGACAATATCTCCTTGCTTTTGAAAAGGAACTATTAAAGCATTTCTAGCCACGACTTCGTCCACTAATTCTAAGGCTACTGGCTCTATATTTTCTTTTTTAAGATCTAAATATGGCAAACCGAGTGAACGTGCTTTGGCTTGAGTATTACGTTCTCTGGCATCATCAAAAATATCTTTTAGTTTTTGTTCTCTTTGAATATCATCATTTAACATAACAAACGTTTATCTAATATTAATTAAACTTAAACATTTTGGGGTTTATTATACTTTACTTTAATATCTCGCCAAGTGCTATGTTTATTTATTGTTTTAAAATAAATATTGATAGTATAATATTGTTTTAATCATTTTATATTTTCAGCTCATTCTATAACAACAATATTTTGGGAATTATTAACAACTTCATCGACAGCCAATGCTTTTAATGTTTCCTCGGGGCGCGGTAATAATCTATAACAATCCAAATGATAAAAATGATTATATTTGCGCATAATTAGAAAAGTAGGACTTAAAATTTTGGCCTTAATATGCAATGCCCTTGCTAATCCTTTTGTGAATTCAGTTTTCCCCGTACCTAACGAGCCTATCAATAATACAATAACAGCTTGCCTCCTATTATTAGTATAATATAATCTTTTATTTAAAATATCTTTTGCTATCTTATCTGCTAATTTATGTGTTTGCCATACACTTTTGCTAATCATACTACGACTTAAAGGTGTTTTTAGTTTGAATATAAATATTATGTATTCTAATTGATTTACAATTTTGTAATACATAATCTTTCAACGGCTCTATCGTATATCTCATCTCATTGGCAATAATATTATTAGAACATTGTAAATATATATTATTGTTTTTAAAAGCAACAAAAAAAACATCACCTCGTGATATATAATTATTAAGAAAAGCCTCTACCTGCGCTTTTACTTGTACCTCTTTTATAAACGGAGATAGCCCTAATGATTTAATTTTTTTATTAATTGTAAATCTGATCGGCGTAAAACTACCCATAAAATATAAATTTAATAATTATAAATGGTGCGGCAAAAATTATTTTAAATAATATATCAAATACATCTGGTTGAATTTGTATATTTACTTATACTAATACTAAAGTTTAATTGGAGCAGTAATATACAAATAAGTTGTATCGTCCGGATCTTTGAATACCAAAGGACGATCTTGGTTTAACCCTATTCAAACCTTATCTCCTTGTATAGATTCTAGTCCATCTAATAAATATCGATAATTAAAATTGATAGTTAAATCTTCACCTGTAAGATTACCGGCAATTTTGTATATACCTTGACCAATAGTCACTTCTTGGCTTTTTATTATAAGCTCTTTTGATTGGATATTCGTCTCTAAACAAATATCATTAACTTTACTACTAAACAAACTAACAAGTTTAATAGCCTCTTGTAATTCTTTTTTATTAAACAATCCTTCTGTATCAAAACTATTAGGAATAATATTTTTATATTGAATATACTCTCCTTCTATAAGCCGAGAAATCAAGTTGGCAGATGATAAATCAAAAAATATTTGATTATTCCCAATAAATATTTTAACCATAGATTCTTCTATACTTTGTAAAATTCTTGACAACTCTTGTGCTGTTTTAATAGGAATAATAACATTGATATTATTAATAGAATTTTCTTGATATTTATTTTTTAGTATCTTCTTTTCACTCAGACGAAAGGTGTCGGTAGTTACAAAATATAAATCTTTATCTTGTTGATAACAATACACACTATTTAATTCTGGTTTACTCAACCCTGCCCCTGCGCTACGTAATACTTGATTCAATGATATTAGTAAATCTTTACTATTTATTTCTATAAATTGTGCTGCATCAATATTTGGAATAATTGGAAATTCTTCTTCACTACCTCCTTGTATTACTAAATGTGTTTTGTCATTCTGAATAGTTAATTTATTATCTTGTACTTCTAATGTAATTTTATCTCCTTCAAAATTATTAATTATATTAGCAAAAATTCTTGATGGTATTAAAACTGAACCTTTTTCTTCAACTTTGCCAGGAATAAAATAATTTAATCCAAGTTCTAAATCAGTAGCTGAAATTTTTAATTTATTAGTATCTGTGGTTAATAAAATATAAGATAATATAGGGAGGGTAATATTTTGACTAGTAATTTTTTCACTTATAGAAATACCTTTTTTTAAATTTTCTATTAAACATGTGAATTTCATATTGTGAGTTTAATTTATTAAAGGAACAATATATTGTATTAGTTATATAATTTGAGTTTATTTATTAAACGAAAATTATATTGTATTTGTTATATATTGTGAGTTTAATTTATTAAAGGAACAATATATTGTATTAGTTATATAATTTGAGTTTAATTTATAATTTATTAAGAATTAAATATTTTTATATAAAATTTATTTCCCATCGACGTATTATATTATATATAAATTAATTAATAAATTTGTTATTATTGTTATATATGTTGAAAAGTGTAAATATTATATTATCTCTTGGTTTTATTATATTTTTTCGTGTTTACTTTAGTGTAAAACATTGTATAAATATGTGTATAATATATTTATAATTATAATAGTATATAATATTTATTTTTAAATGTCAATTATCTGGTATTATATTATATTAGTTATAATAAAGTTTTCCCTATTATAATTATATAGTTTTCCACTAGTTATATTATCTGTTTTATACATTTGAATTCATAATACGTTCAGTAAGAGTATAAATTTCCTGAGCCAAACCTGGGTTGTTTTTTATACTCTGAGTAATTTTATCATAAGAATGCATAACCGTTGTATGGTCTTTATTTTTAAAATAAGAACCTATAGTAGGATAAGAACATTTCATAATATTACGTAATAAATACATTGCCACCTGTCGTGCTTTAATAATATCTTGTCTACGTGAGCCACTTTTTAAATCATCTTCGGCTATATTATAAAATGTTGCCACTTCTTTAATAATAATATTAGGTGATAATATTTTGGTTGGTTTTTGGATATAATCTAACAATAACTGTTTTACTTCGTCTAAGTCCGGGATTTGGTTTTTAATTTGGTATCGAATTAAAATAGTATTTAACGAACCTTCTAATTCACGAATATTTGTTGTGATATTTTGAGCTATATATTCTAAAATATTATTTGGTAAAACAATATTTTTTGCTTTGGTTTTGCTAATCAAAATAGCCATACGTGTTTCGTAATCTGGTGCACTAATATCAGCAATCATACCCCCTTCAAAACGTGAGCGCAATCTTTCCTCAATGCCTATAATGGATTTGGGTGGGCGATCAGATGTGAAAATAATTTGTTTATTATGTTCATACAAGGCATTAAATATATGGAAAATTTCTTCTTGGGTTTTGTCTTTATTGGCAATAAATTGTATATCGTCTATCAAAAGACAATCAATTTGTTTGTACTCTTCTTTTATATCAGTAATAGTCCCATTTCTAATAGCTTTGATGATTTTATTGGTTAGGGCTTCTGAGCTAGTATAATATATTTTTTTATTTTTGTAGTGTTTTGTTATTGCATTACCTGTGGCATGTATTAAATGTGTTTTTCCTAAACCCACTCCCCCATATATAAACAAAGGATTATATTTTGTTCCTAAATTTTCTATTACTGCGCAAGCAGCTGCATGGGCAAGTTCATTATATGCACCAACAATAAAATTCTCAAATTGATATTTAGGGTTTAAATTTGTTTTGGGGTCTGGCGAGGATTGTAATAAATTTTCTGTTGCAATATTTACTTGATTTAGTTTGGTATGTTTGTTGGATGATAAGTTTGTAGTTTTTATAGTTTGAATATTATTAGCGTTTTGTATTTGGTTGGTACTTGTTACAACATATTTAATTTCAGAAATATCTGGGCATACATGATTTACAGCCTGGACGATAAAATTATGATATTTTTGCTGGAGTCATTCTTTGGTAAAATTAGAATTAGTGCCAATAGTTATGGTTTTATTATTTTTATCTAATATAGCTGTATTTTTAAATCATGTATTAAAATTAGCATTTGATACTGTGAGAGCTATTTCATTTAAAATTGTATTTCATAAATCATTAAAATTGTCATGAGTCATATTGTGATATTTATTCTATTTATAGTTATTTATGATTATGTATTATTATACCTGTTTTTTGATTTTTTTGCAAGTCTTGTTAGTTGATAATTATTATATTCTTGTGCATAAGCTGTGGAAAGCTGTGAAAAACTAAGTAAATAACTATAACGACAAAATATGTAAAAATTTGTATTTTTGAAAAATTATATTATATATAAACAAATATTTTTTGTTGTTATATATGTTGTGGTGTTTAATACTAAAATGGTAAATATCAAACCCCTTGCTATCTAATTTAAAATATGATAGTATATTTATATATATTAAATGCTTAATTATTTAATTTAAATATATAATATGTCTACTAAAAGAACATATCAGCCGAAAAAAATAAAACGGGCAAGAACCCATGGTTTTTTGAAACGCAAATCAAGTACTGCTGGTAAAAAGATAATTAACAGGCGTAAAAATAAAGGAAGATACAAACTAACTGTTTCTTAATTTTTTATTATATATGTTATCACAACAATATAGATTGAAGGGACAAAAAAATTTTAGTCGAGTGTTGTCTTCTCCCAATATAGCTCATGGTCAATTTTTATCAGTTAAATTTATTGAAAATAATATGGGCACATCACGTTTTGGATTGATTGTAAGCCGTAAAATTTCCCCCTTAGCTGTGAAACGTAATTATATTAAAAGAGTTATTAGTAATATTATTATGAGTAATCGACAACATATAAACAAAGGATTCGATGTGGTTATCTTACCTAAAAAAAATATTGTTAATATACATTTTTCTAATTTAAAAAATGATTTAGAGAACACGCTCCAAAAAGCCAAAGTTCTTTATTAAATACTATATATGTTCAAACTTTTAATTTACCAACCCTTATTTAATTTGCTTATTATATTTTATAATTTATTTAATGATTTAGGTATTAGTGTCATATTACTAACTGCACTAATACGTTTGTTACTCTGGCCGATGTTTACTAAAAATGAGACTAACCAAAAAATAATGGCCAAAATACAGCCAGAAATCAAAAGAATTCAAAAAGAATATGCCAAAGATTATCAAAAGCAATCCCAAGAATTATTATCTATATATAAACAATATAAATTAAATCCTAGCTTTACTATTATTTTTTCTATAGCCCAAATATTCATTATTTTAGCTTTATATAATGTATTTGCTATTGTTGTTAAACCAACTTTCACATATTACTTATATCAACCATTACGCGCCACAACGTCAATTAATTATTTATTTTTAAACACAATTAATTTACAGCAAGGGAGTTTGCTATTAGCAATTATAGCAGCTTTGACTCAATTAGTTCAAGGTTTTATAATGTGACGTAATTCTAACCCCCATGATCCACAAAGAAATTCTTTACTTATTATTACTATTATTATGCCCATAATACTTATTAGTTTATATCAACAATTGCCATCCATTATATTTTTGTATTGGATCGTTTTAACTATTATAGGTATCATTCAAAGTATATATATTCAAAAGCATTTTAGAATGTCATTATCTGTCCCAATTGACAAAACATTAGACAGCCCAGCCCCCTAATTAATATATTAATATTATTGTTTATTAAATTTCATACTATGGATATAGAAGATATTATTAAACAAGTACTAACTACTATTTTCCAAAATGCCAAAGTAAATGATTTACAATTAGAAGTAACTAAAAATGAGACTGAGAAAAAATTTGTAATTACTGCTGAGATTACCCCTGCTTCTATTTTTATTGGTAGAGGTGGGGAAATATTAGATGCCTTAGAAAATGTTATCGGATCTATTATTAGGTCTCATACTATAGATCGTTGGTTTGTGGAGATAGATATTAATAATTATCGTACAGAAAAAAATTTTGCTCTTAAAGAATTAGCCAAAAAAGCCGCCCACAGAGTGTTGGTGTTAAAAACTCCAGTGCGGATGGACCCTATGAATGCTCGAGATAGACGATTAATCCATTCTGAGATTGCCTTATACCCTGATCTTATTAGCGAATCAGAAGGGACTCCTCCTAATAGATATGTGGTTATAAAATATCGAGAATAAATTTTATTGTATTTACTATCTAAAACATAAAAAAGTAATATTGATTATCAATATTACTTTTTCTGTATTCACCAACATCAATTTCAAAACTTAGTATTACGAGCAATCTGCTGTTTGAACATGTATATGAGTTGACTCATCTAGTATTGTAATCGCGCCATCAAATGTTGATTTGAGTGCGCTTTGTAAAGAAGCTTGACATTCAATTTTTGTATCGCTTTTTTGTCCCCAAGGTTCATCAATACCCGGTATTTCAAAATCAATTGCCATACCTAAGTCATGGCAAGATTGATAATTAGGACCATACACATCTGTGTTTTTAACATGTCCAGCCACACCAGGGCCGACAATTAATTGTCCACAATTACTTGGCTTGTCCCAATTATTCATAGCAAAATCAATAACTTGTAATATTAAGGGGTTTAATTTTTGATTATCTAAATCTTTGATTACATCTCCATCCATGGCGATATCGCTACGTGTTCGCAGATCATCTTTAATTTGATCTACCAAATTATCTTCTACTTCATTATAGTCATAACCTTCTATCAAAATTTCTCGGGCCGCTTCTTCATTCATATCTGATGGTACATTTAATTGCTCTAAATATGGTGGTGCTCCAAATAAATTAGTTGGTATAACTACTAAATCAGGGTTGATAGTATATAAAATAGTATATGCTCCGAGCAAAATAAATAAACCAATAAAGGCTTGCTTAATTTGGTCAATGGCTTTTTTTGTTTTGGAAGCATTGCCACCACTAAACATATAGTTAAACCCAGCTATAATTAAAGATATAAAAGCAATGATAGCTCCGGCAATATATAGCCAAAAAATAGCCTTTAATAACATATTCGGTAAACCTTTTACACTTAGTTTTGTCCCAGCAGCTACTATCCCAGGTATACCTACCTCAAAAATATAATCTTTTGGTTTTTCTACATAATAATCTGCTTTAATATTTGTAGTAAAAATGCTTAATATAATTAAAGATATTAAAAGAATATAAAAATTTTTTGTTCATATATTGTGCATCATATAATTTATTTAAATATAATTTATTTATTAAATTTTTGAAGCTATTTTGCTCAAAACATTTTGTGCTTTATTTGCTGCCTTGCCTTTACTACCAGCGAACTGCGTTGCCATTTTAATTTTACTTGTGGTTTGCTCTGTTTTTTTGCTATCTTTTTTACTAGCAAAAGATCATATTACTAATATTGTACTTAAAGGAATAATAGATACTATAGGTACAATATCAACTACTTGCATAAGTATTTTTATAATACTCTGGAAAGCTGCTTTTAAACTATTAAATTTATTTTTTTTGCCTGCTAATTGTAAAAATAAGCCCAAAATTAATGCTAATGGTAAACTAAGAATAAAACTTGCTAGATCCCCTATTGGTATGAACCCAATAATAATTTCAAATATATCTTTTATAATAGCTATGGCTACACATAGAATAAGCCACGAAATATTCATCCCCTGAGCAAAGGCACGAGTTGTTAGCTCGTCATTTTCTTGAGTTGCTTGTGTTTCGGTGTTGTCATTTTGGGCGTATTGGGACGTAGATCCATTGTCTTTATATGCAGGTTGTACTTTAATTTTAGTTTGTACTTGTTGTGTTGTTTCTATGTTTTTGGATTGTGTTAGAGGCTGTTTATCTGGCGAAATATTTTGGGGCTTTATATTACCTTCAGTAGACGTAGTTGTTTGAGGTATTTTTTTTATTTTATTTTTTTCCATTACAGTATTGATTATATTTACTCTTATATTTGTTTATTATTATTGTGTTATTGTTATATTCTCCATCGTAGCATTAATTATATATTTGCTTTTATACTTATTTATTTTTTATTGTTATATTCTCCATCGTAGTATTGATTCTATTTGCTCTTCTCATTTCCTTATTTTGTATTGTTTTATTTTCCCTTATTTAATCTATTATTGGCCTGTATTATATTTGATCTTATTTGTTATTTTTTTTATTATATTCTCCATCATAGTATTTGTTATATTTACTCTTATATTTGTTATTATTTGATTGTTATATTTTCCATTACAGTATTGATTATATTTACTCTTATGCTTATTTATTATTATTGTGTTATTGTTATATTTCCCATTGTAGTATTTGTTATATTGTATTATGTTGATTGTTCCCTCGTTTAGTGGCTAATAAT
>ERZ795051.5326-NODE-5326-length-11335-cov-4.370390_pt1 | contig 11335 bp, 13 predicted proteins | sample MGYA00375135_ERZ795051 | MGnify/ENA primary metagenome ERZ795051 (study PRJEB30180, sample SAMN05720222) | activated sludge metagenome | isolation source: Anaerobic digester | place: Japan | collected 2015-05-26 ... | reverse complement strand
AGTCAGAATCTCCTGTCTGCTCTTTCCGGTTGCTCTTTCGCAGAGCGCCAAAAACTTTTCTTTCTCATCATCCACACAATCCACCCACATACCGGTGGAGATTTGATATTGAAGTTTTCTCATACTAACTCCTTGTTTGGGTTTTGATTGTTGTTTGCTTACACTTATAATATAACACATATTTCTATAACATGCAACATATTTTTTATAAAAATAATAATATTTTTTATAATCTGTTTTTATTTACAAGACGATAAAACACTATAATAAAGTAATACACTAGTAATAATAAGATTATTATTAATAAATAATAGATAGTATGTTATAAATAATTTTATTAAGTATGTATTAATAATATACAGGCAAAACGGCTAATCAAATACTCATCAGATCAGACCTCAACTATTGCATTGCAATACCTGATTTTCAAAAAATCGTTGCATTGCAACAAAAAAAGAGTTACATTATCGGGTAATAAGTAATCAATCGGGCATTTTTACCGATTCTACGGGTACATAGAGGCACGTAATTATGAGTATGCAACAGTTAGAGCGGCTACCCAAAGGAATGATGCTATTCGATAACCAGGGCGATGGGAGCCATGCTGCAGGCGGTCCGGTATGTCTGGATATACGTGATACTGTAGCACTGCTACAGCCAAAACCAGGGCATCACAGATCTGTAGCCGAGGCGCTAAGGATAGCCGCAAAAGCGGATGCGGAGGCCAAAGGGCAAGAGCTGGCCATAGAGCATGTGATAAGATCTAATGATTCAGTCAGCAAAATTCACGAAAAAGAGCAACGTTTGATACAAAAGTTAACGCGTAGTGTTAACGCTAGTTTGTAAGCCATTGATTTTAATGAGTGAGAAACGGATATAATATCTATTCGGTCTCAAAATGAGGGGATAGCATGAGAGCAACAGAGCGGGCAATAGGCAGGATCGAGCCAGGCACCAGCCAGGCCAACCCCACCGGCACCCCAAAAGTTGAACCCCTCCCCCCCCTACATCAGGGGTGGTTCTCCCACTCTAAAGCAACCGGTCCGTGCGAGCTTACATTAGAGAAATTTGAAGAGTTAAAAAAATTTTATAAAAATTTATCAAATGAAGACCAAAAAGACAAAACAAACATTTTCGGAGAAAGAAATCATGATTAAGCTTATACTTTGCCTCTCTATTCTCGTTTTAACGGCCCAAGGAGCCATTCAAAATCAAATAGGGTACTTAGATACCTCTAAAGTTAAAGTGCGCTCAGACAGCCTTTATTATTCGCGTGGATACGATTTGAGTGGTATGGAGGATATCAGGGCAATTCTTCTGGTGGACGATACCAGTGCGGCGGGGTTTAAGAATGATTCGGTGAATATCACGTGGGGATACCAGACGTTTAGTATTGTGCTTAATTCTTCAGGAAAGGCGGACACGGTATTTGATCAGAGAATTTCCCTTGGGGTAGTGCATGACTCGATGTTTGGGAATCTGCCGGCCGCTATTGGAAGTGCAAGCAGTGATGGAAGTATAACAAGAAGCTCGAATTTAGTAGATACCTTGAGTGTGACCGGTTATGCAACTCAAAGCGTGTGGTTTCTTCCGGAATGGGATGAGGGGATACGGTTTTGGTTTAAGGGGATAACCGGGAATAAGACTCTAACCGGAGTGAAATGTATTCTGACTGTTAAAAGGCGTATTTATATAAACGTTAGAATGAAATAACGATTCTTCTCTTAGCCCAGCCCCACCTTCCAGGTCTTGACCCTTTCTGGCTGGTGGGGTGGCTAAGAATTAAACAAAGGGGCTTTGAAATGTGCAAGAAAAATAAGGGTGGACGAAAGTAATGCTTAATCGTCTTGAGAACGAAACCAGGGAAGAATACAAAGCCAGACTGAAGTTTCAGAATGAGGTTATGGATGTCAGCTTTAAGAGGCATGAGCAGTACGGCTTGGATCGAAACGGATATCTGGAAATGTTTTTTACTGGTCAGCTTGAACTTAAGGCTGCAAGATCGCAGGGATACACAGATGAGCAGATACTTGAAGCATTGAAAGATGGTGATCCTTCGCAGATAAATTACGGGAAGTTTATTGAGCAGGAAATTTTGAAAAGAGGCTGACTTGTTAGACCTTCCAAAACTTGTAAGAACTTCAGAGCAGGTACACGATACCGTCAGAAACTATCTGTGTGAACGGCGGCAGACCTACATTGATTCGAACTGCTTTAAAAAGCTGAAAGCCAGATATGAACGGTTAAGGGCTTCAATCGACATGGCCAGTTCCAACGCTTCCACTTCCGGAAGTTACGGAAATACATTCATGTCAAAAATTACCTTTCCCTTTGTGCGTGAAATCTACCTGCTTACAAGGGCGATGACCAAAAGAAACTTTAGAGCTGACCCGCTGATCACTCTTGCCCCCGAAGGTCCGGAAACTTCCTTTTTAAACTCTGTTAATATGCAGGATGTTTTAAACCTGAATCTGAGACATACCTTTTTCCGTGAAACCACTTTTGATAGAATCGTCGATAGTTGCTCCAGATATGGTGTCGGGATTTCCATTGCTCAGTTTGAATCGAACCAGAGACAGACAATGAAAACCCAGATGACAGCAATGGGACCTCAGAGAATCCCGTATCAGTCTAACCGTAAAAATGTGGTCAATTATCCGGTTCATATTTTGAACTACTCTCAAGATCCGATGATAAATGATGCCAGAAATTCAGATTGGAAATGCATCATTGAAAATATTCCGATTTCTAAGCTAATTAATGCGTACAAGCAAAATCCTGATTTGTATATCAAAGAGAATCTTGAGTACATTATCAAAAATGCAAAGAAGTCTGCATTTCAGGATGAGGAATACCATCACGATGACAAAGAAATCCGGGATTATGCAAAGGCTGGTGTGGACAAGCTGCGATTCTGGGCGAAAATTCACATAAACGGAAATGAAGACAACGAACAGAAGTATTACGTGGAAATCATCGGAAATAAAATAATTCGTTTTGAAGAAAATTTTCTCGATGAAGATATTGATCCGATCACTGTTTATACCATGCGAAATCGTCCCGAATATTGGTGGGGCAATGCCTGGGGCGAAGATGTCATGCCACAGGAAAACTTTGTAAAAATCCTGATGAACATGAAGGCAGATCAAGCCTTGAAAGCTTTGGAACGGTACATCTTTTATGCCAAGGGTGCGATAGACATCGCTGATATAAACAACAGGCATGTAAATGGTGGATGGGTCCCGGTAGATATTAAAAACTTTCAGATGCAGAACATGCTTTATGAATATCAGGGCAAAGACACTTCAACAAATGATACCGACTGGCTTCTTCGCGAAATTAAAGAGCAGGTACAGAAAGCTTCTCCAAAACCTGACTTTTTGAGAAGCGGTAACAAAGGCGGCTTAGCAAATAATACCGCCACTGCAGCAAATATCATCGATGAAATGACAGATTTGATCGAGTCCGATGGAATGGAAGTGTTTTCTTTCGGTATTACCGATATGGGCCGGAAAAACACCATAATGCTGCAGCAGTTCTTGGGTGAAACTTTTGCCATTTTACCAAATCCTAAACTTCCACCTTTGCAATTGTGGAAAAAAGATATTCTTGGAGACTTTTGGTATTCAGTCGTTTCTACATTGTACAAAAACAAGGCCAATGAAGCTATACGGCTGCAGAATGCAATCACTCAGCTTATGAACTACAAGGGGACCGGTGATCCTTCCTGGCAGAATGTGAACTTGACTCCAATAGTAAGAAAATGGATTGCATCAATAGATGTTGGTGATGTAGATGAAATATATCTTAATCAGCAAATGGGTGGTATGATGGCGGGAAACCAATTAACTAACAATCAAAGTCTGACTCCTGGGTTAGTGAGTACTCTGAACCCGCCAACTACACCCTCAATGCAAGGAATGGTGGCAAATGTTGCGTAAACTTATACGGTGGGCTTACAAAAGTCATTTAAAAGAACTCGAAGCACAAGTATTGGCAAAATACGAAGAAAAACTTAGACAGGCCGAAGAAGCAATTAACACTGCTTCCAGAAGAAATTTTACCTGTCTGGAAAATTGCGATGTCGATTCAGTCCAGTATTTAAAAGTTTGCAAAGATATCTGGGAAACCCCGACTTTTCAGTGGGAACTTTTAAATGTTAAAAATGTGCTTACTGACAGCCTGATAAAAGGTACACCTGAAAAAGCGACCATCATTCAGGGGATGTTTAAAGGTGTGGATGTGTTAGCTGCAGCATTTCAAGGCAAAGCAGCAAAATATTATCAGTTACAGGAAGAAAAAAATGCCAAAGCCGAAATACAGTATCAAAGATCTGAAGCGCAGGCCGGAATCTGATCCGTTACCTGTAGACATAGACGAAATACCGTTGTCTTTTGCAAGGCAGTTCAATTCTGATGAATTAATTGTTGCATTGCAAAAAATGAAGGCTAACCGGTGGTTTGGAGAGGTTGTGTATAGAGATCCAGAAAATGAAAACTCTGCAACAGTGTTTGAGTTTAACAGCGGGATTCTCTGGCAGTACAAGCAGGTTGTTAAAGGCAAAGATGTAACAGTCGTGAGGAATGTAAGAAACTTAAAAGTAGGATAATTTTTTTAAACATAATCGGGAGCCTGTTCCCGAGCAAACAACTCCATAGGAGAAAAACATTATGGCAGAGAACGATGTAGTAACAAATGATCAGATGATGAATGACTTTTTTAGTTTTGATGACATTGAGCTACCGGATAATTTATCGTCCGAACAGCAGCAGTCTTCACAGCCTGATCTCAACGCAAATACTGCGACAAATCCAAACCAGCAACAGCAATTACCTGCACAGCAACAGCCTGCAAATCCTGGGAATCAGCAACAGTTGCCGCCAAATCAGCAGCAACAGCAGACTCTTCCAAAAGGGTTTGAACAAAGCTTTTTCAAGGATGATGGTAAAGGCAACCAGGTAATTAATATTGACTCGGCGATGTCATTTCTGACAAAGCAAAACGCTCCAAATGTAGATAATCAGCTTCCTAATTACCGTCAAATGGCATTTCAGCCACAGCAGCCAGCTCAACAGCCAGCACAACCGCAACAGCCGGAAAAACAGTTAAACGTATTCGATCAAATTGAGCAGTATGCTGAAAACTTGCGTGCAAATGTTCTTGGCGGTTATGAAAAAGCAATTGCAGTGATGCAAAGGCAAGGTCTGTGGAATGCCGAAAATATTGACGCTGTTAACTTAAGCAAAGAGTATGAGGACCTAAAAAGCATTGTAGAGCAGAATATCAGAGAAAAAAGAAGCCAGCTTTTTACTGAGTATGAAAACAAAAGAAATCAAGCTCTTAAAGAAGAAGATGCCTTTAAGACCATTCGAGAGAGAGCAGATACAAATCTTTTAGCTCAGTATAACAACCTGGGTGGTAAGGATAAGTTTGAGCAGTTGATTTTTGGAACAGAGGTAAATGGAAAACTGGTTGGCGGCTATGGAACAGATGTAATAAACCACATGATTGACATAGCTTATGAGTTTTCTGGCAAAGAGTTTCCAAAAGATCGGCAGGAAATGCAGAAGGCTTACAATGATTTTTATACAAGGATTTGCGCTAAACCTGAAAGACTGCAGCACCTTGTAGAAATGGCTGAAACCAGAGTAGCAAGGGCTCTTTTACCTCAGATACGCGATGCTATACGTGCGAATAAGGAAGCTGAGATTCAACAGCGAAGCAGAGCGCAGCAGATGTCTCCGAGTCAAATACAAACGCCTCAAAATCAGGGTCAAATGGATCCTCTTGGGGATTATTTGGGCCATGATTGGCGAAACAGTCCCATTGATACAGTTTAACAAAGGATTTAAAAAATGTCTTCACAAGTGTATACAACTCCATATACCAACCGAGATCCGAGCGCAGACGGAACCCAAAAGCGCACGTTTCACGATGCGATAAGAAACCTGTTCCCAGGCGCATCTACTCTTTTGGCACTTGTAGCCAATGGAAAAATAGAAAAAGGTCAGCTTACCAAGGGTAAGGGCATGATTTCCAAAACCTCTACTTCTACCAGAAGGTACGAGTTTGGAACATATACACCTTTGACAGTTCAGTTTACAGTGGAATCGGTGAACGGTGCGAACATTACCATTGCCGGAGCAACTACCGGAATGGTTCTTAAAAGAGCAATTCTGAATACTGAGAATATGGATGTTGGCCGTATTTCTTCGATTAATGCAGCCACAAAAGTAATTACCGTTACACCGGTTACCAGTTCTTTTAATGTTGCTGCAGGTGATAAACTGTTGCTTATGGCTGCAGCTTACGAAGAAGGTTCAAGTAATCCCTATCGCATCATGAAGGACTTTGATACCAATTATAACGTGTGTCAGATTATGCGTTATCCGGTATCAATAGCCGCCTCAGCAAAAGGAACTCCGCATTACGGTGTAAAAGATTTCTTTAGTAGAATCAAAGAAATTAACGTCATTGAGGGAAATATTCTCACTGAGCACACGATGCTATTCGGCGAACGTGCAACCACTCCCACAACTGATTTGACTTCAGATGCTACCTTAGGTGACTCTTTCGGAATGATGAGAGGTTTGTGGAATTGGGCCGCAACTACTTTTGATTGCGGTGGTGCGATGACTCCCGATAAGTTTAGGACAAACCTGGCGCTTGCTCTTCCAAATACGATCAGTTCCAACCAGAAAGTTGTCATGCTAACCAGCCGTGATGTTTTTGCTGAAATGACCGGGTGGATCTATGACAAATACATGGTTACTGAAAGCGGCGACATGAAAAAGTTTGGTGTCAAATCCGAAAAGTTTATGACTGCCGGACCAGACATTGAAGTCATACAGCACGCAGCTTTTGACCGTGGTTCTCTGAGAAATAAAGCTATCATTTTCTGCCCTGAAGATGTGCTTTATGTTGCCAGGGAAGGAAGAGACTTGCAGCCCAGAAAAGGAATTGGTGACAACTCCTTTGATGGATACGAAGACGAAATTTTTGGAGAGCTTACGATTGCGGAGCTTACCGGTGGATACAATGTGATGACAGTTGAAAACTGGTTTACACTGTAATTATTAACCTAAAACGAAAGACAAAATATCATGAAAAAAATTCTTATTACTTTTGGGATACTCCTTGTTTGTGCATTGGGGCTGAACGCAGCGGCCCCAACTGCAATTTCCAGTTATGGTGTGCCCGAAAATGGCGGGATACTCACAGACGGCTATGTTAACATAGCTGATACGGTGGGCGGCACTAACAGTGTTACTCTTTTTAGTAATCTAAAGTTTCCTAACTTTTGGAATTACATTCTGGTTCCTTCAAAAATCACAGGTTCCGGCAACGACTCTGTACGACTGCAAATTATAGTTGAAGCATTGGACAAAGACGGAAACCTTCTTACTCGAACCATAGTAGATTCTTTAACAGATTCAATTTGCAGCGAAATTTATCTCCCGATTAATGAAACTATTCATGGTGCCAAGTTTAGTATAAAGGCCAAGGGAATAACTGGAAACGGGGGCGTAGTTATCCTAAATAAATTTTACATATATCTACGAAGAGCTGTAATAATTGATAAAAAGTATTAATAAATCGGGCCGGTAGCAATACCGGCTTTCACCTTTAATGGAGTACAATATGTCAGACGAATCAGACAAGAAAAAGCCCGAAGGAAAACCGGCTGAATTAAAAAAGATTGATCGTGTTTATTTCGCTCCCAAAAAAGCCGGGTTGTCATTTTTCATCAAAACCCGTGGAGAAGATGGGAAATACATTCAGAAAACTAATGCCATGGGACAACCCATGTTTTCAGGCAATCGGCCTGTTTACATGGAAACACAGTTAGAGTTTACACCTCTTCCCACTCAGCTTGGAAAGCCTGCAAACTGTGAATTTGTACTTAAAGCGGAAGACCCACTTTATGAGGACATTTTCAAAGAACTTGAAAGGATGAAGCTGGATCGAACCTCTCCGGTTATGGACCAAAAAATGTTTGAAGAGTGGCAGAATCCGGAAGCTTACAAAGCAAACGATAAGCTGGCAAAAGCCAACGATACAATAAGAAGCCAGAAGGAAGAGATTGCAAAACTTCGAGCTGAACTTGCAGAAGCAAAGAAAACCGGAGCAAAATAAATATGGGTGCCTGGGACGCTAAAGTATCTGATATTTATAGCGAACTGGAAGACTGGCTTAATGTGAGAGGTGGGGCCGTATCTGACCCCATTCTTTCACTTATTAATAGAGCCAGAGAATCGATTTGGCAGTATAAGCCATGGGATTATCTGGTAAAGACGCAGACATTGACTTTAATTAATAACTCTGCATCTTTACCGGCTGATTTCGGAAGAATACTCCAAGTGGGTTATGATTCCAATGGCGATGGTATACTTGACTGGCATTTTCACAGAAATGATAGCAGACAAGATAGATCCTATAGAATCGATGCATCGTTTAGTGTAACAGCTGGATACTCTTTTACAATAATCTTTCCTCAGACTCCATCAAATACATTGCTGATGCGATACGTGATAGATATCGGTAAATGTACAGAACAAACTCATTACCTTGGTTTCCCAGCTAATCTAATTATGCGAAAGGCTCAATTAATACATGTAATCGACAACAATCAAAAGGACAGCGAAATACAGCGAATTAAGGATGATTACGAAGAGGAAATGAGAGATTTTATCCAGGCTCACCTTTACAATGATTGTGCCATGGATACGTTACAGCAGGATCTTTATTTTAATCAGATTGCAAATGAAGAGTACTCTTTAAACGGTGATATGCAGAATCACTTTTTAAACAGAAATAACAGTTATGATTATTAATAAGCAGGATATTGCGGCGGTAGATTTTTCCGATTTCAGCGGAGGATTAAACTCTACTGATCCGCAATGTGCAATTAAACCAAATCAGGCTTACAGCGGTTCTATCAATGCCAGGTGGTATAAAAAAGGCTTTGGAAGAGCGCCAGGGTTTCACGGCATAGGCTCAACACCTACTTTTGAAGCTGCAGCAAAAGGCTTGGATATCTACAGCCGAATAGATGGTACAGACTCTTTAATTTCTTATAGTGGTGGGAAAGTTTACTCAGTTAATAAAGAAAACAACGAAACAACCGAGCTGTATAATCTGACCGGCTCTGGTGAATGTTACGGTGTTTCTTTTTATGATAAATTTTTTGCTGTAAATGGCGCAAAGGCTTGTGTAATCGAAGGAACAATAGGCTACCCTATTGGCATTGCTCCCCCTGAAGGAGTACTCGCAGCAGCGGCGGCAGGCGGTTCCTTGCCTACTGGTGTGTATAAAATTTATGCTGGATATGCAAGAAAAGTTGCCGGTTCAAATGTTCAATTTTCAGTAGGCCAAGTTATAGCTGATGTAACCCTTACACCTGGAAACCAGACAATAGCAGTAACCAATTTTGCAAACAGCTCTGATGCAAGAGTTAATAATAAAATATTGTGGATGACTGATGCTGATGGAGGTGTGTATTATCAGTATTACCAAACAGACGATAATACTACAACATCCTTCAATGTAACCAGCGATTCAACAAAAAATGCTTCTGTTTTATATCGTGTATGGGGTGAACCTTCAAAGCAACCTCCTTTGTTAACCGGAATCTTTGTTCATGATGATAGAATCTTTGGCTGGAGAAACAATGTTCTTTATGCCTCAATGAAAGCTACTACTGTTTATGATCTGGAGCGGTGGCCAGATATTCAATACGAATTTCCTTTTCAAATTTTGAGTTTGTTTGCTATCGGTGCTGATTTGTTCATTAACAGCAACCAGGGCATTATAAAATTGCCTAATGCTGATATGGCGGCAAGATACGAATGGATTACCAGAAGGCTTTATTTTAAATACACAAACACGGTTAGAAATATTGATGATAATTCAGCAGAGAATCCTACTCCGGTAATTGGCGTTACAAATGATGGAGTAAGAATATTTAACGGTGTTTCCTTTTCCATGGATCTATCCAAGGATATTAAAACCGATATCAAAAAGCTTATTACAGGGTCGAGCTCCACTTTTAAGCCATGTGGTGTCGTTTGCAGATCTCAGGATAGAACAGAATACCGGTTAAGTTACAGAGATACAAATATTAATGCGGTAGCGAATAATCGAACTCTTGTATTAAATCTCGACAGACTTACAATAAACAGTAACACTGAATATCTTGCTCCATGGGAATTGTGGCAAATTGGTTTTCAATATGCTGCGATTGATACAAATGGCTCACTTTTTATGTGCCAGTCTCTTTCTACTTCTGCTCAAATAATGAGGGAACACTTTACCACGGTCGATGACTTATATGTCTACAGAGACGAAGGAACATTTCTAAGTGCAGCATCGAACAAAAAGTGCATTGTAAAAAGCAGGATGGAAATTACAGATATTTCAGGAAGCGTAAGGTGGAATGTTTTAAGGGCGCTGGCTCAATTAAGCTACACATCCAGTATAGAAGTTAAAATAGGCAACGAAATCAATTTAAGCAGCCAGTACAATTTAAGCACTGTGGATCAAACAGCCGAAATTTTGGTCTGGGACCAAAGCAATTGGGATGAAGCTATCTGGGGAGCTGAACAGTTAAGCATTGTAAAACAAATTTTAAAAGCAAATCTAAAGGGGCCTTCAGTAATAGTTACATTTACTCAGGAAGCAAACGATATAAATCTACAGGTAATTGAAATCAAGTTATATGGAAAATTTGAATCAGGACGGTATGTATGAAAAAAGCTATGTTAATCCTTTTGTCAGTTGCGGCTTACACCTTTTCTTTAGATGATGTGTCAGTACCAAATAGATTTACTCCTTCAACTCCAGCTAGAAGTTCGGAAGTTAATGCTAACTTTGATACGCTTGCCAGCAGAATCAACCAAAATAATGACACTATAGAGCAAAAATTTATCCGTTTTTCAGATCTTGAATCCGGGGACTCTATTCTTGAAAAATGTCGTATAGACACTGCGAGAATTGATCACATTAGAAGTAACCCTGAAGCTGACTCAATGACTATTACCAGAGTAGATATAAACGGCGGCACAATTGATGGAACTGTCATTGGTGCAAATAGCGCAGCAGCAGGAACCTTTACCACTGTAACAGCTTCCGGAGTAGATATTAACGGCGGCACAATTTCCGGAGTAGATATAAACGGCGGCACAATTGATGGAACTGTCATTGGTGCAAATAGCGCAGCAGCAGGAACCTTTACCACTGTAACAGCTTCCGGAGTAGATATTAACGGCGGCACAATTTCCGGAGTAGATATAAACGGCGGCACAATTGATGGAACTGTCATTGGTGCAAATAGCGC
>ERZ795051.5325-NODE-5325-length-11336-cov-4.398546_pt1 | contig 11336 bp, 8 predicted proteins | sample MGYA00375135_ERZ795051 | MGnify/ENA primary metagenome ERZ795051 (study PRJEB30180, sample SAMN05720222) | activated sludge metagenome | isolation source: Anaerobic digester | place: Japan | collected 2015-05-26 ... | reverse complement strand
AATGGCGCGCGGATCCTCAAAACCGGCGCCGTATCCCATATCTACGAGATTCTTATAACACGCATTAGGTCGCGCGAGAACCTGCGCCAGCGTCAAACCCCTGTCAATATCGCCTATCTCCTGCTCTTCCAGATAACGCGGATCTAATAAGGTTGTTTTGATGTGCACGCTTTTGAGCCGTTCAATTTCTTTGGCAATGGAATCTCGATAGCGGCAGAATGCATCATAACGCGCGTCGTCTGCGATTCCGATGGCGCGGGCTCTTTCCATCAGCCGCAAATCGGCGTTATCGTGCCGCAAAATAAGGCGGTATTCGGCGCGGGATGTGAACATGCGGTAAGGTTCGTTCGTTCCTTTTGTGGTCAAGTCGTCAATCAACACGCCGATATAAGCCTCATCTCGGCGAAGGATGAACGGCTCCTTGCCGCGGATTTTTAAGACGGCATTAATCCCCGCCATTAATCCTTGCGCTGCGGCTTCCTCATATCCGGATGTCCCGTTAATCTGCCCCGCATGAAAAAGAAAAGGAACGCCCCGCATCTCTTGGATGGCGGAGATTTGTATGGGCGGGGCATAGGTGTATTCAATGCCATAAGCAGGTCGTGTCATGCGGGCGCGCTCCAACCCTTTGATTGTCCGAATAAACAGAACCTGCGCCTCCTCAGAGAGCGTCGTGAAAATTCCATTGGGATAAATTTCATTCGAGTCCAGCCCCTCCGGTTCGAGAAAAATCTGATGCCGTTGGCGTTCTGGAAATCGCAGCACTTTTGTTTCGATGTCGGGGCAATACCGCGGAGGCGCGGCTTCAAGCTTTCCTGCATACACGGATGATTGGTTGATGTTCTCGCGGATTATTCGATGAGTTTCCGGATTTGTGTAGGTGATATAACAGGGAATCTGTGGGCGATGGATGGCTTTTGTGCAAAAGGAAAAAGGCACGGGCGGCTCATCGCCATATTGCGCCTTAAGCTCCGAGCAATCAATCGTGCGCTTATCAAAGAGCGGCGGAGTGTCTGTCATGAATCGCCCCAGTTTGACGCCGAGCGAGGCGAGGCTTTTTGATAACTTGTCAGCGGACGGCTCTCCGACTCGTCCGGCGGGATAACTCCTCAATCCAATATGAATAACGCCATCCAGAAAAGTTCCAGTCGTGAGGATAACGCAGCGGCTGGGAATCCTTGTCCCGCATTCCAGAATCACGCCGCTGACGCCGATTTCATCCTGCATGAGTTCCTGAACTGTCCCTTGACGAATATCAAGATTAGGCATCTTTTCGAGGACGGTTTTCATACGTTGAGAGTAGAGCAACTTATCAATTTGCGCCCTTGGCGAGCGAACCGCTGGTCCTTTGCTGACGTTCAACATACGGAATTGAATTCCGGTCTCATCCGCAAGCCGCGCCATCAGCCCGCCGAGGACATCAACTTCGCGCACCAGCTGCCCTTTGGCAAGCCCGCCAATAGCAGGGTTGCAGGACATGCGCGCAATAGCATCCAACTGCATGGTGATTAAAAGGGTTCGGGCTCCCATACGAGCGGCAATATGCGCCGCTTCGCATCCGGCGTGACCCGCCCCTACAACTATAATATCATACCGCTCCATTGGATGCTTTGATTTTTTTGGAGATTCTTTCGATGGATACGGCTCTGCCGGATTCCGCATCAATATTCAGGAGGATGGCGTTCAATCGGATATTTCCCTCCGCCAGCTTGTGCCGCACCGGCAGACGCGTCAACATGTTTTCAAGCACAATTTGTTTTTGAACGCCGATAACGCCGTCGTGCGGACCGGTCATCCCCGCATCGGTGATGTAAGCCGTTCCATTCGGCAGTATCTGCTCATCGGCGGTTTGCACATGCGTATGCGTTCCAATCACAGCGGACGCCTTGCCGTCCAGATACCACCCCATGGCGATTTTTTCGCTTGTGGCTTCGGCATGGAAATCCACAATGATGATGCGCGTTTCCGTTGCAAGGCGGGTAATTTCACGGGTTGCGGCGCGAAACGGACAGTCAAGAGGCGTCATAAATATCCGCCCCTGAAGGTTGACGACCCCGACCTTTCCTCCGCATCCCGCGGGAAAAGCCGCCGCGCCTTTACCGGGTATCGGCATATCCGTCGGGTGATTCGCCGGACGCAGAATTCGTTCATTTTCCTGAATCGCCTTAATGCCGTCTTTATTTTGCCAAGTGTGATTGCCTCCGGTGAGCGCATCCACGCCGGATTCAAAAAGTGTGTGGGAAACCTCAGTTGTAATGCCTTTGCCGCCGGCGGAATTTTCGGCATTGGCAATCACAAAATCAATGGATAATTCAGAGCGCAGCCGCGGCAGAATTTGCCGCACCGCCTCGCGCCCCGGTCGTCCAACCACGTCGCCGATAAATAATATCTTCAAATATATTTCCTTTTCTAAAGAATGCCCTGTTTTTTGAGAACCTCGCGAACAATGCTTTCGATTTGAGACCGTTCAACAGGAATTGCTTCCGAACGGGCAGGCTCAGGAGCCGCGGGTCCAGGCATCGGAATAGAGCATGATAAATCTGCTCCCGGCTTAAGCCTGCGATCTGGAATGCCCAGCCTTTTTTTTATCTCAAGCAACTCCGAAACATCCTGCTCGGATATCTGAGAGTAGCCGTCAAGAAGCCTTGTATAAAGAAGCAGCCGGCAATATTCCTCCACAATTTCCATCTTGAAATAAGCCTCTTCAAGGTCTTTGCCGATTGTGATTGCCCCGTGATTGGCAAGTAGAAACGCCGTGAAATCTTTCAGGAAGGGCTTAACCAGATCCGCCACCTCCTGCGTTCCCGGCGTGGCATATTCCACAATCGGAATTTCGCCAAGAAAGAGTTCCACCTCCGGCAGAACGCAGCGCGGCAACGGACGCTTGGCAACGGCAAATGCAGTGGAAAATGGGGGGTGGACATGCACAACTGCGCGGATATCCGGACGCTGCCTGTATATTTCAAGATGGATGCGAACCTCGGAAGTCGCTTGGCGCGTTCCGCCGATTTTGCGTCCGCTCATGTCAATGACGACCATGTCCTCAGGTTTCATGAAACCCTTGCTCATGAGCGTGGGCGTGGCAATGACAACGTCGTCGCTGATGCGGCAGGAAAAGTTCCCCTCATTGGCGGCGACAAAGCCCTTCATCCAGACCCGCCGTCCGATCTCGCACAATAATTCCTTAATTTGCCACTCCATCATAAAGGGGATGCTCATTTATTCTGCCGGACGTTGTCAATTGTCAATTGCTATTGAAGTTTTTCCGGAGGGATTCCGCTGATATTGATTAGAATCCGGTGGTTCTTTCTTGCATCTTCAAGAACTTTTTCGCGCACGACATCAAAGAGGCTGTCCATAACAAACTGGCGCGCCTCCTCAAAATTCCTGCCCGTCATAGATTGTTTTTCTTCCACGCGAATTATGTAATAACCGTATTCCGTCTCCTCAACATCGCTGATGGCTCCGACCTTTAATTTAAAAAGGAGTTTGTTAATCGGTTTGGGGAGACGGTTGTCTTCCGGCATCCAGCCCATGTCCCCGCCGATGACCCTCCAAGAAGGGTCTGCCTGCGCAGCAAGAACTCGAAAATCTCCGCCCTTGCGCGCCCCTTTGCGGACGTTTTCCATAAATTCACGGCGCTCCTTTTTTTCCCCGATGGTTCCTTTCCTTTCAAGGGACAGAAAACATGAACGGCGCGAACACGGGGCGGTCTCACATAGGAAGCGGGATTTCTATTATAAAGGGCGCGCAATTCCTCTTCAGTCACAAGCTCGCCGATTTTTTTTCTGACCAGTTTTTCACCCAAGATGGCGTCGCGCAGCTGGCGCCGGTATTCGTCCTTGTTTGCCCCAATTTTTTGAAGGGCGTTCTCGACATCAAACTCCACTCGGGCAGCTTGTTTGAGCGCCGCTTCCTGCTGATTAATTTCCTCCGCGCTGACGGCGATGCCCTCGCGTTCCGCCTCCGCAGACAGGATATTGCGCTCCAACCATTCGGTCACAATATTCTGGGTATAAACAAGGCGGCGGCGTTCTAAGAGTTCTTCATCGGCTGTTTCTTGTTTGGTGATTTTAGCCAGCAGGCGGTCAACATCAGCTTGGGTCAGGCGGCGATTGTCCACAACGCAAAGCACAATGCTCTCCGGCGGCGGCGCCGGCGTCGGTTGCGCGATATGAGTGATTTTGTCAATCCTCTGAATGGTCTGAGTTGTTTGAGATGAAACCGAAAGCGATAAAAAGGAAATCAAAAATATAACCGCGGCAGATTTTAAAACCGGCAAATGCTTACTCATGGATTTCTTTTAGCATATCCTTCGCTTTGGGCATATCGTTATATTGAGGGAACTGCTCAATGATTTTATTCAACGTGGCTTTTGCTTCGGCGCCGCGTTTGAGTTGCATAAGGCAGAGGGCTGATTTAAGAAGGGCGTCCGGCGCGCTTGCCCCATTTTTGAATACTTCTGCCAGATGGGTATATTGCTTTAATGCCTCAGCATAATTCTTTTCGTAAAAATAAGAATCGCCGAGCAGAAAAAAGGCTTGCTCGGCTTCTTTAAAATCGCCAAAATGTTCAAGATATTTCAAAAGGGCGGCGCGGGCGTTTTCGTATCTGCCTTTTATCAGATAGTCGCGCGCGGAATTCAGCAGGGTTGCGCCGTCAATGGGCTCGCCCTCAACAATCGCCATCGGCTCAGAAATCTGTTTGAAATTTTTAGAGGGTTCATTGGCAAGTGTTGCCTCTGTGCTATCGTCCCGCGGAAATGAATCTCTTTTCCCGACGGAAAACCGCAGCTCTTCGATGCGGTTTTTCAACTGCCGGATTTCATCCCGCAACTCTGCAATCTGTTTTTCCAGTTCGTTTTGCTTGAGAGTAAAGGCGGATAGGGCGGCTTGATTGCGCTGCTGTTCCTCGCTGATATATGAATTCAGGAGTTTGTGCGTATCCCCTTGAAGGGTTTGCAGCCGCCCTATCTGAACCTTAATTTCGTAGATATCCCCCTGAGATTCCTTAGGGCGTTTGTCCAAAAAAGAACAACCCATGGCAAAAATATAAGACAGATAGAGGGGGAGCAGAATAACATGGATTCTTTGATGGACGCGCATAAGAAAGGCTTGCCGTCTTAATTAATATGCCATGAACTGGACGCGCCGATTCTGGCTCCACGCTGTCTCATCGTGTCCCTCGTCAATCGGACGCTCCTCGCCATAGCTGATGGTGTGAAGCGTTGCGGCGTCAAGGTTCTTTCCGATGAGATACTCGCGGACAGATGCCGCGCGGCGTTCGCCCAGATTCAGGTTATACTCGACCGTTCCACGTTCATCGCAATGTCCTTCAATCAGAACATGGACGCCGGGATTTTCGCTCAGCCAGATTGCGTTCTGATCCAGCACCGCTCTGGCGGATTCGGACAACTCGGCGCTGTCAAAATCGAAATAGACCGTCTGCAATTCCGCAATCTGCTTTGTTGCCTCCATGCGAAGCGGCGGCGCCGTGGGAGTGCCGCTTTCGTGATCCATAGGAAGCGGTTTAGGATACGACCCCGACATGGAATCGGGATCCGGCGCAGGGGGGAGCGTCGGGTCAGAGGGATAAATCGAAGACGACGGCTCCTTTTTCTTCGCGAAGAGTTTTCCAATCAGCGGAATTTTTGCGCAACCAACACAAAAGAGATCAACCACCAACACGAACAGCACCAGCTTCAACATCCAGCGTTTTCCAACATTCAACATTTTCAGCTTCCTCCTTTATATCTTCATTGGCTGATCCGACCAAGAATTCCTAAAAAAACCGTTTCAACGTTTGCAATAATAATTTTATTGCCCGCCTCTTAATTCATAAATGGAGACCACGACGGGGACTGGTTCGTCCCCTCCTTTGTCAATTGAATAATATTGCCGCCGTCATCATTCATAACATATATCTGCATTCTGCCGGAGCGGTCGGATGTGAAAGCAATGTGCCGCCCATCAGGCGCCCAGGTCGGGTCCTCGTTATTGCTGTTGCCTGTGGTTAATCGCACCCAGTTGCTGCCGTCTGTATCCATGAGAAAAATATGGAAACGTCCCTCAATGCGCGAAACAAAGGCAATACGGTCGCCCTTCGGAGACCAAGCCGGGGATTCGTTATACGACCCCTGATTGGTCAGTTTTTTGACATTTAACCCCTCTGAATCCATGACAAATATCTGCGGACGTCCCGTTCTATCTGATGTGAACGCAATACGATTTCCTTCCGGCGACCACGAAGGCGATGCATCAATCGCCTTGTTGTAGGTCAGGCGTTTCAAATTTCCCCCGCGATGATCCATTGTGTATATTTCCGAATTGCCATCCTTGCTTAAAGTCAACGCCATCTTTTGAGCCTTCTCGCACCAAGCAGGGGAAAGGTTGAAGCCCGGATGGCTCGAGACCACCCCCGCCTTGCCGTCGGTCAGACGCACGAGCCATAAATCCGGATTATATTCTTTGTAAGACGTGTAATAAATCTCAGCCGCTCCAAGACCCCAGCAGGGCGTGGCGGCAAGGTTTCCATCGCGGGTGAGGGGCATGAACCCAAACCCGTCCGCATCCATGATATACACCTCTTTGGCTTTGCCAATCTGGGAGATGTAGGCGATGCGCGTTGAAGCGATGCCCTGCTCCTGCGAGACATATCGGATAATCTCATCCGCTATTCGATGCGCCATGCGCCGGTATTGCTCCCGCGTATAGCCGTCAAAATTTTTCCCAAAAACGCGTTGATTGGTTTTCACATCGTAAAAAAAACATTCGGAGGAAAGGGTATTGCCGGAAAGATTGAACGACGATTTGAGAAGAAAATTTGCGCCGAGACGGTTCCATTCCTGAAAATTGATTGAGCCGCTTTTTTCATCGGCGGCGTTTGTCTGCGCTACAAATTGCTCATTCTTCACGCGGGTGAAATATCCCGATATCTCAAGGTCGCGATAAATAATCTCCTGAAACAATCCTGACTTCACGCACTCCGAACCCGCAACAGGTTTGAAATCCGGGATTGCAATGGTGGCGACAAATTTATCCGATGGTCGAATATGGATTACATTGGGGTCTTGAGAATAAAGGGAGGGATAAATTAAAAGCCCGAATAATATAACCGCCACAACAATTCCACGGTTCAACATCGCCAACCTCCACAAAAAACAACGGCTTAACTGCTTCTGCTGCAACAGGAATTAAAAGAAACATAAGCAAACCGCTTTTTCCGTTTCAAGTAAATTCTTTAATAAAATGAACCATTTTTTTATTTGCTCTTTGCATTAATACGGACATTGACAACAGCAAATTCATGAGGAAGAAAATCTCCTTATTTTGATGGGAAAAGTTTATGGAAAAATCGCATTTTGTTCATCTCCATACACACTCGCACTTCAGTCATGAAGACGGCGTTCCCTCCCCGCAGGAACTGGCGCGCGAGGCTTCCCATCTCGGTTTTTCCGCCCTTGCCCTGACGGATCACAACACCCTTGCAGGCATCCCATCTTTTACAGAAGCCTGCCGCCAATACAGCATCAAACCCATCATCGGTTGCGAACTCAATATACTGCCATTTCAGATGCGCATCCCGGCAATCGGCGCCGCCGGTGATAAACCTTTTCATCATGCCACGCTCATCGTTCGCAACAAACAAGGGTTCTTCAATCTTATCAAACTTGTGAGCCGAGCCCACAAAAACTCCGACGACGGCGAACCTTTTATCGCCTTTGATGACCTTGGGGAATCAGCCGAAGGTTTAATCTTTTTGACCGGTTGCCAGCGCGGCGAACTCTATAGCCTCCTCAAAGAGGCGCGCGTTGAAGATACGGAGGAATACCTGCGGCGTCTAATTCAGATATTTGGACGCAATAATGTTTTCTTTGAACTAACCCTTGAAGATTCCGAACGCGAGCGCACCATCAACGGACGCATGGTTCAACTGGCGGAATTTCTTGGGGCAGGCATCGTCGCAACCAACAATGTCCATTACATCCTGCCGGAAGATGAGCCGGTTTACATGTGCCTTTGCGGCAGCGGAGCCATTTTGGAGGCGGGAGCGGGCGCGCCCTTTGGCGAAGTCCTTTGCCCTTCTCGCTACACCAGACATCTTGCCTCCGAAAAAGAAATGCGCGAAAAATTCCGCACCCATCCGCAGGCGGTTGAAGCAGCATCCGCCATCGCCGAACTTTGCGAATTCACGCTCGAAGATGTTCGCACCAATCCCATTGCGCGGCTGCCCCTCCATGATTTCGTCCGCGGGCAGGACGCCTATTCCTATCTCTGGGACAAGGTGTTCGATGCCGCCACGATGCGTTATGGTCCCATCACGGATAAAATCAAAGACCGCCTTAATGAAGAATTCGATTCAGTCAAACGGCGCGGATTTGCCCATTATATCGTTTTTCTACAGTATTTAGCGGAATATCTCAAAAAGGAAAAAATCCCATTCATCTTCCGCCACGAAAGCCTTAATTCAAGCCTCATTGCCCACCTCATCTCGCTCAACGAACTTGACCCCATCAAATATCATGTCAAATTCAAGGCGCTCACCCAAGAGGATGAAAATCATCCCGCCGCCCAGATGGAAATCCCAAATGATTTCATAGACAGCGTTGTCAGACACCTCCGCGAAATGTTCTCCCCTTCCTCGATTTGCGAGGTGGGGCATTTCCAGCCCTGGCCGCGCGCCTCATTGCTTCACTTCATCGCCCAATGGGCGCGCCTCTCCTCAAAAGATTTTGAGTATTTTCAAAAATCCACATCGGATAAAAAAACGCTCAAGAAAGAAGAATACCAAAAATTCATCGCCGAAAAAAGGAGCAGCCTTCCAATAAGCGATCCCGATTTTCTTTTCGCCATCTTCTCGCGCCTATACCCGCGTCCCCGATTTCTTCAGCCAAAACGCGGAATCTTGGCGTTCTGTTCAAAAGAACTCGAATCTGTTATCCCCTGCCGAAAAAACGAAGACACATTCATCTCCGAATTTGAAGAAGAATTCATAGATCAGTTGGGCATGCACTCCATCCGCATCTCGCCCAATATGACTCTCGACATCCTTAAGACGGCTGTTGATTGGGTGCGCAAACAGGGCAATCCGCGCTTTTCGCTCAACTCGGCGGATCTCGCAGATGCCCCCACATATGAGCGGCTTGGGTTGGGATTCACAGAAGGCATCCCGCCCTTTGAATCCATCACATTCAAATCCCTGCTCCGCAAAAACCGCCCCGCCTCATTTCTTGAACTTGTGAAAACGCTGCTGGAATCGGGACAACCCGCATCCGCCAAAGCTGCTTCGAACAAATCCCCCTCTATATCCAGCCTCCTTTCCCTGTGCCTGATGGGGTTCCGTTGCGCCTATATCAAAACCCATCACCCAGTCTCCTTTTTAACGGCGGCGCTGACGCATTTTTACAAAAAAAACAACAACATGGAGAATTATATCTCCCTTGTCCGCCAGACCAAAAGACTGGGAATTAAAATCCTTCCGCCATCCATCAATGACAGTCTCTGGGATTTTTCGCAGGAAGGCGAAAACATCCGCTCCGGTCTTATGATTGTGCGGCAGGTGGGGGAGAGAGCGGGCAAAAACATCTTCAACGCCCGCCCAAGCGGCAGTTTTGATAGCCTTGCAGACATCTGCCAGCGCACCGATAACCGCGTAGTCAATTACCGCGTTCTTGAAAACCTCATCAAAGCAGGCGCCCTCGATAGTTTTGGACTGCGCCGCTCCCAGCTCCTCCACATTCTGGAAAACACTATCACATTTTTCAAAAAAGAAAAAGAAGAAGTTAACGCCACTTTGACGCTTTTTGGAGAGGAGGACATCGAACGCCTCTCCGAAGCGCCGGATATCCCCGAATTTACGACCGATGAACTAATGCAGATGGAACGCGAAACAGCCGGTTACGTAATCACCCGCTACCCGCTCGAACCTTTTACCTCGCTGCTCAAAGACATGCACACCATCTCCCGCGGCGACCTGACCGCAAAACATTCCGGCATGGAAAAATTCATCGGCGGATTTATTGACTATATCGAAGAAGAAGGACCATTCATAACCGGCGATACCGTGATGCTCCTTGATTTCGAAAGCATATTAATCAAAGTCGGCAAAGAGACGGCGGAACGATACAAATCCGCGCTAAAACTCAACCTCCCCATTCTGATTGGCGGAGTGGTCGAAAAACTGGGCGAGTTCCCAGCGCTCTCAGCAAACTGCGCCTTCGTTTTGGAAGACCTTGCCGAAAAAATCAAATCCCTGCGCAAGATTGTCATCAATTGCGCCGGACCGCCCGCAATCAGTTACGACACCCTGAGACGCATCCATCGTCTGATAAAGGAATTCCCGGGCGAGACCGCGCTTGAAATTTTAAACGTCCCAGAAGGCGGCGGAGGCTTGGCTCGCAAAATTGCCAAACTCAAAGTCCTCTTCTGCCCTCCTCTTTATTACGAACTCACGCGCCTTCTGCCCGCGCAATCCATCCGCCCTTACACAGCCGCTCCCACCGCCGACGACGCCATCCTTGCCGGCTGGTGAACAATTTAGCGGCGAACTATTTACCGCGGCGTTTTGGGGACAGATTTGTGAAAAGGTTTGGCAAGATTTGAGGTCAACCCCCTCGATTAACTCGATTTGCTGTTGACATGCCTCGCGCCTATCTATCATCATCTTTTTTATGGCGCGCACAATTAGTTAGGAACGAAGTTCATAGATTTGCGTTCATTCCGCACGTTGGGTTATCACTTCAAACCGAGCAAATCGAAGAGATTGACCCTTAATTCTCCAAAAAGAAACTGCCAGCATTGGGTGTTTTATAAAAATTGTATAATTATTGTTTAGGTTCGTGGAAAGAGCCGAGAAATGACAGAAAACGAAAAAGTCACAAAGACCTTTGAGGCTCTCCAAAAGCAGTTGCAAGAAACGAGCGAACGGATGCAAAGGGTTTGGGAGCCTATTCATAAACAGCAGGTGCAACTACAAAAAGCCATTCAGCCGTTCTTAGAGCTGATCGCGGTGCAGTTGGAAAATCTTCCTAGATTGAAGGATTTACCACTTAGAATACAGAAAGCGCTAATCCTTTTGGGAAAGCACGGATGGTACTACGATCTGGAGATGCCCTACAGCTTTCTCTGGAAGCTGACGAAAGCTTTAGAAGAAGGGAGCGTGCAAGAGGCAGAGAACACCCTCGTTGAATATTTTGAAGAACGTTTGGATGGGCTCGAAACATCAATTATTGAAAAATTTCCAAACCGCAAAAAAATGATTAGTTCCGCATTCTCGGCTCACAGACGGGGTGAATATGAACTTTCGATACCTGTTTTGCTTTCTCAGACCGATGGGAT
>ERZ795051.5313-NODE-5313-length-11352-cov-3.613614_pt1 | contig 11352 bp, 10 predicted proteins | sample MGYA00375135_ERZ795051 | MGnify/ENA primary metagenome ERZ795051 (study PRJEB30180, sample SAMN05720222) | activated sludge metagenome | isolation source: Anaerobic digester | place: Japan | collected 2015-05-26 ... | reverse complement strand
ATAATACCACAATAAGAACGTTTAATATCTTCTTTAATATAAGACGTTTTCATTATAGGATGCTCACGAGGGAATTGAAAAATATTAGTATGCATTGTAACCACTAATACATCGCTTGCGAATTTCAATTTAAAATCAAATTCGCCAGTTTCAGAGAATTCAAAAGGAATTTCAGGGCTAACCTTTTCAATGAAATTTTTATTTACAGAAATTAATTTTTTAGCAAGTTCCTTAAGTTCTTCAAATACTTTTTTAGTATTGTAAAAAACTTGCATATGATTAAGTGATTTTTCTGAAATCTTATCCAAAATAATATTATTAGATTTTGCCATAAAATATTAATTTTAAGCTATTGCTTAGATGCAAATATAATTTTTTAATATAAATAATTTTAACAATCTAATTTTATCTTTTGCATATTTGCAATATTAAAGCATTTTATTTTGTTATATATATTTAATTAAAAATAAATTTAATGAATTCAAATGTTATAAAAATATTATTATTAATATTTTGTTTAATAATTTTTACACACTGCGCTAATATTGTTGCTCCTACTGGCGGACCTAAAGATACAGAAGCACCAATAGTATTAAAAATTGAACCAAAGAATAATTCAACAAACTTTAAAAATAAAGATATTAAAATATTATTTAATGAGTTTATAAAACTTAAAGAAGGACCTAATAATTTTCTATCCTCTCCCCCAATAAAAAGTAAACCTGAATTAATTGTAAAGGGGAAAAACTTAATAATTAAATTAAAAGAACCATTATTAAAAAATAACACAACTTATAATATTTCATTAATAAATGCTATTTCTGATATTACTGAAGGCAACACAATACCAAAATTAAATTACATATTTTCTACAGGTCAATATATTGATTCAATGTGCATAATAGGGAAAGTAATTAATGCTTTTTCTCTTGAAGCAGAAGCAGGAATTTGCGTTTATTTATATACACAAAACATAGATTCATTGCCATTAAAAGAGCAACCTGATTATATGACCATAAGTAACGAATCAGGTGAGTTTATTATCAATAATATACCTGAAGGTAAATATAAAATTTTTGCTTTAAAAGATTTAAATAATAATAATATATACGACATGCCCACAGAAAAAATAGCTTACTATGATACTACAATACACTCTTTTTATCTAAACAATAAAGATTCTGCACAAACTAAACTTTTTGATATTAATAAAAATCAAATAAAACTATTTATGTTTAATGAAATAGACTCTTCGCAACAAAAACTTATTAAATGTTATCCATTAAATATAGGCTTAATAAAACTAATATTTAAATTCCCTGTTACTAACTTTAAATTTACCCTTATAGATACAAATGATAATCAAAATTTTATAATAGATCCTAATATTAAAGGCGACACAATTCATATATGGTTATCAAACACTGACGCGGATTCATTAAAAGCTATTGTAAGTTACGACAAATCAAAAAGCGACACCATACAAATAAAACTTATTACTTCGCAAACATCTAAAAAATTAGGGAAAGGGACTGTTGAGTCAAATAAATTAACAACTTCATTATCTTTATCAAGTAATAATCTTATTGATATAAATAAACCATTAAAAATTTTATTTTCAAAACCAATCAAATCCTATAATTTTGATAAAATAATATTAACACAAGCAAATGATACCCTACACCCTGAAATAAATTTTTCTGATTCTATAAAAAAAACTATTGAAATAAAACATCAATGGGAAGAAGATAAAGAATATACGATATTTATAGACTCTGGGACTTTTATTGATATTCATAATTACAGTAATGATACTATTAAAATAAAGTTCAAATCAAAAAAATATACAGACTATGGGACTTTAATAATTAAAATAGAAAATATACCTAAAAATAGTCACATCATCCTACAACTTTTATCACAAAACAACATTATAATTAAGGAATTTAGTGTATCAGGCCCAGAAATACTAACAATAAATTATTTAGCACCAGGATTTTATAAATTAAAAGCTATTTTCGACACAAATAAAAACTATAAATGGGACACAGGCAATTATTTAAAAAAAATACAAGCTGAAAAAGTACTAAATTATCCTAATAACATTAGTATTAAAGGAGGGTGGGAAACTAAAATAGAATGGAACCAATGGGAATAAGAATTTGATTTTCAAATTATAATTATATATTATAATTTTTTTCTTAAACTTTAATTTAGTAATTAAAAAAGATTTTAACTTTGCTCCATTCACAAAAAATACAATTTTACTTGATTTTATAAGCTTTTTTCAAAATTATAAAAAAATGAATATATCGCATATTGAACATATTGGCATAGCAGTTAAAAATCTTGAAGAAGCAATTAATTTTTATGAAAATGTTTTAGGTCTAAAATGCTATAAAATTGAAACTGTAGAAGAACAAAAGGTCAAAACTGCATTTTTTCTAGTAGGGCAAACTAAAATAGAACTATTAGAGTCAACTCATCCTGAAGGACCTATAGGAAAATTTATTGAAAAAAAAGGAGAAGGTATTCATCACATAGCCTTTGCTGTCAAAAACATACAAGAATCGCTAAATGAATTATCATCTAAAGGGATAAAACTTATTGATAATAAACCTCGTAAAGGAGCAGAAAACTTAAATATAGCCTTTGTACATCCTGCTTCTAATTACGGAGTATTAACTGAATTGTGTGAAAAATAATAATAAAAATAATAAAATATTTTAAAGCCTTATAATTTATGGGCATAGAAAATAAGATAAAAGAACTTCTGGAAAAAAGAGAAAAAGCCAGAATGGGCGGTGGACCAGAAAGAATTGCTTCTCAGCATAAAAAAGGTAAATTAACTGCCAGAGAACGTATAGATATTCTACTCGATGAGGGCAGCTTTGAAGAATTCGATATGTTTGTTACTCACCGTAGCCACGACTTCGGATTAGACAAAGAAATCTATTTAAGCGACGGTGTTGTAACAGGATATGGAACTATTGATGGTAGATTAGTATTTGTATATTCTCAAGATTTTACTGTTTTTGGAGGATCATTGTCAGAAACTTACGCTCAAAAAATATGTAAAGTTATTGATAAAGCTATGAAAGTAGGTGCTCCTATTATTGGAATAAACGATAGTGGGGGAGCACGAATACAAGAAGGAGTTAAAAGCCTTGGTGGTTACGCTGAAATATTCCAACGTAATATTTTAGCTTCAGGACTTATACCACAAATATCTGCTATATTTGGACCATGTGCTGGTGGTGCTGTTTATTCTCCTGCTTTAACTGATTTTATAATAATGAATAAAATCAATAGCTATATGTTTGTTACAGGGCCAAAAGTAGTTAAAACAGTAACAGGAGAAGTAGTAACAGCAGAAGAACTAGGCGGTGCCCATATACATGCAGCTAAATCGGGTGTAGCTCATTTAATTTCGGAAAACGAGCAGGAAGGGCTAACACTGATAAGGAAATTATTAAGCTATATTCCTCAAAATAATCTTGAGGACCCACCTGTTATTGTATGTAATGATCCTATAGATAGACTCGATGATGCTTTAAATTACATTATACCCGATAGTCCTAACAAACCTTATGATGTAAAAGATATAATTCATTCATTAGTTGATAATTTTGAATTCCTTGAAATACAAGAGCATTTTGCACCTAATATAGTAGTAGGCTTTGCCAGAATGAATGGTCAACCTGTCGGAATAATAGCTAATCAACCTAATTATTTAGCAGGTGTACTTGATATAAATTCATCACGTAAAGGGGCTCGTTTTGTAAGGTTTTGTGATGCATTTAATATACCTTTAATCACATTAGTTGATGTCCCCGGCTTTTTACCTGGTACAGCCCAAGAATATGGTGGAATAATAATACACGGAGCTAAATTAATGTTTGCTTATGGCGAAGCTACTGTACCTAAAATTACTATTGTTTTACGTAAAGCCTATGGAGGAGCTTATGATGTTATGAGTTCTAAACATTTAAGAGGAGATATTAATTACGCATGGCCATCTGCCGAAATCGCTGTTATGGGGCCTAAAGGTGCTATAGAAGTACTCGAAAGCAAAGAACTTTCAATTATTACCAGCGAAGAAGAAAAAATGAAATACCTTGAAATGAAAGAAAGAGAATATAGGGAAAAATTTGCAAATCCTTACGTAGCTGCCAAATATGGATACATAGATGATGTTATTGAACCACGTAATACTCGTTTCAGAATTATAAGAGCTTTACAAGCTTTAGCTACTAAAAAAGATATAAACCCTCCTAAAAAGCATTCAAATATTCCTCTCTAAAATACTATATAAATAAATATATAATAAATGAACTCAATAATTAAAAATATTTTAATTACAATAATAAACTTAATCATTATTTTTAATAGTAATTTAATATCTCAAACACAACAAGATTTAAGAATCAATGAAGTTTTAATAATTAATAATAATGGTATTATTAATGAAAAAGGACAAAAAACACCATGGATTGAAATCTTCAATACATCTTACACCAAAATAAATATAGGGGGTATATATATAACTGATGATCCTAAAAAATTAAACAAATGCTTAATTCCTAAAAGTTCCTACACTTATATTCCTCCACGAAGCCACATGATTTTATGGGCAGATGGCTATAAAACACAAGGTAGCTTACACACTTCTTTCAAATTAGACACATCTTCAAGTTTCTTAGCACTCGTAGAATCAAATGGTAAAAATATTATTGATAGTATTACTTTGCCTAAACCAAAACCTGATACATCTTATGCTAGAAAATACGATGGGGCTAATTTATGGGAATATAAAGCCGATGTTACACCTGGTTCTCCTAATCAAATAAATCAAAACAATATTAGTGCAGCCGAGCTATTTGTTAAATACGATAAAACTGGTGTTGGATTAACTATAATTGCAATGAGTGTTGTATTCACAGCACTTTTATTATTATATCTATCTTTTAAAAATATTGCAAAATTATTCTCTTTAGACCTAAAAAAAGCTAAGTTAATTAAAAAAGGTAAATTAAAAGAAGCTGATGCAATAAAAAGTGATACTACAGGCGAAGTAGCAGCAGCTATTGCTATGTCTTTATATTTATACTTAGAACAACTTCATGACGAAGAAAATACTATAATAACAATAAAAAGAATATCTAAAACTTACTCCCCATGGAGTTCTAAAATATACGGCTTAAGGCAATTTAACAAAAAACAATGGTAAAATTTTACTACAATAATTATAACGAAATGAAAATTACCAAAAAAATATATAAAATGTTTGTTAAATGAAAAAATATCAATTTAAAATAAATGGTAATAATTACGATGTTCAAATTGTAAGTTTCGAAGATGGTAAAGCTACAATTGAAGTTAATGGAACTAGTTATGAAGTTGAAGTTGATAAAAATATACAGACTATTAAAACGCCCAAATTAGTAAGAAGTAATTACCCTGCTTCGGCTGATGCTGTAGCAGGCCCCACTAGAACATCTCCACCTACAGAACCTAAAGGAGCAGGAATTATAAAATCTCCTTTGCCAGGTCTTATATTAAAAGTATTAGTTAATAAAGGTGATACAGTAAAAATTGGTCAAAAACTTATTATACTCGAAGCAATGAAAATGGAAAATAGTATTGAAGCTACCAAAGATGGTAAAATAACTTCTCTCATGGTAAAAGAAGGAGATTCTGTTATGGAAGGTGATATTTTATTAATGATAGGAGATTAATATATGGAATTAAAAGAAGGTTTTTTAAGCTTTTTACTTCATCATTTAAAACAGTTTTTAGAATACACTGCTTTTGCTAATATAACTATTGGCCATATTATAATGATTATTGTAGGATTATTTTTTATATTTTTAGCAATAACAAAAGAATACGAGCCTTTGTTATTAGTACCTATAGGATTTGGAATAATTATAGGTAATATTCCTTTTTATCCTGGCTTACAAATAGGAATATATGAACAAGGTAGTGTTTTAAATTATTTATACTTTGGTGTTATAAACGGTGTGTATCCCCCTCTTATTTTCTTAGGCATAGGCGCAATGACTGATTTTTCGGCTTTAATTTCAAATCCAAAGCTTATTCTTATAGGAGCTGCCGCTCAATTAGGTATATTTGGAGCATATATGTTAGCTTTATGGTTAGGTTTTTCACCTACTCAAGCTGGCGCTATAGGAATAATAGGCGGTGCTGATGGCCCAACAGCAATATTTTTATCTTCAAAACTCGCACCTGAATTAATGGGAGCTATCGCTATTTCTGCTTATTCTTATATGGCTTTGGTCCCTGTAATACAGCCACCTATTATGAAACTTCTAACTACCAGAAAAGAAAGATTAATAAGAATGAAACCTCCAAGAGCTGTGTCAAAAACCGAAAAAATACTTTTCCCTATTGTAGGCATACTTCTTACGTGCTTTATAGTGCCAAGCGGTTTACCTTTATTAGGGATGCTTTTCTTTGGTAATTTATTAAAGGAAAGTACTGTAACAAAAAGGCTTGCAGACACAGCTAAAGGCCCACTGATTGATATTGTTACTATTTTAATAGGTTTAACAGTAGGTGCTTCAACACAAGCTACAACATTTCTGACAATCAGATCAATAGGCATTTTTGCTTTAGGAGCAATATCATTTATGATAGCGACTTTTGGAGGTGTTATGTTTTGTAAATTTTTGAATTTGTTTTTAAGTAAAGAAAATAAAATTAATCCACTTATAGGCAATGCAGGAGTATCAGCCGTACCCGATTCCGCAAGAGTGTCTCAAATGATGGGCTTACAGTACGACCGAACAAATCATCTACTTATGCATGCTATGGGGCCCAACGTCGCAGGAGTAATAGGTAGTGCAGTAGCTGCTGGTATTATGTTGAGCTTCTTATACTAAATTAAAGTTTTTTTATACTTATCTATAAGTATCTGTGCTGCTATATAACTACTTGTTTTATTCTCTCTTAAAGCTTTTTCTAGTTGAGGAATTAATTTAGCTACTTCAGGGTTATTATAAAAATCATTTGTTATACATTCTTTGATCATCTCATGCATCTTATGCAAAGCTTGTTCTTGCCTATTTAAATCAAACCATCCATTCCCCTTAGTTTTATTATGGTAATTACTAATAATATCCCATATTTCTGGTATACCTTCTTTAGTTAAAGCCGAGCAAGTAGTAACTACTGGCTCCCAACCAGAAGGTTGTTTTCTAAAAAGTTTCAAAGCTTTTTCATAATCTGATTTTGCTATCTCTGCTTTTAACCTGTTTTCTCCTTCTGCTTTATTGATAACAACAGCATCTGCCATTTCCATAATTCCTCTTTTAATTCCTTGTAAATCATCTCCCGCATTAGCTAACATTAATAATAGAAAAAAATCGACCATAGAATGAGCAGCTGTTTCACTTTGTCCTACTCCCACAGTTTCAACAAGAATTGTATTAAATCCTGCAGCCTCACATAAAATAATAGTTTCTCGGGTTTTACGAGCAACACCACCTAACGAACCTGCTGAGGGTGAAGGTCTTATAAAGGCATTAGGATCAGCTGATAATTCTTCCATTCTAGTTTTATCACCAAGTATGCTACCTTTTGTTCTAGTACTTGTAGGATCTATTGCTAAAACTGCTACCTTACGACCTATGCTAGTTAAATATTTACCAAAAACCTCTATAAAGGTACTTTTACCTACTCCAGGAACTCCAGTAATAGCTATTCTTATAGAATTACCTGAATAAGGCACACATAATTCTATGATTTTTTGTGATAATTGATAATGCTCATGTAAGGAACTCTCCACTAAAGTAATAGCTCTACTTAACATGCTCCTATCGCCAGCAATAATACCTTTAACAAATTCCTCAACTGTAGGCAATTGTTTTATTTTTTTTTTCAAATTATTAACAACATCTTCACTAACCTGAGCAGGTTGAGGAATACCTTTCTTTATATTAAGTGCTGATTTATTTTTATTAATTTCCAATTTTAAAATTTATCTGTTTAATATCTTTAACATATCTTCTTCTAAGCTAGTAAAAGGTTTTTCAATAATTCTTCCAATCTCTTTATCATAGCGATAAAAAATAAAAGTTGGAACCAATCTTAAAGATAAATCTGCTGCCGAAACCCCAGGTGCTGTTTTATCTGTATCAACACATATTAAGGTAATTTTATTTTGTGTATCAAACTTCAGTTCATCTAATATTTTATAAAAACGAGGTACTTGAACTTTACTATCACTACACCAAGTACCTAAAACTATTGTAATAGTAATGCCGTCAATTAGTCCTTTTAACTTTGAAATATATTCTTGATTAACTGTATAAATATTATATTCTAAGGCAAAATCTCTACCAAACTCTCCACTCAATAAACCTGTTTTATCGCAATAACCAATTAAAATTAATTGATTTGCTTTAGAATCAAATTTTGTTTGATTTAAATTTTGACTTTTAACACTAATCTGTACTAATAATAACAATAAGAAAAATAATTTTGATTTCATTGCTTATTTTGTTTAAAAATTATTTGTAAAGATAATGCTTTTATAAAAATTAATAATTTTTTTTCTTTTTTTATTTAATAAATTTTGAATTTAGTATTTTTTTTCTATTTTTGCAAGCCATATTGTAGATCTTAAATTTAAGGTATTGTCCGATGGTGTAACTGGCAACACGTCTGATTTTGGTTCAGAAGAGTCCAGGTTCGAGCCCTGGTCGGACAACAAAAATTGGGAAAAGCCACTTAAAATGCTAACAAGTGGCTTTTTTATTTTAAATTAAATAATTTATATGTTAAAAATTAAACGTTTTATATTTAATCCTTTCGAAGTAAACACTTATTTAATATATAACGAAAACAATAAAGCTATTATAATAGATGCAGGTTGTTATGAAAAAGAAGAAGAAAAAGAATTACAAAAATTTATAATTGAAAATAACATTCAACCTATAGCTCAAATTAATACTCATTGCCATATTGACCATATACTCGGTAATTATTTCGTTTCAAAAACTTTCAATATCCCTTTATTAATACACAAAGACGGTTTACTATTTCTAAATTCTGCCTCATATTACGCCAATATATTTAACATAAATATGAAAAATGTTGTAAAACCTTCATATTTTATTGATGAAAATTCAAAAATAAATATAGATAAAGAAGTTTTAAATGTAATATATACTCCCGGCCATTCTAATGGTAGTATTTGTATTATTTCTCATTCAAATACTTTCGTCATAACAGGAGATGTACTATTTTACAACAGTATAGGTCGTACTGACTTACCTACTGGAAACATAGAAATATTATTAAAAAATATAAAAGAAAAATTGATGTGTTTACCTGAGAGTTATAAAATTTATCCAGGTCATGGTAATTTTTCATATATTGGGGATGAAAAAAATAATAATCCCTTTTTAAAATGATAAAATTATTTTCATATTATTTGTTAATAATATTCATAAATATAAATAACTTATTATACGCTCAACAAAAACAAATACTCTTAAACCACAAAGCTGATAGCCTACTTAAAACTAAGAATGTCGAAAAAAAATTCTCATTTGTAGTATTAGGAGACTCGCAAAGAACAGATACTTTGCCTTTATTATCGGAAGTTTTTAGCGGAATATTAACAGAAATAAACAACAATCCTATTAAACCTAAATTTATAATAATGTTAGGAGACTTTGTATATTCTGGAACATATAATCAATATGATTATTTTTATAATGCAATATCTTTATTTATGGATACTACAGGTATTGCTTTTTTTTGCCTACCCGGTAATCACAACTTTACAGGAATTCAAGGATTCCAAAATTATATGAATTTTATTGATAATGATTTAGATTACTATTTTGACTATGGCAATAAACGATTTATATTAATTAATAACGTAAATAGCTTAACATATAATAATTACAATGTTACTCAAAATCAAATAGATACAATTAGTAATTGGCTTCAAGAAACAAAAAGACTAAAGTTTGCATTTTATCATCTGTCTTTAGTAAGAAACATACACTCTTCAGGACTAAGTAATCCAGGTTATGCTAGCCTATTATCTACTCTTGAAAATGGAAATATATCAGTGTTTTTTAATGGGCACATACACGAATATAACAAAACTATATATGATAATCTGTACCACATAACTACTGGCGGAGCTGGGGGCCCTCTTACCGGAACTTATAGCCCTCCTAATAATTACAATAATTATCACTGGCTTATGATTACTGTCGATGAATGTGATGGAATATTTTTACAAATGTATAGATACCAAAGTGGCAACGACAGCATATCACAGCTATACGATTTTCATATTAAAGAACCACAATATATTTCTATTTCATCACAATTAACACATAATAAATGTTATGGAGGAATCGATGGTTCAATAAGTATTACTGCCGAAGGAGGCATTACACCAAATACTTATACTTACTTATGGTCAAATGCTGCTAATACGCCAACTATAAATTATTTGCAAGCAGGGACATATACTGTAACAGTTACAGACTCTACTGGATGTTATCAAACAGCCACTTTTAATATCGAAGAGCCATTGCCTATCATTACTCAAATAACTAAACAAGATGCAAAATGTGCAGGGGAAAATAGTGGTCAAATTATGTTAAATGTATCAGGTGGTATTGCTCCATATGCTTACCAATGGTCGAATGGCAGCAACAAGCAAAATTTAGATTCACTATACACAGGGATTTATCAAGTTACTGTTAGTGATAATAACGGGTGCACCCAAACAGATAAAACTATTATTAAAGAACCCTCCCCTATAATTATTCAACCTACAATAATACCAGATACTAATAATAAATGTGTAGCTTCGATATATTTAAACATAGTTGGAGGTATTCCTCCTTATAATTATTTATGGTCGGCACCTTATAACAATATAAATACATCTTATCTTTTAAACATTTGTAATGGGAACTATACTGTTACAGTAACTGATTCAAATGGATGCTATAATTCTTTAACTGTAGAAATAAATAATATTACTCAAAATAATTATGAATACAATAACTATCAAGACAATATAAAAATTACTATTATGCCTAACCCTGTTAAAAACTATATAAAATTACTCTTACCATATGTTTCCGATTACGTTGAAATATCATTATTTAACTTAACAGGCAAAATTATTTTTAATAAATCAATTTATAATTCAATAAATAAAGAAGTTACAATAACACTAAATAATGTTACTGGCGGGCTATATTATATTTCGATAAAAACCATTAAAGAAACTATAATTAGGAAAATCGTTATTGACAAATAATATATTTTTAATTTTTATAAATTTATCTA
>ERZ795051.5310-NODE-5310-length-11361-cov-10.525650_pt1 | contig 11361 bp, 13 predicted proteins | sample MGYA00375135_ERZ795051 | MGnify/ENA primary metagenome ERZ795051 (study PRJEB30180, sample SAMN05720222) | activated sludge metagenome | isolation source: Anaerobic digester | place: Japan | collected 2015-05-26 ... | reverse complement strand
CCGTAAGTTCCGGGACCGATAGTGACTTTAGGGGCATTAATGCGAACAGGGCCATACATTGCATTATGAGTACCGCCATTCCAGATACAGAACTCATTCTTAATGTTAAGGGCCATACCACCGTTAGTCTCAGTTCCCCCTGCGATACCTTGGAGTCTGAAGAGAGTTACATAACTCCACGGACCATAGGTACGGAAGAAGCGGATAGACACATTACTCTGCACACCAGCTGACGCAGAGAGTACAAGTTTATTAACGCCAGCAGATTCGGGGCCCTGAGAAACAGTGTAGCGAGTCCCGTTAATAATAGCGTACATATGATCGCCAGAATAGCCTGCAGGCCAAGCATCACCTGAGACACGCACTACAGAGGTACCTGAAGTATTACAAGTACCTTCGCCTACTTCATATGCACGATACCAAGGATATCCCTGAGCAGAAGTTACAAATCCCGGAGCTCCTCCGGAGAAAGTAGTAACTGTAATTTGGGTATTACTAATGATGCTAGCGACTTTCCAAACTTCTCCATTCCAACCAATATGATCGCCAACGTACAAATTAGTCAGGTCATACGTACCGTAAGTGACCTCCAAAATGTTAGGAGATACACTACGTGCCGCGATAGCTTGGCAACCCGGATAAAGTTGTACTTGACAAGGGCCCTTATCAGGCTGCGTAACCATCCAATTATGGTGTCCAGTCCAAGTGCGCATACCAGAAATGGCACCATCATTAGCCCAGAGAACACCTCCAGCATAACTAATTTCGTGAGTGTTAGTAGATCCAACAATGATAGACTTACCCAGCTCTACTTTACCAGAGCCAGTATCCCCCCAGAACTTACCAGGGCCGCTTACAGAGGCGCGGCTAATAGCATACCGAGTGGCCCAGTTAGCTACATAGAAATTACCTGCAGGTAGCCAGATAGGCTTTCCTGTAGCAATTGCAGCCATTACAGCTGTGTCATTAGCGGTACCAGTCCCTGTGCCATCGGCCGCAGGAACGAAGTCACCAACAGCTCCATTGTCTACAGGATTAGCGAAATAAGCTGTACCACCACCAGAGCCAGAAGCTTCAATGAGAATCTCATCAGCGCTAGGAGTGAGAGTGACATTAGCACCAGCCTTAAGAGTCTTAAGAGCAAGATTAACGCCAGTCTTAGACTTAAATACTCCAACCCCAGTACCTACGTTAGAGGCAGTGTTAGCTTCCCCAGATGCACTGCCAGTAGCCTCTACAGTAATCTCATCAGCTGTGCTAGTGATAGAGATATTAGGTCCAGCTTTCAGGCTCTTAAGGACGAGACTAGTGCCGCTAACGCCGCTAGCCACCCCTGTGCCAGTACCTGCATTAGTCGCACCAGTAATTCCACCCGTGCCGCCTGATGCTGTAGAATTAATAGTGAGAGTGGAGCCGTCGTCAGTAATCGTAACATTAGTGCCGGCCTTAATTGATTTAGCAAATACCGACTGTTGCAAAGGAGCTTCATTAACCAGCACATCCATGCCAGTGCCCACATTAACTACAGAGAGAGTAGCCTCAAGTGTGCTGTTTTTTGCCTTAGTTACCATCACTCAACTCCCAGTCCGATGATAGAGACTCTTTCACCAACGCCAACAGTGAAAGTAGTCGTGACAATATTAGTGGAGGTTTCCTCATAATCTCCAAGGTCAAGATCCTGTACAACCCCATTAACAATTACAATGAGTTGATTGGCCCCAGGAGTATATGTAAATTCAGTAAGAGTGAATGCAGATTGAGCAGTTGATAGCAGCCAAGATTGCCGCTTGATCGTGACTCCAGGGGTTACTGAAGTCCCACCACTATCCCAAATAGACGCGCTCATGTTAGTATCCTTGCGCAAGAATGCTGCTGTTTCTCATCTCCATGAGATGCTCACTGGAGAGTTGCTTAAATGCGGCCGCCTGTTCATCGAAACCAATTGTCTTAAAGACCGTTGCAGCTGCTTCATAGACAATGGCAAACGGAAATTCATCCGCAATCCAAGACTTGTAGTTGTCTGGAGAGGTAAGAGGATGAATGTAACAGCCAAAGAATATGTACTCTAGGGGAGTGCTGGAGCGGATGTGCAGTACTTCCCCAGCAAGATAACAGACGTTATCCTTGTCTCGCTTATAACTATCCAGCAGAGTTCCAGCATCAAGGATCTCAATGAACTCAAGATCCGCATTGCTAACATCTGTCTTACGGATGTAGCGCAGGGCGCGAAAGCGAGGAATCAATTGTTTATACTCCAGATCCTGAAGGAGTGCAGGCTCACTAAACCGAATCCCAGTCTCGTAAAGATCCTTAGGATAGTAATCGGAATGGTGAGCCTTGAGAGTTGCCTGCCTAATGGCAAGCTCCGTCTCAGCACTTAGGTCAGGGCGATTGGTCAACGTCATTACGTCGGCCTTAAGTTGAGCGAAGCTTGCCATCAGTAAGTCCTTCCTTAAGCGTTACTTGCTGTTAGACTCCGGAGCAGTCTCAGCAACAGAGGCAGAGGTGCTTACGCCAAGCTTAACTGCTTGGAGGCCGCCGCTAGCATAGTCTCCCAGGTCGCGCTGTTTCATAATCTCAACAACGCGCTTTTGTACTTCTTCTTCGATAGGATCAACCGCATCAGTATCGACAGTCAGCGCGTCCTTATTAATGTAGAAGTGAGGATGCTTGGCAGCAATCTCAGCCTCAAGCTCTTCGATCTCTTTCTCAAGGGAAGTAAGATAACGACCTTCGTTGAAGAAAGCTGCAGTTCCGTCCTTAAAGACGTAAGTGCAAGAGCCGAGGGTGCAGTAGTAAGCATTCATAATTGCCATAATGTTCTCCTTTAGGAGGCCCGTAGGCCCCCAGTTAATTATGCTTAGCCCAGAGCGCCAGCAGTAAGGTTGTAGATGACAGCGTTAGCAGCAGGGTTCTTAACGCAAGTAGTCATTTCAGTGGTAAGAGTACCACCAACTGCGTCAATGCCGTTATCGCTAGGAACGTTGTTCTGGTTGAACTCCTTGTTCTGCGTCTTACGATCGCCAAGGTAAGCAACACGGAAAGTGGGCAGATCAACTGCAACAGCCATCTTAGCCCAAGTGGTGTTGGTATTAAAGAGCGGATGCTCAATAACACGGAAGGTACCACGAGCGGTCTTAAAGGTGCTGAACTGCAGGCCATAGGAGGTCTGGCCATCCATCAGCTGATAAGTACCGTTAAGGCGTCCGATAGCGTTAAACACTCGCTTACCTTGGCCACCAGTAAACAGCACACGCTCGTTAGCGCCCTTCGGATCGGTAGTCTGGTCAAAGACCTTATCCAGGAAACCTTCGAGCTGCGTGAAGTTAGTAGTGGCGCCAGCAGTGCTAACGTTACCAGCAGCGTTAACAGTGATCTCGTTAATCAGGCCGTTCATGGTGCGGAACGGTTGACCATTACGAACACCTTGGGACTTTTGACCGAAGAAGATAGCCTTCTCAATGTCAGCCGCGTGGAACGCTGCACAATCCTGACGAGACTCAGCAACGTTAGATTCACCGGCAATAACAAGGGTGGCACGAACAGTGTCAGAGACAGCCCAAGTATTACGGAAAATCTGCGTCAGGTTAGTGACACGAACCGGGTTGATGATGAGGCTGGAAGGACGCAGAGAAGCTTCTTCGTAAGCGTTACCAACTTGATACAGATCAACGCCAGAGCCGATAGCAACTGCAGCCACAGTACCAACAGCACGAGTAACAGTGACGCTAGTGCCGCTGACAATGGAGTTAACAATGACGTGCTCGTTAGTGCTGTTAACGCGCATAATCATGCCCGGCACGATGTTATTCGTGGAGGTCACAGTCAGCGTAGTGTCACCAACAAGGGCAGAGGCAGACGTAGTCATCTGCGGGAAGATCATGGTCTTAGTGAAAAAACCGTGTTCAGTTTGCACTGCAGTTTCAGTCTGCAGCATGGAGGTCATACCAAACAGCGGGGCAGAGCCGTTAGGCATAAGCCGAGTAATCATGCCAGCGAAAGACTTCTTGGCAAGATCAGTGGTCAGATTGCTAGTGACAAAAATACCGGTGCTCATTTGAGTTCCTTAATCAGAGAAAAGTTGACCAATCTGGCTCATTAGCTTTAGCTTGAGTAGTGGCCGGATTGGGTTGATTAGCTGTAGTAGGATTAAGCGCACCGCCCAAAGCCTCTACGTATTTCTGAGCCTGCGTCCGAAGTTCAGAAGTAGTCGCTTGAGGGTATTTGAGCGACAACTGAGCTTCAAGAGCAGCAATGATAGGTTGCACTGCAGGGTTGTTAAACACCGGATTGTCTGAGCGAAGGGCATCAGATACAGCATGTTTCTTATAAAGGCCAGGGAGCTCACTAACAAGAGACTCACGTTGTTTAGCCAGCGCAGCTTCCACAATTTTAGTTGTGGCCATTGCAGACTGTGCGTATACACCTTGAGCTACTTGATTAAGAGACTGGGAGAACGCTGCCATTGCAGCATCTCCGCCTTGACCGATAGCTTGCAGGGATTCTTGAGTAATGAGCTTAGTGAAATCAGTTCCCTTTGCGGCTTCCATGATCTTATTAGGATCAATGCCAGAGAAAAGAGAGGCATTGGGAACAGCAGGATTCTCAGTAGGCGCCCAAAGATCCTTAAATTCAGCGAGAGGCTCAGGAGCACTAGGGTTCTCAGGAGTTGCAGCTACAGCTGGGGCAGCAGGGATATTCCCAGGGGCAGCTTGTTCTTGAGCAGGGGCCGCAGGAGCCGGAGCCGTAGTGGGAGCAGGTGCAGGAGTACCGCTACCAAAGATTTGCGAAAAGATAGACATTTTAATTCCCTTCAATCAGTTGTTGTAACAGCAGGAGTTGTCCACGCATCTCTGCCTCACGGGCAATAAAGTCTTGTGGGTTTTTGGGGTCAAAGCTTAACCAGACTTTCTCTTCTGCAATAGCGGCCATCATGTTCTGTAAGCGAGCTTTTTGCAGAGAGTTAAGTTCAGCAGCGGCCACATTCTGCTCTTCAGTGAGTGGCACCCGAGTGAAGAGGGATTGGGTTTCCATGATTATTGTTCCTGGGTTGAGATATTGTTTGTGATATTATTAACTCGGGTAACATCCATCTGACGCTGGTTTTGCGCAAGCGACGGAGTAAGCCCAGTGGGTTTCCAGCCAAACTGTTCAGGAGTGGGCTGCGGCGGGAATTGCTGTCCACCAGCCTTAGCAATCTCAACAGTAGTTTGTTGCCATGCTGCAACTGCTTGTTCATACGCAATTTGTTCTGCTGACTTCTCGAAAGACTTAAGATCGCCACCTTGAGTTTTAACTAGATACGAGAACAGGGGTCCGATGTTATAACTACCTGCAATCTGAGGGCTGGAGCCAATGACTTGGATAGCCATCTTAAAAGAGTCGGCATTAATTAGTTTGTCGATGGGAGTTAGGCCATCAGAGATCTTAAACTCCATAATTGCTGTACGGAGTTTAATGGGATCAATCTTAACTACCTCCTCTCGTTGACGATTAAATAGACTAACGCCTCCTTGGTATTGGAGGATGTTGGTTTTAATAATATGCTTGAGAGGTGCGAAAGTCTGATCCTCTAGCAGAAGAGCACAAAGTTGATCTCGTCCGTTGGCGTTAGCCATAACAGACTGGTATTCATCTCTAGTCTTGTTACCTTTGACAAACTGACCTTGGCGCGCAGGATTCTGCCCAGTAATGTAATCAGCCATCTTAAGGACACTCTGAGTTTCTTGCATCAGAATGCCTGACTGATTATCGTTGAATGGGATAGGATAATACGCCTCACTCAGCGGCTTACCGAAAGCGCTTGGACGAACAGGAATCTTGGCGCTAGGGTTAGGATTGTTAATGTGCTCTGGAGATACGCGAGAGGGATCATACAAGCCTCTATCGCTAATTGCACGGCGGCGGGCCGCAAGTACAGAGTTCCAGAGAGAGCTAGCAATGTCCTGAATCGGGCTAACATTCTGCCCAAGAGACTTTGTCTGGTAACTAAGGCCATCTTCTTGGGGCTGCGCAAGAAGCACAGGAAGATAACCGTGCGCGTTTGTTTGGCGTTCTGCATAAATAAGAACACTGTTATTTACAACGATGAACTTCCACACCTGCGGCGTGTTAGGACTAGGAACGCGAAGGCCAAAATCACTTGGAAGGATGCGCCCGTATAGAGTGCAGACTTCGTAGCTGTTCTTGTATTCAATGGCCCCTGATCTATTAGCTTCTTCTTGACCGGCCCAAGCTAGCCAATTAGTAGTGCCAACAGGCTGATTCTGATCTAGCATTGCTGCAGGATTAACGCATGGAATATAATGGGACTGTCCATCTCCACCGCAGCCAGACTCAAAAGCCTCCTTGATGTTTTCAATCATCTTATCAGGGAGCTTAGAGATGAAGTCCTTTAGCGCAATGCGGGACATTTTTTCAGTCCAGCCCGCGAACTCACCTTTCTTATAGACTTCAGTTGCAGGAACTCTGGAGTCAAAGATTAGATTGTAGGGATCAAGCCGTTTGATGGTATTACCTTGCCAGATAGTCTGCTTAGGAATACCTTCAGTGGTACGGCTAAGATCAGTCTCTAGCTCTGCAGTGACTTGTCTTGACCAATCAACTTCAACAGCTGCTAGGTTATACTTAAACCCATCACGAAGGAACATGATAAGTTCACGAATCCAGCCGCCGCGAACCTGCTGATCTTCGATTAGTGACTCCATCTGGCGCGCTGCATCCATAGATTCAGGGCTAGCGACTACGCCAAAGATAGGATTGCCCGTAAGGAATACGCTGGCTTGATAAGTGACAGCTGCCTCAACTGCTGGCATAACTACAGGAACAGTGATATTCTGCAGCTCGATTGGATTACCTGAGATATTGCTAGCTTTTGCGCGAGCCTGCTCTTTAGTGTAATCAACTTCTCGCTGATACTGTCTATCAATCTGTTCCATTCTAGTGCGAAGATTCCAGTGCTGCCGCATCATGGCTAGGCACTCACTCTGGAACTTAAGGATAGCTTCCTGAGATTTCTTGGGTACTGTGATAGGGGTGTTAGGTACGGTCATTTTGCGGCATCCAATTTAATTGCGTTAAGGAAAGAGGCTACGTCTGACTCATACTGCCTTGTATAAGTTATAGCGTCTTTTACTTTGGGGAGTGTAGTTGGGTCATGGATATAGTCTGAAAGAGCGTTTTGCAAAACATATGAAGAGCTGTAAGGCTCAAACGCAGAAGTTTCTTTAAGAGCGGCTTCAACGGCGTTCATACTGCTGGACCCCATCTTACCGTCTGTGTGACTCTTCTTAACTGACTCAGCCATCATTGTTGCTAGATCTTCATAGCGAGCAGTGAAGTCTTTAGGAGCCAGGTCTTTAGCTAATCCTACAGGAATATCAGGGCCCACTGCTTTCTGTAATTTTTTCAGGTACATGTCTTGATGAGAGCCTTCCATACCTGGGTTAACTAAGATTGCAGTTACTGTGTCTGGGGAGACTTCAAAGCGCCCTCCCATTTTAAGTTCTGCATAGTTACTTGGAATTGTCTGAACCGCTTTTAGTGCATAAGTAGCCGCTGCTCTTCTCTGAGGATCAGGGTCGCTAGCCGCTACATTAATCATCCTTTGAAGGGCTGTCGGAGCATGTCCAAGATTATCAGAGTTAAATAGGTCTTTGTAAATAGTCCTGAAGCTCTTTTCAGCCTGCCTACTGTGATAAGTGACTTCTCCATTTGTAAGGGTTTTAGCTCCTTTATCAGACTTTTCATAAGCCTTAAATGAGCGAAAGCTGGGGCTGGCAGCAATAGCTAAGTCTTGGCTATAGGCAATCATATTACCGTAGCCTTGGCTTGTATCTAGCCTGTCAGGGTGGATTGCATATAGTTGCCCAGGATTCTCTCCCTCCAGCATACGATAATCATAAGGATACCTACGATTAACCTGCAGAGTTCTTGGGTCTCTTGCACGGCTAGCGAACATATCTCTATTGATCAGCTGATTGAGGGCATTAGTTGCTGGATCAAACTGATGACTTGCAGGATTAGGCAGTAGGGATACGCTGTTCATGTTCATATCGAACGGCCTAATGTTTCTGTCTGCAATACCAATACTGATTGAATCTAGCAGCGGAGATCCAAGCAATTTATTAGTTAACTGCCCAACTCTGGCTGTATGGCTCATGTTGAGCGTAGGCTTCCCTCCCTGCCTAATTGCCCCGATAGCCATAGGAATTGCGTGGCCGGCCGCCCCAGGACTAGGTAGAACTGCGGTAAGTAAATTACCTACAGCTTCCATGGCAGTATCTTCTGCTGGCTGCCCAGTAGCTTTACGAATGGATTTACTGCCGCCGACAGGCTCTTTAGCTAGGCCATCAAAGCCTTTCCCAGCCATTAGTCCAAGAAGGAGATTAGATAAGTCTACTGGGGCTCCAACTAAATCAGTTGTGACGCCGCGAGCCGCCCCCTTGGCCATAGCTCCAGCGTTAGCTAATAGCTCTTGTAGTCCAGAATCATTCTTAATCAGGTCTAATAGATTGGGCACTTGGCACCTCTCCAAGAATAGTTTCCAATTTAGTCACTCGCTGATCCAGAGAAGTGAGGCCAGCGCGCAGCTCCTTCTCTAAATCCTTAACTGTCTGTTTAAGCTCTTTTATTTCATCCTTGATTTCTTTAAGAGTGTAGACTCCGAAGAAGCCAATGATTGCAATTAAGAGCTGAATGAATTGATCTGTATCCATATTGTCAGAATGGAGAGTTGTGCAGGAGAATTGGCACCGAATTGTAGTTTTCACTCTCAATGATTGAAGTATTTACTACATATTCACCATACAGTTCAATGGTTTTAGGTGCGTAGCAGAGCAAGTCTAGGATGTTATCCGTGTTATCTGTACGGAGGGGATTGAATTGCGTGATTTCTAGGTGCACTGCTGGCCTAACGTCAGGATGCACAAAGATTTCCCCCGCTGCATAAGACTTAAACATGGTTAAAATTCTGGAATTCTTGCTGCTGCCGCCAGGATAGACTTCTACACACTCAATACCACTAATTCCCATCTGCTGACAGATGAAATTAAACCAATAACAGAGAGTCGACTGGTAGGCTACAGACTCAATTGCTACAAGCCTGCAGTTATTTTTTAGGCAGAATTGCAGCGCTTTACGGATTGTATCTCCAGGGGAGAATCTGTCATGTTCTAGCTCTTTAAGGACAGGATAGCCCTCTAATACCTCAAAATAACCGATAGCAATTTCATCTCCGCCTGCTTTTCCTGTAGCTGGATCAATGATTACGAACTTACCTGCTGGCATATCATCCCAAAAGAAGCGAGGGGAGGGTAGTGCAGATAGGTCAATTAGGTTATTACTAGAGGCGTTCTCATCATTGAGGACTTCACTAAAGAAGATTTCCGGGCGCCCCATTGCTAGGTCATTTTCAAACTCTTTAGTTAGCTGAGCGATGGGCTGTAGGTCTTCCCAGAGAGAACTACCGTCAGCGAGGATGCCGCCCGCAATAAACTTAACCCAAGTGTCGTTGTATTTAAGTTTACGGAGGATGGAGAATTTAGTGGGGTACATATTCCCAACAAAAATAAAGGTACAGCCGTGAGGACTCTTAGCCTTCATAGCTGTACCTACCATCCACTTCTCTAGGTTTTCACTGAGGATCTGAGAATCTGCTTGTTCTCGTGTTTGAATGTCCTCAAAGATCATTACGTCGGGCCGCTGGTTTTTAATATTAAGGCCACGAAGAGAAGTTCCTGCACCAAGGCCAGCCAGGATAATGTTGCGGCCGCGGAATCCGAACTTCTTAATTTGCTGTGTATCCTTCTCTAAGCCCAGTCTCCAGTCTCCAAAGACTTTCTGCACATTAGGCTCATTAAGCATATCCACTACGTCAGCCACAATATTCTCTGCAAGAGTTGCTGTGGAGGATATGATTAGGATGAACTTCTTCTGAGTGAAGAGAATGCAGTAGAGGACATAGACCTTAATTAGAGTTGTCTTTCCGAAGCCGCGAGGGAGCCCCAAGGCTAGCTGACTGAAGTCTCTAGTCTTTAGGGTATAAGTAAGCAGCCACTGCCACACTGATTGGAATACAGGTGGAAAGCCGAAAGCGAAGATCGTTGGCATAGCGAGAGCTGCTAGGAAATCTAGGCTCTCGCGCGCCGCAGTTATTACTTCTTGAGTGTGGAATTGAGACTCTGCAACATGGTCTGACATAATCTGTCCTTTCTTGCACTTGCGTTGATTGGGGCAAGCAGTCTATCTGCCCTCGCTTTATTTAGGGCTAGTTGCTTGCGACGGGCATCAGTCTCAGAAATCTGAAGCCTGACTAGGGATAGATTGCACATTTGCGAGCTCCTTTCGCTGCTTAACTGAGGCAAGCAAACTACCTGACTGCATAGTCTCTAGCGATTGCGCACCTGCAGTAATTACTTGACCTTGTGGATTAGTTACGAACTGTTGAAGGATTGTAACAGGAATAGTGAGTTCTACAATAGGTTTTTGCTCGCTGCTGTTATCAAGATGCTGGCTGCCGCGACGTTTAGCTGCATTAATGATCTGAATGGATTTAAGGATCTCCATTGGCCGCACCATCATTGGGAGACAATCAGACAGCTTCTTTAGCAGCTTATCTTCCATGTCGTCATAGTCTGAGTCTCTTTTATTGTGGCGAGACAGGGCCTCATAGCGACGCTGCGCCACTTGTTTAGCGAACTCTTCTTCTGACAGCAATTGCGAAATACGGCCAGGGCTAACGCCGAGGGCCGCTGCTGTTTGTTCAGGGGATACTCCATTACCTAGGAGATCTAATGCGCGGATTTCGAGAGCGGTGGTCATGGCTATTTGTTTTGTTGCTGGAGTTAGTGGGAGTATGGTTGATTGGGTTAGTTGATTGGGAGGGAGTGATTGTTAAAAAATTTAGGAACTTTAAAAAAGTTTAGGAATATTTTTTTATTGTCTTAGGCAGCCAGCCAGCAGCCACATCAAAAAAAGCCCCTACCCCCCCCCCATTTGCTGTCTAATCAATTGCATGATATGCTGTCATTTCCTCTCATCAATAGGATTACATTAGACCATGATTAAAGGATTTGTAATTGAATGTCTCTCCCGTATAGATCGGTTAGAGGCTTTAATAGAAACTGAAGCTGCGAAGGAAAGCGACTTTGTTATGGAATTGATTAGGCTGCAATTGGAAGAATTAGATAAATGCTCTAAGGCAATTGATCGGTTAAAGGTAGTGAAGAGGAGTAAATTAAAAGGGAAATAAACCTTATTTTTTGCAAATCCTGCCAATTTGCCAATTTGCCAATTGGTAGGGCCCCCCCCATCCCCGACCCATGCCCCATACACACTAAATTAGTTACCCTACTAATCTAA
>ERZ795051.5306-NODE-5306-length-11373-cov-5.543117_pt1 | contig 11373 bp, 8 predicted proteins | sample MGYA00375135_ERZ795051 | MGnify/ENA primary metagenome ERZ795051 (study PRJEB30180, sample SAMN05720222) | activated sludge metagenome | isolation source: Anaerobic digester | place: Japan | collected 2015-05-26 ... | reverse complement strand
TGCCGTCGACAGCGGCCTGATCGGCAAAGAACACCAGATCGGCCAGACCGGCACCACGGTGCGCCCGGCCCTGTACGTGGCCTGCGGGATCAGCGGGGCCATCCAACACCGCGCGGGCATGGAAGAGTCCGCCAAGATCATCGCGATCAACAAGGACGCCAACGCCCCGATCTTCTCCGTCGCACACTATGGCATCGTGGGCGATCTGAACAAAGTGATTCCGATGATGATCAAGGCGATCAAGGAACGAGCCCGGTAAACATGGCGAATTTCTTTCTCGACAATGAAGACCTTCAGTTTTTGTTCAACCATCTCGACCTGGCGGAGATCGCTGCCGTCCAGGAGGATAACTTCACCCGCGACCGCGGGAACGGCTACGAATATGCGCCGGTGGACGCGGCCGACGCCATCGACAACTACCGTCGCGTGCTGACCCTGGTCGGCGAAATCGCCGGCGATCATATCGCGCCGCGGGCGGAAAAGATCGACCATGAGGGAAACCGGCTGAATCCCGATGGCACCGTGACGCTGAATGAGAACGTGCGCGAGAACCTCAACGTCCTGGCCAAGGCCGATCTGATGGGTTTCACGCTCCCGCGGCGATACGGCGGGCTGAATTGCCCCTGTTTGATCTATACCATGGCGATCGAGATCGTCAGCCGGGCCGACGCCTCGCTGATGAACATTTTCGGCCTTCAAGGCATCGCCGAGACGATTTATGCCTTTGCCGGCGAGGACATTCGCTCTGAATACCTGCCGCGGTTTGCCAAAGGCGAAGTGACCGGAGCGATGGTATTGACCGAGCCCGATGCCGGCAGCGACCTGCAATCGGTGAGTCTGCGCGCGTACCAGGATGAGGACGGCCAGTGGCGGCTGGACGGCGTGAAGCGGTTCATCACCAACGGCTGCGGCGAGGTTCTGCTGACGCTGGCCCGCAGCGAGCCGGAGATCTCCGACGGCCGCGGATTGAGCCTGTTTCTTGCCGAGCGCGGACCGCAAATTCGCGTTCGTCACCTGGAAGAGAAGCTGGGCATTCACGGCTCGCCGACCTGCGAGCTGGTTTTTCAGAACGTACCTGCCCGGCTGATCGGCGAGCGACAACGGGGGTTGATCACCTACGTCATGAGCCTCATGAACGGTGCGCGGGTCGGCATCGCGGGGCAATCGCTGGGCATCGCCGAGGCCGCGTATCGAGTGGCCCGCGAATACGCTCACAGCCGCAAGCAGTTCGGCGTGCCGATCGAGCAACTGCCGGCGGTGGCGGAGATGGTCACGGATATGAAGGTGCACATCGAAGCCGCCCGGGCGCTGGTCTACGAGACCTGCCGCGTGTGCGACTTCGAGAACAACAACATCCGGATCCTGGACTACTTCACGCCCACTGATCCCGAGGAGCTCAAGCGGCGAAAGGCGGATGCCCGGACCTACAAGCGGCTCAACGGCATGCTCACTCCCATGAGCAAGTATTACGCGTCGGAGATGTGCATCAAGGTGGCCAATGACGCGCTGCAGGTGCTCGGCGGCTCAGGCTACATGAAGGACTATCCTGTGGAGCGGTATCTCCGCGATGCCCGCATCACCACGATTTACGAGGGCACAAGCCAGCTTCAGATCGTGGCGGCCGTCCGCGGCGTGTGCTCAGGAGTATTCGAGAAGCAGGCCGCCGAATACGAAACCCGTCAATACTCCGACTCCCTGCTCAACGAGCTGAAAGCCCGGCTGCTGGAAGCCCGGGAATTGGTACTGAAGGGCGTGGCCTTCGTCAAAACGCAATCCAACGAGTATATGGATCTGTCCGGTCGCAGGCTGGTGGACAGTGCCGTCGCAGTATTGTGCGGTCACCTGCTGCTGCGCCAGGCGGAAAACAATGAGCGGAAACGGCGCGTTGCCAGGCGTTTCATCATGACAAGCCTGCCTTCCATCCGCCGCGACATTGAGCTGGTCTGCAGCGGCGATCGATCCGCCCTGGACGAATATCAGACTCTCGCCGGTCCGGTACCCGTCCCAAAGTGAGCGATGGCCGAAGGGCTTGGCGGAAACTCAACGCCCCGGGCACTGTGAGCGTCGACACCGGCTACTCGGTGATGGTCACCGTCGAGCCGGGCACCAACATTGAGTAGACCACTTCGATGTCCTTGCTGGACAGCCGGACGCAACCCATGGATGCCTGAGTGCCAATGCTGCTGTCATCGATGGTCCCGTGGATGCCGTAGCCGCTCTGGCCCATGGCGCGGCCTTCAATGCCCTCAAGCGCGATCCAGTATTCGCCGAGCGGGTTTTGGGGATCATCGGCCGCGATCCGCTGGCCGGTTCGCGGATTGGTCCAGGTGGGATTCGTCAGACGTTCGGTGACCACCCACTTGCCGGAGGGCGTGCTGTTATCGGCCCCCAATGCCACCTTGTAGGTGCGTACGTAGACGTTTTGTAGATAGAGGTGCATCTCGAAACTGCTCTTAACCACGGTGGCGTGGAAGGGGCCTTTGATCACCTTGAGTCGGCGGCCGGCGCGGATGAAGTTCTTGTTCATGCCGCCGTTGATGCTGCTGATCAGTTCCTCGGTAATCTTGTACTGCCGTCCGATCTTCTGCATCATGTCGCCCTGCTGAACGACGTAGTCCTCGGCAAGTGTTTCGCCCGGGAGGAGATCGAGCGAGAAGATGGTCTTCTCAGCGATCTGATTGAGGATTTCGCGAATCTGCGCCTGCCGCTCGACCGGGATGTCGCCGTGCAGTGTCCGGTTCAGGGCATCGCGGGCCTTCAACAGGTCGCCGGCTTGCCAAGCCTGCATGCCCTCCTGATAGACGGCCTCAATCTGATCGGCCGGCGGTACTGCGATAGGCTCCTTCTCAAAAGGCTGAACCGTTGCCCAGAAGGGACGACTGGCGGTCGGTTGCGAGGCGGGTTGCGATCCGGCGATCCCGCCAAACTGCTCCTCCAGAGGCGGAGTCAGCACCCCACCGCCTGGAGGTTGTGTTCGGACGTCGGACGGAGCCGTCGCCGTGGACTCCGGGCCTGGGGCTCCCGGTTTCTTGTAGTACTTGACATACGCGTAGTAGCCGCCGCCGGCGATCAGCAGCAGAATGATGAACCGGGACATGAAACGAGACTTGCGACGGCGCCTTCGTCCGTAAGCCACTTCTGATACTCCTGACCGCTAGTGCGGATCGGCAGCAGTTCACACGACCCATGACCGGCACAACCTACTTCCGAAAAACCCGGACGGCCGCGTCGGTCACCAACATATCGACCGTTGCATCGTGCTCGCTCATCGGCACGTGTTCCACCACCTGGTCTTCAAGAGCCAAGCCGCAAGAGGTACCTTTCCAGCCCTCGTGCTTCAGGAACCGGTCGTAAAAACCTCTCCCCCGTCCGATCCTGTTTCCTTTGAGGTCGAAACCGAGGCCCGGCACGACCACCAGATCGATCTGCTCGACGGGAAAGGGCGTGCCCTCGACCGGTTCGCGCAGACCCATCGCCCCCCCAATGATATTGTCGGTCAAAGAGACAATCTCAATCGGTAACATCCGTCGTTGATCCCAGTTCACCTTTGGAGCCAGAACCCGTTTGCCATCCCGCCAAGCATGTAGCACCAGAGGTGTCGTATCCACCTCGCGAGGCAGTGACAGGAAAACCATGATGACATCAGACTGCTCGTAGACCGAGGTGGCGATGAGCTTATTGCACGCCAAATGAGAGCGGTGACTCAACTCTTCAGACGAAATACCGTCCAGGACCTGCCGCAGCCGTTGCCTGAGTTCTTTCTTTGAGGCGTCGTGATCGGGCGTAGTTGCCGGCTTCATCTTGAATCGTCAGTTCCGATCTCGCGGGGTCGGTTTTCTTTGGAACCACCAAGCGGCCCGCCTGGACGTTTTTCCGTCTGGTTAGCCAGCGAAGCCAAGTAAGCGCGTATCACGGCTTCGTGCCCCCGGTCGGTCGGGGTGTAATAGGTTTTATCGACGCCGAGATAATCTTGCTCCACAAAACCGCCCTGGTAGTCGTGGGCGTACTTATAGCCCGTTCCGTGTCCCATTCTGGCCGCTCCCCGATAATGTGAATCGCGGAGGTGCTTTGGGACAGGAATGGTCCGGGCCTCCCGAACATCCTTGGTGGCCGTCCAGATGGCTGCGGCTGAGGCGTTCGATTTTGGGGCACAGGCGATATAGATCACGGCTTGGCTGAGCACCAGTTGACATTCGGGCATGCCGACCAAAAGGGTGACTTGGGCTGCGGCATTGGCTACCACGAGGGCATGGGGGTCGGCGTTGCCCACGTCTTCCGCGGCACAAATGGCTACTCGACGAGCGATGAATCGGGGATCTTCGCCCGCTTCCAGCATGCGGGCCAACCAGTAGACGGCTGCATCGGGATCGCTGCCCCTCATGCTCTTGATGAGCGCACTGGCAGCGTCATAATGCTCATCTCCGCTTCCATCGTAAGTGATCGCCTTCCGCTGGATCGACTCCTCAGCTACTTTGAGGTCAACGACGATTGGGTTCGACGCTTCAGATGTTGTTGAATCAATTTGTGACAGAACAGCGACCTCCATCGCGAGTAGCGCTCTGCGTGCGTCTCCGTCACAGGTCGTCGCCCAGTGCTCAATGGCCTCCTGTTGGATCTCGACCTTGTATCGGCCAAGGCCCCGCTCCGGATCGGCCACCGCACGACGCAGCAGAATGCGGATATGCTCTTTGGTCAGGGGCTCGAACTGAAAGATCTGGCTGCGAGATACCAAGGGCGAGTTGACGGTGAAGAATGGGTTTTCCGTTGTTGCTCCGATCAGGATGATGAGACCGTTCTCGACGTCGTTAAGCAAGATATCCTGCTGAGCACGGTTGAACCGGTGGATCTCATCCAGAAACAGGACAGTACGCTTGCCAGTGCTGGCAAGCCGTTCTTTGGCCTCTTCCAGGATCCCCCGGACCTCCTTCACGCCAACCGCCGCGGCGTTCACTTCGATGAACGCAGCTTGGGTTTTTCCGGCGATGATATGGGCCAGCGTGGTTTTCCCGGTACCCGGTGGGCCGTAGAAAATGGCGCTGCTAAGGCGGTCCGCCGCCAGGAGGCGTCGCAGGAGCTTCCCCGGGCCGAGAAAGTGTTCCTGACCGACGAACTCTTCCAGTGTGCGGGGGCGCATTGAAACGGCCAACGGCTGGACCCGGTTGAAAGCGTCCTTTCTCTGTTGAGAAAACAAGTCCATGGCTCAACAGCGGCCTCGTTAGAACGTCGTGCGGATCGGACGATGCAACGCGGCAAGCAGAGACAGGCCCGATCTGTGCGGGAGCGACCAAGCAGGTCTCCAATTGCCCGGACGACGGCTTGGCCGTCTGCCTCCTGCGTCCGATAAGGAACAATGGTATGTAGCCGCGCAGATGGGAGCAAGTCGCCTTGCAGGACAAGCGCCGCAGCGTGCCTTGCCGGTCCAACAAACCCCTGCGGCTTGCTCCCGGCTGCTTGTGAGTGCTTCAATGACCCGGGCCTGACGCGCTTGTTTCTGATTTCGGGGTGCTTACGATACACTTCGATTGTTTTGTCCTCGCTGGCCGCTTTTACGGAGCCGTCATTGATCCGCAACGCAATGATGAAAGACGTGCCGGAAATCCATCGGCTGGTCACCTATCACGCTGAGCTGAATCGGATGCTGTTTCGTTCGTATGCGGATCTTTACGAGCATCTGCGCGACTTTCTCGTCTGGGTAGAATGCGGGAGCGAGGGCGAGCAAGTCCGGGGTTGTGTGGCGGTGGAGCTCGTGTGGCGCGATTTGGCCGAGGTGAAGAGTCTGGCTGTCGAGGAATCGTACCGTGGTCGGGGAATAGGTCGTCACCTGGTAGGTGCCGCCATCGAGGAAGGCCGACGGCTGGCGCTGAAGCGGCTTTTTGCCCTAACCCGCGAGAAGGTCTTCTTCGAGAAGTTGGGGTTTGCTGTTGTTCCCAAGGAGACTTTGCCGCACAAGGTATGGACGGACTGCATTCGCTGTCCCCTCCAGGAGCATTGTGACGAGGTTGCGATGGTGTATGAATTGTCGTGAGTCGCGATCGATGATCCGGCAGAAGAGTGCCGGCTTGCCGCTACGGGACGGGCGAGTGCTCAATCTGGGAAACCAAACGCATGTCAAAGCACAAATCCTCATTCGTTTTGCCCTGGAAACCAATCCTGTACGGATTGCTGGCCTTGGTCGGTGGTGTGGTCTTGCTGCTCTTGAGTCGGTACATCAAACACAAGCCGCTGACGAGTCAGCCGGCGGCTGTGACGGCCAGCGCACCGGCGCCGGCCACTCAACCGGGACCGGCCAGCCCCGACCGTCCGTTACGGCGATCCCGGCCGGAGGCGGCGGCCAGCGGCTTGAGCAGCCTGATCCTATTGTTCAGTATGGCGTGCTTCATGGTCTTTCTGATCTGCGTGGGTTGGGTGGTCGTTGAGATTCGCAACGCACGACCGGCCTGGCAGCGACAGACCAAGTACCCGAAGATGCGAGAGTAACGGGCAGTCCCGCTGGACATCCCCGTTCCCGTCCGATTCGTGTCCTTTCGGTAAGCGTGCGCAGCGTGGTTTGGGGTCGCAGCCGGTCAGGCAGGAGAGGTAGCCCCGAGGCCTTCGCGGCGGTTCCAAGGCATCCAGTTCTCAGGTCGAGCGGCCGGGGTTGCAGCGTGACGTTGCAGTTCGGTCAGGAAATCGAAGGGATCGAAGTCGTTGAGCCGGCAGAGGTGGATGAAACTCATGAAGACGCCGCCGGATTGGGCGCGGTTTCCGGATGAGGTCCCTGTTCGCAAGCCAGTACCTCCGCCCGCATCCCGAGTCCGCTGCGCCCCTTTACCCATCGCCTCTGACCAACGTTGAATCTGCTTGCCTTATCCGGAATAGACGCCGCCTGACCTCCCATGCGTCCGGAGCCAGGTTCGTTCCGCCCATTCTGTTCCCGGGTGGTGGGCGCGGCGTATAATGCTTGGCCGCCTGAAAAGCAGATTGGAGAGGGCGTGCCTCCAGGGTCGCGGTTGCGGGCGCGGTCCAAGCGAAAGAACGATTTGCGTCTGGGATGTCGGGCGATGAACACACGTCGGTTTCTGATGACCGGTCTGCTAGTGCTGTCGACGGCCGTCTCGACACGGGCCGACGCTGTGATCATGTACAACGGCCAGCGGCTCGAAGGGCAGATCGTCAACGAGACCGAAGATGAGGTTTGGTTGCGGCAGAGCCGGCCGGACGGCATCGCCTTTGTTCGCCAGATCCATCGGTTCAACATTGCCCGCGTCGAGCGAGGCGGCCCGAGCCAATCGCAACCGTCATCTGCTCCGGCCGAGATTGAGGCTCCGCCGATTCAGCCTGACGTGGAGAAGCTCGAGCAGCTCGATCTGGTCATCTCCAAGTATCAGGACAGGAACTTCGAATGGGCAGGTTTCCTGGTCACGCAGCTCATCGCCAAGTCGTCGCCGGGAGAATTGACCTACATGTCCGCCGAGGTACAGAAGCGGTTGAAGATGTCGCTGGCCGAACTGGCCGCCGATAGTCACTTCAAGTCCGCCGAGCCCGCTAAGCCGGGCGAGCGCATGCGTCTGCCTTATGTGACCCACTACGAAAGGCCTGCTTTGCTCAAGCTGCTGACCCGCGCTCATGAGGAGGCCCTTGGCCGGTCTATCGGTGGTGGCAAGAATGAGTTCAAATCCGTCGCTCCGCAAGCCCTTCCACCCGGGCAGCTAAAGACTCAAACCGATGACCCTCGATACATGACCGTCGACCGCAGGCCCGAGGACGCCAGTGACACCGCCGTTCGGCCAGTCCCGCCTCAGGCAGACTTGCCATCGGCTGCAACTGAACGAGAGCCCAACGAACCTGCACCGGCTGGCAGCCCGGCGACGAACTCCAACTCGTCTGCAAAACGCCCCTCTGGTTCTCTTGGAGGCGGTCTTTCGTCACTTCGCCCGACTTCAACCCTGGCGCCATCGTCCGGTTCGCCCAAGGCGACTGCGTCTCGGCCCTGCCCTTGGCCTTTCCAGCGCCCGACCACGGCCGTTGATTGGCTCGATCATCCCGAGGATTACGACGGCACGCCGGCTGAGGCCGAGGCGATGGCCAAGCATCTTCAGTACACCATCAGTTTGCTTTCCGAACGAATTCGCCTTGATCCGAAGGCCCGAACAGACTCGGTGTTCAGGACGGCCTTGATCCAGGAGAAAGACCGGTTGGGTTTGCTTTTGAAGGCCGTGAAGGCGCAGGCCAAGGGCAACTTGACGCAGAAGCAGCGAGCCGCCATCCTTGCCCAGCGCAAGCGACTCGAAGAGTCTCACCGGAAGGAGGTAGTGCCTCGAGAGTTGCTGATCGAGGAGTACGTCCGGCAGGGTCTGAAGGATGGTCCACCGCCCGGCAAGTATCCGACGACTTGCCCCGGCGGAAATGTCGAGCTCGTGCCGGTTGATATCAGTACGCCGTAGCCCGCGCCCTCACGACGGAGCCTCGGCGCGAGGATGCAGGCTCGGAGCATTGGCCGGCGATTGTTGCTTTCTCCGGTCCACAAGCGTTGCCTGTGCCTCGCAGTCGGACAGCGTGAGGACTCTCAGAATACAGGAGCTGCGTTTTGGAAAACGAGCGTATCATTCTGCAGACGAACATTCCGGGGTTTCCGGTTCGGCGGGGCAAAGTTCGTGACATCTACGACCTGGGAGACAAATTGCTGATCGTCGCCAGCGATCGCATCAGCGCTTTCGACGTTGTCATGCCCAATGGGATCCCCTTCAAGGGTGAGGTGCTGGCGCGGATCAGCAGGTTCTGGTTCGACTTTGTCAAAGGCATCCGCCATCACCTGATCGAGTTCATCGACGAGAAGGCGCCGCCGGGATTCGAGCCATACTTGGATCAACTCGCCGGCCGTTCGATGCTGGTCAAGAAGACCAAGGTGCTGCCCATCGAGTGCGTGGTCCGAGGTTACCTGGCCGGTAGCGGGTGGAAGGAATATCAGAAAACGCAATCGGTTTGCGGCATCAAGCTGCCCCCAGGTCTTCGGCAGTGTGACAAATTGCCGGAGCCGCTTTTCACACCCGCTACAAAGGCCGAAGAAGGACACGACGAAAACGTGTCGTTCGAGCGAGCCTGCCAGTTAACTGACCCCAAGACCATGGAAACCGTGCGCCGGCTGAGCATTTCTGTCTATACCCAGGCGGCGGAGTATGCTCGCCGGCGCGGCGTCATCATTGCCGATACGAAGTTCGAATGGGGCTTCGACGGCGAGGAGCTGATCCTGATCGACGAGGTGCTCACGCCGGATTCGTCACGATTCTGGCCCGCCGACCAGTATGAGCCCGGTCGGGACCAGCCCAGCTTCGACAAGCAGTTTGTCCGCAATTATCTTGAGACGCTGAACTGGAACAAGACACCACCCGGGCCGGCACTGCCGACCGACGTCATTCTGGGTACGGCACGCAAGTACATAGAGGCCTACGAGCGCATCACCGGCCAGGAGTTTCCGAAGTCCTTGTGATTGCCGAACGCGCCGAGAAGCGGGCCCGAACCTTCCGTGTGATCGCTTCTTCCACGGCTGTTTGAAAGCGTCTTGCGAACCGCAGCCACGGTTTACCAAGCCAGCCGTGCCTGTCCGGTATAGCCCACCGGTCACGCCTGAAGGCCTACTTGTGGTGCGGTTGGTTTGTGAATGGGTTCCCAGTCTGCGCTGAAGCTCCGAAAGAACCGCACAGACGGTCTCGGGTTCGTTTCCGGCACCGTCAGAAAGAAAAAAGAAGGCGAAGATGCCTTGGTTTGCACCAGACGCCTTCGCCTTCCGGAGGGGAAAGAAGCGCAAGCATTTTGAGTCGGCCACGTTTGCGCGCCTAGGAGGGAAAACACCCTAAATATAATAAGAATCGTCGGAACGGCCCCGCAAAACCCTTCACTGGCGAATGTCCGTCCGTTCGTGTCTTATACTGGTTCCACCGCCTGCTTGGTCTGCAAACCTGTTCGGTACGAGATTTCAGAATCGGTAGGTCGCCGGTCGTCGCTCGGAGAAAACATCGGTGTTGGGAGCAACCAACTTGTCTGCCGCCTCGCCCAAGTGAAGAACAACGACAGGGGGTAGCGTGGATTCAGACGAGGTATGGGTCAGAATCGTGCCATCGGGTCCGATGATCGCGACGAAGGAAGTGTTGATCGCGATCACGAACACGCGGTTTTCGAGGGCCCGCGCCCGTAGAATCGGCAGATCAGACGGCTCCTCCCAGAAGATCAACATGGCCGCGCCGTCGAGCACCATGCTTCTTGGCGTTGCGAAGGAACGGGCCGCGGGACCCACAAGGCAGGCAGCACGACCAGCGGCCAGATCGATCATTTGGCATGCGGGTGGCGGGAGCAGGAGGCGGACGCCAAGATCTGCCGCGACCCGCCGCAGGTTCCTCTCGTCGTCGATATTAGCCGCCTGAGCCACCAGAAGGTCGGGCTTATGTTGCTGCAAGTGGCGCAGCACTGGCCCGTTGGCGGCAAGTGCCCGCGGCCGAACAAATGCAGTCATCAAAGCCACCCGGAGGGGGAGCAGATCAGAAGCCCTCAACCGGACCGGTGCAGACTGGCTCAGCAGCCTCGCCGTGTGTTCCCTTGGATCCGCCTGCCTGTTGGATTTCGCCGGGGTGATTTGCGCGCAGATCACGGCCTCACCGGTCGGACCGGCCTCTGCGGCCAAGGAACCGTCTGCCCGGACGATCCGGCTCTGCCCCACATAGCCGAACCCGGGCAGTTCCACGCCCCACTTGTCGGCACAGACGATGGGCAAACCAAACTCGCGCGCTCGAGCTTCGATCAGAAACTCGACTTGCGGATTGTGGAATTCGCCGGCCTGACGGGCGCTGTTAACCCAGCAGGTCGGCATGGCCAGCAACTCGGCGCCGTCGGCGGCCAGCGTGGCCAGGATTTCGGGCGAACGGGTCTCGGCACAGATGATCATGCCGATCCGGCCCAGCTGCGTGTCGAACGTGCGAATCTGGTCACCTGCCGTGTACCAGTCATGTTCGAGGTGCCAGAGGAATGTCTTGTGCGTCCGGCCAATCTCGCGGCCGTGGTCGTCGAGCAACACGGCGGCATTGTGCAGCCGGTTTCCGCCATCGTCGACAAAGCCGCTGACGATGTGCATCCGGCAATCCGCCGCCCGCCCGGCCAGCCATCGAACGAAATCCTCGCCGGGCATGTACCTGCCGGCCCGGTAGGATTCAACCGAACCGAGCAGGTAAGCCGGGTATGCACATTCGGGCAGAACCAGCAGGTGGGCGCCGGCTCGATGGGCTTTGCGGATGGCGCTGTCCAGGGAAGCCAATGTCAGCTCGGCCTCCTCCCCGGACCGGGCTGAGATTTGAGCCGCCGCGACCGTCATACAGCGAGAACCGCCCATACAGCCGCGCGATGGTA
>ERZ795051.5297-NODE-5297-length-11387-cov-4.306742_pt1 | contig 11387 bp, 10 predicted proteins | sample MGYA00375135_ERZ795051 | MGnify/ENA primary metagenome ERZ795051 (study PRJEB30180, sample SAMN05720222) | activated sludge metagenome | isolation source: Anaerobic digester | place: Japan | collected 2015-05-26 ... | reverse complement strand
TTTTGCCAAAATGGTCCTTTCTCAGGCGGCAGAACTTTTTTTTCAAGAATGATGGGAGCTATCCTTTCGAGCTTGTTTGTCGCGGCGATGAATTTTTTTTGTTTTTTTTCTTTTGTTATAGCGCCCCGCCAGACAATATAATTGCTCGGCAGTTCGAGAGAAAACCCCGAAGAGAGAGGAAGATGCCTCTGATGAAGTAATTTTTTCAGTTGAAGCAAGGTTTCCGCGACTTGGCCGGCATTGACGGCAACGGCAAAGACATATGATTTGGGGTCGGCCTCCAAGCGCGAGACAAACTGGACCACTGGCGGCGGCACCCCCCAGATGCGTCCTTACCTGCGGTTTGTGAACCTCCTGAGGGGAAGGGACGGATGACCGTTAGCACGGTCAGGCGGTTAACTCCGACATCACGAGCTTGACCTTGCCCATCCTGGCGGGGTCTCTTTCGATCCAGTCCACGAAATGGACATGAATGGCCGGAGCGCGTACCTCGGCGTGGGCAAACATATTGAGGAGGGCCTCCCGTACTGCTGACGCAGCCGCCTCCCGCGACGCCCCTTCCTGGACCACTACGCGGACATGAAGCCCGTCCTGCCTCTGGATGACCTGATATTCCCTGACTTCCTTCAACTCCTGCAACGAACTGTGAAAATGGACGCAGTGGATAGGGGAGGGGCGGCCGTCCGGTCCCTCTAAGTAAAGGACGTCGTCGCGCCGTCCGGTGAGGACGCTGATCAGACGAAAGGGCCTGTTGCAGGGACACGGTTCCGGCGACAGGGTGACCATGTCGGTCAGTTCATACCGTATCAACGGCTGGGCGAAGTTGAAGAGGTTGGTCAGGAGGATCTTCTGTCCGGGTGCCCCATCGGGGACAGGCCGGTTCTCGTCATCCACGACCTCCACGATGCAGAGGTCTTCGAAGAGATGTTTCCCCTGGTGATGGGCGCACTCCGCCGCCATGATGCCTTCCGTGGCGCTGTAAGAATCGAAAGGGGTGACCCCCCAGGCTTGCTGAATCTTCTGTTTCCGGTCTTCCGTGAGGACCTCCGCGCCGGTGAGGACGGCCCGGAGACGGATGTCCAGCCTGCCGCCCATCTGCTCCTCCGCCAGGAGGGCGGCGACGGAAGGATAGGTCTTGAGATAATCGGGCTTGAATTCGTCCAGCGCCGCCACGATACTAGCGAATGGCGCGGTGGCGTCAAGACGTAGGACCTTGCGGCGGCCGACGTCTATACTGACAGCCGTACGGTTGCTCAGGTGATTGGGACTGCCGGCCCCGATGGTAGCCACCTTTGTGTTCCGCCCGTAGGAGAGCCCCATAAAGGACGCCGCCCTTGTAAGTGCGGCGATGATCGAACGCCACGATTTCCGGTCGTAGACAAACACACCCTTGAGCCCGGAGGTGCCCGCCGTCGTCAGGACGACATAATTCCCCAGGTAGTAGTTATCCTGCTTATTCCGTTCGATGTACTCATAAAGGTCGGACAACTTAAGGCGGGGGTCCGTGACGAACCGGTCGAAGTTCTCCATGACCGTCTCTTTGGTGATGATGGGCAGTTCGGCGAGACGGACAGGCCTCGCGTCGGGGAAGGCGCTGTAGGCCTCGCGATAAAAGGGGGAACGCTGACGGGCGAAATGCACGAGGAACTGCAACCGTTGCTCCTGAAAAAGGAGAAGCTGCTCCCTGCTCCAGGATTCCCGGACATTCATCTCGCCTCCCATGATAAGAGCGGCCATCAGGTCCTGGTATCTCTTCAGGTGGTATCCCAGCCTCACCGGAGCCTCCTCGCGCGAAAAAACTCTTTTTTTATACCATATTACCGGAAACGGGGCCACAAAAACTAGACCCGGAAACGCTGGCTCTGCCGATTTAATTTGAAATCTGAAGAGATATTGTTTAAAAGTAGACCCCACGGAAGACTGGTGAAGAGGAATTTTTCCCATCTTTCGCGGTAATCCCCAAAGTTGACGTCCCCGTAAAAAGTCCAAAAACGTCATGCCGGACTTGATTAAGCCTGCCCCGTACTCGATACGGGGGCATCCAGAACATATTGAATATACTGGATTCCGGCGTTCGCCGGAATGACGAAACGCGTAATTCTCGACTTTTTACGAGTCCATCAAAGTTCAGTGAAGGAGAAAAAGGCTCATGACCGATTATCGGATGCCTGAAGATGCCCATGACGTCATCGTCGTCGGCGGAGGCCCCGGCGGTTTCACCGCCGGACTCTACGCCGCCAGGGCCGGCCTCAAAGTACTCGTGGTCGAAGGCGCGTCCACGGTGAGCCAGATTTCCCTCTCGGAGCACGTGGAGAACTATCCCGGATTCCCGGAGGGCATCGGGGGCTTCGACCTGGTCGAGCGATTCAGGAATCAAGCAGCAAAATTCGGCGCAAAAATCGCCCAGGCAGAGGTGACCTCTCTCGGGAAATGCGACCTCGCCGGGGTCGAGGGATGGGAGGTAACCACGGGAGACAAACGCCGCCGGGCTCTTGCCGTCGTTGTCGCGACGGGAACATCCTGGCGGAAGTTGGGGGTGCCGGGAGAAGAAAGGTTCGTCGGCCGGGGGATATCCTACTGCGCCACCTGCGACGCGCCCTTCTTCAAAGACAAAAACGTCGCCGTCGTCGGAGGCGGGGATGCGGCGGCCCAGGAAGCCGTTTACCTGACCAATTTCGCGAAGAAGGTTACCCTCATCCACCGTCGGGACCGACTCAGGGCGGCGGGGGTACTCAAAGAGAGGTGTCTCTCCTCACGGAAGATGGAATTCGCCTGGAACTCCGTCGTCGAGGAGATAAAAGGAGACGACTCCGTCACGGCCGTGGTGATCCGTGACGTGAATGACCCCGGTAAGAAGAGGGAGCTCCCGGTGGACGGTGTCTTCCTTTTCATCGGCCTCGACCCCAACACGGCCTTCCTGCGCGGGGTTGTCGAGCTGGACCGGGACGGCTACGTGGTAACGGACCCCCGTATGAATACCTCGGCAAAGGGCATCTTTGCCTGCGGAGACTGCCGCAACACCCCTCTGCGGCAGGTCGTCACGGCCTGCGGTGACGGGGCGATTGCCGGCGTTGCGGCGCAGCATTATGTCGAGGGATTGAAAGGCGAGGCGTACTAAAAAGGAACCCGGTGGAACAGTTTATCGCCCTCTGGCAGCACATACCCGAGCACATCCGCCCTTACCTGTTTCAGGTAGGGTCTTTCCAGCTTCGCTATTACGGCCTGATGTACATCGTTGCCTTTCTCGTAACCTATTTCCTCGTGATCTACCGGGTCAAGAACGAAGGCCTCCCTTACTCCAGCGAAACCATCCAGAATCTCTTCATCTGGGCCATCACGGGCCTTATCATCGGCGCCAGGCTGGGATACGTCGCTTTTTACAACCCCGCTTACTATCTGCGGCACCCGCTCGAGATAATACTGCCTTTCGAATTCTCGGACGGGTTTCGCTTTGTCGGGATAAGCGGGATGTCATACCACGGCGGCGTCATAGGAGTGCTCACGGCCGCCATTGTCTTCTGCAACCGGTACAAAACGGATTTCTGGAAGCTTTCCGACCTCGTGAGTTCCGCCGCCCCTCTGGGCTACACCTTCGGAAGGATCGGCAATTTCATCAACGGCGAGCTTTACGGGCGGGCCACCTCGGTCGCCTGGGGCATGTATTTTCCTCTCGACCCGTACCACAGACTGCGACACCCGTCACAGCTCTACGAGGCATTGTTCGAGGGAGTGGCTCTCTTTGCCGTCCTGTGGAGCCTGAGGAAGAAAAATCCCTTCGACGGCTACTTGTTTTCTCTCTACATCGTCGGATACGGCCTCGTCCGTTTCTTTATCGAATTTTTCCGCGAACCCGACGAGCAGCTCGGCTTCATCGCGGCATCCCTGAGCATGGGCCAGATACTATGCCTGCTGATGATGGTCGGCGGAGCTGCCCTGTACCTGATCAGGAAGGAATCGGCGGAAAGCGGCTCCCCGCCCCCCTGAACCCAAAACCCCTTTCTGCCGGGTCATCTTGCTGAACACGCCTGCCTTTGTCAGTCCAGATCGCAGCCGGTCGCGTTCAACTGGCATTCTTTTTCCTTGGTTTTTTCTGCAAGGCGGGTCCTACGCCTGGCTTTCGCCTCCCGGTTCCGCCGCTTCTCATCGTCGGTCTCAAGAATCAGCGGGGGCACCGGCACGGGACGGCCGTTATCGTCCAGTGCCACAAAGGTCATGTAGGCGGACGCCGTATGGTGCCGCTCGCCGGTCTTGAGGTTCTCGGATTCCACCCGGACACCCACTTCCATAGAGGTCTTCCCCACAAGATTCAGACTGGCCCGCAGGGTCAGGAAATCGCCGATAAAAACGGGATGGTGAAAGTCCAGCCGGTCGATGGAGGCAGTCACGGCATTTGTCCTGCCATGACGGACGGCAACAGCTCCCGCCGCAGTGTCGATGAGTTTCATGATCACACCGCCGTGGACATTACCTGCCGGATTCGCATCCTGCGGGTTCATCTGCTGAGCCATAACAACGGTGCTTTCCTTGACTCTCTTGCCTTTCATTCCAACCTTCCTCCTGACGTTCTGAGATGGCCGCGGCTGCGGACAGCCGCTTCGCTAAGGTAAGATTTGTAATATAAATTCTTGGAGATGAACAGGAAAAAAAGATGACCCCGGTCGGACCGGGGCCGCGGCAAAGGGCTAGGCATGAACCTCCTGAAGAAGCTGCTCCATCGATTCGCGGGAGACCGGTCTGCGGAAAACGTCGGCCCCTTCCCGCACCTCGGCTCCGTCGTTGCGATAGATGATCCCGATGGCGATGCGGTCTCCCCACAGCTCCGCCGTCTTCATGGCCTCGAAGCGATCGGCGGCAGGGGAGGAGACCTTGAAGACCCGCTCACCGTACCACTGGTAGGTGTTGATCTTGTTGAAGCTGACGCAGGGCTGCAGGATATCGATCAGGGCAGTTCCTTTGAAACGGACCGCCTCCTTGATCGTTTCCTTCAGATGGTCTTTTTCTCGGGCAAAGCAGCGGGCGACAAAGGGGGCTCCCAGAGCGATGGCGAGTGACAAGGGATTCAGGGGACGATGAGGATTGCCCTGGGGGTCGAAGGCGTTTCTGACCCCTGCGTCCGTGGTCGGTGAACTCTGACCCTTTGTCAAGGCGAATATCTGATTGTCCGTGGTCAGGATGGTGATGTCCAGGTTTTTCCTGATCGCGTGGACGAAATGGTTTCCGCCCTCCCCATACATGCAGCCGTCCCCGGAAACGGCGATGACCGTCAGATCGGGCCGGACGATCTTGATGCCCGCGGCGAGCGGTACGGAGCGGCCGTGAAGGCCGTTGAAGAAGTGGGCGTCCAGATAGTGGGGCATCTTTGCACCCTGGCCGATGCCCGATGTAAGAACGACCTTTTCAGTCGGCAGGGCCAGTTCTTTGAGGGCTCCTTCCAGGGCCGCGCGGATGGGAAAGTTGCCGCAGCCCGGACACCAAGCGATGTCTTTTGCATGAGCCATTGTCATCCCTCCATGAATGCCACAACCCGGTCGCAAATCTCCCGGACCGTGAAGCATTCCCCGTTGTATTTGAGGATCCTGTGCGAAACAGTGACACCCAATTCGCGTTTCAGGAGCCCTGCGAACTGGCCCGTGGCGTTGTTTTCAATGCATACGACGGTCTTTCCGGCCAAGTCGAAACCGGCGGTCATGTCGCCGTCGAGGGGATAGACTTGACTGAAATGGAGACCGCCGACCTTCCTGCCCCTGCGGTTCAATCTCTCGACGGCCTCTTTCATGATAAGTTTGTTGGAGCCCCAGCAGACCAAGAGAACATCCGCCGTATTGTCACCGAAGAATGAAGGGGGGATAACCTCTCTCCCGAGACCGCTGAGCTTTTGCAGCCGCTTGTCCACCATGCGGATACGCAGGTCAAGATCCTCAGTGATCGTGCCTTCTTCGTCGTGCTCGTCGGAGTCTACCTTGACCACGGCCGCGCCCACTCCCGGACAGGCGAGGGGCGAGACGCCGTCGTGGGTTAGGGCGTAGCGCCTGTAAGAAGCACCGAAGGTTCCATAATCCCGGCGCTGCGGTTCCAGAGCGGGCGCCTCCTCGATAAGCTGGATCGAATCGGCGAAGTATTGGTCTGTGAGGATGAAGACGGGTGCCTGGTACCTGTCGGAAAGGTCGAAACTCCTTCGGGCCACGGCAACGGCCTCGTCGATGGAGCCGGGCGCAAAGACGGCGCGGGGGAACTCCCCGTGTCCGGCGTGGAGAACGAAATTCAGGTCCCCCTGTTCGGTCCTGGTCGGGAGCCCCGTGGACGGGCCGGGGCGCTGGGCTTCTATGATGACGATGGGGGTTTCCGTCATGCCCGCCAGGGAGACCCCTTCGGTCATGAGGGCGAATCCGCCCCCGGAGGTGGCGACCATGGAGCGGACGCCGGCATAAGAGGCGCCGAGGGCCATGTTAATCGCCGCGATCTCGTCTTCCGCCTGTTCAAAATGCACGGGTATCTTCAAAGAGGCTTGGGCTATGTAGTTCATGATCGAAGAGGCGGGTGTCATCGGATAGCCGGCCATGAATTGGCAGCCGCCGAGGAGCGCCCCGAAGGCCAGGGCCTGGTTCCCGTCGAATCGATAGGCCGTCTTGGCCCGTGGCGTAACAGGAAAGGCTCCGCTCAGGGACCACCGGTCCGCCGTCTCGTATCCTTTCAGCCAATAGTTGAAAGCGCCGGTGTCCGCACCGCTCATCAGCTTTTCCAGGGGGTATCCGATGATCGAGAGAATGACACCGACCAGTATGGAATGGGTAGCTCTGACGTCGCCGAAGGCGTCCCGGGCGGTCTTTTCTATTTCCTGGATCCCGTCCTTCGAGATAAAAATCCCTTTTCCCTGAAGCGTAGCCCGGTGCCGACGTTCGGACTCCTCGTCGAAGGCAATGACCACGTCCCAGGGATCGCCGCTCAGGGCGTGTACCGGGCCTTCGGCGATCCGGACCATGTGGAAATTGTGGCCGCCGCGGATGCGGGACATGTAATTTTTCGTTGCGAAAAAACGGCAGCCGATCCTGGAGAGACGTTCCGTCAGCTCCAGTTCCAGGGTCAGCAAGCCGTGACCGGCCTCTCCTCCGAATTTAACGTTGCATTCCATGACCACCTTCTATCCATTTAATGCCCTCATATCCCAAATATCCGACCAGGCATCCCACCCGCCTTGTCACAGGGCGCATCCATAGGGAAACACACCTTGGTATCGATGTCAATAACTCATGCCGAGGTAATTTCGAAAAAAACTGTTGACAGGAATGACGACTCGACTTATAGTGCCCGCCATTTGTTGCTCCGACAACAATATTACACTGCGACGGGATGTCATGGCGATGAATAAAGAACTTCAACCCCAGGAAAGCGACCCCTTATCCTTCGACAGTTCACCCAGCCACTGGGTCTATCGCGTCCGTATGAAGGCGGATGCCATGCTCCGGAAGGTCTTCCAGGAAGGCGGATACGTCGACATGACGCCCGAACAGTGGAATGTCATGGCGAGGCTGCGCGAGCAAGAGGGGATGAATCAGTGCCAGCTCGCCGAAAAGATGCTGAAAGACCGGCATAATATCACGCGGATCCTCCACCGGCTGGAAGATAAGGGGCTGATCGAAAAGCGGCGAAGCGCGGGAGACAAACGTTCATTCAGGATCTACCTGACCGAAACAGGGCGGACACTCGAAAGAAAATTGACGTCCCTGGTGCTCGAGCACAGGCGATTCAGGTACAAAGGGATGAGCGACAGGGACCTCGAGGTCCTGAGAGAATTGCTGCAGAAACTCTTCAAGAACATAGAAGACTATCTGGCGCAGGTGCCGGAAAGAGGCGAAGAGTAACGGCAGAGGGAACATACATGAGGAAATGGCAGTACCGGATACCGATCGGCGGTATCACGAAGAAATGGGGTTACAGGATACTGGTCATCGTTCTGGTCTTGTCGGGGAGTGTTTACGGGGCAGTCGCCTTCGTGCGGTCGCTCTCCTGCGAAACCACCGACGACGCCTACGTTACCGGGACCATCGTACCCGTCGCGCCGGAGGTCAGGGGGCGCGTCGTCAAGGTATTCATAAACGACAACCAACAGGTCGCCGCCGGAGACCCCCTGGTAGAGATATTCAAGGATGACTACGTCAACACCCTCCAGGAGAGAAAGGAGACCATCGCGAGATTGCACGCGGAATACCAGGAGCTTGAGGCCGCCGTCGAGCAGAAACGGAAGTCCCTCAGCCAGGCGAGGGCGAACTTGAACGCCGCTATAGCCGAAGAAGCCCTGGCCCGCAACGAGGTAAAGCGGTACGAGCGTCTCGCCAAGCAGGATATAATCTCCCCGAGCCAGTTCGACCGGATCGAAGCGCAATGGCGCGTCGCCACAGCCAACCGGGAGGCGGCGGAGGCGGCGGTCGCAGCAGCAGCGGCGGCGCTCGAATCGACCCAGGCCCGACTGAACACGCAGAAGTTCAAGATCCGTGAGACGGAGACCTCCCGACAGATGGCGGAGCTGGACGTGTCCAGGACGACCCTGACAGCCCCGATCAGCGGCAGGGTCGCGATGAAGCGGGTCGACCCGGGGAAGTACGTCCAGCCCGGGCAGGCCCTGTTGTCGATCGTAAAGAAGGATACCTGGGTGGTCGCCAATTTCAAGGAAACGCAGATCAAGAAGATGACGGTCGGCCAACCCGTGGAGATCCGGGTAGATGCCTACCCGGGAAAGGTCTTCAAGGGGCACGTCGACAGCCTGCAGACCGGGACCGGCGCGGTCTTCAGCCTGCTTCCGCCCGAGAACGCGACGGGGAATTTTGTCAAAGTTGTGCAGCGGGTTCCGGTAAAGATCATCCTCGACTCGCCGCCTGACCCCCAACACCCGTTGTTGCCCGGCCTCTCCGTGATTCCGTCGGTGGATGTCAGCAGACCGACGGGGCCGAAACTTTCCTGACCATTCTTTTCGTATGCCGGAACCAAGGGAATCGTACAGCACGAGACAGAGATGGTTGATCACCTTCACGGTGATGAACGGCGCTATCATGGGGTCTCTCGACGCGAACATCGTCAACGTCGCTTTACCCTACATGAAGGGGGCACTGGGCGCCTCGGTGGAAGAGATCGTCTGGGTCTCGACCGGCTACATCCTCTCCAGCGTCATCGTGATGCCCCTCATCGCCACCTTGAGCGCGCGGTTCGGCCGGAGGAGGTTCTACATTTTTTCCGTGGTCATTTTCACGGTCGCCTCCACCCTGTGTGGGTTTGCCCAAGATATGGCTACGATGGTCACCCTCCGAGTGATCCAGGGAATAGGGGGTGGGGCCTTGATCCCGCTGGCGCAGGCGATCCTACGGGAGATATTCCCGCCCGAAGGGCAGGCCATGGCCTCGGGCATCTACGGCCTGGGGGTGATGTTCGGGCCTGCGATCGGCCCGACGCTCGGCGGCTGGCTGACCGACAACTACTCCTGGCCGTGGATATTCTTCATCAAGTGGCCCCTGGGCGTCGTCGCGACGCTCTTAATCCTCCGCTACATCAAAGACCCGCCGTTCCTGGTCCGGGAAAAGGGTCGCCTCGATTTCCCCGGTATAGCGTTTCTCGCGGTCGGCCTGGGGGCGCTCCAAGTCATGCTGGAGGAAGGGCAGCGGAAGGACTGGTTCGCCTCGGAATTTATCGTGAGCCTGGCGACGATCTCCTGTCTGGGGCTGATTCTGTTCGTCTGGCGAGAGCTGAAAACGGAGAAGCCCGCGGTCGATCTCCGAATCCTGAAAGACTTCAATTTTGCGTCCGCTTGCCTGGTGAACGCCGTGATAGGTATGGCCCTGATGGGGAGCCTCTTCCTGATCCCCCTCTTTCTGCAGCAACTATTGCATTATCCCGCCCTCGACGCCGGCCTGGCGCTCCTACCGAGGAGCATCGGCATGATCCTGATGATGCCGGTCGCGGGAATCGTGTACAACAAGGTCGGCCCCAGGCTGCTGAACGTGGCCGGGATACTGATGCTGATCCTGTCTTTTTATCAGCTTTCCAGCCTCTCACTCGACGTCGGTTACTGGGATATCTTCTTTCCCCAGTTTATCCAGGGCGTCGGTTTCGGCATCGCCTTCGTCTCGTTGAGCACGGCGGCGATGGCCACTTTCGAAAAGCGGCTGCTGGTGGCCGCGTCGGGGCTGTACAACGTCACCCGGCAGGTCGCCGGGAGCATCGGGATAGCCCTCGCCGCGACACTCCTCACCCGGGGAGAAAACTGGAATCGTGCCCTGCTCGTGGAAAACATCCATGTCTTCAGCGACGGAGCCGTCGACAGATTACAGGCCTATTCTTCCCTGTTTTTCTCCCGGGGAGCGGGGGAGGTTGACGCCATGCAAAGCGCGCTGCGGGCGCTCGACGAGCTCGTGATGCAGCAGGCCTCGATGCTGTCTTACAATCAGTGCTTCTTCGCCGCCGCCGCCCTGTTTGTCTTCACGCTGCCGCTCATTTTTCTAGTCAAGGGTTTTGTGCGGCCGGCCGGCTCGACGACAGAAGAATGAAAACGGAGGGTCTATGGAAAAAGACGTCGGTGTTGCGGTTACCATCTCCCGGCAGACGGGAAGCGGCGGGACTTACGTGGGCTATCTGGCCGCAAAGATGCTCGGGTTCCGTTATGTAGACAGGGAAATCCTGCAGAAAGCCGCCCGGGAGATGGGGACGGACGTGAGAGAATTGGAGCTCCAGGACGAAAGGTCGTCGGGCCTGATCGAGACTATTCTGAAGGGATTCGCGATCGGCGCCCCTTTTTCGGGGATGATGCGGCATGCGAGGCCGATTTACGACGGGGACCTCTTTGCCTCGGAAAGAAAGATCGTTCAAGATATAGCCGAAAATCACAACGCCGTATTCATCGGCCGCGCCGCGTTCCACATGCTGCGGGACCATCCGCGGGTTTTTCGCGTCTTCATCTACGCCCCGCAGGAGTTCCGGATAGACCGCACCATGAAGGCACACCGGATTTCCAGGTCCCAAGCGGAGTCGTTCATCCTGGAATCTGACCGGAGGCGCGCCAAGTACATCCGGGACATGGCGGGGGTGGACTGGCTGGACGTCCGCAATCATCACCTCTGCATCGATACGAGTCAGATAGGGTTTGAACTCGGCGGTGAGATGGTCGCCAAGGCCGTCAGCCAAAGGTGGCCGCAGGGCACCACGCCGAAAGATAAGAAGTAGCGCAAGAAATATGTGGGCTCGAACAGCCCGGATTGTCGTCATATGAGGATTGAATAGACCAGGCATGGAAGCACGGCCGATGTTGAAAATATTTATGGCCTTCTCCTTCGCGGCGCCGTTTTTTCTGTCGGCAGGGGTGGCTTATGCAGGGGCGGGAGGCCCCGTGGCTGAGGTGCGGGAAG